>WNFC01000779.1_pt1 | contig 60335 bp, 58 predicted proteins | sample 5400541 | NCBI WGS metagenome assembly WNFC01 (sample SAMN13153342, study PRJNA577476) | soil metagenome | isolation source: 120 cm saprolite under Douglas fir tree site 2 hole 2 replicate 1 | place: USA:California | collected 2015-04-18
GGCCGGCTTCGCCGAGCTGGACCTGCCCATCCCCTGGTGGGGTGGCCGACATCTGCGGTTCAGGTTTCCCTGAGATCGGCCGCCCTCACCCCGCCGCCCAAGATCTCATGACGATTCTTGGAGCGAAAATCGAGGTTAGACGGTGCCACTTCCGCGGACGAATGGCCGCGATGAGCACTCACGTGATGGCCAGCGAACAGGACATGCGCACCCTGGGGATCGTTACCGACGACGCGCTGACCTCCAACGCACGGAGCTGCCCGCCGTTCCGAGCTGACCGCTGGAGCCCCGGCCCGAGAAAGGCGGAAGGATCGCTGGACGGACGGCTGCTTCTCTGGCGTGTGACCCACTGAATCACAGGCGACGCGCCGCGGTGATCAGATCTGGAGAAGATGTGCCGCCAAGCACACCAAAGAAAGGGTTACGACAAGAGGTTCCGAGGTCACCCGGAAGGCTACCGCGCTGAGCGGCGGACGCCTGTAAGCACCCCGGAGAGCGAATGGTTCTAGCTGGCTATGACAAATAGATGAGCGTTTACGTGGGCAAACATTCGTGTCGGAGGGGGGATTTGAACCCCCATGCTCTTGCGAGCACTAGGCCCTCAACCTAGCGCGTCTACCAGGTTCCGCCACTCCGACTGGAACCTTGGAAGTATACCGGGGGCGGCCCGCCGGCCTTCCAGCGGCTACGGCCCACCGGCCTTCCAAAAAGCTAAGGCCCGGCGAGGCTCAGGCGGCTCGCATCGAAGCCGCCCAGCACGTCCACGTAGAAGCCTTGCACCTTCGGCGTGGCGGCGTAGTGGTTGCGGAAGAAGCCGATCGGCATGAGCGGCATGTCGGCCAGGACCTTCTGCTCCAGTTTCTGCTGCAGGTCGATCCGGGCGGCGGCGTCGGGGGTCGAGCGGGCCTGGGTAATGAGGGCCTGGACGCCCGGGTCCTTGTAGCCGGTCTGGTTGTCGGGTGAGTTTGCACCGAACAGCGGCGTCAGGAACCAGTCGGCCAAAGGGTAGTCGGCCACCCAGATGAGCAGGAACATCTGGCGGCTCCCGGCGTCCAGCGTCGCGAGGAAGTCGCCGGGCGAGTGGGGGCGGCCCACGAGCCTGATCCCCGCCGCCGCCAGGTCCGATATGAGCTCGGCGGCCACGGCGTCGTTGGCGCCGCCCTGCGGGTAGTCGAAGCCGATCTCGGGTTGGGCCGTGCCCGACACCTGCTGCACCAGCGCCTTGGCCCCCGCAGGATCGTGCGCACACGCGGTCGTGCAGGCCAGGTCACTGTGACCGGGCAGGCCCCGGGGCACCAGCCCGTCGGCCGGCACTAGGACGTCGCCGTAGACCTTCTTGGCGATGGCCTGGCGGTCGATCGCGAGGCTGATCGCCCGGCGCAGGCGGGTGTCGGACAGCGAGGGATCCGCCACGTTGAACCCCAGGACGATCTCGGCGGCCAGCGGCGTGAAGCCGCGGCTCCCGAAGTCGGCAAGCGCCTTGGACATCGCGTCGGGGGGGACCTCGCCAATATCGAGGCGCCCGCCCGAGAGGTCGCCCAGCACGCTGGACGACGTCCCGCCCGTCGCGAAGCGCACGGTCGCCACGGCTGGCGCCGGCCCCCAGTACCCCTTCCAGCGTTCCAGGACGAGATCGCCTGGGAGCGCCGATCCGGCCGCCAGGGCGTACGGCCCGGACCCGACCGGGTGCCGCATGAAGCCGGCGAGATCCGCCCGGACCGCATCGGCGGGGACCGGGGCGGTCGCCGGGTCGGTGAGCACGGCCGGGAACTCGTACCAGGCGTCGGTGATGGTGACGAGCAGCGTGTGGGCATCCTCGACCTTCACCCCCGAAAGCTCGGTCGCCTCGCCCGTGCCGTGGACCTGGTCGAAGGCGGCTACGGGCTTCAGCAGGTGCGCCAGGCTGGAGTTCGTGTCCTTGCGGGCGAGGCGGTTGAGCTCGAAGGCCACGTCGGTGGCGGTCACCGCCGAACCGTCCTGGAACCTGGCGTCCGGCCGCAGGTGGAACCGGAAGCTCTTGCCCCCGTCTCCGACATCCCAGGACGAGGCCAGCTTCGGGACGAGCCCACCGGTCTGGGGGTCGAAGCCGACGAGCGGCTCGTAGATCTGCCTGGCGATCAGCAGGTCCGAGGGGTTCGCCCGCATGACGGGGTCGAGCGTGGACGGCTGGCGGATCCCGATGCGCAACACGCTCGGCACTGCGGCCGCCGGCGGCTTGGCCGGATGCGCCGTGCAGGCGCCCAGGGTGAGGAGGACCAGCGCGAGGACGGCCCGGAGAGGCCGCCTCACCGCCACATGACTCGCAATTCCTCCATACCAACAATCCCCCCGCCCCGCTGTCTACCTCGATCGATGCCCGAGGTCAAGCCGGGCCTCCTCGTGGGTCCCAGGGTGGCCCGGCTACTTCGGGGCGACGCTGGCCAGCGTCGGGTTGCCGAACGCGTCCATCCCGAGGCCCTTCCAGGCCTTGACCCGGCCGACGCGGATGCCACGCTGCCAGAACAGCGGGATGACGGGCAGGTCGGCCAGGGCCAGGCGCTCGGCCTGCTGGTACTGCGCCCCCCGGGCCCCCGGATCCGACATCCCCTTCCCAGCCGCCAGCAGGGTGTCGAGGGCCGGGTTGCGGTAGCCGGACGTGTTGTCCGGCCGTCCGGTGGCGACGAGCGCCTCCAGGAAGTCGTCCGGCGTCGGGTACCGCATCACCCTCGTCAACGCCTCGGCGCCCCCCGGCGGCGGGCCGGCGCCGGTCGCCGGGACGGCCCTGGCGTCGATGCCCAGGTTGGTTTTGAGGGCGGCGGCGACCACCCCCGCCCAGGCCTCGGCCGCCGGGAGCACGGCGTTGGCAAGGACCCCCCTGGCGATGGCCGCCCGGTCCACGGCGAGGGAGACGGCCTGGCGGAAGAGCGGGTTGCTCGCCGGCGCCGACCCCTCGTCGAGGACCAGGCCGTCGAGGCCGGCCGTCGGACGGATGACCGAACTGGAACGGTAGTGGCGCCGGACCTCCGCCATCCTGTCCGGTGGGTACGCCGACCAGTCGAGTCTGCCCGCCCGCCAGGCGGCGTACGACGCTGCGACGTCGTTGTAGATCTCCAGCGCCACCTGGGCCACCTTGGGGTGACCCCCGGCGTGGAGGGCGTTGGGCGTCAGCACGATGGCCTGGTTGGCCACCATCGGCCGGCTCAGCTTGAACGGCCCGTTGCCGAGCGGGAACCGGGCCCAGGAGGGCTGGCGGGCCGCGACCGCGGCGGCGCTCGGCAGCGGCGAGAATGCGACGTCGCCGCAGCGCACGAGGAACTGGGCATCCGGTGCGGACAGCCGGATCTCCAGCGTCAGGGGATCGAGGGCCCGGGCACCCGACAGCGTCGGGGAGCGCCCGCTGACGACGTCGGCGGCACCGGCGATCCCGTCGAGCTCGTAGCCGAGCGACCCGGGAGCGCGGTAGACGGCGGGCGTCAGCGCCCTCGTCATCCCCCGGACGAAGCTGGCCGCCGTCACGTACTCGCCGTCCGAGAAGCGGGACCTCGCCCGGAGGTGGAACGTGAAGACGGTCGAGGTGGCGTCGATCTCCCACGAGGTGGCGACGTCGGGCGCGACGGCGGCCGTGGTGTCGTCGTAGCGCACGAGACCGTCGAAGAGTTGCCGGGCCACCAGCGTCTCCTGCGGCTGGGACGCCAGGACGGGATCGAGGGAGGCGGGCTGCGCCGTGCCGACCCGGAACGTCGGGATGGCATCCGCCCCGGTGAGGGCGCCACCCTGGCAGGAGGCGGCGACCAGGAGCAGCACGGCGGCGATCACCGCCGCGGCGCGGGCCGCTCCGGAATCCACTGTTCGGTTCACCGCGTCCAGCGCGGTCACACGAACACTCGGTTGGGAAACGGCCCCGGGCTCCTGGTCACCGGGGCATCCTAGTGGTGGTTCTGGCCCCGGCTGGGGCGGCTACCAGCCCGCCCCGAAGCACACGAACGCCGCCGACGCCGCATAGGCGGCCGGGTCGGCACCCTCCTGGGACGCCGCCACCCGGGCGAGGGCCGCCGCGGGGCCGCCCGTGTCCTGCAGCGCCTTGTGGAAGGCCACCATGAGGGGCCGGGTCGCCTCGTCGGAGACGGGCACGACACTCGCGACGAGGGTAGCCGCCTCCTGGGCGAACAGCGCGGCGGCGAGGCCCATCAGTTCGTCGCCGGGCCGGACGCCGGACACGCCGGAGTCGCAGGCGGAGAGGACGATCCGCCGTGGCGCCCGGCGCATACGCTCGATGTCGTAGACCATCAGCGGCCCGTCCCCGAGGGCGAGCGAGGAGAACAGCGGGTTGTCGCTCCGGAACCGCCCGTGGGCGGCGATGTGGGCGAGAGAGGCGCCGTCGAGCGCCGAGAGGACGTCCTCCACCCGGGCTCGGCGGGGCGTGAAACTCGTGGCCCCCGGGTACCGCCGGCGCAGGGCGGCGACCTCGGCCGCAGCCCCGGGGAGTCCCGGCCCGGCGACGAGCACCACCCGCCCCTGACCCCCCGCCAACACGGAGGCAGCCGCTCGCCCGGCCCTGCCCGCTGGGTCGGAAGGGTCCGCCGGCACGGAAGAGGCCCCCGGCGCGGCCCGGCCCGCCGGCGCGGAGGGGCCCGCCGGCGCTCGCCGCGCGGAAGCCCGGTGCCACAGGGTCGCCGACGGGGCGACACTCACCGGCCGTCCCCGGCACGTCGCCAGCAGACCCCACGGCAGGGCGTGCAGGGCGCCGGTCGGCACCAGGACCAGGGGCCCATCGCCGAGGTCCTCCCGCAGCGGACCGAGCAGTATGGCGTCGAGCCGGGCGGCGGAGACGGCGGCGGACTCCCCCGCCGCCCGCGCCCGCTCGGGGGACGTGCCGGCCCGGGCCAGCCGCCGGAGGGCGAAGTGGAGGGCATCGAGTTCGTTGCCCACGGCGGCGAGCGGCCCGAGTGGATGTAACCGCAGTCCCCTCGCCCGGACGACCACCGCATGCAGCTGGCCATCGAGCTCCACCAGCTCGACGAGGACGGCCTCGGCCAGGCTCGCACGCAGCGCCGCGACCCCCACGACCGACCCCTCGGCCGCCCGAGCCCCCGCCGCCTGGCGAGACCGCTGGCGGATGGCCCGCTCCAGTGCCACCTGGCGGCGCAGCAGCCCGGCGGTGTCCTTGCCCTCCAACGCCGCCTTCTCCAGCTCGGCGACCACGAACCTCAGGTCGGTGAGGTCCCGCCGCAGCTCGGCGTCACTCGCCTGGGGGGCCGTGCCCGGGCGCAGGAGCATGGTGGCAGCCCGCCAACGCTCGGCCCAGGCCAGCACCCGCCGGGCATCCCCGGACGCCAGGGCGAGCCGCAGGCCGAGCCGGGCGAGCTCCGTGCCGTGCGTGGAGGAGTGGACCCGCAGCTCGGTCGCTCCGAGCGCGGCGCGGTGTGCATCGAGGACCCTGAGCCCGGCCCGCAGCGCGGCGTCGGCCCCGTGCGGGTTCCCCTGGGCATTCCGGAGGAGTGCCTCGGCATACCAGGCCTGGATGCGGAGTTCCACCGGCCCCCCGCCCCGCCGCCCGCTCGCCTGCCGCAACTCGCGCACCGCGGTCGGCGTCCTGCCGACCTCCAGCGCAAGCAACGCCGCCATGACCCGGGCCTGGATCGCGGGGATCGCCCACCCCGCGGCCTCGAGCACCCGTGCCGTATGCCGTGCCGCCGCCAGGATTGCCGGGCTCCGCATGCCGCCGAGCCACGTCGCCCGGAGCACGGCGAAGCGCGCCAGCGCCTGCCAGCTGGGGCGCCGCTGCGCTACGAACGCACGGCGGGCCTGCTCGGCGTTCTCCTTGGCCGTCGCCACGTCCCCTTCGAGCAGGGCGGCGTGGGCGAGGCTCAGGCGGGCCCGGGCGAGATCCAGGCCGTGGCCCGACGCTTCGAGCTCGGCCACCGCCTGCTGCGCGGCCACGCGGGCCTCGGCGATCAACCGTACCGAGAGGAGAAGGTCGCAACGGTCGACCAGCAGGTCCGCGCGCCCGACGTTCGCCCGGCGGTAGTACTCGTCCGCGAGGTCGTAGAGCGCGAGGGCGGCAATCACGTCCCCGCGGTAGGCGGCCACAAGCCCGAGATGCCGCCGGACGTCAGACACCGCGAGGTCCTGCCCGAGCTCGAGGAAGATCTGTTCGGCCCGGACGAAGTCACGCTCTGCGGCCGGCAGGTTCTGCATCTTCGCCCACAGCAGCCCTCGGTTGTTCAGGCACCGGCCCAGCCTGAGGGTGTCGCCCTGCCGGCGGAAGGCCGCCATCGCCCGCCGGTACCCCTCAAGGGCCTCGTCCGCCCGCCCGAGCAGCTGGAAGAGGTTCGCCCGCTGCATGTGCAGCTGGGACGCTGCCGGCCCGCGCAGCACGCCCCCGGCGAGCTCCAGCTCGCGCAGGGCGGCGGACATGTCGCCCCGGAAGGCATGGACGAACGAGAGGCTCATGCGGGCCTCCGCGGCGGGGACCAGGAGGCGGGCATCGGTCGCAGCCGCGACCGCCCCCGTGAGATGGTCGACCGCGGATTCGAGGTCGCCCAGCTCGCGGGCGGCGAGGCCAAGCGCTCGCCGGGAGGTTGCCACACCCAGGGCATCCTGGGCGGCGAGCGCCCGAGTGAGGGCCAGCGCCGCCACCCGACGCGCCCGGTGTGGATCGGTCTGGACCAGGCGGAGCGCCTCGGCGGGATCCGGGGTGTCGGGACTGCTCAATCCGTCGAGATCATACCTGGATGTATCAAGCAGTTCGGTTAGGAGTTCTTTTCCTGAAGGAACCCATGTGGGAGCATCGGCGGGACCCTAGGGCTGAGGAGGATGTCCATGAGCAAGTATGGTGCGAACGGGGACGACGACGATCGACCCGAGCCGCCCCCCCCGCCGCCGGACCGTGGCCGCTACCGCCGGGAGATCCTCAAGCAGAGGATCCGGGAAGGTAGCATCGCGAAGGCCCCGGCGGGCTACCTCTACCACCCTGGCAACCTTCTCGTCTCGGTCCGCGACCAGGGGGTCGTGGCGTCCAGGCTCAAGACCCTGGGCCTCACCCCGATGGTCGCCGGGATCACGTCGTACATGGTGGCCCACCTCCACGTCGAATCCGAGAAGACCGTTCCCGAGTTGATGGCGTTCCTCCGCCACCCGGACCCCAGGTCGGGCCGCATACCCCTCCTCGCTCCGAACCACATCCTCGCCGGCGCCCAGGGCCACATCATGGCCGAGGGCGGCGGCCCGTACGACTTCGCTGTGCCCGCACCGCCGCCGGAGTTCGCAAAGCCAGGCGAGCCCGGCCGCATCACGGTCGGCATCCTGGACACGGGACTCTCCCTCCTTCGCCAGAAGCCCGAAAATCCCTTCCTCGCTGGCGTCGCCGTCGAGGATCCGGTCAACGACAACGACCGGCCCCTCTCCGGCGGCCGGCTCAACGACGAGTCGGGCCATGGCACCTTCGTCACCGGCGTCGTTCTCCAGCAGGCTCCCCGCGCCCGGGTCGTGGTGCACAAGGCTCTGGACAACGAGGGCTTCGGCAGGGAGACCGATGTGCGGGATGCCCTCATCGAGTTCGTTGCCAAGGAGAAGCCCGACATCCTCAACCTGTCGTTCGGCGGCCACGCCGACCATGAGGCGCCCCTGCTGGCCCTTGGCGCCGCGATCTCGGCGCTTGACCCTTCCATCGTCGTGGTCGCCGCGGCGGGCAACCAGGCCCAGAGCATGCCCTTCTGGCCGGCCGCGCAGAAGCGCGTGATCGGCGTGGGCGCGCTGGACCGGGCCAGGGCACGTGCCAAGGCGGGCGGCCCGGCCCCCAGCGACTACAGCAACTTCGGCTGGTGGGTCGATGCCTGGGCGCTCGGGAAGTGGGTCAGCACCTTCTTCACCAACGACGACGCCCCTCCCGTCACCCTGGCCAACGGTCAGGTCGTCGAGGGACCCCGCTCGTTCAAGGGGTGGGCCCAATGGGAAGGCACGTCGTTCGCCACGGCTGCCGTGTGCGGCGCCATCGCCGCCCTGGCGGAGGACGCCACCATCACGCCGAGGCAGGCCGCCTTCGAGCTCACGGAAGCCGCCGGCGTCGCCCGCGTGCCTCCCAACCAGGGCTCCGGCGCGATCGTCGCGTGAGGCCGGAGGCGCTCAGACCACGGCTTTTGGCTCCGGGAAGTGGCACGCCACCGCGTGGCCCAGGCCAGGATCCGCCAGCGGCGGCTCCTGCTCGGCACAGATGGCCTGCGCCTTCCAGCAGCGGGTCCGGAAGCGGCACCCCGACGGCGGGTTCGCCGGCGAAGGCACGTCGCCCGTCAGGACGATGCGAGCCCGGCGCCGCTCACGGTCGGGGTCCGGGATCGGGATCGCCGAGAGCAGCGCCTGGGTGTAGGGATGCAGGGGCGCCTCGTAGATCTCGGCCCGGTTGCCGATCTCCACGATTTTGCCGAGGTACATGACCGCCACGCGCTCGGAGATGTGGCGCACCACCGAGAGGTCGTGGGCGATGAACAGGTAGGTCATCTTCTGCTGGTCCTGGATCTCCTGCAGCAGGTTGACGACACCGGCCTGGACGCTGACATCGAGGGCGGAGACCGGTTCGTCGAGGATCAGGACCTTCGGCTCCAGGGCGATGGCCCGGGCGATCCCGATCCGCTGGCGCTGGCCCCCGCTGAACTCGTGCGGGTACCGGTTGGCGTGCTCGGGGTTGAGGCCGACCTGGCGCAAGAGGGACCGGACCCGCTCCGCCCCCCCATTGGCGTAGTGCCCGTGGATGCGCAGCGGCTCGGCGACGATCTCGCTGACCGGCAGCCGCGGGTTGAGGGAGGCGTACGGGTCCTGGAACACGACCTGCATGTCACGCCGGACGGGTCGCAGCTCGGCGGTCGAGAGCTTGGTGAGGTCCTTGCCCCCGTACAGCACCTGGCCGCTGGTCGGCCGCAGCAACTGGAGGATGGACCGCCCCGTCGTCGACTTCCCGCAGCCCGACTCCCCCACCAGGCCCAGGGTCTCTCCCCGGTGCAGGTCGAAGGAGACGTCACTGACCGCCTGGACCTCGCCGACGACGCCGCGCAACAGGGTCTTGCCCCGGATGGGGAAATGCTTGACGAGGTTGCGGATCGACACGACGGCATCGTCCGAACGGGCGGCCGCGCCAGCGGGCTCCGCGACGACCTCCGGCTCGGCGCTCATGCGGTCGAGGGGTCGTGGCCGCCGGGCACCAGCGGCGGGGCAAACGGCTCGTGTTCCCGCCGGACCCGGGCCCCGAGGCGCCTGTCGGCGAGCGAGGCGACCTCCAGGTGGCGCAGGCAGGCGGCGCTGTGGCCCGGCTCCACCGGCTCCAGCGCGGGCTCCGTCTGGATGCAGGCCGGCGCCACGATCGGGCAGCGGGGGCTGAAGGGGCATCCGGCCGGGAGGTTGATCAGCGACGGAGGGGCACCGGGGACCGGGATGAGCTTGTCGTCCCCGAGATCCTCCAGGCTCGGCAGCGCCCCGAGCAGCCCGACGGTGTAGGGCATGCGGGGCCGGTAGAAGATATCGTCGACCGATCCGCTCTCGACCGCCTTCCCCGCGTACATCACAACCACCCGGTCGGCGACCCCGGCGACGACGCCGAGGTCGTGGGTGATGAGGACCATCGCCGCCCCGGTGGCCTCCTGGGCCTTCTCCACGGTCTCGAGGATCTGCGCCTGGACTGTGACGTCGAGGGCGGTGGTCGGCTCGTCGGCGATGATGATGTCCGGGTCGTTGGCGATCGCCATGGCGATGACGGCCCGCTGGCGCATCCCGCCCGAGAACTCGTGGGGGTAGCTGCGGGCCCGCTCCGCGGCGTTGGGGATCCCGACGACGGCGAGCAGCTCGGCCGCCCGCCGGTTGGCCTCCCGCTTCCCGATGTTGTGGTGGGCGAGGATCGCTTCGGCCAGCTGGGGGCCGACCCGGTACACGGGGTTGAGGGAGGTCATGGGGTCCTGGAACACCATGGCGATCTCGAGGCCCCGGATCTTCGCCTTCTGCCGGTCTGGCATCCCCACCAACTCGACCCCGCGGTAGCGGATCGAGCCCGTCACCCACGCCGACTTCGGCAGCAGCCCCATGATCGCCAGCGCGGTCACGCTCTTGCCCGAACCGGACTCGCCGACGACCGCCAGCACCTCGCCCGGCTTCAGGACGAAGCTCACGCCCCGCACCGCGTGGACGACGCCGTCGATGGTGGGGAAGTCGACGCTGAGGTCGCTCACCTCGAGCAGGGGGGCCTCGGCGGACAGCTCGATGCCCACGTCCTCGACGCTGCCCGAGAACAGGACGTCGCTCAGGCGATCCGGCTCGGCTCCCATGGCTGCCCTAGGCCCGGACGCGGGTCTGGGTCGGGTCGAAGGCATCCCGGAGCCCGTCCCCGACGAAGTTGATGCTGAGCACGATGACGATGAGGAAGAGGCCAGGGAAGTAGAACAACCAGGGTCGGGTCGTCGCCGCCTGCTGCCCGACCGCCACCAGCTGGCCGAGGGAGGTGTCGGGCGGCTGAATGCCGAGACCGATGAACGAGAGGGCGGTCTCGGCCAGGATTGCCCCCGCCACGACCAGGGTGGCGTTGACGATGATCGGGCCGACGGCGTTCGGCAGCAGGTGCCGGAAGATGATCCTGCGGTTGCGGGCACCCAGTGCCCTGGCAGCCTCCACGTACTCCTTCTCCCGGAGGGACAGGAAGACGCCCCGCACGATCCGGGCGATGATCATCCACCCGAACGCCGCAAGGATGACGGCGAGGTAGACCCACCCGTTGCTCCGGCCCCCGAACTGGTAGGCGAGGGCGGCGGCGGCGGCGTAGTAGGGGATAGTGAGCATGAGATCGGTGGCCCGCATGAGGACGCTGTCGATCCATCCCCGGTAGAACCCGGCGATGGCGCCGACCAGTGTGCCGAATCCCGTCGAGAGCGTGGCGACCATGAGGGCGATGATGACGCTCTTGTTGGCCCCCCGCAGCACCCGGGCGAACGTGTCGTGGCCCAGCTCGTCGGTCCCGAAGGGGTGCTTGAGGCTGGGGGCCTGGGACAGGTCGTTGGACTGGAAGGTGTAGGTGTAGTGCCAGATGTGGCTGCCGAAGAGGGCCAACCCCATGACGATGAACAGGACGAACAAAGCGGCGACGGCGAGGCGGTGGTGGAGGAACCGCCGCAGTACCATCTCCTTGTGGCTGCGCGGCTTGACGGTGAACTCCCGCTCGGGACCTTCCGGCCCGCCGGCCCCGACCAGCACCTCCCCGGCCGGCAGGCCGCCGGAGCTGGCAAGGCGAAGATCCTCCCCCGTCGCCATCAGGCGTTCTCCCCGCGATCGGTCATGTCCGGATCCTCGGGTCGAGGACTCCGTAGAGCAGGTCGGCGAACAGGTTGAAGGCGATGACGATGACCGCGGTGACCATCAGCCACGCAAGCAGTTCGTTGACGTCCGGGCGGGAGATGGCTTCGACCAGCATCGCGCCGAGGCCCTGCCAGTTGAACACCCGCTCGGTGATCACGGCGCCACCCAGGATGGCCGAGACGTCGATGGCCACGTACGTCGTGAAGGGGATCAGCGCGTTGCGCAGGGCGTGCTTGACGATGACGGTCGAGCGGGGCAGCCCCTTGGCCGCCGCCAGCCGCACGTAGTCGGAGTTCATCACGTCGAGCATGGAGGCGCGCTCGAAGCGGCTGTAGGCCGCGTAGCTGATCCCGGCGAGCGCGATCGTCGGCAGGATCAGGTGGCCCGCGTAGTTCCCGATGTTGTTGAAGAACCCCCCGGCGAGCCCAGGGGTCGAGTCGCCGATCGTGTAGATCCACTGGTGTCCCAGCACGTTGTTGAGGCGAATCGCCAGGTACTCCTTCAGCAGGGCGGCGAACCAGAACAACGGGAGCGAGAACAGCAGGAAGGAGACGAAGGTCGAGGCGTGATCGATGAGGGAGTACTGCTTCACCGCCGAGACGACCCCGACGATGACGGCCAGCACGACGGCCACGATGATGGCCAGCGACACGAGCCGGGCGGTGACGAGCAGGTGCGTCCAGACGATGTGACGGACCGGGAGCCCGTCGTTGTTGTTGCCGAAGTCACCCCGGACGGCGTGGCTGATCCAGAACCAGTACCTGCCGAAGTAGCCGTCGCGGAGGTGCAACTCCGCCTCCTTGGCGCGGATGACCGCCAGGGGGATGTTGGGGCGCAGGCGCAGGTCACCCAGGGGATCGCCCGAATTGATGGCCAGGGTGAACGCGAACAGCGAAGCGAGCAGGAGGACAGGGATCGAGACGAGCAGTCTCCGGAATGCGAAGCGCAGGACGTCCGTTGCTAGGCCCCCGTGCCCCGGTGGCGGGGACGGCCGGCCGCCCGAAGGCGGCCGGCCATGACCCGGGAGTTCGTCACTTCGAGAGGGCCCACTGCTCCATGTTGTACACGGGGCCTTCGCTGGTGATGTTGTTGACCATGTTCTTGTACTTGTTCTGGTAGACGAGCAGGGTCGGCTTCTGGAACAGCGGCAGCGTGACCATGTCGTTCCAGAGGATCGCGTCCACCTGGTTGTAATAGTCCGTCTGCTTCGCCGGGTCCAGATCCACGTCGGCCTTGGCGATGAGGGCATCGACCGCCTTGTTGCTGTAGGAGTCGTAGTTCTGCCCGCCGGTCGACTTGGTCACCGTCTGGAAGATCGAGTCGTTGCCAGAGGCGTACGGCGTGTCCACCCAGCCGAAGATGATCATGTCGAAGTCGTGCGAGGAGAGCGTCTTGCCGAGGCCGGTGGTGTCCTTCTCCGTCACCGCGATGCCCAGCGGCGCAAGGGCGTTGATGACGTAGGCCTCTTCGGAGTTGCGCAGCTTGTTGCCCTGGGTGGAGGTGATCTTCAGGGTGACCGCCTTGCCGGCCTTGGTCTTCAGCACCGGGGGCGTGCCCGTGATCGTGTAGCCGTTGTCGGTGAGCAGCTTCTTCGCACCGTCGGGGTTGGCCTTGTCATACGGACCGGGCGACACGGTGGCGGTGGTCGACCCGCTGGAGTTGTCCCTGTACTGAGGCTGGTTGGGCACGTAGATGCGGTTGTTGTCCGGGACGATGCCCGTCGCGAACTGGCCAACCGTCTTGGCGATCAGGTCGGTGCGGTCGATCGACATGGCGATCGCCTTGCGCAGGTTGACGTCGGCCAGGAAGGGGTTGGCCTCGTTGAAGTCGAGGTGCTCGTAGAACAGGGCGGGCCGCTCGTCGAGCTTGACGTTCTGCACCTGCTTGAGCTGGTTCACCAGGTCGAGCTGGGGCTGCGGGTACGAGGCGTTGATCTCGTTGTTGGCGAGGGCCGGCTCGACCTGCGAGGAGTCCGGGATGAAGCGGAAGTCCACGGTGGCGAGGCCCGCAGCCGTGCCCCAGTAGTTCGGGTTGCGCTGAACGATCCAGTCCTTGCCCGCCGTGTAGGACTTCAGCTCGAAGGGCCCGGCCGAGATGACCGTCTGGGGGTTGACGTTCGCGGCGAGGATGCCCTTGTTCCAGCCGATCTTGCTCATGATGTGCTGGGGGGCCATCGTCGAGAACAGGCTCTTCCAGTCGGCGAAGGGCGTCGAGTAGGTCGTCGTCACCGTGAACTTGTCCGGCGAGGCGGTGATGCTGGCGATCTGGCTGTACCCCGTATTGCTGGCCGCATCGAAGGGAATGCCGCCCACGTCGGTGTACTGGGGGAGACCGGACTGGGCCTGGTAGTTGTAGATGAAGTCGTCGGCGTTGAAGGCAACCCCGTCCTGCCACTTCGCCTTGGGGTTGATCTTGTAGACGACGGTCTGCGGGGTGGTGGCGGTCAGGGTGACGTCCTGCATCAGCTCGGTGTCCAGGTAGGGCTTGGCGTCTGCGGAGTTGTGGAACACCGTCGGCCAGATCCGGTCCATGACCTGGACCACGTCGAAGCTGTTGCCATCGGAGGTCAGGGGGTTGAAGTTCGTCCCTTCCTGGTCAAGCGAGTAGACGATGCCCCCATTGGGGTCGGTCCCTCCCGAGGCCGCGGGCGTCGCGGTCTTCTTCGCACACGCCGCGGCCACCAGGGCCACCGCGATCATTGAGGCAACGAACAGCTTCGGACTGCGCCCGCCCATGCTTCAACCTCCTCCAGACTTGGCCAGTGAACAATCAGAACATGCTGCCGGATGTAGGGGGGAGCACCGGGCATCGGGGTTCTGGCGGAAGACCTCGCCGTCGGTGAGAGCACCGGAGTGTGAACCCATGCGGCTCCTGGTTATTTCAGGCGGAGTGCAAGCAGCACAGTAGTGATGCCAAAGATGCAGCCGAGGACGACGGTGAAGCGGTCCAGGTTGCGCTCCACCGCCGAAGATCCCGACAGCCCGCCCCCCATACCTCCGCCGAACATGTCCGAGAGGCCCCCGCCCCGGCCGGCGTGCAAGAGGATGAACAGGACCAGGCCCAGGCCCACGAGAACGTGGACGAGGACGATCAGGTTCGTCAGCCTCAACCAATGCATGCGCGCACACCTTCCGGTACTCGAGGGAAAAACAGTGCAGCGAAAAACACGGCCGATTTTAACATGGGGATTTCCTCTTCGGCCCGAATTTCGTCATGCGTGGTCTCGCACGAATTGCCTAGTTCCGTATGCGGATTCACCTAGGCGGTACTGGTGTCATACCGAACGATAAGGGCGAACTCCTCCGGATCGAGGCTGGCGCCGCCCACAAGCGCCCCATCGATGTCGGGCTGGGCCATGAAGCCGGCCACGTTGCCCGCCTTGACACTGCCCCCGTACTGGATCCGGACCTCGTCGGCCACGTCGCCCGCGACCGACCGTAGCGTCGAGCGGATGAGGGCGATGGTGGCCTGGGCATCCTCGGGGTAGGCGTTGCGGCCCGTCCCGATGGCCCAGATGGGTTCGTAGGCGATGACGAGGGAGGCGATCCGGTCCTTGGCGACCCCCGCCAGCCCCGCCCGGACCTGGCCCTCGACCTTGGGCTCGGTTCCCCCGGCCTCCCGCTCGGCGAGGGTCTCCCCCACGCACATGATCGGCAGCAGGTCATGGTCGAACGCGGCCTTGACCTTCCTGTTGACCCAGTCGTCGGTCTCGCCGAAGTACTCCCGCCGCTCAGAGTGGCCGATGATGACGTAGCTCACCCCGAGCTTGACGAGCATCGGCGACGAGATCTCGCCGGTGTAGGCGCCCTGCTCCGCCCAGTGCATGTTCTGGGCGCCGAGGCCGATGTCCAGGTCCGCCCCGTCGATGGTCGTCTGGACGGTACGCAGCGCGGTGAACGGCGGGCAGATCACCACCTCGACCCGGTCGTAGTCCCTGGGGTCCAGGCGGTTGCGGAGGCTCTCGACGAAGTGCATCGCCTCGAGGTGGGTCTTGTGCATCTTCCAGTTGGCAGCGATGATCGGGCGTCGCATGGGCGTCTAAGTCCGGTCCTTGTCCTGGCGCTACTTGGCGCTACCGGCGGTCAGCAGGGCCTTCAGCCCCGGCAGCTCCTTGCCCTCGAGGAACTCAAGGGACGCCCCCCCGCCCGTGGAGACGTGCGAGACCTGGTCCCCCAGGCCGAAGGCGGCGAGCGCCGCCGCCGAGTCCCCCCCGCCTACCACCGTGAACGCCTTGGAGGCGGCGACCGCCTTGGCCACCTCCCGGGTCCCCTTGGAGAACGACGCCCACTCGAAGACCCCCATCGGGCCGTTCCACAGGACGGTGGCGGCCCGGTTGACCCAGGCCCCGAAGCGGGCAGCGGAGGCGGGGCCGATGTCGAGGGCCATCTTGTCGTCGGGCACGGCGTTGACCCCGACGACCTCGGCCTCCGCGTGCTCGTCGAAGGCACCCGCCACGACGAGGTCGGTCGGAAGCACGATTTCGACCCCCGCCTTCGCCGCCGCGGCCAGGGTCCTGCGGACCTCCTCCATCCGCTCGGGCTCGACCCGGGAGATGCCGACCTTCTCGCCGGTGGCGGCGAGGAACGTGTTGGCCATGGCACCGCCGATCAGGATGGCGTCGGCGCGGCGCAGGAAGTTGGCGACGACGCCGATCTTGTCCGACACCTTGGCACCGCCGAGCACGAGCACGAACGGCCGGTCCGGCGCCTCGACGAGGCGGGACAGCACGTCCACCTCCCGCTGCAGCAGGAGCCCCGCCGCGGCTGGGAGCTGCTCGGCGACCGCGACCACCGAGGCGTGCGCCCGGTGGACCGCCCCGAAGGCGTCGTCGACGTAGACGTCCGCCAGCGCGGCAAGGCGGGCGGCGAACCTACGGTCGTTGGCCTCCTCGCCCGGGTCGAAGCGCAGGTTCTCCAGCAGGGCGACCTCGTCGGGCCCCATCCCGTCCAGTTCGTCGGCGGGGCCGGTGGGCATCGAGGTGAGGCGGACCTTCATCCGCAGCAGGTTGGACAGCGTCTCGGCCACGGGGGCCAGCGAGTACTTCGCGTTGGGCTCGCCCTTGGGGCGCCCCAGGTGCGAGCAGACGATGACCGTGGCCTTGCGGTCGACCAGCGCCCGGATCGTGGGCAGGCTGGCCCGGAGGCGGGTGTCGTCGGCGACGACCCGGGGGCCGCTGGGGCCGTCGGGACCTTCCGCCAGGGGCACGTTCAGGTCCGCGCGCACGAGGACCCGCTTCCCGGCGACGGGCAGCGAATCGAGGCTGGGTAGCTTCAAAGGGGAGGCAGCTTCACGGGGCGATGTGGCGGATGAGATCGATGAGGCGGTTGGAGTATCCCCACTCGTTGTCGTACCAGCCAAGGACCTTGACCATGTTCGTGCTGATGCCCATGGTGACGAGGCCGTCAATGGTGCACGACGCCGGGTTGCCGACGATGTCCGAGGAGACGATCGGGTCCTCGGTGTACACCAGGATCCCCTTCAGGCGGTCGGAGGCGGCCGCCTCCCTGTAGGCGTTGTTGACGTCCTCGGCGGTCGCCGGGCGCTCGAGCTCGACCACGAGGTCGGTCACGCTGCCGACGGGGATCGGCACCCGCAGTGCCATCCCGTGGAGCTTGCCCTTCAACTCGGGCAGCACCAACGAGGCCGCCTTGGCAGCCCCGGTGGAGGCGGGCACGATGTTGAGGGCACCGGAGCGCATGCGGCGCAGGTCCGGTGTCCCCTTACGGGTGACGGCCACCTGGTCCTGCAGCTGCTGCTCGGTGGTGTAGGCGTGGACGGTGGTCATGAGCCCGTGGTCGATGCCGAAGTTGTCCAGGAGGACCTTGGCCATCGGCACGACGGAGTTGGTCGTGCAGGAGGCGTTCGAGATGATGTTGTGCTCGGCGGCGTCGTACTTGTCGTCGTTGACCCCCATGACGATCGTGATGTCGGGGTCGGTGGCGGGGGCCGAGATGATGACCTTCTGGGCACCGGCTTCGAGATGCTTCGACGCTCCGGCCCGGTCGGTGAAGATGCCGGTGGACTCCACGACCACGTCGACGCCGAGCTCCTTCCAGGGCAGGGCCGCCGGGTCCCGCTCCGCGATGACCTTGAACGACCTGGTGCCGACCTCGATGCTGTCGTCGTTCACGCTCACGCCGTCGAGGGGGCCGAGGACCGTGTCGTAGTGCAGGAGGTGGGCGAGCACCTTCGCGTCGCTCAGGTCGTTCACCGCAACCAGTTCGACGTCGGCTTCGGGGCGTTTCAGAATTGCACGGGTGAAGTTTCGACCGATACGTCCAAACCCATTGATACCGATGCGTACTGTCATAGGTCCTCCCGACACCCCCGGATTCCAGGCTGGTTTGCGCCGGGGAGACTATACCGTTCGGCCCACAGCGGACGCCCGTCGGCGCCCATCGACGCCCGCCGGCGGCTGCGTACGTCGTCACCTTGCGTGGCCGTCGCGACTGGCCCGCGCAGCGCCGCCGACGTTCTTTGAGTATTTCACGGCGTAGAGCAGCGTTTTATACTCAAAGAACGAGTCGCTCGGGCCGGGACGCGGTCAGAACCCCCCTGGGAGCCGGACTCGGGGCCTCGGGCGACCACGAAGCGTGGGCACGGCCCCCACCGAACGCCAGGAAGGCGCCCATGCCGCCAAGCCGGTCCACGGGGCCTTGCCTATGAGGGGCCAGCCGGGGGCCGGCCCGCCGGACAGCGGGCCGGCGACCTGCGCGGCGCTCCCGCCGGTTGCCGGGACGGAGTTCACCGAGCTCCCCGTCGAGTAGCCGAGGCTCCCGCCATCCCGGCTCCAGGCGGGGGCCGCCACACCGGGCGCCGCCCCTGGGACTTCGTGGGCGTCCGCCCCCCCGGGACCAGTGACCCAGAGCCGGCGGGACGGGTACCACGATCCGAAGTCGGCCCCGGCGCCCGGCGAGCCATGCTCGGGGGCACGGACGAAGGCGATCCGGGAGCCATCCGGCGACCAGGCCGGATCGACCGAGACCGTGCCGGGGGCCTGCGGGACGGGCGTGCAGCCGCCTCCCGGTACGGAGCACACCGCGAGGGACTTGGCCTGCCACGGCTCTCTGCCGGCACCGGCGACCACAGCGACGCTCCGGCCGTCCGGCGACCACCGCACCCAGGGCCGGTACGGCAGCGTGGTCGCCAGGGTCTGCCCCGGCCCCCCGGCGAGTCGGACGCTGACCAGCGGGAGGCCGTCGGCGGCAATCGACGCCGAATGGTCGGGGTCCGGCCAGGCCAGGATCCCGGTGCCGTCTGGCCACCAGCCCGCAAGGATGATGCCGGCATGCTCGGGGGGGACGTACGGCCACCGCTGGTAGCGGCTCCCGTCGGCGGCGACACTGAAGACCTGATCGGCGGTGCTCGGGTCCGCCGAGTGGAGCGCGTAGGCGAGGGCCGTCCCGTCATGGGACCAGACGAAGGATTCGATGCTGCCGCCACCTGCCTTGACCAGGTCGGTTGCCAGGCCGTCGGCGGCAGCGATCTGCAACGCCGCACCCGACTGCGTCGTGAAGGCCAGCACGTCGGCCGAGGGCGACCATTCGACGGGGCTCTCCGCCCCGGCGACGGCATGGTCCCCGCTCCCGTCGGCACGAACTACGTGCACAGAGAGGGGTCCAGGGGGGAGGAGCAGCCCCCCGCAGCGTTGCGGAGGGGGATGAGCTGCGAATCCCCCCTGGGTCGTCGAACACTCCGAAGAAGTGGGCGACGACTGGAGAGGACAGGGGGGTCCAGGGGGGAGGAGCAGCCCCCCGCAGCGTTGCGGAGGGGGATGAGCTGCGAATCCCCCCTGGGTCGTCGAACACTCCGAAGGAGTGGGCGACGACTGGCAAGTGTACGAGAGCCAGGCTCCGTCGTAGGACCAGGTGGGGTCCGCCGCCTGGCCCGAGGCGCCCACCTCGCTGGTCACGCCACCGCCGAGGGCCTCCGTGAGCCTCCCGCCGGCGGCGTACGCCGCCACGGCCTTGGCGGTGGTCGATGTGGTCGTGACCCCGGAGGGAGCGAGCGACGGCGACGGGCTGCCCCGGGAGAGCCCGCACCCGGCCGCCACCGCAACCGTCAGCGCGGCAAGCACCAACCGCCGGACTGCCTTGGCGCCCCCGCTATTGGAAGGGGTTCGCGGCGGGATGGATGATGTCGGCATAGAGCAGGGCCATTGCCAGCACCACCATGATGCTCAGCACGAAGGCGGCGACCGGTACGACCTTGCGGGCGTCGACCGGCTTGCCCCGGATCTTCTCGATGGCGAGTACGAGCAGGTGCCCGCCGTCCAGCGGCGGGAGGGGGGCCAGGTTGAGGACCCCCAGGAAGACGATGAACAGGGCGAGGATCTCGACCAGGCTCTGGCCCTGGCCGGTCTGGACCGCCTGACCGGCCAGGCGGGCCCCGCCGACGAGGCCGACCGGCTGATCGCCCGCCGCCGGGGTCGCCTTGCTGGAGCCGGAGACCGTGGAGAGCACCTCGCCGATCCCCTTGGGCGAGAACAGGTGGAAGATGCCCTGGACGCTGCCGACGATCAACGACCCGACACCCTTCACCCCGTCCCAGGCTGCCACCGGCAGCGCCTCGCGCCGCTGGTTGAGCTTGGGGGAGACGCCGATGCGGCCGATGGTCTGGCCCTTGGCGTCGGTGGACTGCTCCGGGGTGACGGGAAACGTCAGCAGCTTCCCGGCCCGGTCCACCTGGATCGTGACCTGGGTACCCGGCCGCGCCTTGATGTAGGTCTGGAGCTGGTCCCATGCGGTGATCGAGTTCCCGTCGATCGCCACGATGCGGTCGCCGGCCTCGATACCCGCCTTCTCGGCTGGGCCCGGCGTGCCCCGGATCTGCGTGGCGGTGGCGCTGACCGACGCCAGCGTGGTGGTCGGGTTGCCGATGACCCCCAGCACGCCGAACGAGAACGTCAGGAGGATCGCTGCCAGCACGAAGTGAGTGGCGGACCCGGCCGAGAGGACGATCGCGCGCTGCCAGGCCGGCTTGGCGCCGAAGGTCCGCGGCAGCTCAGCTTCCTCCACGGGCTGGAAGGGGTTCATGCCGGCGATCTTCACGTAGCCGCCCGCCGGGATCGCCTTCATGCCGTACTCGGTCTCGCCGCGGCGGAAGGAGAAGATCCGCGGGCCGAAACCGAAGAAGTACTCCTCGACCTTCATACCGAACGCCCGGGCCGCCGTCATGTGACCGGCCTCGTGGATCATGACCATCACGATCAGGGTGGCGATGAACAGCAGGACGCCGACGGAGCCGCTCACGACGCGGCCCCGATGATCGCCGAGGCACGCTCCCGTGCCCAGGCATCGACCTCGAGGACCCCCTCGAGGCTCGGCGGGGAGGGTTCGTGGGCCTCCAGGACCTGTTCGACGATGTCGGTGATCCCGAGGAAGCCGAGACGGCCGCCAAGGAAGGCACCGACGGCGACCTCGTTGGCCGCATTCAGCACGGCCGGGTAGGTGTCGCCCTTGCGCCCCGCCTCGTAGGCCAGGCCGAGGCAGCGGAAGGTCTCCGTGTCGACGGGCTCGAAGCTGAGGGAACCAAGCCCGGCCCAGTCGAGCCGCTTGCCGCCCGGGGCGCCGAGGCGCTCCGGCCAGGCCAGGGCCAGCTGGATCGGCAGGCGCATGTCGGGGGGCGCGGCGTGGACGAAGACGGCGCCGTCGACCGTCTCCACCAGGGCGTGCACCGTGCTCTGGGGGTGGATGACGACGTCGATCTCGTCGTAGGTGAATCCGAAAAGAAAGTGCGCTTCGATGACTTCCAGTCCTTTGTTCATCAGCGTTGCCGAGTCCACGGTGATCTTCGGTCCCATCGCCCATACCGGATGGGCCAGCGCTTGGCTCACCTCCACGTTACCGAGGTCTTCACGGGTGCGACCGCGGAACGGCCCGCCGCTGCCGGTGACAAGCGCCCGCCGTACCTGATCGGGTTCGATGCTGTGGAGCAGCTGCCACATGGCTGAATGCTCACTGTCAACCGGGCGGATCTGGCCCGGCCCTGCCTTCGCCATGACCAGCTCGCCTGCTGCCACGAGGCTCTCCTTGTTGGCGAGGGCGAGGATCTTGCCCGCCCGTAGGGTCGCCAGCGTCGCCTGGAGGCCCGCCGCACCGACCACGGCGTTCAGCACGACCGCCGCCTCGGCCGCCTCGGCAACCTCCGCGGACGCCAGCGGCCCATCGACAACGGTGACGCCGTCGGGGCCTTCGACGACGCCTCGCGTCAGCCCGAGCAGGGCCACGTCGAACTCCTTGGCCTGGGCGAACAGTGTCTCGGCGTCGGAGTTCGCCGTCAGCGCCGTCACCTTGAACCTGCCGGGGTGCGCCCGCACGACCTCGAGCGCCTGGGTGCCGATCGAGCCGGTCGAGCCGAGGATGGCCACCGAGATGGGGCCGTCCTCACGGAGAGGATCGGAGGATTCGTCACCGAACATGTCTCGTTCCATCATGAGGCCACCTCGGCCTCCGTCCACGGTCGCATCACGTGCGCATCACAGCCCGAAGAGCCGGAGGGACAGGTAGGAGGCGGGCACGCAGAACAGGATGGCATCGATGCGGTCGAGCACCCCGCCGTGGCCCGGCAGGATGGCGCCCATGTCCTTTATCCCCAGGTCCCGCTTCAGCACGGACTCGAACAGGTCCCCGAGGGGGGCGACCACGCAGACCAGCGCCCCGAGCACGGCGGCCTCGGCGATGTTCCAGGGCCCGATCAGCGGCGCGAGCGCAGTGGCCACGACGACGACCCCGGCGCTGGCGAACATCGCACCCTCCCGCGTCTTGCCCGGGGAGATGCGGGGGGCGAGCGGGCGGCGGCCCCACGCCCGGCCGCCGGCGTAGGCACAGATGTCGTAGACGGCGGCGGCGCCGATCGTTGCCAGGACCACGGCCCGGCCGTCGTGGCGGCTGAGTGCGGCGGCGGCGAAGCTGGCGAGCAGTGGCACGTAGAGCACACCGAGGACGGTCACGGCGAGATCGGCGAGGGCCTTGTCCTTACCCCTTCCCCAGCCGTGCCACACGAAGGCGAGCGCCAGGGTGAGGAAGACCACGACCGGCACGGCCGAGACGCCCTGGCGGTAGGCCGCCACGAGCAGGGTGGCTCCCGCCACCAGCCCGAGGGCAGTCGCCGGGCGGTGCCCGGCTTTGCGGACCGCCTGGTAGAACTCGCCTTGCGCCACGAGCACGATCACCAGGAGCAGCCCGAACAGCGCGGTTGGGCCGAGGAAGGCCAGGAACGCCACCACCGACACCAGTACCACGCCGGTGGCGACGCGCGCCTTCAGGTCCGACTTCTTCTTGGCTTTGCCCACAACGGGTTCCCTCTCGAGCAGTGCGCTTAAGGCTCCCACGTCACACTTCGAGCAGCTCGCGCTCCTTGGCCGCCAGGACCTCGTCGATCTCGGCAACGAAATGGTCGGTGACCCGCTGGAGGTCCTTTTCCATGCGGCGGAGGTCGTCCTCGGTCATCTCGCCGTCCTTCTCCCGGCGCTCCATGTCGTCCTTGGCATGGCGCCGGACGTTGCGGACCGCCACCCTGCCCTCCTCGGCCCGTTCCCGGGCCACCTTGATGAGCTCCTTGCGCCGGTCCTGGGTGAGCGGCGGGAAGCTGAGCCGGATGATCGTCCCGTCGTTGGAGGGGTTGATCCCGAGATCGGAGGCGAGGATGGCCTTCTCGATGTGGCTGAGGGCGTTGCGGTCGTAGGGGGAGATGACGAGCTGGCGGGCCTCCGGGACCGAGATCCCGGCAATCTGATTGAGCGGGACCTTCGATCCGTAGTACTCGACGTGGAGGTGTTCCACGAGCCTCGGCGAGGCCCGACCGGTGCGGATGACGGCCAGCTCCTCCCGTGTCGAGTGCACCGCCTTGTTCATCTTGTCCTCGGCTTCCTTGATCTGCCCGCTGTCGACCATGTCAGCTCCCCGTTGGTCTAGGTTGGTCCCCTGGTTGCAAGCACGCTCTAAGAATCCCGGCGCATCCCGACCCGCGTGCCGACATCCTCCCCCTGCACGACGCGATGGAGGTTGCCGTCGATAGTGAGGTCAAAAACAATGATCGGCAGGGAGTTGTCCATGCACAAGGAGATCGCCGTGGAATCCATCACCTTCAGGCCCCGGTTGAGGACCTCGATGTAGTCCACGTCGCTGAAGCGCTTGGCGTCGGGGCGCTTCCTGGGGTCCGCGTCATACACGCCGTCGACGTGGGTGCCTTTCAGGATGGCCTCGGCCCCGATTTCGAGCGCTCTCACCGACGCCGCCGTGTCGGTCGAGAAGTACGGGTTGCCGGTGCCGCCCCCGAAAATGACGACGCGCCCCTTCTCCAGGTGGCGCATCGCCCTTCCCCTGATGAACGGCTCGGCGACCTCTTGCATCCAGATGGCGCTCTGCACCCGTGAGTCCGCCCCGATCTGGCCAAGGGCGTCGGCAAGGGCCAGGGCGTTGATCACCGTGGCCAGCATGCCCATGTAGTCCGCACGGGCGCGTTCCATGCCCATGGCGGACGCCTGGGCGCCCCGGAAAATGTTGCCCCCACCGACGACGACGGCCATCTGAACGCCGGTGGCCTGCACCTCGGCAACCTGCTTGGCGAGCGAGGTGACCACCCCGGCATCGATGCCGAATCCCCCCTCAGACCCGGCGAAAATCTCGCCGGATAGCTTCAGCAGGACTCGCCGGTATGCCGCCGGCATTGCCCTAGTCCTCTTCGCCGACCCGGAAGCGGGAGAAGCGCCGGACGACGAGGTTCTCCTTCATCGCGGCGGCGACCTCGGCGACGACGTCGCCGACTTTCTTCTTGCCGCTCTCGTCCTTGACGTAGGGCTGCTCGAACAGCACGCCACCTTTGCCCGAGAGGATCGAGGAGAGCTTTCCCTCCACGATCTTGTCCCGGATGTGCTCCGGCTTGTTGGCGACCTCGTCGGAGGCGGCGATGATCTTGCGCTCCGCCTCAAGGAAGTCCTCCGGGACATCCTCGCGCGATACCCAGCGGGGCTCCATGGCGGCGGTGTGCATCGCCAGGTTGCGGGCGAGCGTACGGATGTCCGGCGTCTTGGCGACGAAGTCGGTCTCGCAGTCAAGTTCCAGCAGCACGCCCACCTTCGGCGGCAGGCCACCGACCTCGTGGAGGTAGGAGACCACGAGGCCCTCCGACGCCGTACGGGCCTTGCGCTTCTCGACGCCGGCGAGGCCCCAGGTGCGCAGCAGGTCCTTGGCGGCGCTGACGTCGCCGTTGGCCTCGGTCAGGGCGCGCTTGCAGTCCATCATGCCGGCCCCGGTCTCGTCCCTCAGAGCTTTGACGTCCGAGGCCCTGATGGGGCCTGGGGAGGGGGTGTCGGGACTCATCTGCGCCTCCCCTCCTCCTCGTCCTTGTAGATCACCTTGAGTTCCTCCTCGATGTCTTCGCCCACGATCTCATCCTCACGGAGGATGGGACGGAGCGGTTCGATGACTTCCTCGTCAGGTTCAGTCGGTTCAGTGGGTTGGGTCTGTGCGGCGGGTGCAGCCGGTGCGGCGAGCTCAGGGGCAGGAGCGTCCGGGGACCCGGCCGCCTCCTTGGGGCCCTCCTCCTTGGCCCGGCGGACCTTCTCCGCTTCCTCCTGGGCCAGCATGATCTCCCATTCTGCGGGGGGCTCCTCGCCACCGGCGGTGTAGGTCACACCGGAGGCGGCGGCCGCCTCGGCCGCGGCGATGACCTCGGGGGGCCGTGCCCCCAGGCCGTCGGCGACGGCGTCGGCGATGACCCTCGCCAGCAGCGATCCCGAACGGATGGCGTCGTCGTTGCCGGGGATCACAAAGTCGACGACATCGGGATCGCAGTTGGTATCGACGACCGCGATGATCGGGACCCCGAGCTTGCGGGCCTCCTTCACGGCGATCTCCTCCTTGCGGGTGTCGATGACGAAGATCGCATCCGGGCGCCGGGTCAGGTCGCCGATCCCGCCGAGGTTCTTCTGCAGCTTTTCGAGCTCGTGGCGGAGGCGGAGGGCCTCCTTCTTCGGCAGCTCTTCGAAGATGCCCTGGGCCTCCTGGGTCTCGAGCTCCCGCATGCGGCGGATGCGCTTGTACATGGTCTGGAAGTTGGTGAGCATGCCGCCGAGCCAGCGGTAGTTGACGTAGGGCATGCCCACGCGCTTGGCCTCGTCGGCGACGGCGTCGGCGATCTGCTTCTTGGTCCCGACGAACAGCACCACCCCGCCGCGCGACGTGAGGTCACGGACGAAGGTGTAGCTCCTCTCGATCCCCTCCAGGGTCTTCAGGAGGTCGATGATGTAGATCCCGCTGCGCTCGGTGAAGATGTACCGGCGCATCTTGGGGTTCCAGCGGCGGGTCTGGTGCCCGAAATGCACACCGGACTCCAGCAACTGCTTCATGGTTACGACGGCCATGCCGCCCCCTTTCGGTTCTGGCCGGACGCTGCCGATGGCAGGAGCCGGCCCCGCCGCTCACGTCTTGACCCCGGAGCCTGCGCGGCCGGGGCACCCAAAGGTTCATGAGCGTGTGGATTGACTACGGAATGCTGCTTCGTTCCATTCTATGTCGCGCGACCGGTGCCAGGGGATCCCCCTTGGGGGCTCCGAGAACCTCCGTCCGGCGTGGCTTCCGTCCGAACGAGGTTTGTTGGCCGGACGAGTCGCCCCCAAGGATGAGCGGGTTTAGTCCTTGCGGTTGTTGTCGGACATCCGGGAGCGCAGTTGCAGGACCGCCTTCGTGTGCATCTGGCAGATGCGGGACTCCGTGACGCCCAGGACCTGCCCGATCTCGGCGAGGGTCAGCCCCTCGTAGTAGTAGAGGGTGACGACAATCTTCTCCCGGTCGGGCAACTTGTTGATCGCGTCGAGCAGGATCCGCTTCATTTCCTCCGACTCGAAGGCGGCCACCGGATCGGCGGTCCCGGAGTCCTGGAGGGTCTCGATGAGCGGCAGGCTGTCGCCCTTTTCGCCTCCCACAGTCATCAGCTCGTCGAGTGCGACGATGGAGACGAACGAGATCTGCTGGTAGAGGGAGCGCAGGTCGCCGAGGCTGATGCCCATCGTGCTGGCGATCTCGGGGTCGGTCGGCACCCGGGCCAGCTCGCTCTCGAGCTTGGAGATGGCCTTCTCGATCTCGCGGGCCTTGTAGCGCACCGACCGAGGCACCCAGTCGATGGCCCGGAGCTCGTCGATGATCGCCCCGCGGATGCGGCTGATGGCATAGGTCTCGAACTTGTTGCCACGGCCCGGTTCGAACTTCTCTATCGCATCGATAAGGCCGAAGATGCCGTACGAGACGAGGTCCGCCTGCTCGATGTTGGCCGGCAAGCCGGTCGAGACCCTGCCCGCGACGTACTTGACGAGCGGCGAGTACTGCAGGATCAGCTTGTCCCGGGCGAGCGGGGATCCTGAGAGCTTGTACTCGGACCACAGGCCGGCGAGCGCCTGCTGCGCGGCGTCGGCAACCTCGGGATCCCGTAGATCGGTGGACCTCCCCGAGGCCGTCGAGCCTCGAGCACGCTGCGTCATCGCTCTCCCCATCTGGCCCTCATCGTAATGGCCCCCATCGCCGAACCCTCAACGGGGGACGTGGCGGGAACGTGGCCGACCGGACTTGTGCAGCTCCAACTTCGAGTATAAGCGGAGGACTTCCCCCGGCGTCCGGTTCGCGAAACCGACCACTCCCAGCGGCGACCTGGACGCCCTCCACCTCCGTGCGTGACTTCCCGCGTCTCCGCGACTTCCGTAATTGGAACGTTACGCGGGCTATGAGAGAACTCTAACGTCATTTGTCAAGTAGTGGGATGTGGACGATGGGACATGCGGGTAGACTCGGCAACTACTCCGCTACGGTTGGGGCCGCAGCCATGACTCATTTCCATCCAGACGACAACACGGGTATGCCCCCGGGTAGGGCGCTCGCAGAGGTCACACCTCCGCCGCCGCATCCCTTCTGGTTGACCCTGGTGGCCACGCTGGGTGGCCTCATAATCCCGGCGATCGCCGCCATCGCCGCCGCCATCCTGCTCGGCCCGCCGCGGGTTCCGCACGCGTCCAAGACCGCGGCGCTGGCCGCGGCCACGCTGACAATCGCCGAGGCGATCTTCGCCGGCCTGGGGGCCGCCGCCCTGGTCGAGGCGGCCTGGCGCCGCATGGGACTTCCCGGTTCGGGCCCCGCCAACTTCCTGCCCCTTCGCTGGATCCGCCACCGGATCGCCCACCGCAACGTCCAGAGCATCATCGAGAGCCTTCGGCAGTCACCGCCCCAGCCGTCGCGGGACTCGGTGCGGGCACTGCTCGACCTGTCCCGGGAACTTGCCCGTCGGGACATCTACACCCGGGCACACTCGGGCCGGGTTTCCCGCCTGTCGGTCGAGGTCGGCCAGAAGATCGGACTCTCCCCCGACGAGTGCGAGATGTCCCGGCTCGCCGGCCTGCTGCACGACATCGGGAAGCTCGAGATCCCGCCGGCGATCCTGAACAAGCCCGGCCCGCTCGACCCCGACGAGGCGGAGCTGGTGCGCAGCCATCCCTCGATCGGCGCCGCCCTCGTGGCCCCCTACATCGGTGCCGACGTCGTCAATGCGGTCCGTCATCACCACGAGCGGGTCGACGGCGCCGGGTACCCCGACGGGGTCGACGGCGACGCGCTCCCGATCATCGCCCGCCTGGTGCCCGTGGTCGACACCTACGACGCCCTCATCTCCGACCGGGCCTACCGGCCGGGGCGCTCGCGCGAAGAGGCCTTCATGGAGTTGCGAGCCGTCGCCGGGACCCAGTTGGACGCCGACCTCGTCGAGGCCCTCATCGAGGTCGAGAAGGCCAAGGTCCCCTTCGGCGGCGCCCTGCTCGGGCTGGCCCCCGTCAGCGCCCTGTTCCGGAGGGCGGAGCACCTGTTGCACGGATCGGCAGCCCCCGCGGCCGCTGCGGTCACGGCGATCGCCGTGGCGGGTGCCGGGTGGCTCGGCGTGATGTCCAGCACCGCGGGCACGCACGTGCTCGCCTCGAAGTACAACCAGTCGATCGTGAAGACGTCGCCGTCGACCACGCCGGACCAGACGGACAGGCCCACCCCGATCGTGGACGGCAGCGAGACGCCGGCCGGGTCCCCGGTGCCCTCGCCGAGCGCCGGGGGGACGGGGACCAGCCTTCCCCCGCTCTACTTCCCCCTCGCCGCGGGCAAGGGGAAGGGCACGGGCACCGGGAGCGGCGGCGTCCTGGTCGCACCGACGACCAAGTCTTCGGACGGCACCAAGACCACCACGCCGACGACCGTGATCAACGTGGGCCCATCGAACCAGCCGATCGGCCACCCGAACCCCGGACCCACCCCGAACCCCGGCCCGACGACCCCGCCGCCGCCTCCCCCGCCCGGAGCGGCAGTGGTGGGCAGCGTCAGCCCGTCGTCGGGCTCCGCCGGCATCCAGGTGACCATCAACGGGTCCAACTTCGGCGGTTCGCCTCAGGTCTGGTTCGGCAACAACCAAGCGTCAGGGGTGAGCGTCAACTCGACCTCCCAGCCCTCCTCGGGCGTGACCGCATCCTCGGCCGGGACCCAGATCGTGGTGACGGTGCCCGCGGGCACGGGAACCGTGCCGGTGTGGGTGCAGGGCCCCGGCGGCAGGAACACCAGCGGCCCTTCCTTCACCTACGTGGGGCCGGGTATCGCCACACTCGACACGCTCTTCGGTCCGATCGGTGGAGGAACGGTCGTCCACATCGCCGGGTCCAACTTCACCGGGGCCAACCTGATGGGGCCGGGCGGGGTTGAGTTTGGCAAGGGTCACCCGGCGCAGAGCTTCACGGTCGTCGACGACTCGCACATCACCGCCGTCTCGCCTGCCTACTACGGCATCCAGGAGGTCGACGTGTTCGTCACCACGCCCGTCGGTTCGTCCCAGGCGGCACCCAACGACCAGCAGTTCGACTACGGGCCCGGCATCACGGGGGCCAGCGGGAGCTCCGGGCCGGCGGGCACGCCGGTGACGATCAACGGCATCAATTTCACCGGTGCCACCGGCGTCAACTTCGGCAACACGCCGGCGAAGAGCTTCACGGTCAACAGCGACACCCAGATCACGGCGGTCGCCCCGGCACCCTCCGGGTCGAACGTGGATCTCCAGGTCCTGAACCTCGCGGGCCACAGCGACTGCTGCGTCGCATCGTTCACCTATCCCAGGCCCATCATTGCCCTCAGCCCCTCCAGTGGGCCGCCCGGGACGCCGGTGACCATCAGCGGCTCGGGGCTTACGGGAGGCACCGTGAGGTGGGGCTCGACGACCATCGGGTCGCCGAGCGCATCCGACAACTCGATCAACGTGACGGCGCCCCCTGGCTCCGGATCCGTCCAGGTGACCGTGAGCTCCCCGGCGGGGACCAGCAACGCTGTGACGTACACCTATCCGGTGCCGCCGCCAACCATCGCCACCATCATGCCGGTCACCGGGCCCGCCCTGGGCGGCACGGCCGTGACAATTACCGGTACCAACCTGGCCGGATCGACGTGCACGATCGGCGGTACGGCGGTCGCCTGTGCCGCCACGGCCGGCAGCGTCATGTTCCTGACTCCCGCCCACGCCGCCGGCGCCGTCTCGGTGGTGGTGACGACCCCGACCGGCTTCGCAAGCACGACCTTTACGTACGTCTAGCGCGCGCCAGGTTCCCGGTCCCGGCCCCCACCTCCAGCACCCTCGGCGACCGCCGGCCACAGTACGCCAGCACGTCGTCGACGAGGGGCTCCGGATAGCCCGGACGGGAACGGTCGTACAGGTCGGCGACCTCCCCGAACACGAACCGCTGCTCCCGCCCTCCCATCTCCTTCCCGGTGTATCACTTCGCCCGCAGCCGTATCTAACTAAGTATGGAAACTCCAGTTGCGCAGATCACGTCGCTCCTCGGCGAGCACGACCGGGGCACGTTCCGTCACTCCTGGCGGGTGTCCCGCCTCGCGGTGGCGATCGCAGTCCGCCTCGACGCCCCGCCGGCGCAGTGCGAGGCAGCCGGCCTCGCCGGGCTGCTCCACGACGTCGGGAAGCTGACGGTGCCGACGGCCCTCATCACCAAGCCGGACGCCCTCACCGAGGCGGAGACCCGGATCATGGAGGCGCACGCGGCACGTGGTGCCCGGATCGTCGGGACCTTCGTGCCGCCGGCGATCACCCACGTCGTCGCCCATCACCACGACCGGGTGGACGCATCGCCCACCCTTCCGTGGATGACTCGCCTGGTCTCGGTGGCCGACACCTACGACGCGCTGGTGTCGGACCGGCCCTACCGCCCTGGCCGCACCCTCGAAGCGGCCGCGCGAGAGCTGCGCCGGGTGGCCGGCACGCAGCTCGACGGGGACATGGTGGAGGCGCTCATCGCAACGCTCGGCATCCCGCGTCGCCAACTTGTGGATGCGGGCCGCTAAGCTCGCCTAGCATTCTTTGAGCGTTCCTTGTTCTTGTGTGAAATCCAGTAACAGTAATAACCGCAGGTAATCACACAAAGATTGTTGGATCAGAGGATCGTTGTATCAGATCGTCAGGGAAGCGGTGACGATCTCGATGTCCGGCTCCCCGCCCGGCACGTCGCTCAGGAGGCGGAGCCTGATCCGCATGTATCCCCTGGGGATCCCGTGGGCGGAGAAGCGACCCACCTCATCCACCTCGACGGCGAGGCTGCCGCCCGGGTGCTGGACCTCTGCCGTTCCCCGGCGGGCCGGTATGACCTGGCCGACGAGGCGCACGCCCCGGTCCGTGGGGCTGGCCTCCAACTCGAGGGCGGTGCCCCCGGGTACCTCGAAGGTGACCAGCCGAGGCTCCTGGCCCCCGCGTGTCCCCGCCAGGGCTGTCTCGAATACCGAATCGGCGACCAGTTCCGCCAACTCGGCGTCGATGAGTCGCCATGAGAACGCAGCACGAGCCGCCTCGAGAACGCTGGCTGGTACGGGCTCTCGCACCGCGGCAGCCATCCGGAGGTTGGCAAGCAGCACGTCGTCGCTCACATTCCCCTCCTGGTCGGGCTTCTCGTCCATAGGCTCCTCTCCCTCATGAGAGTCGGCTGCATCACATTTGATAGCCCCGTAGCGTCATTCTTTCCCGGATTTGGCCCAGACACCGCCCCCGCGTGGGTCCAATGCTGCCGACGCTCATGCCGGTGGCAGCCGCAATCTGCTCATACGTCGGGGATGGGTCGGCGAAGAGCAGCCGCAACAACATCTGGCACTGCCGTGCAGAGCTTCGGGCTCAGATCTGGGCGCGCTGGGGGACGGACAGTTCCCGCCTGCGGGCCCGCCGGGCCATCCACGGGGGGTTCCAGCCCCGGTCGGCCCGCTCGACGATCGTCCCCGGGGTAACGATCCGGTCGATGGCGTCGAGGGTGTCCGGGTCCAGGCGGACCATCGCCCCGCCGAGGAGGTCCTTGAGCTGCTCCAGGGTCCGGGGGCCGAGGATGGTCGTGGTGACCGCCGGGTGCACAAGGGTGAATGCGACGGCCATGTGCGTAAGCGAGATCCCGATTTGCTGGGCCACCTTGCCGAGTTGTTCCAGCATGTCGAGCTTGCGCTGGTTGCCCGGGCGGTCCAGGTGGTAGCGGGCGGCGCCCTTGGGGCCCCAGGTGGCGGCCCGGGCGATCCGGGAGTCGTCAGGGATGGGCTGGCCTCGCTGGTACTTCCCGGTCAGCCAACCCCCGGCAAGCGGGCTCCACACCAGTACCCCCATCCCGTAGCGCTGGGTCACGGGGAAGACGTCGCGCTCGGGCTCCCGGGCGAAGATCGAGTACGGCGTCTGCTCGCAGACCACCCGGGCGAGGCCCCGCCGCTCGCTGACCCAGTAGGCCTCGACGAGCTCCCAGGCGGGAAAGGTGGAGGACCCGACGTAGCCGATCTTGCCCTGGCGGACGAGGTCGTCGAGGGCCGTGAGGGTCTCCTCGATGTCGGTGAGCGGGTCGGGCCGGTGGAGCTGGTAGATGTCGATGTGGTCGGTCTGGAGGCGGCGGAGGCTGGCCTCGACGCCCCGCATGATCCACAGGCGGGAGTTGCCGCGCTCGTTGCGCTCCTTGCTCATCGAGCTGTACATCGAGGCCAGGATCACCTCGTCCCGGCGACCGAGGAGCGCCTTGCCGATGATCTCCTCGGACTCGCCCGACCCGTAGGTGTCGGCGGTGTCGATGAAGTTGATGCCGGACTCGAGGGCCAGGTCGATCATGCGGGTGCACTCGTCGACGTCGGAGTTGCCCCACGACCCGAACATCATGCCCCCGAGGCCGTAGGCACTCAGGCGGAGGCCCGTCCTCCCCAACGTGCGGTATTCCACGGGGCACACCCTATCGCGTGGCATCGCCAGCGCATGGCGCCGGCGGCGGGCAGGCGCGGTGTCCAAAACCCGGGTTCAGACCGTCTTCATCTTCAGGCCCGTGGGGGACTTTTCTTAGAGCGCCGTTTGGGTAAGATTGCCCAGACATGGGCCGCCGGACGATCCTCGCAGTCAGCAGCCTGCTGCTCGCTGCGGTTGGCGTCCTCGTGCAGGCCATCCCGTCGGCGGCCGTCCCCGGCTCCACCGGCTCAGCCCCGGTGGGCCCGTACGTCGCCCTCGGCGACTCCTATGCCGCCGGCCCGCTCATCCCCAACCAGGTCGATACCGCCTGCCTTCGGTCCGATCACAACTACCCGTCCCTGGTGGCCTCGGCCCTCCACATCACCGTGTTCCGGGACGTGTCCTGCTCGGGAGCGACCACCGCCGACATGACGGCGGGCCAGCACCCCCTGCTGGGGTCCGTGCCACCGCAGTTCGACGCCCTCACGCCGGACACCAGGCTGGTGACCCTCACGATCGGCGGCAATGACATCGGGTTCTCCAACGTCGTGCTCACCTGCGGCCTCCTGAGCCTCCTCAACCCGTTCGGGGCGCCATGCCGCGACCACTACACGGCAGGGGGCACCGACGCCCTCGCGGCGAGCATCGCGGCAACCGCCCCCAAGGTGGCGGCCGTCCTTCAGGCGATCCACCTGCGGGCGCCGCAGGCCCGGGTGGCCGTCGTGGGCTACCTCGACATCCTGCCCGCCGCCGGCGGCTGCTGGCCCCTGGTGCCCATCGCGGTCGGCGACGTGCCGTACCTGGGCGGCATCGAGGTGCAGCTCAACCAGATGCTCGCCACCGAGGCGTCCCTCAACCAGGCCACGTTCGTCGACACCTTTACGCCGTCGATCGGCCACGACGCCTGCGAGCCCATCGGCGTCAAGTGGGTCGAGGGCCTGCTCCCGACCTCCCCGGCGTACCCGGTGCACCCCAACCTCCTGGGCATGCAGGCGGACGAAGCCGCGGTCCTCAGCGCCCTGCCCTGACTGACGGGCCATGATCGGGCCTCCATGGCTGTTTCGCCGCGAATGACGCGGTCAAATAGCCGTCGAGCTTCGGACGGGGAGCTCTTCACGGGACCGAGAAGCTTTCGGAGCCCGCTACGGTCCGGGCGAAGCGGGCACCCGGGTGGCGGGAGGCCAGGCCGGCGAGCTCGAGGCGGGACAGGACCGCGGTCGCGGCGGACGCCGGCATGCCGGCCAGGCGGGCGATCCGGTCGAGGAGCATGGGCTCGGCCTGCAGCACGCTCAGCACGATCCGCTCGTCCGGGGAGAGGACAGGCATGCGCGGCGGCACGGCGTCCTGGGTCCAGGCGGCCGTCGAGAGCGGGGCCCCCAGGCCGAGGTCCTCGACGACGTCCCGGGCCGAGGTGACGAGGCGGGCGCCGTCGCGGACCAGGGCGTGCGGACCCTTCGAGCCGGGTGCGTGGACCGGGCCGGCGACGGCGAAGACCTCCCGCCCGTACTCCATGGCGAGGCGGGCGGTGATCATGGCGCCGCCATCCGGGCGGGCCTCGACGATGACGACGCCCAGCGACATCCCGGCGATGATCCGGTTGCGGGCCGGGAACCGCCACGGCGCGGGGGCGGTGCCCGCCGGGTACTCGGACACCAGGCTCCCCCGCTCGGCGATCTCCTGGTAGAGGGGGCCATTGGAGCGGGGGTAGCAGACGTCGACGCCGCTGCCCAGCACAGCAACGGTCAGGCCCGTCGCCAGTGCTCCCCGGTGGGCAGCGGCGTCGATGCCTGCCGCCATCCCGCTCACGACCACCACCCCTGCCGCCGCCAGCTCACGCCCCATCCACGTGGCGACCTCCAGGCCGTAACGGGACGCCCGCCGCGTCCCGACCACCGCCACGTAGGGCGCAGGTTCCAGCGACCGCCCAGCCACGAAAAGGGCCGCTGGGGCACCGGCCGCCTCCACCAGCAATGGCGGGTACCCCTCGCTCCCCCGCTCGACCTGCCGCACGTCGAGGACCATCACGCCTCCCAGACCATCCGGCGGAACTGCAGGGCCTCGGCGATCTGGGCCTCTCCCACTGCCTCGGCCCCGTCGAGATCGGCAATGGTCCGGGCGACCCGGAGCAGCCGGTGGAAGGCTCGGGCCGACGCGTGCTGGTCGGCCAGGGCGGTCCGCAGGAAGGCCCGGCTGCCGGCGTCGAGGCAGCAGGCGTCCTCGATGTCGTTGCCCGCCACGCTGCCGTTGAGCGCCTCGGTCCGGCGAAGCTGTGCCCGCCGGGCTTCCAGCACCCGAGCCCGGACTGCGGCCGATGGCTCGGACGGCTCCATCTGGAGCAGCTCCTCCTCGCTGAGCGCCGCCACCTCGACCTGGAGGTCGATGCGGTCGAGCAGGGGGCCGGAGAGGCGTGCACGGTAGGCGTCGAGCCGCCCGGGCGAGCAGGTGCACGTGCCGGAGCGTTGGCCCTGCCGGCTGCACAGGCACGGGTTGGCGGCGGCAACGAGCGCCGTGCCGGCTGGGAACCGTGCGGTGGCCCCCCGCCTGGCGATGGTCACGAAGCCGTCCTCCAACGGCTGGCGCAGGCCGTCGAGCACCGCCCCGCTGAACAGGGGCATCTCGTCCATGAGCGGCGCCCGGAAGGGCCGGGCGGTGACCATGGGCTCGCCCCCGCCCAGGAGGCCGGCCACGGACCACACGTGGGTGACCTCCAGGGCCTCCTCCACCGACAGCGGCGGGAGGATGCCGGGCAGCCGCCGGGCGAGCATCGTCTTGCCGGAGCCGGGCGGGCCCACCATGAAGAGGTTGTGGCCCCCTGCTGCGGCAATCTCCAATGCCCGGCGGGCAAGGGCCTGGCCCCGGACCTCCGAAAGATCGGGGCCCCCGACGGCAGCGCGGGCAAGGAGCTCCCCGACGAGTGGCGTCGGGGTGACGACGTCGAAGGTCCCGTCGGCGATCGCGACCGCCTCGTTGAGGCTCGCCGCGCCCGCCACCCGCACGCCCGGCACGAGTGCGGCCTCCGCGGCGTTGGCCTGGGGGAGCACCAGGGTCCGCACCCCCAGTTCCCGAGCCGCGAGCGCGGCCGCGATGGCGCCGCGCACCGGGCGGAGCGCCCCGTCGAGGGCCAGCTCGCCCAGGAAGAGGCATGGCCGGATGGCATCAGGGGTGAGAAGGCCCGACGCGGCGAGGACACCGATGGCGAGTGGCAGGTCGAGGAGCGCCCCCTCCTTGCGGAGGTCGCCGGGGGCAAGGTTGGCGGTGATGCGCTGGTTCGGCCAGGCGTGCTTGGAGTTGATGAGCGCCGCCCTGACCCGTTGCCGGGACTCCCGGACGCCGGTGCTGGGCAGGCCCACGATCTGGAAGTCGGGCAGGTGCTGGTCGAGGGCGACCTCGACTTCAACCGGCCGGGCCTCCATCCCCACGAGTGCAATGGAGGATACCTTAGCGAACATGTGTTCACCCTAGCGCGAGGTACTGACAGAAAGCCCTTGATATTTGTAGATGCGGAAAATTCCGCGACGCTTGGCGAGCCATGGCGTTCTCATGGCTCGATCCGCCCGAAGGCAACCTTCCTATGAAAGGAGCAGAGGCCATCACGTTCCCAGGCCCGTCGGGTGCATCCCGGCCAGGCGCAGGCCAGGGTTCCGGCCATCGCGTACACCCGCTCCAAGTGCCTTGTGCAGATGTTGCCGTGCTGGGCGGGGGAGCCGCAGGAGTTGTGGCAATTGGCGGGCCAAACGCATCCGATGGGCACGGGCGATCACCCCTCTCTCTTGAGGGAGCCCGAGCCGCCGCCCTTGCCCAGCCGCCCAGAGGGGCAGTAGGCTGGGGATGTGGATCGGGTTCCTAGTCCGGACCGGCTCTACACTCGGAAAGGTTCGCTCTGACTAGCGGGCCTTTCTTCATTCCTGCACCCACCCCTTCGGCATCACCCCCGTCTCGTACTACTCGTCTCGATACCTGTCGGGTACAATAGATCATGGGACAGCGTCCTGTGTCAAGTGTGACGACACAAGTCGTCTGATACGAGTTCGGAGAGTAAGCATGCCCGTCGATCACACCAGCGGTGTCCCGCTCTACCGCCAGATCGCGAACGATCTGCAGGAAGCGATCCGCAAGCGCAAGCTCGCCCCGGGCGAGAGGCTGCCCAGCGAGTCCGACCTGATCGACCAGTACGGCGTAGCCCGTACCACCGTGCGTCTCGCCATCCGTCAGCTTGTCGCCAACGGCCTTGTCTACACCAGCCACGGCCGGGGGACGTTCGTCAGCGAGCGTCCGCCGCTGCGCCTAGATGCGACTCGCTCCCACTCCCGGGATCGCCTCCGTCTCACAACGACGGACACCTACCAAGCCGACCTCAAGGCGCAGCCGATCGAACGGACCGGCTACCACACCATCGAGGTAGAAGTCTTGGACAACCCCTCCGACCAAGTTGCCGCCCGCCTGGAGGTTGAGGAGGGTACGAAGGTCTTCGTACGAAGGCGGGTCCATTTCGTCGACGACCTGGCCAGCCATATCGGCGACACCTACTACCCGTACGATCTCGTCCGGGGCAGCGATATCGAGACTCCTGGCCAGCTCGACCGGGGCGGCAACCGCGTCCTCGAAGAACTCGGGCACGCCGTCGTTCGCCGAAACGACGAGATCTCGGTCCGCATGCCGACACCTCAGGAGGCAAACCTCCTCCAGATCGCTGGGGGCGTGCCCGTCATGGAAACACTGCGCACCGGCTATGACGCTGGCGACCACCCGGTAGCGCTCTACCACGGCGTCTGGCCCGGCGACCGCCACGTCATGATCTACGAGGTGCGCACCTAATGCATTCCTTCGTGGAAGCCTCCTCACCCCCCACTCCTGAGGCCATTCGCATCGAGCTCGTAACTCCGGACGTAACCAGGCCCCTCCGCAAACAATTTCTCATGCAGCACAGGACGCTCGACGACCTCGCACGCTCCGACGGCCACTACCCGGACGCCGGCTACTATGTTGCCCGAACGTCCGACGGCCACATACTCGGCACCGCCTCCACTCGTCCCGAGCGCCCACCCTGGGCCTCAGACACGCCGAACGCTTGGCGCATTCGAGGAATGGTTACGGTCCCTCAGATGCGCGGTCAAGGCATCGGATTCCGCTTGCTCCAAGCGGTCATTGCGCACGCTTCGGCTCGCGGCGCCCGTCTGGTTTGGTGCAACGTACGGAGCGAGGCCATACCCTTCTACCGGCGAGCAGGACTCAGGACCACCGGCGACTCATGGCAAGACCCCGACACGGGACCTCACATCGCCATGTACCGGGACTTACGTGAACCTCCCTGACCTTGGCCGCCGTCGTGGAGAGGGGAGCCTGACGATGCAACTTGCAGCGCAGGACGTCCGCGACGTCGTTGCTACGTACATCCGGGCGTGGGTCGAACAGGACCCCGACTTGATCGTGACCATCTTCACGGATGCGGCCACGTATCACGAGAGAGTGCTCGAAGCGCCAATCCGGACCCGGGACGGAATCCGCGCGTACTGGCAGGCGAAGGTCGTTGAGTCGCAGGCCCGCATCAGCTGCGATCTACTGAATCTGTACGTCGATGGGAACACGGCCATCGTTGAGTGGGAAGCCCAATTCGACGACTTGACTGACAGAGTGCGCAAACGAATGCGAGAGGTCGCGATCCTCGTCTTCGAGGGCCAGCTGATCGCCAGCCTCCGGGAGTACTGGTCATCCGAGCAAATCGCTAACCTCTGTCCTGGAGGGCATCATCCGACTGCCACGTCATGATCAGTGACGTGCGGACCTAATGCATTCCTACGGGGAAACCTCCCCATGCCCCCTCCTGGGGCCCTTCGCATCGAGCTCGTAACCCCGGACGTAACCTGCCCTTTCTGCGCCCTCTCGGTCCTCAGTCCGTCAGGTGGTCACGACCCTCGGCACTCATTCGACGCGCTGCCGTCAGCAGATCCCGCCCGTGATCGGATGAGCCCGCGCCTAGCTCCGCTTAGCCGCTAAGGGCCTCCACGACGGTGGGACAAACAAGTTGGCCAAGCTGGATTGCAAGCGCCAGTAGGAGGCTTCCCTCTTGCCCTTCCTCGACAAGCGTGGTCTTGAGCCAGTAGGCGAAACCTGCGTTCAGGACGCCGCAAACCGCCAACCCCGCGGCCTTGGCAACCTTGGAGTGCTTCAGCACATGCACTATAAGAGCAAGGTCCTGATCGATAATCGTGAGGGGATTGAGACCAGGTGGGCCCAGTAACTCGACCGAGGCAGCATGAAGCCGGGTGAGCACGTCTTTGGCGACGGATACTGGGGGCGAACTCGACGCAGACGGACCAAGCGAAACAGCGTTCGGGGAAGCGTCCGCATTCGCCCGCCCAGCCTGAGAACGTGGGGCAGCCTGCGTAGCACAACTGGCCCCGAACAGAAGAACCAGTGCTAGAACGAGCAATGGCCTTCGGCTCAACGAGCCTCCCCTCGAGTCCGGTGACGGACTCCTCCCCCAAACAGGGGTCCCCTTCTAGTCGTCGGCAACTGTGGCTCCTCGCTTGTGTAAGACGTTAGGCTCTTCAGCGCGCGGCAAACGCAGCCGAAAAGGGATTGACAAAAAGTGGCCTGTTTTCTACTCCCGCGCAATTATTGCGTGAAGGCCGTCCAGCCGGTGACGCCGTCGTTTGAGCCGTAGACCACCCGCTCCGTCGTCACGGCGAAGAACTTCCCGTTCTCCCACGACAGGCCGTGGACGTCCTTGCGCAACGCGGTGAAGCGCCACTGCAGGCCCCCGTTCTCCGAGACCAGCACCCCGCCTGGGCTGCCCAGCAGGATCCGTTGCGGGTTGGAGGGATCGACGAGCACGGCCTGGGTGGGGGTGCCGAGGATGCGCTGCCAGGTGGCGCCGCCGTCTTCGGTGCGCCAGAGCCCCTTGACGCCACCGACCAGCACCGAGTTCGGCGTGTCCCGGATCACGGCCATGGCCAGCGGTTCGCTCAGGGGCGGCCCGGGCAGGCTCGGGAGCCGGGAGCCGTCGACGGCGAACCGGTCGATCGCTGCGCCGGCCACCACGGAGACCGTGCCGGCCGGGCCCGCAGCGATGACGGTGCCGGTGACCCCGGCCACCCTGGTGCTGAACGTCTTGAGGTCCGTCGTGTCCTTCAGGATGCCGCCCGCAAGCACGTAGGCGGTCACCCCGTCGGACGCCACGTGGACCGGTTCCCTCGGGATATTGGTGGCGGGCAGCCACGCCTTCCCGTCGGGGCTCTCCAGGACCCCACCGGTGGTGCCGACCAGGAAGCCTTGGTGGATCGCCGCCAGCGAGAGGATCGAGTCGCTGCCGGTGATCGACCCCTGGAGGTGCCGGGTGGACAGCAGGGCGAGCACCAGGCCCCCAAGGAAGAACACGCTCACCATGACGCCGACCCACTGGATGCCCCGGTGCCTGCGGCGGGGCGGCGCCTCAGCCGCCATGCAACGCAGTCATCAGAACGCCGCCGTCAGCCGGGTCACCTCGACGCCGGCCTCGCCGACGACCACGCCAATCACATCGAATCGGCACTCCCGGAACACCGGCTTCTCCAGGGCGAGGTACGCCTCGGCCACCCGCCGGAGCTTGCGCTGCTTGCGCCAGTCGACGCCGAAGGCGGGGTCGACGTAGGCCGGCGCCTGCCGGGCCTTCACCTCCACGAATGCGAGGCAGTCCCCCCGCCGGGCAACGATGTCGAGCTCGCCGAGGCGCAGGCTCCAGTTGCGGTGGAGCACGGTCCATCCCTCTTCCCGCAGCAGGGCAGCCGCCGCATCCTCACCGACTTTCTGGACGTCCGAGTTCATGGGTATACGGTTCCCCCCCGCCGGGGCTCAAGATAGGCTGTCTGCATGACCTCCGCGGCTCCGGCCAAGCCGGAAACCACAGATCGGCCCGATGTCGACGCCCTCACCGAGCCGCAGCTCCCGTGGATCGTCATCGTCTGGAACGACCCGATCAACCTCATGTCCTACGTGGTCTACGTGTTCCAGAAGCTCTTCGGCTACTCCAAGGAGAAGGCGACCAAGCTGATGCTCGACGTCCATCATCGCGGGCGGGCCGTCGTGTCGTCCGGCCCCCGGGAGAAGGCGGAGATGGACGTCTACCGGCTCCATGCGCACGGCCTCTGGGCGACGATGACCAAGGACGCCTGACCAGTTGTTCCGGCGTCGCCGGGGTCAGGTGCGGGCCGTGCTCAGCGAGGAGGAGGGCGAGCTGCTCAGGGGGGTCGTCCGCGAGTACCTCGAGCTGCTCGACGCCGACCGGGCGCCCGGCGACCCCGTGATGGCCCGCCTGTTCCCCTCGGCCAGCCTGGACGACCCGACCGTCGCCGCCGACTTCCACGACCTGTCGGCCGACGACCTCGACCAGCACAAGCGCCAGACCGCCAAGCGCGTGCTCGACTACCTCGAGCCGGGGGACAACCGTCCCCTCACGGACGAGGAGCAGGAGGCCTGGCTGGTCTTGCTGACCGACCTGCGCCTCGCCATGGGCGTGCGCCTGGGGGTCACCGAGGAGACCTTCAACACCTTCCCCAACCCCAACGACCCTGCCCAGTGGCCACTGGCGGTCCTGCACTACCTGGGGTCGCTGCAGGAGAGCCTGGTCAACGCCATCAACCCGTGACGAACGGGGCCCTGAACCAGCGCACTAGTCGTTCAACGCCTCCAAGGGGTCCCTGCGGTCCGAGTGCTTCAACTCCTCGATGTTGACGTCGCGGAACGTCCGGACGCTCACCTGCGAGACGAAGCGGGTGGGCCGGTAGACGTCCCAGACCCAGGCGTCGTTCAGCGTCAGCTCGAACCAGGTGTCGCCCCCGGCCTCGTGCTGCTCGAGGTGGTAGCCGTTGCAGAGGTAGAAGCGGCGGGCGGTCTCGACGACGTAGCGGAACATCGGCAGGACGTCCCGGTACTCGCGGTAGAGGGCCAGCTCAAGGTCGGTCTCGAAGCGTTCCAAATCTTCAGCACTCAACTGTCGGTCTCCCTTCTTCAGGGGGATCGCAGCCTTTGGCATGCCTGCCCAGTGACCGCGGTCCGGGGCTGCTACTCCCCCCGAACCCCCCTTCCGGAGACCCCAGACTATCCGCTCCCGTTGCACACGCTCCGCTCCGGCAGCAGCCGGCCTGGCACACCCTCGTCGAGGAGCTTGCGGATGGGGGCGTAGAGCCGCCGGTGGATCGGGGACGGGCCGTAGGCCGACAGGCCCCACAGGTGCCGGGGGGCCGGGTAGCCCTTGTTGGCCTCGAAGGCGTAGTGGGGGTACAGGCCCGCCAGCGACGACATCAGCGCGTCCCTGGCGACCTTGACGACGATGGAGGCGGCGGCGATCGAGACCGACTCGCAGTCCCCCCGGACCACCATACGGGCGCGCTCGCCGACGAAGTTCCATTTCCCGTCCACGAGGAACACGTCCGGCGACACCGGGAGGGCCGCCACCGCCCGGGCCGCAGCCCGGCGGATGGCCTCGGAGAGTCCCACCTCGTCGATCTCGTTCGGCCACGCAAGCCCGACGCCGTGGCCGACGCAGCGCCCCCGGACCCGCGCGGCCAGCCACTCCCGCCGTGCAGGATCGAGCAGCTTCGAGTCGCGCAGCTTGTAGATGCGGTCCTCGGGGTCGAGCACCACAGCCCCCACCGCCACCGGACCGGCCCACGCCCCCACCCCGACCTCGTCGATGCCGCCGACCAGGGTGGCACCCTTGGCCAACAGGCCCCGCTCAAGGTGCAGCCCGGGGACCGGTTGGGTCCGGGCGACCTGGCCCTTCTTCAGGTACGTGCGGGTGCGGTAGGTCGCCTTGTATGCCACGCCAGGCATTATGCGTCGGGAGAGGCCCGCGTGGCGGGAGGTCAGAAGAAGTGGAAGCGGTTCGGCGGCCAGATCCTGAGGAATGCCTGGCCGAGCACGCTCGACTTCCCGATGGTGCCGAACATCCGCGAGTCGTCGGAGTTCCCGCGGTTGTCGCCCATCACGAAGAGATGGTCCGGCTGTACCTTGACGGGCCCGAAGTCGTTCATCGAACTGGGATTGTGGTCTTTGAGGTAGGGCTCGTCCTTGCGGACGCTGTTGACGTAGAGGGCGTTGTCTTTGACCTGGACCGTGTCACCCCCCACCGCGACCACCCGTTTGATGAAGTCCCGCTGGCTGGAGGGCAGCCCCAGGCCCTCCTTGAGGGAGTTGAAGAAGCCGCTGATGCCACCCGGGGCCGGCGGGAGGTTGCCCGTGGCCGAGGCGGGTGCAACGAAGACGACGATGTCGCCGGGCTTCGGGTCCTTGAAACGGTAGATGAACTTCGAGACGAGCACCCGGTCGTTGATGAGCAGGGTGTTCTCCATGGAGCCCGACGGGATGTAGAACGCCTGGACAACGAACGACTTGATGATGAGGGCGATCGCGAAGGCGACCAGGACGAGGATGGGCAGCTCCCTGAGGAAGCCGAGGCCGCTCTCCTCCTTCTCCCCGGCAGGCCCTGCCGGCCCCGGAGACCCTGAAGGCTTGGACGACTTGTCTTGGGCGGGCACCACCCGGCCGGGGCCGGAGCTGAACGTCGTGCCCTCCTTCGCGGGCTGTTGCCCGTAGAGGGACACGGGCTAGAAACGCTTCTCTTTGACCTTGGCAGCCCGGCCGACCCGGGAGCGAAGGTAGTAGAGCTTGGCCCGGCGGACATCGCCGTGGGTGACGATCTCCAGCTTGGCGATCATCGGGGAGTGGACGGGGAACGTCCGCTCGACGCCGACATTGTTGAACGAGATCTTGCGGCAGGTGAAAGTCTCCCGGATGGCCGATCCCTGGCGGCGGATGACCATCCCCTGGAACACCTGGATGCGCTCCTTGCCCCCCTCCACGACCCGCACGTGCACCTTCACGGTGTCGCCCGGGCGGAAATCGGGGAGATCCTCACGCAGCGCCGGACGCAGCAGGGCGTCGGTCTTTTCCATTGCTCCTCCTTAAAAAGGCCGTTCTCGCCCGGCTCGGCGCTCCAGCGGTTGGGCACCCCGCGCTGAACCCCGTGCTCGCGGGACACTACCGGCCTTCCTCGCGGTCAGAAGGCCGGGAATCCGATGATAACAGAGCCCGCCACGAGGCCACGAGCGCCCGCTCCTCCCCGGACAGCTCCGCCGCGTCGAGGAGTTCGGGGCGCCGTTCGAAGGTGCGCCGCAGGCTCTGCTCCCGTCGCCACCTGGCGATCCGGCCGTGGTCGCCGGAGAGGAGGACCTGCGGGACCGCCAGCCCGCCAACCTCGGCGGGCCGCGTGTACTGCGGGTACTCGAGCAGCCCGCCGGTGAAGGACTCCTGGGCGAGCGAGTCGAGATTGCCGAGGACCCCCGGCACCAGGCGGGCGACCGCCTCGATGACCACGAGCGCCGCCACGTCGCCACCGGCCAGCACGAAGTCGCCGATCGACACCGCCTCCGCCCCGACGAGCGCGCCAACGCGCTCGTCCACCCCCTCGTAGCGCCCGCAGACCAGCACCACCTGGCTCTCCGCCGCCAGCTCGGTGGCGAAGGTCTGGTCGAAGCGCCGCCCGGCCGCCGACAGCAGCAGCACCCTGCCACCGGGGCGGCGGACCGCCTCGACCGCGGCAACGAGGGGGCCAGGCGTCATCACCATGCCCACTCCCCCACCGAACGGCGTGTCGTCGACCTTACGGTGCGGCCCCTGGCCCCACTGGCGCAGGTCGTGGACGCCAACCTCAAGGACGCCGCCCTCGACCGCTTTGCCGAGGAGGCTGACGCCGAGCGGCGATTCGTACGCGTCGGGAAAGATCGTGACGACGTCGAAGCGCATGAGCCTTTAGTCGAAGAGGCCGGCCGGAGGATCGACGGTCACCCGGCGGGCCTCCAGGTCGACGCCGACCACGATGTCTTTCGCGGCGGGCACCAGGACCGCCCCGCTGGGCGTCTGGACCTGCCACAGGTCCTGCTCGGTACGGTGCAGGACGTCGGAGATCACACCGAGATCGCGCCCGCCCACGTCGACCACGGCCAGCCCGATCAGGTCCTGTTCCCAGAACGTGTCCTCCGGCAGCGGCGGCAGATCGCCGGGGCGGGCGAAGATCCTCAGGCCGCGCAGCGCCTCGGCCCCCGTGCGGTCCGGGATCAGCTCCAGCCCGACGAGGAGCCGGTCGGGTGGTTGGGTGCGCACGCTGGCGATGACCATCTCGACGGCGGTGTCGACCTCGGAGCCGATGAACACCCGGGATCCCGGTTGGAACCGGGCGGGGTTCTCGGAGAGGGGCCGCACGACCACGTCGCCTCGCAGGCCGTGCGCCTTGAGGATCTCCCCGACGAGGAGCCTGCTCTCCGTCGTGTCGGGCCCCTCGGGCCCCGTAGGCCCTGCGGGCCCTTCGGGGGGCAGGTCCGTCAGGAGAGGCTCAGTCGACGATTTCGACGAGGGCGTTGCGGTCCTCCTTGGCGGCGGCGGCCTTGACGACGGTGCGGATGGCCCTCGCCACTCGGCCGCTGCGACCGATCACGCGCCCGACGTCGTCGGGGTGGAGGAAGAGGTCGTAGATGACGGTCCGGCCGGAGTCCTCCTCCTCGACGCGGACGTCATCGGGGTGCTCGACGAGCCAGGAGACGATGTACTCCAACGTCTCCCGGGATGCCATCGAGGTACGCGCCCTGGACCAGCGGTGCTAGCGGGAACCCCCGGCCTGAGCCCGGGATGCCTTGGGCTCCTGCCGAGCGATGACCCCTGCGACCTCCATGAGCCGGGTGACGGCCTGGGTGGGCTGGGCACCCTTGCCGATCCACTCGAGGGCCCGGGGGCCGTTGATCTCGATGTGGGAGGGGTCGGGGCCGGGGTCGTAGCTGCCGATGTTCTCGATGAACCGCCCGTCCCGAGGGGAGCGGCCGTCGGCCACGACCACGCGGTAGGTGGGCTGGCCCTTCTTGCCGATGCGACGAAGCCTGATCTTGACCATGGTGGCGAGTGTACCAGGCGAGGCTGGAACGGAGGCAGAAACCGGTACTTCTCCCCCTGTCCGGGCCCGGGACTAGCTGTTACTGTTGCGGCATCTGGGTGGGCGGGCGTCGGTCGAAAGGGAGCACATGTTCAGATTTCGGATCGCAGCGGCAGTTGTCGGCGTGGGCGTTGTCCTTGCCGGCTGCAGCAAGGGCCAGGTTGCAACCACGAACCCCAGTGCCTCCGGAGGCGGGAATTCCGCCCAGCTCACCTCGCTGATCGAGGGCGCCCGGGCCAAGGCGATCTCCGCCAAGACTGCCAACTTCACCCAGACGATCAACGTCACCCCGGTGAGCGGGACGGCGGAGGCCATCAGCATCAACGGCTCGATGGACCTCCCCAGCAAGCGCATCGGGATGACCTTCGCCCTGCCCGGCGTCGGCGACATCCAGGCGGTGCTCGACAGCGGCATCATCTACGAGAAGATCCCGCAGCTCGCATCGATGCTGGGGGGCAAGGCCTGGTTCAAGATCGACCCGTCCAGCCTCAAGAACATCAAGGGTGGCGGCCAGTTCGCCAGCCTCCTCGCCAGCATGGACAGCCTACTGAAGCAGGCCGAGACCCAGGACCCGACGCAGGGCCTTGGCCTGCTGGCCGGCGTCAGCGGCCCGGTCACCACCGTGGGGCCGGACACCGTCCGCGGCACGGCCACCACGCACTACAAGTTCACGGTGGACGAGGCCCAGGCTATCGCCAAGCTCCCCGCTGACGCCCAGGAGGCCGTCAAGGCCTTCAGCTCCCAGCTCGGCATCACCAACATCCCGACCGAGGCGTGGCTCGACAAGGACGGCCTCATCCGCAGGATCCACCTGATCGTCGACACCTCGGGGTCGACGTCCACGCCATCCCCGCTGCTCTCGGGGCTCCCGGCCTCCGTTCTGCCGAAGAGCACGGACATGACGATGGAGCTCTACGACTACGGGTCGCCGGTCACGATCGCCGTGCCGCCCGCGGACCAGGTGACCGACCTCGGGGCGATGCTGAGCTCGCTGGGCGGGTAGCCGCGCTTCTGCCCGATCCTCGGCCTCGTCGGCGGCTCAGACGGAGCGTACTTTGCTCCAAAAGGTGCGCTATCCGCACTTTTTGGAGCAAAGAAGGTCCGCCAGCCCCCGCCCGCTCGAGGCGGTCCTGGGAACGAGGCTTCTGGCCACTCTCCGTGGCGACGTTTGCGGCGGTTGCACCAGCCCCTTTAGAGGCCGAAACCCGGCGGGAGGCTGAAGGCACCCTTGCGACCTTTCTTGCCACCGCCCCGGGTCATCGACTTCATCATCTTTCGGACGGCGTCGAACTGCTTCAACAGCTCGTTGACCTCGCGCACCTGAGCTCCCGAGCCGCGGGCGATACGCGCACGGCGGCTCCCCGAGATGATCCGGGGGTCGTTGCGCTCGCCGGGCGTCATGGAGCGGATGATGGCCTCGAGCTTCACCATGTCCTTGTCCTCGATCGACAGGTCGGACATGCGGCCCATCCCCGGCAGGCCGGGCAGCATCTTGATGAGGCTCCCGATGCCGCCCATCTTGCGCACCTGCTGCATCTGCGACAGGAAATCCTCCAGCGTGAACTGGGCGTCGAGGATCTTGCGGGCCTGCTTCTCCGCGTCCTCCTTGGAGACGGCGGCCTCCGCCTTCTCGATGAGCGTGAGCACGTCGCCCATCCCGAGGATGCGGGATGCGATGCGGTCGGGATGGAACGGTTCGAGGTCGGCCAGCTTCTCGCCCATACCGGCGAACTTGACCGGGCGCCCGGTCACCGTGGCGGCCGACAGAGCGGCCCCTCCCCTAGCGTCGCCGTCGAGCTTGGTCAGGACGATGCCGGTGAGGGGGATCGTCTCAGCGAACGCCTTGGCCGACACCAGGGCGTCCTGGCCGGTCATGGCATCGAGGACGAACAGCACCTCCTGCGGCTGGGCGAGGGCGTGCACGCGGGCCACCTGGTCCATCATCTCCGGGTCCACGTGGAGCCGGCCGGCCGTGTCGATGATGACCACGTCGGCCTCGCGGCGGCCCTGCTCGAGGGCTGCCTTCACCACGGCAACCGGGTCCTTGGAGTCAAGATCGGCATAGACGGCGACCTTCGCCTGCTCGCCGAGGACCTGGAGCTGGCGGATGGCCGCCGGGCGCTGCAGGTCCGCCGCGACGAGCAGCGGCCGTTGACCCTTGCGGCGCAGCAGGGCGGCCAGCTTGGCGGCCGTCGAGGTTTTGCCGGACCCCTGGAGGCCGGCGAGCATGATGACGGTCGGGGGCTTGGGGGCGGTTACGAGCCCGGCGGTCTGGCCCCCGAGCATCCGGACCAGCTCGTCGTGGACGATCTTGACCACCTGCTGGCCGGGAGTGAGAGACTTCAGGACCTCCTCCCCGAGCGCCTCCGCCTTCACATGCTGCAGGAACGTCCGGACCGCCGGGAGGGCGACGTCCGCCTCGAGCAGCGCCACCCGGATCTCCCGGAGCGCCTCGTCGATCTCCTTCTCGGTCAGCCGGCCGCGCGAGCGCAGCTTCTTGAAGATGTCGTCGAGGCGGTTGCCGAGGGTGTCGAACACGGGGCCATTGTACGTTCGGGGTCCCTTGGGTCGGGCCGCCGGCCCTCTCACAAACCAGTTTCCGCCAAAAGGGCGGCTGGACAGACTTCTTGACGGAAACAGCCTCGCCGACGGCTTTTAGTCCGGCACGTCCACAAGGGCCTCGACGAAGGCCTTCGGGTCGAACAGTTCGAGGTCACCCATGGCTTCGCCGACGCCGACGGCCTTCACCGGGATCCCGAGCTCCTCCTGGACCGCCACCACGATGCCGCCCCGGGCGGAGCCGTCCAGCTTCGTCAGGACGACACCGGTGACCTGGACGGCCTCACCGAAGGTGCGGGCCTGGGCGATGCCATTCTGTCCGACCGTCGCGTCGAGAACGAGCAGGGCCTCGGTGACCTCCGCCTTGCGCTCGGCGATGCGGCGGATCTTCTTCAGCTCGTCCATGAGGGGCGACTTGGTGTGCAGGCGGCCGGCGGTGTCGACGATCACCACGTCGATGGACTTGGCGAGGGCGTAGTCGACGGCGTCAAACACCACGGCGCCGGGATCGGCCCCGGGGCCGTGGCGGATCATGTGGATGCCGAGGCGCTCCGCCCAGGTGCCCAGCTGGTCGATGGCCGCGGCGCGGAAGGTATCGGCCGCGGCGAGGACGACGGTCTTGCCCTCGGTCTGCAGCATCTTGGCCAGCTTGGCGATCGACGTCGTCTTGCCCGTCCCGTTGACGCCGGCGATGAGCCAGACGCTCGGGCCCTTGGCGGCGTAGATGAAGGTGCGGTCGGTGCGGTCGAGGATCGAGACAAGCTCCGCCCGCAAGGCGGCGCCCAGTTCCTCGGGCCTGAGCTTCTGGCGGCGGAGCGACTCGAGGATCGCATCGGTGGCGGCTACCCCGACGTCGGCCCGGATGAGGGCCTCCTCCACGTCCCCCCAGGCCTCGTCGTCAAGCCTACCCCGGGACATGATCGCCCCGAGCCGCTCCCCGAGGACCGCCCGGCTGCGCGTGAGGCTGCGCAGGAAGCGGGCGGCGACACCGGGCCTGACTTCTTCGACCTCCGGAACCGGTGGGGGTGCCGGCGGGGCCTCGGGGGCCGGCGCAGCCGGACCAGCCGGCGCCAACGGGGCCGGCGGGGCCTCCACCGCCTCGGCGGGCGCCGGGGCCTCCGGGGTGGGCGTGGGTCTGGGCGGGGCTTTCGGTGGCGCCGTGGGCGGGGCTTTCGGTGGCAGGCGCCGTGGGCGGGGCTTTCGGAGGGGCGGGGGCCGCGGTTGGGCGCCTGCCGACGAGCAGAGCGGCGCCGACCGTCGCCGCCGCCAGGACGGCGGCCGCGACGACGAACAGGATGATGAGCGTCACGGCGCCTGCCTCGTGTTCACAAACCCTCTATTCTCGATGCGCCCCCGCGCACGCGACAGCGACGGCCGGGCACAACAACGTCGTGGCTTAGCCTTCCAGCGGGAGTGGGCGGGCGGTGAATTCGAGACCGCCCGGCCCCCGGCCCAATTCCCCACGCTGCTCCCCACCAGGATCCGGGGGTGACCCCGAGCGGGAACTCAGCCGCTCTGAGATTACCCGGCTGGCGCCATCGGAGCGAACCGAAACACCGTAGAGGACATCGGCCATCTCCATGGTGCGCTTCTGGTGGGTGACCACGATCAGCTGCGAACTGCTCCGGAACTCCCGGAGCAGGCCGAGGAACCGGTGCAGGTTCACATCGTCCAGGGCGGCCTCCACCTCGTCGAGCACGTAGAACGGTGACGGGCGTGCCCGGAAGATCGCGAAGGCGAGCGCAAGCCCTGCGAGCGCCCGCTCGCCACCGGACAGCAACGACAGGCGGCGCAGGTTCTTGCCGCCCGGGCGTGCCTCGACCTCGATGCCCGTCTCGAGGACGTCGGCGGGGTCCGTCAGGCGGAGGCGGCCCACGCCGCCGGGGAACAGGGTCGAGAACACGTGCTCGTACTCGCGGGACACGTCGGCGAAGGCGCCCAGAAACAGCTCACGGATGCGTTCGTCGACCTCGGTCACCACCTTCAAGAGGTCCCGGCGGCTGGTCCGGACGTCGGCGATCTGGGCGGTCAGGAACTGCTCCCGCTCGGTGAGCGACTCGAACTCGGCAGCGGCGAGGGGGTTCACCCTCCCCATCGCCGCCAGGTCCCGCTCCAGGCGGGCCTGGCGCCGCTGCAGGGCCTCGTCCTCGGCAACCGCGGCGCGGTCCCAGGGATCCACGAGCGACGCTGGGTCCTCGTCCTCCAGGCGTCGCCCGAAGCGCCGGACGAGGGCCTCGACGTCCCGGCCCTCCGCCGAGAGGCGCTCCTCGATGATGCGGGACCGGATGCGAAGCTCCGCCCGCGACAGGTCCTCGGCCCGGGCCTTTTCCCGGAGGGCCTCCAGCGCCGCCACGAGCGAGCGGCGGCGATCCTGCAACGCCGTGACGCCGGCGTCGGCTTCGGCCGCCTCCCGGCCCCAGGCCAGGTGGGCGGCGTCCGCCTCGACCGCCCAGGCCCCCGCCCGCTCCGCCAGGATCCCGGCGGCCCGGAACACCGAGGCCGCCCGGCCGGCTCGGGCCGCCAGGTCCGCCCTGCGGCCCCCGATGGCGGCGGCCTGGGCGGTCGCCCGGTCGAGGGTAGCCCGGAGTTCCGAGCACCGCTCCACCAGCAGCCGGTGGCGCTCCGCGGCCCGGGCTGCCGCCAGCCGTGCCTCGTCGAGGGCACCGGCAGCCTCCCCCCGGACCCGGGCTGCCGACACCTGCTCGTCTGCGTAGGCCTCGAGCTCCCTCCCGGCGGCCTCGGCACGGCGCTGGCCATCGGCAAGGCCCTCCTGCAGGGCGGCGATCCGCTCTGCGAGCGTGGATGCCGAGGCGGCGCTGCGCTGGTCCCCCTCGTCCACCACCCCGGCCTCGCGGTCGAGGGCATGGAGCTCCCGCTCCGCCGATGCCGCCCGGTCCGAAGCGGCGGCGATCTCCGCATCCGCCCGGTTCAGCACGGCAGCCGCCTCCTCGAAGCTCCGGCGCACCGCGGCAATCTCGGCGTCCGTGGCCGAGAGGCGCTCCCTCGCCGCCGCCAGTTCGGTCTCCGCCTCCTCCGCGCGGGCGCCGGCCGCCGCGGACGTGCTGACGAGCAGCCGTCCGGTGGCCATCACGCCGTCGAGGGTGACGAACACGGCCTCGGGGTGCTCCCCTGCCAGCCGGGCCGCCTCCCCGGATCCGCGGGCGAGGTAGACGCCCGCGAGGGCGGCGGCCGCCGGGCCGGAGATGGGGTGGAGCAGGTCGGTCAGGGGCCTCCCGCCGAGCATCGGGTCGTCGGACCCGGTGGCGACGAGGATCCCCAGCGGCTCGCCGGGCCCCGCCGCCTGCAACGCCCGCTCGGCGGCTCGGGCGTCGGCGACCACCAGGACACTGCCTGCCGGCCCGACCAGGGCCTCCAGCGCCGCCTTCGACGCCGGGGAGATCTCGACGAGGTCGGCGAGCACGCCGGCGACCCCCTCCAGGCCGCTGGACGCGATCCGCCGGGCGGCCTCGGGTGAAGCTCCGTCGCGCACCTGGGCGCGGGCACGCCAGGTGGCGGCCTCCCGCTCCGCATCTGCCAGCGCCACGAGACGTCCCTGGCGCTCATGCTCCGCCGTCTCCAGCCGCTCCTCCAGGCCGGCGAGCACCTCGACGTGGGGCGCCTCGGCGGCCTCAAGGGCCGCCAGCGACCCCCGTGCCTCCTCCAGGGCCGCCTGCGCACGCCGGCGGGCCTCATCGAGAGCCGTGCGCCGCTCGCCGGCCCGGAGCCGCTCACCCTCGGCGGCCTCCATCGACGCAGTCAGGGTGGTCAGCTCCCCCCGGGCACGCCCAACGGCCGCCTGGGCATCCCGCTGGGCGTTTCGGAGCGGGAGGACCCTCGCTTGCACGCTCGAGAGGGCCGCCTCGGCCCGGGCAAGCTCCTCGCGGCGGGTGGCGACGCGCCCGTCTGCGATCTGCGCCGCGGCGACCGCCTCCTCCAGCAGGGGCTCGGCCCCCGCCAGCTCCCGGGCCAGTTCGTCGAGCCGGGCCTGCGCGCCGGCTTCGGTGATGCCGGCGAGCTCCGCGGAGAGGCTCCGCTCCCGCTCGTGGGCGAGGCGGCCCAACGCCCGGAGGCGCTCGGCGAGGCGGTTGAGCGACCACGCCACCTCCCGGCCGCGCTCGGTGCGGGCCGACGCCTCCGCCCGCAGCCGGCCGGCCTCGACCAGCGCCGCGTCGATGCCGGCGATCTCCTGTTCCGCGTTGCGGATGGGTTGCTCGAGGTCGGCCCCCCCGTCGGGGCCGAGGCGCACGCGGATCCCTCCCAGTTCCCGGACGGTGAGGATCACCTGGATGCGCTCCAGCTCCTCGACGACCGATGCGTGACGCCGGGCGATCTCGGCCTGCTCCCGCAGCGGGCGCAGGAGGCGCCGGACCTCCGACAGCACGTCGCCGATCCGCACGAGGTTGGCGTCGGTCGCGGCGATGCGCCGGAGTGCCCGCTCCTTGCGCCGGCGGTGCTTGGCGACGCCCGCCGCCTCCTCGACGTAGGCACGGATCTGGATGGGGTCGGCGATCAGCATCTCGTCGAGGTGGCCCTGCCCGATGATCGTGTGCTGCTCGCGCCCGATGCCCCCGTCGGAGAGGACCTCCCGCACGTCGAGGAGCCGGCACGGCAGCCCGTTGAGCCGGTACTCCGCCTCCCCCGAACGGAAGAGCGTGCGGGTGATGGTCACCTCACGGAACTCGAGCGGCAGGTCGCCGGCGGAGTTGTCGATCGTGAGGGTGACCTCCGACATCGCCAGGGCGGGGCGGCGCTGGGTGCCGGCGAAGATCACGTCCTCCATGCGCCCACCCCGCAGCGACCGGGGGCCCTGCTCGCCAAGGACCCAGGAGATGGCGTCGACGACGTTGGACTTGCCCGAGCCGTTGGGGCCGACGATGACGCTGATCCCGGGTTCGAGGGCCAGGGTCGTCTTGTCGGCGAAGGACTTGAACCCGCGGAGGGTCAGGGATTTGAGGAACATCTCCCCAGCGATGGTAGTGCACAGGGGATCAAATTGCACCCATGTGATTTCTTCCGACTCTAGGGGCGGGCCCGTTGTTGGGCCCCTTGCCCAACGGGAAGGAGTCTGCCCAGTGCCTGGCGGCTAGACTCCCCGACCATGAACGAGATCGTGCCCAAGCTGATCACCGAGGCGAAGACCAAGGTCGTCCTGGTCCTCGTCGACGGGCTCGGTGGCGTCCGCACCGACGAACGCGGCTCGGAACTCCACGCGGCGACGACACCGAACCTGGACCGCCTCGCCCGGGAGGGCTCGAGCGGCCTGCACACCGTCATCGCCCCCGGCGTCACCTCCGGGAGCGGCGCCGGCCACCTCGCGGTCTTCGGCTACGACCCGCTTGTCTACGAGCTGGGGCGCGGGGCGCTGTCGGCGGCGGGCGTCGGCTTCCCGCTGAAGCCCGGCGACGTTGCCGCCCGGGTGAACTTCTGCACCCTCGACGCCAACGGCGACATCATCGACCGGCGGGCAGGCCGCATCCCCACGGCAGAGAACTCCCGCCTCTGCGTGAAGATCCTGGCGGGCCTCCATCCCCCCGAAGGCGTCGAGGTCTTCCTGGAGACCGAACGTGAGCACCGGGCGCTCCTGGTGCTGCGGGGCGACGGGCTGTCGCCGCACCTGCTCGACACGGACCCGCAGGTGACCGGCCTCCCGCCGAGGCCACCGACCGCGACCGGCCCCGAGGCCGCCGAGACGGCGGCGCACGTGGCGAACATCCTGGCGCAGGTCCGCCTCCTGCTCGCAGGGGAGCAGGCCAACTTCCTCCTGCTCCGGGGCTTCGACACCCCTCGGGAGCTTCCGCTGTTCCCCGCCCGCTACCAGCTGCGGGCCCAGGCCATTGCGATCTACCCCATGTACACCGGGATCGCCCGGATCCTGGGCATGGACGTGACGACGGTCACGGGCGGCGTCGCCGAGGAGCTGGATGCCCTCCGGGAGTCGTGGGCGGACCACGACTTCTTCTACTTCCACCACAAGAAGGCGGACTCCGCCGGCGAGGACGGCGACTTCGACCGCAAGGTCGCCGCCATCGAGGAGATCGACGCCGCGATCCCCGGCATCGCGGCGCTCGATCCCGACGTCATCTGCGTCACCGGCGACCACGCCACGCCGAGCCAGCTCCGCTCGCACTCCTGGCACCCGGTGCCCTTCGCCCTCTGGGGGCCGAGGGTGGGCATCGACGGCGTCGAGGTCTTCGACGAGGAGGCGGCCCGCAACGGCGGCTACGGGTCGATCCTGGGCAAGGACGTGATGGGCCTGATGCTGGCGGGGGCCGGCCGCCTGATCAAGTACGGCGCCTGACCCGGCCTGCCGCCACGACGGTTAGTCATTTTTCGCGCGTATACGCGCGTTTTTAGACTAACCTCGCACCACGACGCTCTTCAGCCACCCTGAAGCCATCGGCGCCAGGTCGGCCATGACCTTGGCGGCGCCGCGGGGTTTGCCGTCCGGGGATTTGGCCCCCGCGACCCGCAGGGAGTGGTCCCCGCCCTGCACCACCTCCAGCGTCGCCGGCCCCCCCAGCGAGGGCAGGTGCTGACGGAGCAGGCCGAGGGTGCAGAACGGGTCCTCGGTGCCCTCGAGGAACAGGCACGGCACCGTGATCGACGGCCAGTGGGCCACCCTGAGGGCCTCGGGCTTGCCCGGGGGGTGGAGCGGGTAGCCGTAGAAGACCAGCGCCGCGGCCTCCATGCCCCCGGCCACCGCCATCGAGGCAACCCGGCCCCCGTAGGACTTGCCACCGACGGCCCACGGGCGGGGATCGCCGGCGGCTGCCCGGGCGGCGGCATACGCCTCGACGTAGCCGGGCACGCTCTTCTCGGCGGCCGGCGGCGACGACCGGCCGGCTTCCCGGTACGGCAGGTTGAAACGGGCGACGGTGTGGCCGCAGCCGGCGAGGCCCTGCGCCAGCGCCGTGAGCCCGGCGTCGGAGGCGTCGCCGCCGGCGCCGTGGGACAGCAGGACGCCGACGCCGGCTCCGGGGCCGGCAGGTGGTCGGTCGAGGATCAGACCTGGCACTTGGGGCAGAAGTACGTCGACCGGTTGGACCACCGGGCCCGCTGGATCGGGGTCCGGCACCGCCGGCAGGGCTCACCCTGGCGCTGGTAGACCTGCAGGAAGCCCCGGTGCTCGCCTGCGGCGCCGTAGAGGTCCCGGTACTGCTCGTCCTCTGCGGAGGTCCCCCGGTGGCGGATGGCCTCCTGGAGCACCTCGTGCATCGCCCGGTAGAGCCGCCGGACCTGGGTGTCCGAGAGGGTGTCGCACAGCCGGTCCGGGTGGAGACCCGCGAGGAACAGGATCTCGTCGGAGTAGATGTTGCCGATCCCGCAGACGAACCGCTGGTCCATGAGCAGGGACTTCAGCTTCATCTTGTGCTCGCCGAGGAACTGCGAGAAGTGCTGCCAGGTGAGCTGGTGCTCGAGCGGGTCGAGGCCGAGGCGGCGCAGTTCCTTCACCTCGCCGTCGGGCTCCGTGGTCGTGACGAACATCTCGCCGAAGGTCCGGGGGTCCACGAAGCGGAGCTGCTCCCCACCGGCGAGGTCGAACACGACGTGGGTGTGGTTCTCGTAGCCATCGCCGGCGGTCGCCTGGAGCAGCTGGCCTGACATCCCCAGGTGCACGACGAGCGCAAGCTCGCCGTCGAGGCCGGGGTCCCCCTTGGGGCAGAGGAGGTGAAAGACGAGGTACTTCCCCCTGCGGTCCACGCCCGTCACGGTCACCCCTGTGAGGGGGTCCTCCAGGTCGCGGCGGCGGCGGTGACGGCGGATGACCCGCATGGCGTTCTTGGTGTTGCGAACCTCGACCGAGCGGATCTCGCGGCCGACGACCGCCTTCTCCAGGTCGCGGCGCATCACTTCGACCTCCGGAAGCTCGGGCATCAGGCCTCCCTGACGCCGGGTTCGGCTCCGGGCGGGGTTGCCTCCCGGGTTCCCTCTCGGGCCCGCATCTGCGCCAGGGCCTCCCGGGCGGCCTCCTGCTCCGCCTCCTTCTTGGAGCGCCCGTTGCCCTCGCCGAGCAACTCGCCGCCCAGGTAGACCTTGGCCTCGAAGCGCTTCGCATGGTCGGGGCCAGTGGAGGTGATGCGGTACTCGGGGACGTTGCCCCATCGCCGGGCCGACCGCTCCTGCAGGTTGGTCTTGAAGTCCCGGACCAGGCCCTGCTCGACGTGGTTGCGGATGTACTCGGCGAACAGCAGGGCGATTACTTGGCGGGTCATGTCCATGCCCTGGTCGAGATAGGTCGCCCCGATCAGGGCCTCAAGGGCGTCGGCGAGGATCGACGACTTCTCCCGCCCGCCGGAGAGCTCCTCGCCACGGCCGAGATGCAGGTGGGGCCCGAGGCCCAGCTCCCGGGCGACATCGGCCAGCACACCCATGTTGACGGTCGCGGCCCGCAGCTTGGCCATCTCCCCCTCGGGGAGGTGGGGGAACTGCGAGAAGATCATATCGGTGACCACGAGCCCGAGGACGGCGTCGCCGAGGAACTCCAGCCGCTCGTTGTTGGTGACGCCCCCGTGCTCGAAGGCGTAGGAGCGATGCGTCAGCGAATCGCGAAGGAGGCCGGGCTGGTGGAAGCGGATTCCGAGCTTTCCTTCAAGTTCGCCGGCCCCTCCACCGCCATCCGGGCTTTCCGCCTCCTCTGGCTCCGGAATGTTCAAACTACTCGATCTCGACAACCTCGCGCCCAGCGTAGTACCCGCACTTCCCACAGACGCGGTGCGGCATCTTGGGGGCGTGGCACTGCGGGCAAGTGGACTTGCCCGGAACCTCGAGCTTCCACGTGGCCCGCCGGTGGCGCGTGGTCGATCGGGACTTCTTTCGCTTGGGCAGTGGCATCTACGAACTCCTCTCGTTCAATTGGGTGAGGCCGGGGTCCCCTTGGGGTAGAGAGAGGGCGCTTCGCAGTGGCGCCCAGCGCAGGTCTTCGGGCTCCTGGGTGTGGCCGCAGTCGGCGCCGTTGAGATCGGCCCCGCAGGTGGCACACAGCCCGCGGCAGTTTTCGTCGTGCAGGGGGCGCAGGGGGAAGGCGAGCATGATCACGTCGCGGAGCATGGGCTCGAGATCGATGCGGTTGTCGACCACATCGTAGCCGTCATGATCCTCGCCCCCTCCGTAGTAGTACGTCTCGTCGACCATCTGCGTGAAGCTGCGATCGTAGCCGATCAGGCACCGGGAGCAGGACAGATGCATGATGCCCGACACCCTCCCGGTGACGGCGACACCCTCGGTCACGCTGTCGATCGCCAGGTCAAGCTCGACCGGCTCAGTGTCCGCGACGTGCCCAAGCGGCCCGCCCAGACCCAGGATGGTTGCGGACCGGCGGATGTCCCGGGTCGCGCCGGGACGCGTCGCGAGCTCGGTGACATCGAAGACCAATCCAGACATGCTGATCACAACCTCCAGGCAATGATATCAGGGTGGGGCTGGAGGCCGGCAGAAGGTTCTTTGGGTGGTTAGCCATGATGTTCATGGTTCTTCACGCAAAGACGGTTTGCGAACCTTGCCCCCGGCGGGGGCGGCTACTTGCGGCGGACGCGGATCCGCTGGGTGTCGGCCCCCTCGTCGAGGCCGGCGGGATCGGATGTCTCCAGACGCCCCCGAAGGGACTCCCTGCCCCGGGCCACCGCGGCAAGGGTCTTCTGGAGCACGATCTCAAAGTTGGCGAGCTTGGCGTCGACGTAGTCCTCCGCCTCCATCCGGATCTCCCGGGCCCGGACCTTGGCGTCCTCGATGATCCGGTCCGCCTCGTGGCCCGCCGCCCGGACGATCTCGGTGCGGGCCAGGAGCTCGTCCCGCTCCGCCCGGGCCGCCCGCAAGATGACCTCGGCCTCCTCCCGGCTCTGGGCGATGACGTCCTGCCGGTCGGCGACCACGCCCGCCGCCCGCTTGATCTCGAGGGGGATGTTGTGGCGCACGTCCTCGAGCCGCTGCACCAGGTCCTTGCGGTTGACCATGGCGGACGTCGAGAAGGGGACGGGCTTCGCCGCCCGGATCTCGTCGATCACGGCGGCCAGCTCTTCGGCCATGTCCATACGGCGCTAGACCTTACCGCCGCCGGCCGGGGGCCGCGCTGTGAAGTGCCGCGAAAGAGCCTCGGCCACGACCGGTGGAACGAACGGGGCTACGTCACCTCCGTACGAGGCGACCTGCTTGACCATGCTGGAGGAGACAAAGCTCCACGCCGGGGCGGCGGCGATGAAGACCGTATCGGTCCCCGGGGCCAGCGCTGCGTTGATGTGGGCCATTTGAAGCTCGTAACCCATATCGGACGTCGAGCGTAATCCCTTAACAATGACATTGGCCCCGCGCTCCTTCGCGAGGTCCACCAGGAGCCCCTCGAAGCTGTCCACCTCGACGCCCGGCAGGTGGGACAGGGCTGCCCCGAGGAGTTTGACGCGTTCGTCGACCGACAGCAGCGGCGCCTTGTCGGGGTTGTGGAGCACCGCCACGATCACGTGGTCGAAGAGCCGGGCCGCCCGCTCGACGATGTCGACGTGCCCGTTGGTCGGGGGGTCGAACGAGCCGGGGCACACGGCGACGGCCACTTACGGCCCCCCATCCGGGGACCCGGGGTCCGTCTGGTCCGTGGGGCCCGTCTGGTCCGTGGGGCCCGTCTGGTCCGTGGGGCCCGTCTGGTCCGTGGGGCCCGTGGGGCCCGTGGGGCCCGTGGGGTCCGTGGGGCCCGTGGGGTCCGTGGGGTCCGTGCGGCGCAGGAACGCCAGCGTCGAGTCGCCATAGCGGCGCACCGAGACGAGCTCGAGGCCGTCGACGGGGGCCGGGGCATCGGGGCCGCGGCCCTCGAGCACGACCCGGGCGCCGGGGGCGAGCAGGCCCCCCGCAACGAGCGCCGCCAGGTCCTCGGCGGGCTGCCCCTGGGCGTACGGAGGGTCCACGAGGGCGATGTCGAAGGGGCCGTGGCGGCCTGCAGCCAGGAAGCTGCTGGCCGTCGAGCGCACGACCGTGGCCCGCTCCTCGAACCTGGTGAGCGCCAGGTTGGACCGGATGGCGTCAACGGCGTCGCGGTCGGAGTCCACGAAGACGGCGGCGGCGGCCCCGCGCGAGAGCGCCTCGATGCCGAGCGCCCCCGACCCCGCATAGAGATCGAGCACCCTGGCGGCGGCGACGTCCGGACCGAGGGAGGAGAACAGCGCCTCCCGGACCCGGTCGGACGTTGGTCGGATGGCCGTGCTGCGGATCCCCGTCAGCCGTCTGCCTTTGGCCTCGCCTGCGATGACTCGCACCTGCCCAGTGTATGTGCCCCGACACTTGCTGGCCCCGTGCGCCGGTCGCAGAGAGTTTCCCGACCTTCGAAAACCCCGGAGGGACTGTCAGTACCCGTCGCTAATCTTCTTTGGGTGGATAACCATCATATCCGTGCTTCATCACCCAAAGAAGCTCCACTGGGCCAGCTTGCTGCCCGACAGTTCGGTCTGGTCAGCCGGGCGCAGGCCCTCGACGAGGGGCTCAGGCGAGGTGCCATCCAGCGCCGTCTCGATTCCGGCGAGTGGCAGGCGATCCACCAGGGCGTGTACCGGATGCGGGGCGTCCCGGCCTCGTGGGACCAGAAGCTCATGGCCGCCTCCCTCTGGGCCGGCCCCGAGGCCGCAGTCTCGCACCGGTCGGCCGCCGGGCTGTGGAAGCTGGACGGGGTCGATCCCGGCGGCGTCGTCGAGCTGACCACGACCGGGGGCAGGAACGACGTCCCGAAAGGGTTGATCCTGCACCGGACCAAGCTCCTCACGCCCTCCGACGCCGGCTGGCTCGGCGCCCTCAAGGTCACCGGCGTGGTGAGGACCCTCATCGACCTGGGGGCGGTCGTAACCCCCGCCATCGTGGAAGCGGCCATGGAGTCGGCCCTGCGCCGGGACGAGCGGCTCTTCGACCGGATGAAGGAGCGCCTCGAGGCCATCGGTGGCCCGGGACGGCGGGGGGCCGGGGTGTTGCGGGAGATCATGGCCCTCCGGGACCCCGATGCGGCCCCGACCGAGAGCATGTTCGAGACCCTCGTGGAGCGCAGGCTGCGCCAGGCGGGCATCGATATGCCGGTTCGGCAAAACGAGGTGAGGGTCGGGGACCGGGACATCCGCATCGACCATGCCTGGGTGGAGAAGGCGACGGGTCTGGAGCCGCGGGGGTACTGGTGCCATTCCGGGCGGAAGAAGTTCCAGAGTGACATCGACCGTGCGAACGACCTTGCCCTCACCCGCTGGACGATCATCTACGCGACCTGGGACGACTTCGTCCACAGGCCCGAAAAGATCCTCGGGCC
>WNFC01000193.1_pt1 | contig 60236 bp, 59 predicted proteins | sample 5400541 | NCBI WGS metagenome assembly WNFC01 (sample SAMN13153342, study PRJNA577476) | soil metagenome | isolation source: 120 cm saprolite under Douglas fir tree site 2 hole 2 replicate 1 | place: USA:California | collected 2015-04-18
CACCTGGGGTAGCGAGATATACCCCCGCGGGCGGCGCTGGACGAACGCCGGCACACCGTGGTGGTCCCGCCAGACCCACTCGCGATCGCTCGGCGCCTTCCAAGGCACGAGCAGCTCGGCGCCAGCGACCACGAGCCGCGGCTCCCCGGCGTCGTGCAGCCACCAGGCGTGCGGGCGCGTGCCCGGATGCTTGACGATCCATTCCCGAAGTAGCTGCGCACCGTGTTCGCGCCAGAGATGCTCGAGCTCTCGATCGGTCGTGAAAAACAGCTCGCTCGCGTTGAGCTCTTTCCGGGCCGCATGGCGACCGACCTCGAGCGCGCGGCGCAGCACAGGCGTCAGCTCCATGCGCCGCGACTGGGTTCGCCGGGTCCGCTTCGTCGGCATCGCCTCAGCCTCCCGGTGGTCGCCCTGGGCCGTCGCGTAACGGCTCGAGGTCCAGATTGAGTTGACGCAGGGCTTTGAGCATCGCCAGGCGCGCATCGCGCTCGATCTGCACGGCCGGGTGTGCTCGACCCTTCACCGTGAGCCCGTGCTTCTTGATGAGCGCCTGAGCGCCTCGCATCCGGTCGAACGATTCGAGAGCGGTCTGCAGGATGAGCAACGCGGCGCCGTCGAGGTCCCAATCGTCGGCGAAGCTCCGGTACAGACCGCGCGCCTCTGTGCTCAGGTGACGAGGCGGCGTGTCAGCGCGGCGCATTTAATGCCCGACTCCATTTCGTGCGAAGAGCGCTGCCCAGCGGTCAAGGATGCAAGCCCCGAGAGTTTTGACCCGCCCCTCCCCCGACGTCCTTCCACCGCGCGATGAGCTGGTCGAGGTCCTCGCGATCGAAGAGCACCTTCCTGAGCTCGCCTCCATTCGGCAGCGGTACCCGCACGCGCTTAAGCACGCCGGCGGCGTCGAGGTCGCGCACGGTGGCCTCGAGGTCGAGCAGCCGGGCGGTGACTGAGACGACTACGGAGCGAGACGTCTACTGTGCGTTAAGGAGGTGTGGCGCACATGTGGGCGCACACACCGTGGAGCCTACATCCGTTGACGATAGGGACGGAGGCGATGCACTAGGGTTGTCCGGGCGATCGTGATGCGGTCCTTCTCGAGCGCTTCGATCCTCTCTTTGTCCTTGATCAAGGACCCATCAGGATTGCGCTTGCCGATGGGAAAAGTCTTCAGGAGTTTGAGTATGGCCGCTTCCGGTAACTTTCCGCGGGGCTTGCCGCGGGGCTTGGGTTGTGGCCCAGGCGCATTGGTCTGGCGTTCGTGACGCCGCGCGATCTGCTCGTGGAACTTCTGGAGCTGCTCATTCATGCGCCGCAGCTCAGTCTTCGGCACTCCCTTGAGCCAAGCAGGGAAAGACTCTCGACGAGATGCAGGCTTCCGACGCCGCTTCGCCATCTTCCCCTCCTCATGAGGAAGCGGGCGGGGCCGCGAGGAACGGCCCCGTCGGCGCCGGTGATCTGCCGGCGCGTAGCCCGCGACAACCACCATAGCCGATGAGGGGCACCCGAGAACCGGATTTTCCGGAACGCGGGAAGAGGATCTGAACGGTGGCGGCCGTCAGCGCAACTCGGCCGGGAACTGCGTATCGGCAATCAGGATCAAATTGCCGATCCGAAGGCGTTTCGGGTCTGGCTGTCCACTGCCCCCGATGCGTCCCCCAGTTCGAAAGTAGCGGCTAACTTCGACTACCCACTGGCCCTGGTCGTCGAGATAGCGTATGGTTTGGCCCCAAGTACACAAGGGCTCGTTTACTCGCTCAGGTTCCTTCAAATGATTGTTTCTTAGGTAGTGCGGACGAAGACGAGCCTGCGTTATCATCTGAAGTAACGGGCTGTTGTTGAAAAGTCGGCGCATCTCGCATGCGGACAAATAGTAAACGTCCTGATCGGAGGCAACCGGTGGTCTTACAATCACTCGTGAACCGTATAGATCGCTATCTGATCGGCGCGGCCGCGCTCAAGGAACTCGAAGCTTGGTTGGTTGCCAACCTTCAAGCGATTCTTGACTCACGCGACAGCCGAGCAATCGAGCTCGCCAATCAGCTCGACGCCGACCTGGTGGAACTCGGCGAAGGTATCATCGATGCGAAGGACTTTCGGGAGCGGCTTGAGGCCTATCGTCGCCAGGGCGAAATGATTCTCGAAAAAGGCGACGCGCGCGTGACCACTATCCATGCTGTCGTCGCGCACTCGAGCAATACAATCCTCGAATACGGCAACAAAGAGCGTTCGAACTCTCTTCAGGAAGCTACCCACGTCTTTGCTGCCTAAATTGGGGCATGTAGATTATTCGGAACGGGATTTTCGTGAGTCTCACGTCGTCGAGGTGTATCTCGAACCAGTGGATGCCTGGTGTTTGAAATCGGACAGCCGTCTGTAGACTTACCCCGACCCCTCGATCTTCATCCCCCTCGAAATAGACGCTCTGCTGGAAAGGCTGAGGACTATCTCCTGAAGGATTGACTACCGTGACCCGAAGAGTGTACGAGCCACTCGCAATGCCGGCCTTCAGCAGGATGAACAATGTGAGCGGATAGTCGAAAGGGGCCATCGGCGCATTCGGAGTTTCAACGACCGGCGTATGGGTAATGCGGTCGATGATCCTGATGATCGATTGAACGCCGTCCGCTTCGTTCAAAACACGCTCGCACGTAACAGCGGCGAGTAGGAACGGCCCCTGGTCGAACGTCATCGGTCGATTCATTGCGTTGGCCTCCGGGGCATGCTGGACGTGCCCTAGAACGTGCCCGCGACCGCCCGGATTCTACCCCAAACCACCCAAAGCGGGCCAACGCGCAAAAGAAAAACCCCCCGGCAAGTTCGCGACTTACCGAGGGGCCTGATCTCCGGCCTCAGCATGTGAGGCCAGCGCTCTGCCAACTGAGCTAATCGTCCGTGGTCCGGAATCTACATACTTACACGACGGTCGTCAAGCGCTGCCCGGCGACTGTCACCGTGAATGTAACCGTCGAGCTTCTAAATCGCCTCGCGGAGGTCCGCCTCGCTGACGATCGCATAGCGCCGGTAGACCGCCTCCGTCCGGTGCCCCCTGATCTTCATGGCCTGCGAACGCGACACCCCGCCCGCTCGAGTGGGCTCTGATCAGCGCCCGGACCTCGAGCAACTGTGTCCGGAGGTTGTCATCGAAGGCGATACCGTCTGCATCGGCGAGGACGCGACCACGGCCGTCCTGAAGAAGGACGAGTGGAACATCCTGGTGGGATGGCTCGACTGGTCCGTGGTCCGACACTGATGAACTCGTTCGTGAGGATCTCTGGGTGCGCGTGAATTCCGGATGGCCTACCGACCGCCAGATCCGGGGCTCAGAGGATCCGCCCGAGGAGTTCGTTCCCGCTCAGCGAACGCGGAAGAAGCGGAGCGGGTAAACCGGGCTGTGATCGATGATTTCCTCCGGGCGGCAGCGAGACGGAACACGGATCATGCTATCGTAGGCGCACGAAACACCGATGAGCGTCAACCCCTTCGGAGAATCCTCTACGTCCGCGCGACGGCGCACGTCCACGATTGTCGCGTATGAGATCGTCGGCTTTCTGGCCATCATCGCGCTGTCGTGGTTGAACGAGCTGCTCGGTGTGCCCAGCCTGATCTTCGGGAGCGATCATCTTGGCGGCTGGCACGAGAGCCTGGTGGAAACGGCCATCATCCTGTTGGTGGCCATCCCGGTGGTGGTACTGACGCGACGGCTAGTCACCCGACTGCACTATCTCGAAGAATTCCTGCGTCTCTGCGCCTGGTGCCGAAAGCTCCACATGGACAATGAATGGATCCCCGTCGAGGAGTTCCTCCAGCGCCGGTTCGATACACGGACGTCCCACGGAATTTGCCCCGCCTGCAGAGCCGAACAACGGAAGGCCGCGGGGGCAAGGCGGGCGAGCTAAGGGCGCCGGGTGCTGTGGCCTGCCCTTGCCGTTCTAGATCAGTGACCGTTTTGCCGATGAGGACGGCGAGAACCGGTCGGGGCCCTACGGCGCCGCTGCCGGACGGCCGCCGCTCCACCATACTCGCGGTGCTGGATGGGTAGAGCTCACCCCGTACCCTTCACGATCCTCGTCATCGACGATGACCTCGACATCCTCGAGACCATCACCGACTTGCTCGCGATGGACGGTCATCGGGCCCTCGCGACGTCTGGCGGTGCGGACGGATTGACGCAGGCGCGTTCGGAACGCCCCGATCTGATCCTCGTCGACTACCACATGCCCGTGATGGATGGCTTAGCCGTGGTCGAACGGCTGAAGGCCGACGCGGCGACCCGGCAGATTCCGGTGGTCGCCCTGACCGGGGGGACGGCCGAGCACGCGAACAAGCTCAGCCGGGCCGGGTGTATCGGCTTCATCCCGAAGCCCTTCGACCCGGCGACGTTCCTCCGTCTCGTCGCCGGGTTCCTGAACGAAACGGTTGGGAGGAGTCGGCGCATCAACGACGCGCGTCCCGGACTCTGATCAAGCCGCCGCCTCAGGCGCTTGAGCCCTCGCGAGGCTTCGTCGCGAACGTCGCGACGAGGTGATCGAGATACTGGAAGTTGAGAGGCTTGGGGGCGTAGGAAACGGCCCCCAGCTTCAACGTCTCGGCGGCCACTGAGCCGTCCGTGTTCGCCGTCAGCATGATGACGGGGATAGTGGGATCCAAAGCGCGGAGGGACGTGAGCACCTGGACGCCGGTCATGCCCGGCATCTCGACGTCCAGGATCACCAGGTGAGGACGGGCGCGCGCGACCATCCAGAGCGCTTCGGTTCCCCGTGCGGCCGTCTCGACGACATAGCGGTTCCCAAGGTTCTCGAGGTATTCGCGGAGCGTGTCGAGGAGCTCGGGATCGTCGTCAACGACGAGGATCCGGATCCGCTCGTCTATCACTGGGGCGTTAGCTCTCTAGCCGCTTCATCATCACCGCCGTTTCCAGGCTCTGCGCGAGGTGCTCCAGATCGACGGGTTTGGTGACATAGTCGAACGCGCCGCGCGCCAGCGTTCGTTGAGCGAGGGCGGCGTCCGACGTGCCACTGACCATGATGACTTTCACAGCGGGCGCTACGGCCTGGATCGCGATCAGGGCGTCCGCTCCCGTGAGGCCTGGCATTCCGATATCGAGGAGCACCACGTCCGGAGGGTCCTCCACGACGGCCCGTAGGGCGTCGGCCCCGCTCGAGACGCTCCGGGCTGTGTAACCCTTGAGCGTGGCAAATTCACTCAACATCTCACGCATGGCCGGGTCGTCGTCCACGACAAGCACCCGCCCCTGCGACGCTTCGTGTGCCGCGGACACCGGTGCGGTATTCGGATCGCGCTCCGTAGTTGGCGCTGCACCTGGCCGGGGCGTGTTCGACCCCGTGAGTGCCGACAGAAGATCGGGCAGACCCACGGGCTTCCTGAGGACCGCTCGAACGCCGAGTAATGAAGCCTGGCGGTGCAGGTCGGTGTCCGTCTCACCAGTGACGACGACCACCGCGATTGTCGGATCGAACTTGACGATTCGTTTCAACGCGTCGATCCCGCCGAGCCTCGGCATCGCGAGATCCAGGATGACCGCGCGGGGGCGCTCGCGTTTGACCTGGAGGAGCGCCTCAAGTCCGTCCTTCGCCTCAAGCACGTGAAAGCCTTGGAGGCGGATGTACTCACTGAATACGGCACGCATCTCGGCATCGTCGTCGACGACGAGCACGGTCTGCGGGGCGGCGTGCTGAGAAATGGCCTGCTTCCTTGAGTTAACTGGCGCTCGACCGTGCGAGGACGTCGGCACCGATCGCCGGCATCGTGAGCCGGAAGGTGGTCCCAGCGCCCTGGCGGCTCTCGACTGTGATCGCAGCGCCCGGTTGCTGCTCGACGAGAGATCGAACGATGGAGAGTCCGATCCCTGTCCCCTCCGCTTTGGTGGTGTAGAACGGCGTCCAGATTTGGGCGAGGGCGTCTGGCGCAATGCCAGGCCCCGTGTCTATAACCTCCGCGACGATCGGCGTGCCGCTACCATCGGTCTCATAGGCTTTGAGCGTCACCTGCCCACCACCGGTGTCCACCATGGCCTGCACCGCGTTCGTGGCCAGGTTCACGAAGACCTGCATGAGCGCACTTCGGTCACCGACCACTTCAGGCAGCATGGGCGGCACTTGAACCCTGATGGAGACCTGATGTTTCCGGGCTTCGTAGGCGAGCACTTCGCTTGTCGCCCTCAGTAACTCGCCCAGATCGAGCGGCGTGGGGTCCGGCTTGGCCGGCTTGGAATACGTCGAGAGACCATCCATGATCCGCCGCATCCGCTCCGCGGCCTCCTCGAACTGGGCGAGGCTACGAGTGAGAACGGCGAAGGTCGGCGCCTGCCCCGGGGCCATCTGGAGTTTGAGAATTTCGATGCGGCCCGCAATGACGCTCAGCGGGTTTCTGAGCTCATGGGCGACCCCGGCCGCGAGGCGCCCGAGCGCGGCCATCCTCTCGCTCCGCACCAATTCGGCCGCGGACTGTGCGCGCTCGGCGGCTCGCTGTTCCACGGCCTCCGCCATCTCGTCAAAGGATCGAGCCAAGTGACCCAGTTCGCTGTCGTCGCCGGCAAGCCCGGTCCGCGCCCCGAGATCCCCGGCCGCCAGGCGCTTTGTGGCGGCAATCAGGGCTTCGGTGCGGCGCAGCACGAGTCGCTCCGCGACCACGCGCGCGCCCGCCAGCACCCCCACGACGACAAGACCCAGCAAGACAAGATTCCGGACAAGCGCGCGGGTTGATCCAGCCAGCGCCACGGATCGAGGAATGCCGACCGCAAGGTAGACCTCGCCGGCGTCAGGCGTGGCCGACAGGCGCGTGAGCCCGTACAGTCGAGGCATACCGTCCAATCCCACACCAGCGGCGGTACCCTCGCCGTGCTTCGCCAAAATGGCCTTGGTCAGGGATGCGTCCGAGACCTGTTTACCGACCCACTCATCGCCTTGGGGGTATCGGGCCAGAATGACGCCGGCCTGATCGATCACGAGGAGCGTGGAGCCTTGCGGTAACTGGGCGTCGGCGGCCAGATGATTGAGGCTCCGCAGATCCAGTCCGATCACGACCACGGCGCTTACAGTGCCACGAGCATCGACCGCAGGGTGCGCGATGGCGATGGCCGCTTTTCGGCTGATCCGGCCGATCAAATACCCACTCATGGCGACGTCGCGGGTGGTCAGCGCGCGTTGGAAGTATTCGCGATCCCGAAGGCTGATCGGCCCTGCCGGGGGCACCGCACTGCACACCACGTCGCCGGTCGGCGCCGCCACAGAAATGTTCACGTACCCGGGCGTTCGGCTCAGGAGCTCCGCCAGCAGCGGACGGCACGCGGTCGCGTCGAGCGCCCTCACGCCGGGGAGCTGCGCCAGGGTGAAGGCCAACTGGCGCGCGCCTTTGAATACGTCGTTTTGTTCGGAGGCCGCGATCCGGGCGATCCGGAGCGCCTCCTCCTCGGCGACGGCCACGGCGGCGCGCTGATGCTCCATGTGGGTATACAGCGTCAGAGCGAAGCCGGGAAGCACCGCAACGAGGACCAAGACCAAGAGTCGGGACCGGAGGCTCGAGAGCCGCTTCATACCAGGGTTATAAACATCGTAATCCAGGCGGTGGCGAAAGACCTAAAGGCAGACGAGCTGCGGTTGTGGCATGACTTCCACCTTCCCTTCTCGGTCGACTTGCGGCGTAGATCGCAACGATCATCGGTCGCTCTCCGCCTTGTAGGCAAGCGAGATTCGGAATACGAAGCGATTCAGACAGTGCCGTGGACCGGCACCGGGCCCGCCCCCTTCCATGCCGCCGCACATCTTGACATCCTCCAACTCTGCGCGGCGCGTAGCGACCATTTCGCGCAGCGTGTGATGAAGGTCAACCCCGCCACGTTGACAGAGGGGATTGTGGCAGTCGAGCCGCGTGACGCTTCCGAGCGTTTGCCACTCGTGCCTCTGCCCCGCTCCCTTTCCCTCTTCCAGCACTTTGACCACTAGCTGTTCGACTTCCGGATTCAGCTCTTTAAATGGTCGCTGCCAGCTCATCGCTATCATTTCCCTTCTGCCACGCCCCGGGCAGTGTTATCCAGCCGCCAGTGGGCGCCCTCGTCTCAACGGCCAGCCCTGCGTCTGGTATGGCGGCCGCTGCCTCGGCCGTTATGACCCAACCGGCAGCCGCTCCGGGCGGCGTGAGCCCGTGCCGTTCATCGAGCGGTCGACTCACGGTGTCAAACAGTTGCGGCCAAGTCACGTATCACCAACAGAGCTTGTGCCCCGATGTGCCAGTTCCGGCGGCTGCGGGCCTCACAGTCCGTCGTTCCAGCAGGGCGTCGAGCCCCAACCGGTTCCCTGTCCCCCACGAAGGCCGGTCGTCACCGCGATCTGCTGCCGGCCCCACTCACACTGCGCCTGGGTTCCGAAGGGACCTTGGGTGGCGGCCGTCAGCACGCCGCCCGGGTGCTGGGAGACGACCATGAACCACCAGAACGCCACGATCGCGGCGCGCCTCACGAACCCGCTCTTGCCCATCGTCTCCTCCTCACAGGCTGAGTGGTGGATCTTCATGCCTCCTCCGGGCGCGTCAGTGGTCACCTCGGGATCATAGCGGTAAAAATGCCCTTGAGCGGCGCTGCCGCGGGGTCGGGAGCGCGACGTATAATCCAGGCCAGAACCCGGCAAGGAGACGGCATGACGAAGCCTGAAGGCCCCACCCCGGCCCACGTCGACGGCCGCGCGGCCGTCGTGAGACAGGACCTCGACAACGTGCTGCATCCGGTCGTCGCGCACCGCCAGCTCGAGGCAGAGCCGCTGGTGATCGTCGAGGGCCGCGGCTCGACCGTCGTCGACGCCGACGGCACCGAGTACCTCGACGCGATGGCCGGTCTCTGGTGCGTGAACATCGGCTACGGCCGCACGGAGCTGGCCGACGTCGCCGCGGCCCAGATGCGCACGCTGCCGTACTACCCGCACACGGCGATGAACGAGCCGGCGGCCCGGCTGGCCCAGCGTGTGAACGGACTGCTCGGCGGCGACAACCACGTCTACTTCGTCGCCTCGGGATCGGAAGCGAACGAGGCCGGCTTCAAGATCGCGCGGCAGTACACGAAGCACGAGAACCCCGGCCAGTACCGCTACAAGACGATCAGCCGTTACCTCGGCTATCATGGCACGACCCTCGCCACGCTCGCCGCCGGCGGGATGGGCGACCGGAAGATGAAGTTCGAGCCCCTCGGCGGCAACGATTTCGTCCACGTGGCGCCGCCTTACTGCTATCGCTGCCCCTTCGGGCTCACCTACCCGTCCTGCGAGCTCGCGTGCGTGAAGAACATCGAGGCGACGATCCAGGGCGAGGGGCCGGACACGGTGTCGACCGTCCTGGTGGAGCCGATCATGAGCGCGGTCGGGGTCGCGGTGCCGCCCGACGAGTACTTGCCCGAGGTCGCGGCCATCGCGAAGAAGTACGGATGCCTCCTGCACATCGACGAGGTCATCAACGGCTTCGGCCGGACGGGTAAGATGTTCGCGCACCAGCATTACGGCGTCCGGCCCGATATCGTCGCGATCGCCAAGGGCATCGTGAGCGCTTACCTGCCCATCGCCGCCACCGTCGTCCGCAACGACGTGTTCAAGTCGTTCGTCGGCGAGCCGGCCGAGAATCGGCAGGTGTTCCAGATCTCGACGTACGGGGGCCATCCCGTGGCGGCCGCCGTCGCCAACCGCAACATCGAGATCATCCTGGAAGAGCGCCTGGTCGATCGCTCGGCCGAGAACGGCGCGTATCTGCTCGACGGGCTCCGTACGCTCGTGAAGCACCCCTGGGTCGGCGACGTCCGCGGTAAGGGGCTCTTCGCTGGTATCGAGCTGGTCCGGGACCGTCGCACGAAGGAGGCCGTGCCGGCCGACCGCATGAAGGGCGTGGTCGACTTCGCGCGGCGGAACGGTGTGATCGTCGGCCGCTCGGGCGGCGGCCGCCATCTGGGCAACACCGTCGTGCTCTCGCCGCCGCTAATCATCACGCGGCCCGAGATCGACCGCGTCGTCACCGTCCTCGACAAAGCGATCGCCGAGATGGGCAGTGCGCTCGGAGCGAGCTGACAATGACGCTCCCGCGCTTTGGCCTGAACCGTTTCGACGCCCGCTCGGTCGACGCCTTCGCCGCCGACGTGCGGCGCGCGGAAGCCCTGGGCTGGGACGCGGCGTTCCAGCCGGACTCGCAGCTCCGACGCCGCGACACGTACGTCCTGATGGCGGCCGCCGCCCGCGTCACCGATCGCATCCTTCTTGCGACGCTGTTGTCGAATCCGGTGAACCGGCACCCGACCGTCACGGCGTCATCGATCGCGACGGTCGACGAGCTGGCGCCGGGGCGCACGCTGCTGGGCTGGGGCGTGGGCGACACCGCCGTGCGGCTGGCCGGGTTGCGGCCGGCGCGCGTTCACGAGCTCGAGGCCAGCACGCGCTTGATGCGCGCGCTGCTCGACGGCCAGGCCGTCGACGTCGGTGCGCGCGAGCCGGCACGCCTGCCGCACCACCGTCCGGTGCCGATCTGGATCGCGGCCGGCGGCCCGCGAACGCTGCGCATGGCCGGCGGCGTCGCCGACGGCGTCTTCATCCGCGTCGGAGTTCATCAGGCGAACATCACGAAGTCGATCGAGGAGATCCGCGCCGGCGCGGCCGCCGCCGGACGCGACCCGTCCACGGTCGGCCTGGGCGCCGTGTTCCATACCGTCCTCGTGGAGGATCCCGGCCGGGCGCTCACAATGGGTAAATCCATGGCGGCCGGCTACTACGAGTACTCACCGATGCTCTTCGAGCCGCCGCGTCTGAGTTGGCCGGGCCCGGATCCCGAGAAGCTCAAGCGCGAGCGTCGCGTCTTCCCGGACTTCCACCATGCGCCAGATCTGGAGGCGAGCGGCCGGGTCGTGGACTTCCTGCCCGAGGCCGCCGCCGACGCGTTCAGCCTGCACGGTGGGCCCGCCGAGATCGTCACGCAACTGCTCCAGGTGCTCCGGTCGGCTCCCACGAGCTTCGACTACGTCTGTTTGCACCCGATCCCGAACCCGATGATGCCGGACGACCCGGAGCGCGGTTTCATGGCGAGGGTCGCCCGCGAGGTGCTGCCGCCCGTGCGCGCCGCCCTCGGCACTCGCAGCTCAAAAGGAGCCTGAGCCATGGCAGCCAGCCCTCCCCCCGGCCTGAAGGTGAGGCAACGGCCTCCGGTCTCGGCCCGTTCCCCTCAGCCGGAGCTCCCGCCGCACCTTCAGAAATACGTCGCGACCGGAGAGGCGCTGGTGGCCGAGCCGTTCAAAGGCATCACGGCGGACGGGAGCGTGATCCCGAAACTCTTCCCGATCGAGAAGACCGGCGTTTCCACCCGGCCGGTCACGGACGCCGCCCGGGCGCTCCTGGACTCGCTGAGCGCCGAGCAGCGGGCGCGGGCGCTCTTTGCACTGGACACCGACGCGTGGCGCCGCTGGAGCAACATCCACCCCTACCTCATGCGGCACGGCCTGCCGCTCGAGGAGATGAGCGGGGCGCAGCGAGACCGCGCGCTCGCGCTGCTCCGAGAGAGTCTGAGCGCCGACGGGTTCCAGACGGCGCGCGACGTCATGAGGCTCAACGACTTCATCGGGATGATCACCGGCAGTCATACGGAATACGGCGAGTGGGTCTACTGGCTCACCGTGATGGGGACGCCGTCGGCGGACGAGCCGTGGGGCTGGCAGATCGACGGCCATCACCTGATCGTCAACTGCTTCGTCCTCGGCGATCAGATCGTGATGACCCCGATGTTCATGGGGTCGGAGCCCGTGGCGGCCGACGAGGGACCGTACGCGGGCACGCGAGTGTTCCAGGCCGAAGAGCGGCAGGGGTTGGCGCTCATGCGCGCGCTCACGTCCGAACAGCGCCGGCGGACGGTCATCGCGAACGAGCTTCCCGGCGAAGTATTCACCGCGGCGTTCCGCGACAACTTCGAGATGAAGCACGAGGGTATCCGCGGGCACGACCTCTCGAGCGCCCAGCTGCGTCTCTTGCTCGACGTGCTGGAGACCTACGTCGGCCGCATCCGGCCCGGCCACGCCGGGGTGAGGCTAGACGAGGTGAAGCGGCACCTGGCGGACACGCACTTCGCGTGGATGGGCGGGCTCGGACCAGGACAGCGTCTTCTACTACCGGGTCCACAGCCCCGTCATCCTGATCGAGTTCGACCATCAGCGCGGGATCGCCTTCGACAACGACGCGCCGTCACGTCACCACATCCACACGGTGGTCCGCACGCCGAACGGGAACGACTACGGCCGGGATCTGCTTCGCCAGCACCACGCGCGGTTCGACCACGCGCACCCCGCCCACCGTCACTGACGGTAGGCCGGCCGGCATCTCATCGCCGGCGCTACGCGGCGTCGGCGCCGTTCAGGTGCGGTACGAGGGGTCGGTGCGATCGAGGCGCCGGAGCAGCCCCGGCCAGATCAGCTTTCCGCGATCACGAGGCCTGACCGTCGCGCCCGCCTGCGCGTAGGCCCCGTCGAGGACTTCCTTGGGCACGGGGATCAGCTCTCCGCCGCCGGACTGGGCGCGCACCTGGATCGCGCATGACGCTTCGAGGAAGTACATCGCCATGAAGGCATCGGCGACCGTCTCGCCCACCGTCAGCAGGCCGTGGTTGCGGAGAATCAGGTGAACGTTGTCGCCGAGGTCGGCGACCAGACGCGGCTTCTCGTCGTCGCGCGTCGCCACGCCCTCGAAGTCGTGATACCCGAGGCTCGGCAGCACCGACATGGCATGCTGCGAGATCGGGAGCAGCCCCGCCCGCTGCGTCGACACGGCGATTCCGCTCACGGTATGCGTGTGCAGCACGCACCGGGCATCGTGCCGCGCGGCGTGGATGGCGCTGTGGATCACGAAGCCGGCGCGGTTCACCGGAAACGGCTGTTCATCGAGCTGTTTGCCGTCGAGGTCGACCTTCACGAGGCTCGAGGCCGTGATCTCGTCGAAGAACATCCCGTACGGATTGATCAAGAACTGGTCGTCGGCGCCCGGCACCCGCACCGTGATGTGCGTGAAGACCAGGTCTTCCCAGCCGTAGCGCACCACCAGCCGATAGCAGGCGGCCAGATCGACGCGCACGGCCCACTCTTCCGGCGAGACCTTGTCGCGGAGCGACGGGATGTCGAGAGCGGCCGGGTTCATGACGGGTCCTTTCGGAAACGTTGAGCTGTCGTTTCGCCAGGCACGCGTTTCGCCTAGCGCAGGTTATAGAGCCTCGCCACGTTGTCGCACGTGATCTTCCGTTGCACGCGCTCGGGCAGACCGCCCAGGTTCTTCTCGAGCGTGCTGCGCGAGTTCGGCCAGATGCAGTCGGGATGCGGATAATCCGCGCCCCAGATGATGTTGTCCTCGCCGATCAGCGGAATGATCGGCTCCAGGTACATATCTTGCTGGTAGGTGACGTAGCCCTGGCGGCGGAAGTAGTCGCTCGGCTTCATGGAGAAGCCGAGGGCCCGGGCCCGATCCATGTATTCCGTGTCGCAGCGGTCGAACACGTAGGGAAGCCAGGTCACGCCCGATTCGCCCAGCACGAAGTTGAAGTCCGGGTACTTCTCGCAGGCGCCCGAGGCCAACAGCGACACGAGAACCTCCATCGTGTCGAGCTGGAAGAGAGACGAGCGCACGAGCCGCCACTCGGTCAGGTACTCCTTCTCCATCTCAGGGGTGTCGGGAGCCCGCAGCGCCTTGAAGCCTGTCGAATGGAACGCGATCGGGAACCGGCACTCGGCCGCGGCTTCCCAGAGTGGATACCAGCCGTGATGGTAGAGCGGCGGCGACATGCGCTTGAACGAAAGGTCCCCGCCCCGGAGCCCCATCTTCGCGCACCGGCGTACCTCGGCGGCGGCCTCGGCGGGATCGGTGTTGGGGATGATCGCGAGCGGGAAGACCCGCCTGGGGTCCGAGCGCTTCGCGAAGTCGGCGGCCCAGTCGTTGTAGGCCTTGTCCGCCCAGGCGCGGATCGACGCGTCGGCGATCAGGTCGTTGATCATCAAGCAGCCGTAGACGATCTCGGCGTCGATCCCGTCGCGGTCCAGGTCGGCCAACCGAAGCTCGGGCGTGGTCGGCCGCGGCCGGGCGCCCGGGCGATAGTCCCACTCGAACCCGAGATCCTTCATCTCGTCGATGTGGCCGAACATCCCGCGCTGGTACTGGAGGAACCCGGGCCCCACCCCGTTCCACATCCCCTTGTCCTGCGCGTCCACGAACCAGTGCCGACCGTCCTCCAGCTCCTCGACGCGCGGAACGAGGAGCTTCCACTTCCCCGGCGCCTGTGACGACCAGAGGTCGGGCGGAAGGTACGTCAGATCGATGTGGTTGTCGCCGGAGATGAGCGTATAGGTCATGATGCCTCCCGTGTCCCTAGCCTTGCCGCCGGAGCTTCGGATCCCACGCGTCCCGCAGCGTATCACCGAAGAGGTTGAAGCCCAAGACGGCCAGGCTGATCGCCAGGCCCGGGAAGATCGCGAGCCACGGGGCCTGCTCCATGAACGCGCGGCCGGTGCTCGACAGCATCAAGCCCCACGACGGGGTCGGCGGCTGGGTCCCGACGCCGAGGAAGGAGAGCGTCGCCTCGATCAGGATCGCGTTGCCGAGCCAGATGGAGGCGATGACGAGGATCGGCGCCGTCACGTTCGGCAGGATGTGGCTGGCGATGATGCGCGGGTGGCGGCAGCCCAGGGCCTGCGCCGCCTCCACGTACCGGTTCTGCTTCGCCGAGAGCACCGCCCCGCGAACGATGCGCGAGTTGCCCGGGATGATCACGATGGCGATCGCGATCATCGCGTTGGTCGTGTTCGGCTTGAGGACCGAGACGATCGCCAGCGCGAGCACCAGTCCCGGGATCGCCTGGATCGCGTCCATGACGCGCTGGCCGAAGAGGTCGAGCCGACCCTCGCAGTAGCCACACAAGAGCCCGATGACCATGCCCGCCGCGGTGCCGATGCCGACGGCGAGCAGCCCGACCCAGAGCGAGATCCGGCTCCCGTAAATGATCCGGCTCAGGACGTCGCGGCCGATGTCGTCCGTGCCGAACGGGTGGGCTCGGCTCGGCGCGGACAGCCGGATCTCCGGACGGGTCTCCAGCGGGTCGTAGGGCGCCAGCACGTCGGCGAAGATCGCGGTGAGGACGATCACGACGAGGAGCGTGGCCGAGGCCGCCCCCAGCGGCTTGCGCTTCATCGTGAGCCAGAGCGCCTGCACCCGGCTGATGCTGGCGCTCGCCGGGTCCTCGAAGGTGGCAACGCGAACTGGGACCGTCGCCATCAGCGGCTCACCGGTAGCGGATCCGCGGATCGAGCCACGCGTAGGTGAGATCCACGATCAGGTTCAGCGTGACCAGGGTCGCGGCGACCAGCATCACGTTGGTCTGCACGACCGGGTAGTCGCGGTAGAGGATCGCCTCCACCGTGAGCCGGCCCATGCCCGGCAGCGCGAAGATCTGCTCGACGACCACCGTGCCGGCCAGCAGCGTTCCCAGCTGCCCACCGATGATCGTGACGACCGGGATCAGCGCGTTCTTCAGCGCGTGCTTGTACACGACGATGCGCCCGGCGAGGCCCTTGGCCCAGGCCGTGCGCACGTAGTCCTCGCGGAGCGTCTCGAGGACGGTCGAGCGCGTCATGCGCATCGTCGCCGCCGAGAGACGGAACCCGAGCACGGCCGCCGGCAAGAGGAACTGCTGCAGGTTGCGCCACGGCGAGTCCCAGAGGCTCACGTAGCCGATCGGCGGGATCCAGTGGATCCAGATCGCCGCGAAGGTGATGACGAGCGTCCCCAGCCAGAAGTCGGGGATGGACAGGCCGGACACGGCGACGACTCGCCCGATATAGTCAGAGGGCTTGTCCTGCCGGGTGGCCGACAGCACGCCGACCGGCACGGCGATGACGAGCCCGATGATCATCGCCAGGGTCGCGAGCTCGAGGGTGACGGGAATCGCCTTCTTGAGCGAGACCGGGATCGGCTCGTTCGTGAAGATGGAGTCGCCCGGACTGAGGCTGACCATTTGCCAGAGCCAGAGCAAATACTGCTCGTGGTAGGGGCGGTCGAGGCCGAGATCCTTGCGGAGCTTTGCCAGCTCTTTTTGCCCGACGTTGCCGGACTCGCCCATCAACGCGATCAGCGCGTCGCCCGGCATGACGCGCATCAAGCCGAAGACGATCAGCGAGGAGAGCAGCAGAACTGGGATCGCAAGGAGGACCCGCCGGATCACATACTTCTGCACGGCGACTCCATGTCCGCCCGCATCGGGCCCCGCCTCCCGAGCCCTCCCCTACTTATCGAGCCACAGCCGCGCGATGGTGGGCGACCCGTAGGCATCCGTGCGTCGGATGGCGAGGGCGGCGCCGTTTCGCACGTGCGGCTGGAAGACCAGGAAGCCGTTGTCGTACGGCATCCACACACGCAACACCTGGTCGTACTCGCGGTCGACGATCTTCTTGGCGATCACGCGCTGCTCCGCGCGGTCGGGCGTGCGCCGCAACTTGGTCGTCAGCTCGTCGATGACGGGGTCGTTGACGCGGAAGAAGTTCTTCGTGGACTTGGAGTGCATGTACTGGTATGTGCGCTCGTCGAGGCCCACCGCGTGGCCCGACTGGAACCCCCAGGACATTCCGTCCCACTTTCCCTCGACGTAACGGCCGTAGTACGTCGTGTAGTCGAGCTTGGTGATCTTGACGTCGATGTTGAGATTCTTTTTCAGCTCCTGCTGGACCAGCTGGACCTGCGACGTCATTTGGGGGAAGTACTCGTAGTAGAAAAGCGTCGTCTCGAAGCCGTTGGGATGGCCGGCCTCGGCGAGGAGCTTCTTGGCCTCCGCAGGCCGGTATTGCCACCACGGACCGAGCTGCGCCGCGGTGGGCGCCTTGTCCTGGTAGTAGATGTACGGGACGCCCCAGCCGAGGATGCCGTGGCCCTCGTACACCGTGTCGACCTGCTTCTGGCGGTCGATGGCCATCGAGATGGCGCGCCGCACCCGCAGGTCGTTGAAGGGCGGCTTGTCCTGCGCGAGCGCCAACCCAAACGGCGTGAGCGTGTTGTGGTACGACTGCACGACGGCGGCCGGATTGGTCTTGCGGATGGTCTCCACCTCGGAGGGGCTCGCCAGCGAGATGAAATCGCTCTGACCGGTGCGGAACGCCGCCACGCGCGTCGCGGTGTCGGGCGTGGAGAGGATGACGTACTCGTCGGCGTACGGGCGGCCCTTGTCGTAGTAGTCGGGGTTCCGCGCGAGGACCACGCGCACCTTCCGCGTGTGCTCCTTGAGGATGTACGGCCCGGTGCCGATCATGCGCTTCTTGAGATCACCATCCTCCTCGAGGACCTCGCGCGAAAAGATGATCGTGACGGACTCGGCGACGTTCTGCGGGAACAACACGTTGGGCGTGTGGAGGTGCACGCGCAGCGTGTACTTGTCCGGCGTCTCCATCCCCTCGATCTCGCGAAAGTTGAACGACTGGACGCCCTCTTTCGCGTAGGCCTCGAAGCAGTATTTGACGTCCCCCGCCACCAGCTCGCGCCCGTTCAGCGGTGGGATGTTGTGCCACTTGACGCCCTGGCGCAGCTTGAACGTCCAGATCCGGTAGTCCGGGCTCGACTGCCAGGATTCCGCGAGATCGCCCTTGAGCGTGAGGTCGCTGGTGCCGGTCGCCTCGTCGGGGAACGCGTAGCGGATCAGGCGGCTGCTCGTGAGGCCGGCGAACTGGAAGAGCCCGACCGACTGTGTGAGTCGTGGATCGATCACCGGCGGATCCCACTGCGAGGCGCGAGTGAGCACACCCCCGCGTTTCGGCGGCTTGCTGCTCGCGGGGATCCAGTCGGGATAGGTCGTCGCCGGCTGAGCCGACGGGCGCCCCCCACCCGCGCCGACCGCCAGCGCGGTCATCCCGGCGCTGGTCCATCCCGCGCGTTTCAGGAAATCGCGTCGCGTCACGTCTCGACGGGCGGTCCGGCGAGGGTCAGGAGCGGGCATCGAAGCTCTCCTTCTCTATCCGACCGTTGAATGAATACGGGTCACGAGTGCGGCGAAACTCCCATACGCAAAAATGGAAGTCAAGCGAATCCTGCCCGACGGAGACTCTCGGTGAGCCCGAAACCTCGGGCTGCTCCGCTACTTGTCGATCCAGAGCCGGGCGATGGTCGGCGAGCCATACCCGGCGGTGGCGCGCATCAGGCCGCCGGCTACGTTTCTCAGGTAAGGCTGGAAGAGCCAGAGGGCGGAGCCGAAGGGCATCCACATCCGCAACACCTGGTCGTACTCCCGGTCCACGATCCTCCTGGCGGTCGCGCGCTGCTCGGCCCGGTCGGGCGTCTGCCGGAGCTTCACGGTCAGCTCGTCGATGACCGGATCGTTGACACGGAAGAAGTTCTTCGTGGACTTCGAGTGCAGGTACACGTACGTCCGCTCGTCGAGGCCCACCGCGTGTCCGGACTGGAAGCCCCAGGCCATCCCGTCCCACTTGCCGTCGACGTAGCGCCCGTAGTAGCTCGTGTAGTCGAGCTTGCTGATCTTGACGTTGATGTTGAGGTTCTTCTTGAGATCTTGCTGGACGAGCTGGATCTGGGACGTCATCTGCGGCCAGTACTCGTAGTAGAACAGCGTCGACTCGAAGCCGTTCGGGTGACCGGCCTCGGCCAAGAGCTTCTTCGCCTCGGCCGGACGGTACTGCCACCAGGGACCGAGGTCCTTCGCCGTCGGCCTCGTGTCCTGGTAGTAAATGTACGGCACGCCCCACCCGATGATGCCGTGGCCCTCGAATACCGTGTCCACCTGCTTCTGGCGGTCGATGGCCATCGAGATGGCGCGCCGGACCCGCACGTCGTTGAACGGCGGCCGGTCCTGGGCCAACGCCACGCCGAAACCCGCCAGCGAGGGCGTGAGCGCCTGCACGAGGGCGGTGGGATTCGTCTTGCGGACGGCCTCCACCTCGGACGGGCTCTGCACCGGCAGGAAGTCGCTCTGGCCGGTGCGGAACGCCGCCATGCGGGTGGCGGCGTCCGGCGTCGAGAGGATGACGTACTCGTCGACGTAGGGACGACCCGTGTCGAAGTAGTCGGGGTTGCGCTGGAGCACAATGCGCACTTTGCGAGTGTGCTCCTTGAGGATATAGGGTCCGGTGCCGATCAGGCGCTTCTTGAGGTCGCCGTCCTCCTCGAGGACCTCGCGCGAAAAGATCACGGCGACGGGCTCGGCGACATTCTGCGGGAACAGTGTGTTGGGCGTCTTGAGGTAGATGCGCAGCGTATGCGTGTCGGGCGTCTCCATGCCCTCGATTTCCTGGAACGTGAACGCCTGCACGCCTTCCTTCGCGTAGGCCTCGAAACAGTACTTGACGTCGGCGGCGACCAGCTCGCGCCCGTTGAGCGGTGGCACGTTCTGCCACTTGACGCCCCGGCGCAGCTTGAATGTCCACACGCGCTGGTCGGGGCTCCCCTGCCAGGACTCGGCGAGGTCTCCCTTGAGAGACAGGTCGATGTAGCCGGTCGCCTCGTCGGCAAACGCATAGCGCAGGAGGCGATTGCTGGTGAGCCCGGCGAACTGGAACAGCCCGACCGATTGGGTGAGCCGCGGGTCGATCACCGGGGGGTCCCAGGCCGAGGCCCGGGTAAGGACCCCGCCCCGCTTCGGCGGCTTGGGGCTCGCCGGGATCCAGTCGGGATACGTCGAGGCGGCGGAGGCTCTTTGCCGACCGGCGCCGACAGCCACCGCGGTCATCCCGGCGCTGGCTACGGCTGCGCGCTTGAGGAAATCACGTCGAGTTACGCCGCGGCGAGTAGTCTGGCGAGGGTCGGTGGCGGGCATCGAGGTTCTCCTCCCTGTCCGGACATTAGACGAAGGGAAAACAGCGGCCTCGAGTGCGGCGAACCTCCCATAGGCACGGAGTGAAGTCAAGGGAATGATGCTATCCTCGGCGCATCGCGAGCAGCCGAAAACAATCCCTTCCCGGGAGGTAGATCGAATATGCGGCCCCCGTATGCACGTATCGCCCTGTTGCTCACGGCGGCCATCCTCACGCTCGGTTCGATCCAGGAAGCGGCCGGTCAGGCGACGCCGGCCGGAGAGGTGATCATCGCCTGGCACGTCACGATCGCTCCCACCTGGTTCGATCCGTCCACCGCTCCGCCCCAGATCACGCCCTTCGGCACGCTCTACGCCATCCACGACGCTCTCGCTCGGCCGATGCCGAACCAGAAGATGGGCGCGAGCCTGGCAGAGTCGTGGACGGAGAGCCCGGACGGGCTCGTGTACGAGTTCAAGCTCCGCCGCGGGCTCAAGTTCCACAACGGCGACCCCGTCACTGCTGAGGACGTGAAGTTCAGCTTCGAGCGCTACAAGGGGGCGGGCGCCAAGGAGTTCCAGTCCCGCGTCAAACAGGTGGAGATCGTCGATCCGCTCATCGTGCGCTTTCGCCTGAACGCGGCCTGGCCGGACTTCATGACGTTCTACGGAACGACGGCCACGGGCGCCGGGATCGTCGTCCCCAAGAAGTACATGACGCAGGTCGGCGACGACGGGTTCAGGAAGCATCCGATCGGCGCCGGGCCCTACAAGTTCGTGAGCCACACGCCGGGCGTGGAAGTGGTGCTGGAAGCGTACACGGGCTACTGGCGGCGCGTGCCCAACGTGAAGCGGCTGGTCATGAAATCCGTGCCCGAAGTGGGCACGCGCCTGGCCATGCTGAAGACCGGAGAGGCGGACATTGTGGTCGCCCTGGATGGCCCCGAGGGTCTGGAAGTGAGGCGTGACCCGCGCCTTCAGCTAGTGTCGACCCGCCACGCGTCGATCTTCTGGATCGAGTTCGCCGAGCAGTGGGACCCGAAGTCGCCGTGGCACGACAAACGCCTGCGGCAGGCGGTCAACTTCGCGCTCGATCGCAAGACCACGAACGAGGCCGCCTGTCTGGGCTTCTGCCCGCCGGCCGGCGTCATCGTGCCGCGCGTCATGGACTTTGCGCTGCAGGTCGAGCCACCGCCCTACGACCCGCAGAAGGCGAAGCAGCTACTCACCGAGGCCGGCTATCCCAACGGGCTCGACGCCGGGGACTTCGTGGCGATTCCCGGATTCCCCACGGTGGCGGAGGCCTCGTTGAACTACCTCAACGCGGTGGGGATCCGGATGAAGATGCGGCCGATGGAGCGGGCGGCGTTCTACGCCACGTGGCGCGAGAAGAAGCTCCGCGGGCTGTTCATGACCGCGGTGGGGAACTCCGGCAACGCGGCCAGCCGCGTGGCGGAGTTCATCAGCTCCAAGGGAGCCTACGCCTACGGCGGGTATCCTGACATCGACGACCTGGCTCAGCAGCAGTCCGGTGAGCGCGATGTCCGCAAGCGCGAGGCGCTGCTCCATCGCATCCAGCAGCTGACCATCGACCGGGCGATGTTCGCGCCGATCATGGACCTGCGGGCGCTGATGGGCGTCGGGCCGCGCATGGCCGACCACACGATCAACCTCGTGCCGATGACCGTCTGGCCGTCCTACGAGGACATGCGCGTCAAGAACCAGTAGGAGTCGAGTAACATCCCTCGACAGGGAGGACACCCCATGACCATCGATCGTTACGTCAAGACCGTGCTGACCGTCATCGCCGTGGCGCTCGTCGTGATCGCCGCGCACCCATGGCTCCCCGAGTCCGGCTGGCCCGACGCGCTCCGGATGGCGCCGGCGCAGGCTCAGTCCATGCAGGTCAGGGAGGCCACCATCCCCAAGGCGTGGGGGAAGTTCATGACCTATAACAGCGGCAATCTGCTCCTCGAGGGGCCCGATCGCTCGCTGCGCATCGTCGATCTGGACGGAAAGCCGCCCGAGTTCCCCAAGATGAAGTGGATCATCAAGTTCGAGTAGCGGGACGGGTCGCGCCGACGGCGCCGACGTTGAAGTCTGGGAACCGAGCGCGCATCGCGGCGATGTCCGGCAAGACCGCGATCTCGACGAAGCCCGTCGCGTCCATGGCTCCCCGCCACTGCTCGGGGGTGAGAAACCCACCGTTGGGGCGGTAGCTCGGGTGCAGCACCGGGGACCGGAATGTCTCCATCAGGTTGAAGATGAACTCGACGTAGATCGCCTGGGCGGGCGTCGTGCGAATGCACTCGGAGACGACGAGACGGCCTCCCGGCGCCAGCACTTCGAAGATCTCGCGAAGCGTGAAGTGGAGGTCGCGCGCCACGTGCAGCGTGTTCACGGCGTAGACCAGTGACGCGCTCCGGGGCGCGACCCCCTGCTTTTCGAATGGTAGGTTCATGTCCAGTGCCCCGAACTTCAGGAATGACGCGTCCGGGAACCGCGCCTGTAATGCGTGCTGGCCCCGCCGCAGGAAGGCGGGAACGAGCTCGGTGAAGCGGTACTCGTCGATCTCCGGCCACCGTCCCTCGCGCCGCAGTCCTTCGAGGAGAGCGGCGGCACCGCTGCCGAGCCCGCCTCCGAGCTCGACGATGACGAGCCGAGTCGGCGGCATCCATTCCTGCGCCGCGCCAGCGCCGACGAGATTGTTCACGGCGTAGAGGGGGTTGGCGTTCGAGAAAAAGTCCACCCACAACCGCAGGCGGCTCGGTGAGAAGAGGATCTCTTCGCCGGTGCGCTCGCCGCGCAGGAACGCCGGATAGTCCTGGGCGACCGTCTCGGCCAGGACATAGGACGGCAGCCACGCGGCGTCCTCGCGTTGCTGCTCTTCACGTACTGCCCCGGGATCCAGCTCCGGGACCCCCGCGTGAAGTCGAAAGCGCGGCCGGCCTGCGCCGTCGGTCCGCTCGAGGATCCCGCGGTGGCCGAGTCGTCGCAGGATCCAGTCGACCGGCACGCGCGCGCGCCCGGGCTCGAGGCCGGCGCGGGCCATGATCTCGTCAGACGTGCCCGGCGCTCCGCCGACCGCCGCCGCGAGCCCGCTCGCGCGGAACACCGAGAACACGAGACGATGGACGAACTCGTCGTACAGGCGAGCGGAGCGAACGAACGAGGCGGTGAACGGCGCCCTGACCCGAGCCGGCAGGACCTCGGCCAGCGCCCCGGCCATCTCGTGGGTATCCCCGACGTCGATGATTTCCCTAACCGCCATGACGGCTCGCGGGCCCTCTCGACGTGCTCACGCTCCGAACGGGTTCCAGATGTCGAAAAAGTTGAACCACTGTGTCGGCTTCTGCGCGACGAGTCGCTCGAGCATGGCCACCCAGACCCGAAGGGCGTCCTCTTCGCCTCCGCGCACGATTGTCAGGGGCTCCAGCACTCTGAGGGCATAGCGACCGTCGCCGTCGAGCGTGCAGAACGCGGGCACGAGGGGAACGGCCGCGGCGCGCGCGAGCTGGAAGGGGCCGATCGGGAACGGCGCCTGATGCCCGAAGAACGGTACCGAGACGTCGCCCCGGTTGCCGAGCGCGCGGTCTCCCTGCAGGGCGACCGACTCGCCGCGTCGCAGCGCCGCCATCAGGGCCAGCGAGACCGTCGGGTGCGAACGGGGCACGAAGCGAACGCCGCCGCCGTCGCGACGTAACCAGCGCTCCAGCACGCGCGCCTCCTCTACCGCCACCACCACGTGGGTCGTGCCTGCGGAACGCTGAGCCAGGATGCGACCCGCCAGCTCCCAGTTGCCGATGTGGGCCGTAAGCGACACCACCGCTCCGTCAAGCCCCTGCAGGCGCTCGACACCTCGCATGGCTCCCACGTACGCGCCGAGTCGAGCCGGCCGGCGGCTCGCCGAGATCAGGTCGCTGAAGCACATGGCGAACTCGCCGAAGACCTCGACGGTGAGCTCATCGAGCCGCCGGCCGGTCGCTCCGGTCATGACACCCAGGGTCTTCTGGACCACGGCGCGCTCGCCCGGCAAGAACGAGAGCGCGAGATGGCCGACACGGCGGGCCAGCCCGAGGCGCATCCGACGCGGCAGCCAGCCCAACGCCGCCGTCAGGCGGTAGAGCTCCACGCGGTTGTACGGATGGGCGTACCATCGCGGCGACGGTCCCTGACTCTCCCGATCTTCGCGTTGCAGCGATGGTATGAGCGGGTTGTCCATAGTCCAGGAACCGAGTGCAGTCTAACCAGCCCCAGCGCGCGAGACAAGGTACGATGAGGCAGGTCGATGACGCGCGTCCTGATCCTCACGGCCAGCTACGGTTCGGGCCACAACGCCGCCGCCCGCAGTCTCGCCGCCGCCTTCGGGCGCGAGCGGACCGCCGTTACCGTCGTGGACCATTTTCGCGAGCTGGTCCATCCCCTCTTCGATCGCGCGAGCCGGACGCTCTATCACGGGCTCTTGAGGCGGGCGCCCTTCCTGTGGGGTGCGGGCTACTCGCTCGGCGACTGGATGGCGAGCGACTCCTTCCTGACGCTCGGGGTGACGCGTCTCGGCACCAAGCGGCTCGCCGCTCTGCTCGATCGGCTGGCGCCCGACGTCGTCGTCACGGTCCACGCGACCCCCGCGGCGGCGATGTCGTCGCTCGCCCGGCTGGGGAACCGCGTGCCGCCCCATACCACGGTCGTCACGGACTTCGTCGCGCACAGCCAGTGGATCGCGCCCCACGTCGACCGCTACTGCGTCGCCGCCGACGAGGTGCGTCACGAGTACATCGCACGCGGCATTCCGGAAGAGCGCATCGTCGTGACCGGCGTACCCGTGCGCTCCGAGTTTGCCGAGCCCGCCGACCCGGCCGCGGCGCGCGAGGCTCTGGGACTCTCGCCTGCGATGCCGGTCGTCCTCGCGATGGCCGGCTCGCAGGGCGGGGTCGGCCGTCTTCCCGACGTCGCCCACGTCCTTCGCGCGATGCGCCGGCCACTCCAGGGGCTCATCCTCACCGGCCACGACGCGGGCCTCCGGACAGCGCTCGCGCACCTGACGGACGGCACGGCGATCCGCACACTCGGCTATATCGAGGACGTCCGGCGCCTCATGGCCGCGGCGGACCTGCTCGTGACCAAGGCCGGAGGGATGACGCTCGCGGAGGCGATGGCGGCCGAGACCCCGCTCCTCCTGTACGGCTCGCTCCCCGGGCAGGAGCGACGGAACGAACGATTCGCCGCGCGAGCGGGGATCGCGCTCGTGGCGCGCATGCGCTCGGAGCTGACGCCGCTCCTCGAACACGCGCTCAGCGAGCCGGACCTGCTCGAGCACCTGCGCACGAGGATGCGTCGGCTCCGGCGTCCGGACGCGACCCGACGGATCGTCAGCGCCGTGCTCGAGCGCCGCGTCCCGGCGCGATGATTCTCGGGCGGCTCGCGGTCGGGGCGGCCGCAGCCTGGGCCGCGTACACGTGGGGCGCACACCTGGTCACGCCCGGCTGCGTCTGGCGCGGCCCGGCGACGCGCCGCCGCATCGCGCTCACCTTCGACGACGGCCCGGATCCGATCTGGAGCGAGCGGATCCTCGAGCTCCTGGCCCGGCGCGAGGTTCGCGCCTCCTTCTTCCTGGTCGGCGAGCGCGCGGCGCAGGCGCCCGAGACCGTGCGCCGGATCGCGGCGGCCGATCACGAGATCGCCAGTCACGGCTGGTCCCACCGGAGCCTCTGGCTCTGCGGGCCCCGACGCACCGAGGCCGAGATCGGCCGCGCCCATCGCCTTCTCTCCGATGCCTCGGGCCGGTCTCTCCGTCACTTCCGCCCGCCCTGGGGCATGGTCAACGCGGCGATGTTCGGCGCGCTCCGACGCCACGGGGAGCGGTGCGTGTTCTGGTCGATCCAGCCCGAGCGCCTGCGTCCGGCGCCGGCGACGCAGCAGGCGCGCGACGTCCTGCGCCGGGCCCATCCCGGCGCCATCGTGGACCTGCACGACGCGGAAGGAGTCCGGGGCGCGCCCGAGCGGCTCCTCGCCGCGCTTCCGCTCATGATCGACGGGTTGCGAGAGGCGGGCTACGACTTCGCAACGGTGAGCGAGCTTCTCGACGGAGACTGAGTCCGCGGATCCGACGCACGCGCGAGGTCGGGGCGACAGGGCGGCGGGGGGTGGTAGGGAGCGCGGGACCACGCGGCGCGCGTTCGCTACTCCGGGGCGGCTGGGCTCCATCCGGGCCGTCCACGTCCGTCGCCGCGTGGAGGGAACGGGTCCCGCCGCCCCCTACCACACACCCCCGCCGCCCTGCCGCCCCGGCGCTAGCTGACGTGAGTTCAAGGATCGAGCGGGCGGGTGGGGCGCTACGCCGACGAGTGGCGGCGCGCGAGGAAATGCAGGAACTCGCGTCCCTCGGCCAGGCGCCGCCGGCACAGCGCGGCGTCCTGCACCATCTCCCTGACGAAGCCGAAGATCTTCCGGGGACGAAAGTAAAAGCGCCGGTAAAAGCTCTCGACCGATTCGAAGATCTCCGTCCGCGACAGGTGCGGGTAGCCGAGCACGCTGGCCTGCACGCCCCCGGCGTCCACGAGGTCGGTCTCCTGGAGCCAGCCGTGGTCGAGCGCCTCCTGGTAGAGGGCCGTCCCGGGGTACGGCGCCGCGAGTGAGACCTGGAGCGAGTCGGGATCGATCCCGCAGGCGAAGCGGATCGTCTCCTCGATCGTCTCGCGCGTCTCGCCCGGCAGTCCCATGATGAAGGTGCCGTGGATCTTGATCCCGAGCGCCTTGGCGTTCCGGGTGAACTCACGGGCGACATCGAGGCGGATCCCCTTCTTCACCTGGTTGAGGATCGCCTGGCTGCCGGACTCGTAGCCGACCAGCAGCAGCCTGAGCCCGTTGTCCCGGAGAACCTCGAGGGTGGAACGCGGCACGTTCGCCTTGGCGTTGCACGACCACGTGACACCGAGCCGGCCGAGCCCCCGGGCGATCGCCTCGGCGCGCGGCAGGTCGTCGGTGAACGTGTCGTCGTCGAAGAAGTACTCCTTCACGGTCGGGAAGTGGTGCCTGGCCTGCGCGATCTCGGCGACGACGTGCTCGACGGACCGTGTGCGGTACCGATGGCCGCCCACGGTCTGGGGCCAGAGACAGAAGGTGCACCGGGAGCGACAACCCCGTCCGGTGTAGAGCGACACGTACGGATGCAGCAGGTAGCCGATGAAGTACTGCTCAATTGTCAGATCGCGATGGTAGACGTCCACGACGAACGGCAGCGCGTCCATGTTCTCGAGCGGCGAACGCTCCGGTGACCGCTCGCAGTGCCCGTTCACGCGGTAGCTGAGCCCGGCCACCGCCGAGAGGGGCCGGCCCTGGGCGATCTCCTGGATGGTGAAGTCGAACTCGTTGCCCGCGACGAACTCGATCGCCGGCGACGCGGCGAGTGCGCGCTCGCGCTGGACGGCCACGTGCGCGCCGACGAACCCGATCCGCAGCCGCGGGCTCTCCCGCTTGAGCGCTTCGGCGACGCGAACGTCGTGGGCGAACGACGCCGCGCTCGTGTGGAGCACGGCCAGATCGTACTCTCGCGCGAGCGGCAGCACGTCGTCGAGCGTGAGCCCAGCCGGGGGCGCGTCGACGAGGCGGCTCCCGGGCACGAGCGCCGCGGGCTGCGCCAGCCACGTCGGGTACCAGAACGAGCGGATCTCTCGACGCGCCTGGTAGCGGGCGCCGGCGCCGCCGTCGAAGCCCTGGAACGACGGCGGGTGCAGAAACAGCGTCCGCAGGTAGTCGGCCATTCGACGCCTATCTTATCTCATTCACCCACAGGGAGCGCCCGCCGCTCACTCCGAGCAGTCGCGCGGCCGGGAGATCGGCGACGACGCTCCGCGCCGGGCTCCGCACGCTCACCACCCACACGCGCCGGCCGCTCGCCCAGGCGTCCCGGAGCCTGGTCGTGTCCCAGAAGAGGTCACGCGCCTCCGGGCGCTCGGAGCCGAAGCCGAGGACGCTTCGCCGGCCATCGATGATCACGGGCCTTCGCCCTGCGTACCATTCCAGGGCGCCGGAATTCTCGATCGGTCCCTCGTGAGCCACGATGTCCTCGGGACCAGCGAGCCGCGCCACGCTCCGGGCGAGATCTCTCACGGCGCGGTGGCTCGCAACGAGCCCGAGCCCGACGGCGACCGACGGCAGCGACGCGATCATCGTGACGGTGACGATGGAGACCACCAGGCTCCGCCGGCGCTCCGGCGATCTCAGGGTCAGACCGATCGCGACGCCCGTCGCGAGGGCGGCCGCCGCGAACACGATGGCGTTGATCCTGAACACCGGCCGGAAGTCGTCGAAGGGTGGAACCGGCGCGGGCAGCCCGGCGGCAGCGCTCTTCTGCGCGGTGGCGTCGGTCGCGTCGATCATGGCCGCATAGAGCCGCGAGCCGTCGCTCGTCCAGGCCAGCGCCAGGCTCAGAGCGATCGCCGCGAAGAGGCCGGCGTGGGCGAGTGCCAGACGCCTGCCCGTGTCGAGCGCCCAGCCGCGCGCGGCGAGGAGCGCGATCCCGAAAGAGGCCGGCAAGCCGTAGTGCGACAACCGGAAGGGCGACAGCGTCGTCATCCCGAGGACGCCCAAGACCCAGATCGCCAGCGCCGTCCACGCGACCTCGTCGGGGTCGCGCCACGCCCGCCGGCGCAGGAGGGACCACAACGCGACGCCAGCGGCGATGACCCACGGACCGGCGCCGAGGAGCGCGACCGCGAGGAACTGGAGCGCCGTCAACGGAACGTCTTCGTCGGCGAAGTGGCGGGCCCGCGCAACATTCAACACGTGGTTGTCGATCGCCGTGTACCAGCCGAAGCCGGGAGTATCCAGCTCGGTGACGATCCACCAGCCGAATCCGATGACCAGGCACGCGACGACGCCCTGCCACGGCAGCCACGCGGCGACGGGCCGCGCGCGCCCGGCCAGGGCGAGGGCCACGCCGATCGCCAGCGGCGGCAGGAGGGCACCGAGCGGGTCCTTCGCGAGCGCGGCGAACCCGAAGACCGCGAGGCCGGCGGCGCAGAGCCCCCGCCGTCGCTCGCGGATGCCGACGAGGCAGAGCGCGAACCCGCCGGCGAGCGCCGCGACGAACAGGGTCTCGGGGCGCACGTAGCGGCCGTACGCGAAGAATCCAGTGCCGGTCAAGAGGGCGAGACCCGCCACCAAGCCGCCACGCCAGCCGAGCAGTCGCGCACCGAGCCAGGCGGTGGCGCCGACGGCGACGAGGGCGGCGACGGCGGACACGGCGCGCGCCGCCGCCTCGCTCGGGCCCGAGACCGCGGACGCGAGGGCGATCAGCACGTAGAGGAGCGGGGGCTTGTCCACATAGCGGACACCGTTCAGCGTGAGGGCGAACGGGTCTCGGGACACCGTCAGCTCCCGCGCGATCTCCGCGTGCATTCCCTCGCCCGGATCGTCGAACGGTACCCCGCCGAGGCCCGCAAAGAGCAGCGGCGCGGCCACGAGCACCGCCAGGGCGGCTGGACGCAGCGCCGTCAGTCCGGGCTCCTCAAGTGCGTGAGACCAGAAACACGCCGACGACGATCAGCGCGATGCCCGCCCAGCGGGCCGGCGTCACCGCTTCGGCGAGCACGAGCCGGGCGAGAAGCGCGACGACGACGTAGTCGAGCGCGGTCATCGGCAGCACCTGGCTCACCTGAGCGCGCGAGAGCAGTGTGAGGTACATGACGAAGAACGCGGCCTGGAGCGCTACGCCGAGCAGCAGCCATGGATTCGAGATCGCGCCGACGATCATGGCTCCGACGCGCGCCGCCGGCGCCTCGGTCAGGTCCCCGACCGTCCTCATCCCTTTCGACAGCATGACGTGGCCGGTACCGCCGATCAGCACCGCGATCACGACCAGGACCAGGGTCTTCAGCATTCGAGCTCCTCCCCGCGCTGCCCCTACGACGATTCGAGCACGCCGCCGCGCAGCCGATACAAAGCACTCGCGCCCGCCGCGGCCTCCGGCCGGTGACTCACGACGACGACCGCGGCGCCGGCGCGCGCCCGCCCGCGGAGGGCGCCGAGGATGACGGCGCCGTTTGCGTCGTCCAGGTTGCCGGTCGGCTCGTCGGCGAGCAAGAGCGGGGGGTCGTTCAGGACCGCGCGGCAGAAGGCGACGCGCTGCTGCTCGCCCCCGGAGAGTTGCGCCGGGAAATGGTCCATCCGGTCCGCCACGCCGACTTCCTCCAAGAGCTCCCGCGCTCGCCGGCGCGTCGCCGCGCCCGAGCGCCCGACGTACCGCGCCGCCAGCAGCACGTTCTCGAGCGCCGTGAGCGACGGGAGCAACAGGAACGACTGGAACAGAAAGCCGACATACCGGCCGCGGGCCTGGCTTCTGGCGGCGCGCCCGAGCGCGCTGACCCGCGTGTCTTCGAACCACAGCTCGCCGCCGTCGCCGTCCTCCAGGAGCCCGAGGACGTTCAGCAGCGTGCTCTTTCCCGAGCCCGATGGGCCGGTGACGACGACGAGCTCGCCCCCCTTCACCGTGAGGTCGACGCCCGCCAGCACGCGGATCGGCATCCCCGATGGGGCCCGGTACGACTTCACGAGGCCCGCCGCCCGCAGCATCAGGTACCCCGGCGGATCGCCTCGGCGGGCGAGACCGACACGACCCGTCCGGTGGCGTACGCCGCCGCCGCCGCGCCCAGCAGGATCGAGAACGCGAGGGCACCCCCCAGGAGCCGCGGCGAGAAGTGGAACAACTGCTGCGCCCGCGCGACAGAACCGTCGATGGCCCAGCCGAGCACGAGCGCGAACCCGACACCGGCGAGGCCACCCACCAGCGTCACCGCGAGCGACTCGGCGAGCACCTCGCGCCCGAGCTGCAGATCGGTGGCGCCGAGCGCACGCTTGACGCCGAAGTCGCGGATCCGCTCGAAGACCGCGGCGGCCATCGTGTTCGCCAGCGAGAGGCCGCCGATGACGAAGGCGAGGACGCCGATGCCAGCGAGCAGCGCGGAGAAGAAGGCCGTGGACGAGCGCAGGAGCCGGCTCAACTCGCTCGGAAGCTGGACGTTGACGCCGGGCACACGGTCCCTGATCCGCAGCGCCACCGCGTCCGGGTCGTTGCCGTCTTGCCATCCGACCGCGGCGCCCGTGTTGAGGTCGGACGCGGTGAGCGCCACGCCGCCCGACGCGAGCACCGTCCGGAGGAGACGATCCTTCGCGACCCACTGCGCGCGCGCGTCGGCAATCGGCACCAAGACGAAGCGATCGGGCGCCGTGAGCATCCGGTCCAGGACACCGATCACTTCGAATGACTCGTCCTCGAGCGTGATGTGGCCGCCCACGCCGAGGCCGCGCGAGGCCGCGAATGAGGCCCCGACCACGGCGACGCGCCGGTCGCCCTCCCGGAGGGCCCGCCCGGCGCGCACGGGCAGCGTGCGGTAATGGCGGTTCGGCATCGGGACCGAGAGGTCCACGCCGAGGATCAGCTCCTGCGTGAGCGTCATGAACTGCGAGGCCGACGGGTCCAACGGCAGCATGACCTGCGCCTGCACGCCCGATACTCCCGGAACCTCCGCAATGGCGCGGATCGCGGCCGCCGGCAGGAGACCTCCGGCGGTGAACCCGGTCCCCATACCCATCCCCCGCCCGGCGACGGAGATCTGACCGAGCACGAAGCGGTCGCCACCCTCGATGAAGCGAACGATGCGCTCACTCATCGCGCCGAGCGCGACCAGCCCCGCAACGCCGATCGCGATGCCGAGGATAGTGAACAGATACCCGCGAAGCACCCGCAGGGGCTTCACCACTCGAGCCGAGACTCCACCGGGCGGCCGGCACGCCGCCGCACCCAGAGGTTCATGCGCGCGGCGGCGAAGAGCATCGCGAGTGCGACTCGCGTCCCCCACCCCATCTTCATGAAGGCACCGCCCGAGAGCACACTGAGGACGGCCTCCAGGACCCAGCGCGTCTTCGGCCGCAGGAACACCTCGAAAAACGCGGGCTCGTAGTACTTGTGGATGAAGCGGAAGAGAGGCCGGAGGCCGCGCTCGACGGTCCGCTGATAGGGCGCGAACCGCGCGGCCGTGAACCGTCCGTCCTCGAGCGCCCGGTCCACCGCCCGGGCGGCCAGCTCGCCCGTCTGCATGGCGATGTGGACGCCGATCGAGAAGATCGGGTCCACGAAGGCGATCGCGTCGCCCACGACGAGGAACCGGTCGCCGAGGAGCGGGCCATTCATGTACGAGAAGTTCGCGACCCGGTGGATCTCCGTCACGCGCTCGCCGCCGACCAACCGGTGGGCGACGCGCGGACACCGGCGGATCATTTCGGCGTAGAGCTCGTCGAGCTGCCCGGGCCAGCCTCGCACGGTCCGCGCGTGCATGACGCAGCCGAGGCTGGTCAGGTCGTTCGCGAGCGGGATCCACCAGAACCACCCATCCTGGAAAACGTGGATGAAGATATTGCCCTCGTCACGGCCGGGGAGGCGCCCGGCGCCGCGGAAGTGCGCGAAGAGCGCGACCTTCCCGAGGTTGGGAATCCGCTCGCGGCGTCCGAGCTTCGTGGCGATGAGACCGTCGCGCCCACTGGCGTCCACCAGGAATCTGGCCCGAGCGGTGATCGGCAGGCCGTCGCGCCGCGCGGCCACCGACACGCCGTCGGCGTCGAACGCGATGGACTCGACGGTGGCGCGCTGGCGCACGTCCACGCCGTGCGTCGCTGCGTGCTCGAGCAGCAGCGCGTCGAAGTCCGCGCGGTGCACCTGGTAGGAGTAGCTCGGCCAGGGCTTGTTCGTCAGGAAATAGAACGTGCGCTGGAAGTCGGACTCCTGGTCGTGGAACGTGGCACCGTACTTCACCTGGAAGCCCCGCTCGGCGACCGTGGCGAGAGCGCCCATGCGTTCGAGGATCGGCAGGGTCGCGGGTAGCAGGGACTCGCCGACGTGAAAACGGGGAAAGGGCTCACGCTCGAACAGAAGCACGCGGCGCCCCGCCCGGGCGAGAAACGCGCCCGTCGTGGAGCCGGCAGGCCCGCCCCCGACCACGATGACATCGTGCACACCGGGCACGGTGACGTCGTGGCTCTCGGGCACGGCAGCTGCGTGCCCCACGGGCACGGGCGCTGCGTGCCCCGCGGGGGCGCTCACCGTGGCCGCCCGACCGGGTTCGCGACGGGCGCGAGCCCTGCCGGCTCGGCGTCGAGTCGGTCCTGGGAGCACAACCACCGCACGAGAGGCGAGACGAAGTCGGGCATCGACCGCGGCGCGAGCGCCTGCAACGCGAGAAGCCCGAGCAACACGGGCGAGGCGACCGTCGCCTGGGCCGCGACGAGAGCGCGGCGCGGCCGCGGATCGCGCCGCCAGAGCATCACCCGGTTCACCACGTGCTGGATCGCCGCGCTCCCGACCGCCATGGCCCAGAGCGGGAACGACCCGGCGTACCCCGCCGTCTGCTCGAGCGTCGCCGCGTGCCGCGCGCGCCGACGCTCGCCGAGGTGCGGATGCACCAGGGCGCCGATGAGGGCTCCCGCTTCGAGCGCCCAGCGCACGAAGACCCGCCCGGCGATATAGCCACCGATCGCGACCCCGTCGCTGATTGGGCGGAACCGACTCCGCTGGCGCTCCCGGGGAAGGGCGGCTACGGGAACTTCGTGAACGCGCCACCCACGCGCGACGGCGCCGACCAGGACCTCGGTCTCGAACACGAAGCCGCCCCGATGAACTCGGATCTCGTCGAACAGCTCGATCGGATACGCCCTGAAGCCCGATTGCGTGTCGCGGATTCTGAGCCCGCACGCCCAGTTCACGAAAAACCCCGCGACGCGAATCGCGTTCAGCCGGTCGGGCGGGAGAGCGCCCGGTTCGTCGAGGCGCCCTCCGATCACGATCGTCCGCGGCATCGTCCGTACCGCGTCCAGCACCCCGCCGAGATCCGACGGCCGATGCTGCCCATCGCCGTCGAGCGTCACGACGACCGAGGCGCCGCGGGCGCGCGCCGCCGCGATGCCGGTGCGGATCGCCTCGCCCTTGCCGAAGCGGCGCGGGTGGCGGCTCACGTCGGCGCCGGCGCCCCGAGCGATCTCCGCGCTCCCGTCGCGGGAGCCATCGTCGACGACCAGCACCGGCGCGTACGCGCGCGCGGCGGCCACGACCCCGCCGACAGTGTCCGCTTCGTTGAAGACGGGAACGACGATGAGCGTGTTCACGCGAGCGCGCGCTCCTCGGGACGCCGTGGGGGATCCTGAGCCGCTGAAGAGCTCGCCTCGTCCGTCGACCGGCTTCGGCTCGCACTGCCTGGCCCCGCGACGACGATGGCGACCTGGTTGCCGCCTCGCGCTACCGAGTGAACCAACGCCAGCCGGTCGCCCGCCTCCGACGCGGCCGTCGCGACGGTCCGAGCCGCCAGGCCGGAGTGGCGCCCGGTGGGCAGGCTCAGCGATCTCTTCGGGGGTCGGTGCGGCGCCAGCGCCCTGTCGAGGATAGCGCGCTCCCACGCCTCGCGCGGTCCGTCCCCGTTCGCCGAGATGTAGACGCGGCCGATTTCCGCGGCGTCGGCGCCGGCGTCCGCGAGGGCGGCGGCGATCGCCCGCGAGGCCGCGCTCCGGCCGATCCCGTGGGGGCGGGCGGGCAGCGCACGCCAGGCGGCCCCGACGATCTCGCCAAGGACCCCGGCGCCTCGAGCGCGCGCCGAGTCAAGCGATTCGAGCACGACGAAGCCCGCTCCTTCGCCCCTCACGTCGGCTCCGGCACCGGCCTCGCGCAGGATGTTCACGACGAATGGCGGGGGCTCGTCGGCGCCGCCGGCCAGACACGTCCGTATCCGGCCGGCGCGGACGGCCGCGAAAGCGCGCGCGATCGCGAGCTCGCCGGCCACCGTCGGAGCGTTGAGCGTCAGCGAGAGATCCTTCGCCGACACGGCGATCGCGGTCGCTGCCGCCATCGTGTTCATAACCGTGTGCGGGAAGAGGAGCGCCGAGAGGCCTACCGGCCCGCGGCGCAGGTAGCCGTCCACGAACGCGATCGTGGAGACCATGTCGCCGAACTCCGTGCCGATCAGTAGCGCCATCCCACCTCGGGGATCGAGACTGGCTTCGGCCAAGGCCAGGCGGGCCGCCGCCACCGTGAACTGACACACGCGCGAAAGGCGCCGCGCCTCCGCCTGGTCCAGGAGCTGGCTCACCACGCCGGAGGTGTGTCCGTCGACGACGCCGACCCCGGTGATGACGACCCGGGGTGCCATCACGCGGCGCGCCTGAAGAGCAGGGTCACGTTCTGGCCACCGAAACCGAACGAGTTCGAGATCGCGAACTCGACGGCCGCTTCGCGCGCCACGCGGGGCACGCAGTCGAAGGGAATCTCGGGGTCGGGGGTCTCGAGCTGCGCGGTCGGCGGGATGACCTCGTTCACGAGCGCGAGCACGGTCGCCACCGCCTCGAGCGTCCCGGCCGCCGCCATCGTGTGCCCGATCATGGACTTCGTCGAGCTGACGAGGAGACGACCCTCGCCGAAGACGTCACGGATCGCCCGCGCCTCGATCCGGTCGTTCTGCGGCGTGGCCGTGCCGTGCGCGTTCGCGTACCCGACGGATGCGGGCGTCACGCCCGCCTGCTGCAAGGCCGCGCGCATCGCCCGCGCCATCCCCTCACCGTCCGGGTGCGGCGACGTGACGTGAAAGGCATCGCTCGTCATGCCGTAGCCTGCCAGCTCCGCGTAAACCCGCGCCTCGCGCGCTCTCGCGCGGCCAGCGTCCTCGAGCACCACGAACGCGGCGCCCTCGCCGATGGACATGCCGCGCCGATCGCGATCGAAGGGACGGCACGGCGCCGAGTCGAGGAGCTTCAGCGCATTGAACCCCATGAAGCAGATCCGCGTCAGTGCATCGACTCCGCCGGCGACCGCCAGCGGAGCGACACCGTCCGCCACGAGATCGGCCGCGAGCGCGAGCGACACGGCCCCGGAGCTGCAGGCCGTCACGACCGTCTCGCGCGGCCCACCGAGGCCCAGGACGCTCCCGATCACATCGGCGTGCGCCGACGGAAAGCTCGACGCGAGAGTCCGCGGCATGGGCTCGAGGACACCGCGCGCACGTTGCCAGTACCACGCTTCGGCTTCCAGCATCCCCCCGCCGACCGCACCCACGATCAGCGCGGCCTCCGCACGCTCTCCGCGAACGACTCCGGCGTCGTCCAGCGCTTCGCGCGCGGCGGCGAGGGCCAATCGGTCGGCCCGTGTGCGCCGTGCCGAGCCGCCGATGCCGTCCGGCACCTCGGCCGCGATCCGGCAACGGAAACCCTCGGTGTCGATCAGGGTGATCGGTCGGATGGCGCAGACGCCGCCACTGATCCCCTCCCAGTAGGCCTTCACGCCGGCCCCGAACGGGCTGACGACCCCGAGCCCCGTGACGGCAACGGGCTTCACGCGCCGGCCGTCCTCGATGCGACGTAGCGCGAAAGCGTGTCGAAGGACATGAAATGGGGGGCCAGGTCTGCAGAATCATCCATCACGATGCCGAAACGCTCTTCGAGCGCGATCGACAGCTCGATGAAGTCGAGCGAGTCCAGACCGATCGAGCCCTCGAGGTCCTTCGGCAAGGTCGTCTCGAGGGTCAAGTCGACGGCGCGGCGCGGGTCGAACTTGAGCCGCGTCACGAGAATCGTTTTGAGCTCGTCGAACACTTCTTTGGGTTCCATACCCCTCCTAGGCTCTGAAGCGTCGCCTCCCGGCGCGGCGCCGTTCGGCTCCTACTACCACTACTGCCAGTGGAGTCCAGCGCGGCGGCCGCGCCATTCGCCCGTGACACTGACCGATCCCGCTGCTCCACCGTCGCGCGCGAGCGCCAGCGCAATCAGCGGCGCGCACGCGAGCGTCTCGCCGGCGCGGACGCGCGCCAACGTCTCGAGCGTCGACGGCGTCCGCGGCGCGTCGTACCGCGCGCGGAGAGCGCCGGGCACGAGCAGCGCGCATGCGGCCGCTTCGACCAGCGGACGCCTCACGAGCCAGCGTCCCCGCGCGTAGAGGGCGGCGCACTCCTCGAAGGTCTCGACGGCGAGCACGAGCGCCCGCTCGCACCGTCCCCCGGCCAGGAGTCGCGTCGCCTGCCAGAGGGCGTCGATCGTCGCTGCGGCTCCGCCGATCAGGATGCCATACGGGCCGGTCAATCCGAACTCGATCGCGACCTCGCCGGCCATCGCGCTCGGCGCCGTGTACGGGAAATGCAGCGTGCCGCTCGATGCCACGGAGCCGGGTCGCTTCTCGCTCAGGCCACCCTCGGTGCGACCCTGCCTCATGGACTCCGCTACAACAGAACCGCGTTGCTTCTCGCTCAGGCCACTCTCGGTACGACCCTGCCTCATGGATTCCGCTACAACAGAACCGCGTTGCTTCTCGCTCAGGCCACCCTCGGTACGAGCCTGCCTCATGGACTCCGCTACAACGGAGCCGGTTCGCGTCTCCGTCAGGCCACCCTCGGTACGAGCCTGCCTCATGGACTCCGCTACAATAAACGCCTGGTTCGAGGCGCCATAGGCGGCGCCGGTGACGTAGATCAGCGCGGTCGCGCTTCCCCGTATCATGTCACGGGTGATGTCGCTCTCGCGCAGGAGGGCGTCGACCGCCGCGACGCCCAGCAGACACTCGCGAGTGGCCCGCCTGAACCGCTCGCCCTCGAGGACCGGGCGGAAGAGCGGGATCACCGCCCGGCCCGCCGCCGCCCGCGCAGCGTCCGCCGGCAAGGCGCGGATGCCGTGACCCCACCCGGTGAGCACCGCGACGGCCTCGACCGTGGTCCCCGTCGTCGGCGTGGGGTTCGCCAGACCCGCTGCAGCCGATCGGGACTCGAGCGATACGGTCATGTCTCCGCACCTTCCAGGACGAGCGCGGCGTTACAGCCGCCAAAGCCCAGCGAGGTGCTGAGGCTCACCCGGGGACGCGTGGCACGGGGGGACCCGACGACGTGGTCCAGATCGCACGCCGGATCGGGCTCCTCCAGACCAAGTGTGTGAGGCACGACGCCCTCGCGCGAGGCGAGAAGGCACATGATGGCCTCGAGAGCTGCGGCCGCCCCCATCGAGTGGCCGAGCGCGCCCTTGATCGAGTTCACAGGAATCGCCGAGGCGCGGCGGCCCAGCGTCCGCCTGAGCACTTCGGCCTCGATCCGGTCGTTGAGCGGCGTGCCGGTCCCATGGGCGCTCACGAAGTCCACGTCGGCCGGCGTCACCGCGGCTTCGTCGAGCGCCGCCCGGACCGCGAACTCCAGGCCACGACCGTTCGGATCCGGGGCGGCGATATGCGAACCGTCGCTGGCGCTCGCATGACCGAGCAGCCTTCCGAGCTTTGGTCCTCCCTTCCTGTCGTCGCGGGTCATCAGCACCAGGGCCGCCGCCTCTCCCAGCAGGAGGCCGCTACGCCGGCGGTCGAATGGCCGCACGCGCTCGCGCGTGAGCGAGCGCAGGGCGTCGAAGCCACGCATCACAAATCTACAAAGCCCATCGTAGCCACCGGCGATCACGACATCGGCCGCGTCGGCGCGCAGCAGGTCCGCCCCGATGCCGAGCGCCGTCGCCCCCGCCGCGCACGCCGTGCCCACCGTGAGCACAGGGCCTCGTGCGCCGAGCCGGTGCGCGAGCGCGTGCGCGGGGCTGTCGTAGAGCGCCCCGGCAGCGTGGCGTGGACGGCCTCCCCGCGCCAGAGCGCGCTCGAGCTGTTCGACCCCGCCGAGCGCGGTGCCGAGAACCACCGCCACCCGTTCGGGCACGGCCGAGATGACGGCACGGGCCAGGAGGTCTTGGGCCGCGGCCAGCAGAAGCTGCGTGGCGCGACATCCTGTGTGGCGTGTGTGGGGCAGCGGCCGGAGCCTCTTGATCTCGCCACCGCGCCCGACCCGCAGGTCGTCCACCGGGAAGCGCTCGATCATCGAGATACCATCGCTTCCCGTGACGAGCCCTGACCAGAACGCGTCGAGGTCGGCGCCGAGCGGGGTCACGGCTCCGGCAGCGATGAGGGCGACGGGCTCAGCGCGCAGGCGCGTTCCTCCCGACATGACCAGGATGGAGCCAGGGTTCCGGGCACCGCCGCACGGCGTTCTCGAGCACGCTCAGCAAGAGCGTCATCATAGCAGTCGCGAGTAATACATCCGAAACGCCCGGATGGGTCCCGGCTCCGTGTCGTAGAGACGCGTTGCCCAGAAGCTCCGAGCGCTCTGGTCGAACGTCATGATACCGGGCTCGGCCGGATTGTTCGGGTCCCACACGTCGAACTCGACGCCGCTCCCGGACGGGCGCGATTCGAAGGCAACAACTGTGTGGTTCAACTCGGGCTTCGGCCAGTTGGTCACGAGAAGCTGGACCAAGCGTCCCGCCCGCAGCTCTTCGAGAATCTCGTGGGCGACCGCCTCCTGGTGGTCGCCGGTGACCGGGAATACCACGCGCCAGTTCGTCCAGTGCACGAGCGTCAAGAACCGGCCTCCCAGCCCTTCCTTGACGGCGGCCTCCTCCTCGCGGGAGAACTCGCGGAGATTCGCGTAGCCGGGAATGACGATCCGATCGTCGGGGGGCCAGGCCGGCTGCCAGGGCGTCACCGCAGCGATCTGCTTGACGCGCTCGAGATACCCAGCTTGATCGAGCTTCGGCAGCGCGGGATCGAACCGGGCGAACTGCACGAACTGGCGCATGCCCCGTGCCAGCACGAAGCAGTAGTTCGCGTAGAGGCCGGGCTCGTCGGGATGGCGCGAGCGGATCATGTTCGGGAACGCGAACGTGTCGGCCGTGAACGAGAACGCGGGCGCGACGAGCCGTTGATCGAGGCCGAGCGGCGGCCCGCCGCTCGACGACGGCGTGCCCGCGCACGCCGCTGTCACGGCTACGACGCTGAGGAGTGCTGCAAGACGCGAGTTCACGATGAAATTCAATGCCTTACCCTAAATGGCACCGTCGCAATCGTCAAGAGCGCGTGTTATTCTGCGACCGGTCGTCCCGCATGAGCCGAACGATCGCGGTGCTCTACCGGTTCCTCTATGCCGGTCTCCTCGCCCGCCTCCCCGAATCAGCCGCCATCTCGCTGGGGCAGAGCCTGCTCCGTCGGTTGCCACTCAACCGGCTCGGTTGCTTCCAGCTCCAGGATCCGAGGCTGGCGATCAAGCTTGGCGGCGTACGATTGCCCAACCCGCTCATCCTGGCCGCGATGTACTACGACCCGGCGATCCTCGCGCGCGCGATGGGCCTGGGCTTCGGCGCCATCACGACCAAGTCCATTACAGTTCAGCCGCGGCCCGGCCATCCCCAGCCCAATCTCGTCCGGACGCGCACCGGTGCCGGGCCGGGGCTCGTGAACTGCAACGGCTTTCAGAACCCCGGCCTCGAGGGCTTCCGCGCCGCGGTGGCGTCACTCCCCCACCGGGTGCCGCTGATCGTGAGCGTGGCCGGCGAGTCGATCGACGACTACGTGAAGCTCGTGCGCGAGCTCGGGACGCTCGGCGACCTGGTCGAGTTCAACATCTCCTCACCGAACACGAAGCTGGTCTACGAGTGGAGCGAGAAGCCGTTCGAGCTCGCCACGCTGCTCCGCGAGGTGCGCAGGGCGACGACCAAGCCCCTCATCGTCAAGCTCTCGCCCGATTTCGCGGAGGTCAACGAGCGTGAAATCATCCCCGCGGCACTGGCCGCTGGCGTCCGTATCGTCAATTACGGAAACACCCGGAAGGTGGCGGATCGGCGCCTCTCGCAGAGCACGGGGGGGCTCTCCGGCCCTGATCTGTTTCCCGCGACGCTCGAAAACTTGCGCCGGACGCGCCGAGCCTTCGGCGCCGACATCGAGATCATCGCGACCGGCGGCGTGGACTCACCCGAAAAAGCGTGGCAACTCCTCCACGAAGGCGCGAACGCGATCGGATACTTCACCGGATTCATCACCCGGGGGCCGATCCTGGCGCGACAGATCCTCGAGCGTCTCCTCGACGGCCGTTGAGCGCGCTCGGTACGCACCAAGAATGCCCACACCTTATCCACTTGTCCACAGGTGTCCACAGATGACGAAAACACACGGTCTGACGCGGTCTCGCAAACGCGTCGCCGAAATACGACGGTCCGTTCGTCCACGGAGAGCACACCCACAAAGAATCCCGGATTCTACGCGGGTCCCCCTCGCAGCGGCGCGTCCGGCTCGCATTTTTCGCGGACAAACGAGACCTTGACACTGAAATCACGGCGCTCGTAAGGTTGGCGGGCGATGTTCTTGGTTCATTCCAACGCTGCACCGCGGCCGTCACGAGCGGCCCTGTCTGGAGGTACAAAGCACGATGGACGGCAGTAGCAGGAAACCACTTGCGAAGGTGGAAGGCCGGCGACGCCTGCGCTTCAGCGGCGTTACCGTCGCGTGGCGCGGCACTCCCAATCTCGACGACTGGGTAGCCTACATCGTGAACGGGACCCGCTCCAAGAAGTTGATCCTGGCCGATCACTCGTCCGAGCGAAAAGTGAAATCGCTCCTTTCACACCTGCAGACGCTGCCGCGGAGAGACATCGAGAAGCTCGCGAAGAGTTGAGCGGTCAGACCGGGCCGGGGCGCCCTAGATGATGCCCCGTTCGGCCAGGCTCACGAATCTGCCGTGTCCGATCACGAGGTGGTCGTGGATGCGGAGATCCAGCAGGTGTGCGCATTCGACGAGCTGCCGCGTCAGTCGGATGTCCTCACGGCTTGGCGTGGGATCACCGCTCGGATGATTGTGGAGCAGGATCACCGAGGCGGCCGACTCGAGAATCGCCGGCTTGAACACCTCCCGCGGGTGCACGAGGCTCGCCGACAGCGTCCCCTGGGAGATCACTCGGTCGCGCAGGAGGCCGTTCTGCGCATCGAGGAGCGCGATGCGAAACACCTCGCGCTTGAGATCTTCCATGAGCGGTCCAAATGCCGCGTACGCTTCGGCGGGGCCGGACAGGACGACGCGGGCGCCTGGGGTCCGAGCCCTCAGGCGCCGCGTCAGCTCGAACGCGGCGACCAGTCGTGCGGCCTTGGCCGGCCCGATGCCTGAGAGTTTCGCGAGCTCGACGACCTCGCGGCCCGCAACTTCGGCCAACGAGCCATAGGCGGCCAGCATCTCGCGCGCTACGTCGATCGCGCTCTTTCCGCGGGTGCCGGAGCCGAGCTGGATGGCCAGGAGCTCGGCGTCGGCGAGGGCCTCGGGACCGTTCCAGTAGAGCCGCTCGCGCGGCCGCTCGGCCTCGGGCCAGCGTTCGATCGTCATACGTCTGTCGTACGCGAGTCGCGCCCGCCGGTCAATGCGACGAGTCCGATACGGTACCTGCGCTCACGTGCGGATCGTGATCGCCCGGGGCTGGTCGCCAACGCCATCGATGTGCACGTGGATCGCCTCGGGCGGTAGCAGCGACTCCAGCTTGTCCGCCCACTCGATGACCGTCACTCCCCCGCCGCCCAACAGCTCGAGAAGGCCCAGATCCATCAGCTCGGTCAGGCTCTCGGTCCGGTAGGCGTCGACGTGATAGACGGGCACGCGGCCGGGGTATTGGTTGATGAGCACGAAGGTCGGGCTCGTCGCGCGGCCAGGGACGCCGAGGCCGCGAACGAGCCCCTGGATGAAGCAGGTCTTCCCGGCGCCGAGCTCCCCCGTCAGCGCGACGACGGCGCCGGGCCCGAGGGTACGGCCCAGACGCTCGCCGGCGCCTTCCGTCTCCTCGGGTCGCGCACTGGTGATCTCAGCCCGAGGCGCCACCCAGCCTCCTGAACGCCTCGGGGATCGCCGCGACGACATCGCGGGCGATCAGCGCCTCCTCCCCGACGCGCGCGGCGGCGATGTCTCCGGCGCTCCCGTGCAGGTACACGCTCGACTGCAAGGCGGCCCCCGGATCCATGCCGCGCGCCAGGAAGGCGCCGAGCATGCCCGTGAGCACGTCGCCGGTGCCCCCACTGGCCATCCCGGGATTACCCGTCGGATTCACGAAGACGCGCCCGTCGGGCGTGCCGATCACGCTCCAGGCGCCCTTGAGAACGACGTAGGCCCGGTAGCGTACGGCGAACTCCCGGGCGGTCTCGATCCGATCACGCTGCACGTCGTCCACCCGGGCTCCCAGCATCCGCGCCATTTCGCCGGGATGAGGCGTGAGGCAGCGCACCGATGGCGCGGCACCCAGCACCTCGAGATGGCCGGAGAGGGCCGTCAGCGCGTCCGCGTCGACGGCCAGCGGCTTGCGAAGCTCCTGGATCAGACTCCGCACGGCCTGCTGGGTCTCTTCGTCGAGGCCGATGCCCGGGCCGATCGCGACGGCGTCGCGGGACGCCGCGAGCTCGGCGATCACCTCCCGCGCCTTCAGCGCGAGCGTGTGGGTGGGGGTCTCTGGCAACGGCTCGGTCATCGCCTCGAGCACGAGGCTTGCCACGACCGGTTGCTGGCTCACGGGCGTCGCGACCGTGACGAGCCCGCTTCCGCTGCGCATCGCCGCGGCTGCCGCGAGTGCGGCCGCGCCCGTCTTGCCGAGCGAGCCGGCCACCAGGAGCAGATGGCCGTAGGTTCCCTTGTGAGCCACGCGGGGGCGTCGCGGAAAGTGACGGGCCACGTCGCTCGGCTCGAGGAGAAACGTCGTGACCCCGCGCACGACCTCGGCGTCCGGGACACCGATCGGGACCACGCTCACAGTTCCGGCGAGCTCATCGCCCGGGGACGTGATCAGGCCACGCTTGAGTCCGGCGAAGGTCAGGGTCATCGTTGCCCGGACCGCGGCTCCCGCTTGCGCTCCACCGTCCGCGGACATCCCCGAGGGAATGTCGAGGGCGACGACGGGCCGACCGCAGGCGTTGATCAGCTCGATCGCGCGCGCGACGCTCCCTTCGGGAGAGCCCCGCGAGCCGGTTCCGAGGAGCGCGTCGACAACGAGGTGAGCCCGCGCCAGCGCGGCGGCGATCGCTCGGTCGTCTTCGAGGCGAAGGGGGCGAACGCCGATGCGCCGCAGCTCCTCGAGCTTGAGCCGGGCGTCGCCGCCGATCTCGGCGGGCGAGAACGCGAGTAGCACCGACGGTAGCGCGCCGCGGCGCTTGAGCCACCGCGCGACGACGAAACCGTCGCCGGCGTTGCCTCCCTTGCCGCAGACGACGACGACGCGCGCACCGCGGCGGGGCGCGCCGAGCGCGGGGAGCGCGGCGACGATCGATTCAGCCGCGCCGCGACCGGCGTTCTCCATGAGGGTGGCCCCAGGAATGCGCAGCTCGGCGATCGCGCGCCGGTCGAGCCGCCGCATCTCATCGGCGGTGAAGACGCTCAGCACGGCGGCTACTTCCCGGGAGTGGGCGGGAACGCCTGGACGAGGAAGTCGGCGAGGATCGCGGTGTAGGTTTCCCGCCACTCGGTGCGCGCGGCCTTGGGAAGCTCGATGTGCAGCGCCCGCTGCGGGAGCCTGAGGATACCATCGCGCTTCGCACCGGACGCGGCGTAGCGCACGGCGTCGGCAGGCTCAATGAGGATCTCGAGATGTGGCGCTCCCCGGTTCACCCGCAGGTGCGCGTCTCGGACCAACTCGAAGAGCGTTCGAAGCCTGACGGCTTCGGCACGGTCGACACCCACGGTGGCGATCTCGATTCGGTTCACCGCGTCGTGATGGTTGTTGCCGTGGATCTCGGCATAGAGGGCGAGCGGCCCCTGCGCGACCTCACGCACGCGTCGCTCGTACGCCTCGTAGACCTGCCGAGCGCTCTCGGTGGCGACCTCTTCGGACGCCGGACGCCCCGGCGTGCCCTCGAGCGGCCGGTTGACCTGGTAACGCCGGCCGGCGCCCTCGCGCGTGTCCGGCTCGAGGTTGAAGCCGGTCGCGATGACTACGCCGAACCCGGTGCGGCGGCCGAGCTCGGCGACGATATCGCCGGTGCGCGCGTCGGAGATGCCGTGCGGCGCTGCGATCACGACGCCGCGTCGACCGATCTTGCCGGCGAGCGCGCCGGGCAGGCCCTCGATCTCGGGGAGGCTCGCCCGGGTGGCGCAGCCGGAGAGAACGATGGGTCCGATCGCCAAGCTAATCGCCCACCAGAATCGCCTGCGCGAGCGCATATTCCCCTTCGTGGGTCAGCGAGAGCAGCATCCGGCTCCCGCCCTTGAACAACCCGATCTCCTTCGACTTGCCCGACAAAACGAGCGTCGGCGCCTGGGTGCGTTCACGACGGACCTCGAGCTCGCGCCAGTGCACACCGAGCTGCAGCCCGGTGCCCAGCGCCTTGAGCCCCGCCTCCTTGGCGGCAAAGCGCGCCGCGAAGTGCGGCGCCGGATCCCTCCGCGCGCAACAGTACGCGATCTCTTGCTCGGTGAACACGCGGCGCAGAAATCGATCCTGCCAGCGGTCGATCATCGAGCGCATGCGCGGAATGCTGACCAGGTCCACGCCGATACCGGAGATCGTCATCGGGCGCCGATCTGAACGCGGATGAGTCCGGCGAGGTCGTCGGCCATCGCACGGATGCGGGCCCCGTCCGCGCCTTCGATCATGACGCGGGCCAGCGCCTCGGTGCCCGAGTACCGGATCAGGACGCGCCCGCGGCCGTTCATCTCGTGCTCGAACGCGGCCATGCGCTCGCCGACCCCGGTGATCGAGTCAATCGGCGGCTTGGACCGGACGGGTACGTTGATGAGCACCTGGGGAAACTTGCGCAGGCAGGCCGCCAGCGAAGCCAGCGGCTCGCCCGTCTCGGTAGCCACGCTGAGCAGCGCGAGCGCCGAGAGGATCCCGTCCCCCGCGGGGGAGTGGTCGAGGAACAGCAGGTGGCCGGATTGCTCGCCGCCGAGATTGGCGCCGAGGCGCTGCATTTCCTCGAGGACGTAGCGGTCCCCGACCTGCGTCTTGACCACGCGGATCCCCGCGGCCTCGAGGGCCTGGTCGAGGCCCAGGTTGGCCATGACCGTGGTGACGACGATGTTCTGCTTCAACCGCTGGCGCGACGCCAGATGGCGCCCCGCGATCGCGAGCGCATAGTCCCCATCGCGGATCTCGCCCGTGTGGTCGACCGAGATGAGCCGGTCGCCGTCGCCGTCGAACGCAAAGCCGATCGTCGCGCCGCTGGCACGGACCTTCCGCTGGAGGTTGTCGGGGTGGAGCGCGCCGCACCGGGCGTTGATGTTGGTGCCGTCGGGCCGCACGCCGATCGTGATCACCTTGGCGCCGAGACGCCGGAACACGCGTGGCGCGACGCGGTAAGTCGCGCCGTGGGCGCAGTCGAGGGCGATGGTGAAGCGGCTCAGGTCGAGCGGAAAGCAGCCGCACAGGAAGTCGACGTACACTGCCTCGGCCCGGTTGTAGCTCACCAGCGCGCCGATCTGCGCTCCGCGGGCGCGGGGCGCGCGATCCGGGCCCTCGAGCCGCTGCTCGATCTCGGCCTCCCACGCGTCTGGAAACTTGGTCCCCTCGGACGAGAAGAGCTTGATGCCGTTGTCCTCGAACGGATTGTGCGAGGCGCTGAGCACGATGCCACCGTGAGCCTCGAGGCGACGCGTGAGCACCGCGATGCCGGGGGTGGGCAGCACACCGACGGAGTAGCAGTCGGCGCCGGCGGACAGGCCGCCCGCGATCAGTGCCGCCTCGAGGAGCGGGCCCGAGCGACGGGTGTCCCGTCCGATGACGAGTCGCACCCGGTCAGCGCCGTGGTCGAACTGGAGCGTTGCCACGAGCTGGCGGCCCACACGGAACGCAAGCTCGGGCGTGAGCGGCTCTTCGTTCGCCACGCCCCGGATCCCGTCGGTGCCGAACAGGCGGGTCATTGGACGTTCACTGGATTCGCCACTGCGGCTCTCGCTCCTGTTGTATTTTCGCGCGACTCGGATGGCGGGGCCCCAGCCCCGCGACGTCCTGCGGCTCGCACGTCCATTATAGGGTGCGGGGTGCCTCGCGGATGCGTTCGGCGATGCGTGCCGCATCGAGCGTTTCGGCGACATCGTGGGCCCGGATCAGTGCCGCACCGTTCCACACGGCCACCGTGGTCGCGGCGAGCGAGCCCGCGAGCCGCTCCTCGGTTCTCGGCCGGCCGGTAATCGCGCCGATGAAGGACTTCCGTGACACGCCGACGCAGAGCGGGCGCCCGAGGGTCTTGAGCGCGCTGAGCCCCGCCAGCACTCGTGCATCCCACTCGTCCCAGGGCACCCCTTCGTTCCGGAAGAACCCGATCCCGGGATCGAGGACGACACGCTCCTCGGAAATCCCCGCGGTGCGGGCGCGCTCGAGCCCCCGCGCCAGCAGCGCTTTCACGGACGCCACCGGGTCCACGCCCGATGGCAGGGGCCTCTCGACACCCGACACGATGGGGTTCGCGAGGGGTCCGGGCCCCTCCGGAGACGCCATGAGAATGATACCGGCGTCACGCTCGCGGACGAGCGCGGCGACGGCCGGGTCACGCAGGCCCGTGACGTCGTTGATCACCCGCGCGCCGGCATCGAGCGCGCCACGGGCCGGTCCCGGACGGGCCGTGTCGGCCGAGATCGGCACCGGCACCTTGGGCGCCAGCACGTCGATCGCCCGCGCCAGCCGCGCGCGCTCGTCCTCGGCGCTGCGGGCGGTATCGAGGTAGGGCGCCGTCGATCGGGCGCCGACGTCGATGAGCGCCGCCCCCGCCTCCACCATCGCGAGCGCGACGGTGAGCAGATCATCGCCCGCGGCGTATACGGAGCCGGCGTGAAAGGACTCAGGGCTGACGTTCAGGACGCCCATGACGGCGACAGGAAGGTCGCTACCGAGCGAGACGCCTGCGAGGATGGCTCGATGGACCAAATCGAGCCGCGAGCCGCTACGCGGGCGCGCCGGCTTCCTGGAAGGGGCGGGTGCGCAGGATGCGGGCGATCTCCTCGCCGTCGAGGGTCTCCCGCTCGAGCAGTGCGCGCGCCAGCGCGTGAAGCTTCTCGATGTTCTCCTGGAGGATCTGCCTGGCGCGGCTCGCCGCCTCCATCACGATCCGCTTGATCTCGGAGTCGATGAGGAGGGCAGTGTCCTCGCTGTAGTCTTTCGCCCGGGCGACCTCGCGGCCGAGGAAGATGTGCTCTTCGTTCTTCCCGAAGGTGAGTGGCCCGAGCCTGTCCGACATGCCCCACTCGCAGACCATCTTGCGCGCCATCTCGGTCGCCTTCTCCAGATCGTCGCCCGCGCCGGTGGTCTGCTGGTTCAGCACGATCTCTTCGGCGGCCCGCCCGCCGAGCAGGATCGTAATACGGTTGACCAGGTACTCCTTCGAGTAGTTGTACTTGTCGTCAACCGGGAGCTGCTGCGTCAGGCCGAGGGCGCGGCCGCGCGGGATGATCGTCACCTTGTGGACCGGGTCGGTGCCCGGCAGAACGTCGGCCACGAGCGTGTGGCCCGCCTCGTGATACGCGATCGTCCGCTTCTCGGTGTCGCTGATGATCATCGAGCGCCGCTCCACGCCCATCAGGACCTTGTCCTTGGCGCTCTCGAAGTCGGACATCTCGACGAGCTTCTTGTTCTGGCGCGCCGCCAGCAGCGCCGCCTCGTTCACGAGGTTCGCCAGGTCGGCGCCCGAGAACCCGGGCGTCCCCCGCGCCAGCACCTTGAGTTCGACGTTCGGAGCCAGCGGGATCCGCCGAGCGTGCACGCGTAGTATTTCCTCGCGCCCCTTCACGTCGGGCCGGGGCACGACGACCTGACGATCGAACCGCCCGGGCCTCAGCAGCGCCGGGTCGAGGACGTCGGGCCGGTTGGTGGCGGCGATCAGGATGACGCCCTCGTTCGTCTCGAATCCGTCCATCTCGACGAGGAGCTGGTTGAGCGTCTGCTCCCGCTCGTCGTGGCCCCCCCCGAGGCCGGCCCCGCGGTGGCGCCCGACGGCGTCGATCTCGTCCATGAAGATGATGCAGGGCGCATGCTTCTTGCCCTGCTCGAACAGATCGCGCACACGGGAAGCGCCCACGCCCACGAACATCTCCACGAAGTCGGAGCCCGAGATCGAGAAGAACGGGACGTTCGCTTCGCCGGCGATCGCCTTCGCGAGCAGCGTCTTGCCCGTGCCCGGCGGCCCGACGAGAAGCACACCCTTCGGGATCTTTCCACCGAGTTTCTGGAACTTCTGCGGGTCTTTCAGGAAATCGATGATCTCGCGCAGCTCTTCCTTGGCCTCGTCCACCCCGGCGACATCTTGAAAGGTGACTTTGTTCTGCTTCTCCGAAATCAGCCGTGCCCTCGCCTTCCCGAAGCTCAGCGCCTTGGCGCCGCCCCCCTGCATCTGGCGCATGAAGAAGACCCAGACGCCGATGAAGAGCAGCATCGGCACCCACTGCAGGAAGATCGCGTACCAGGGGTTGGAGTCGGGCGGCTTCACCGCGATGCGGACACCGCGGTCCTTCAGGGTCTTGACGAGGTCGGGATATTCGACGATGTACGTGCGCTGCGTCTGCGCCGAATCCTTGAGCGAGTACGTGACGAGGTTGCCGCGGATGACGACGGACTCGACCCGACCCTGATCGAGCGCCTTGAGGAACTCGGAGAAGTTCGGCTGTTCCTGGCCGCCCTGCTGCGCACCCTGGAAGACGGTGAACAGGAGGATGACGATGAGGCCGATCACCATCCAGAGCGCAAGGTTCTTGTAGACCTGGTTCATATCCGCCCGGTCATTATAGCACCGGGGCAACGACGGCGGAGGCGTCAGCTCGCGTCGAGCGCCGCGACGTAGGGCAGGTTGCGGTAGAGCCCGTCGTAGTCGAGACCGTATCCCACCACGAAGACGTTCGGGATCGAGAACCCGACGTAGTCGATGGTGACGTCGGTCTCCCGACGACCAGCCTTGTCGAGGAGCACACACGTGCGCACGCTCCGCGGCCGGCGCGCCTCGAGCATTCGCTTCAGCGCGCCGAGCGTGAGGCCCGTGTCGACGATGTCGTCGACGATGAGCACGTGTCGGTCCGCAATGTCGATCGCCAGGTCGGCGACGAGCCGCACCGTGCCCGAGGAACTCGTCCCCGCGCCGTAGCTCGAGGGACGAATGAAATCGACGGTGAGGTCGATCGGGAGCACACGCATGAGATCGGCGACGAAAGGCACCGCCCCCTGGAGAACGCCGACCAGCACCGGATGCTTCCGCGCGTAGTCGCGCGCAATCGCTCGGCCCAGCTCGGCCACGCGCGCAGTAAGCTCGCCTTCGGCGACGAGCACTCGCCCCGGCCTGGGCGCCCCCATCTCACCGGGACGTCACGAAGGCCGAGAGCGAACGCTCCGTGCCGATCCGGTCGGCGACCTGCTGGGCCGCGTCCCGCGTGGCGAAGGAGCCGACGCGCACGCGGAACCGGACGCTGCCGGGCGCGTCGATCTGGACGACGTACGCGTCGTGGCCCCCGGCGGCGAGCCGCGCGCGTAGCGCCTCGGCGGGCTCTCTCGCCTTGTACGCGCCGACCTGGACCGTGAACGCCGCCTGGTTCGGCGCCGGTCTGGGGATCTCGGCCGCCGCGGTCCCCTCGGTCTTCGGCGCCGCCTCGAGCTTGTCGCTCTTCTCGACGCGCGGGGGCTTCGAGGGCTTCACCGGGGGCGGCGCCGTGAGCGGCGCGGTCAGATCCTGATAGAAGGTCAGCGTCGGAGCCGGCTCGGTCTGGCGCGCAGCTCTGTCCCCCGTTCGCGCCGGCGACGCCTCCTTTGCGCCCCTCGCTGCGGTGGGGCCCTGGGAGGACGGGGGGCGCGGCCAGAAGCGCCCCGCCATGACCCCGAGCATGAACGTCCCGCCGAGGACCGCGAGACAGCCGACCAGGAAGAGGACGGAGGCGGTGCGATTTCCGTTCCGCCGCGCCCGTCCGGCTCGCACGACCCTGTTCATAGGCTCGCCTCGCACGGTGGGGCCCCAACCCCACGACGTGCTGCGGCTCGCACGACCGTCACATACTCTCCGGCGCGCTCACGCCCAGGAGCTCCAGGCCGTTCCGGATGACGGTGTCCACCGCCGCGCAGAGGGCCATGCGCGCACGCATGAGGCGAGCGTCGTCCTGGATGACCCGGTGGGTCTTGTACCAGGGATGGAATTCGGCCGCGAGCTGTTGCAGCCAGTAGGCGACCCGGTGCGGCTCCAGCGCCCGGGCCGCCCCGTTGACGAGCTCCGGGAATTGCAAGAGCAGCTTGATGAGCGCCAGCTCCGCGGGCTCGACGAGCGGGCTCGTGTCCACGTCGGTCGGCACCGGGGCGGCGACCCCCTGCTCGGCCGCCTGGCGGAAGATCGAGCGGATGCGCGCGTGCGCGTACTGCACGTAGTAGACGGGGTTCTCGTTCGACTGGCGCGTCGCGACCGCGAGGTCGAACTCGAGCGGGCTGTCGTGACGGCGCGTGAGGAACGTGAAGCGGGCGGCGTCGCGGCCGACCTCCTCGAGCAGCTCCTCCATGAGCACGAACTCGCCGCGCCGCTTGGACATGCGCACGGGCTGCCCGTCGCGCAGCAGCGTCACGAGCTGGACGATCATGACCTCGAACGCCTCGGGCGGGTGGCCGAGCGCCTGCATCGCCGTCCGCATCGGCGCCACCAATCCGTGGTGGTCGGGACCGAGGAGGTTGATCACGCGGTCGGTGTTCGCGAATTTCAGATAGTGGTGGTAGGCGACGTCCACCGCGAAGTAGGTCGGCTCGCCGTTCGATCGTCTGAGCACGCGGTCCTTGTCGTCGCCCGCTTCCTCGCGCTCGGACGAGCGGAACCAGAGCGCGCCGTCCTGCTCGTAGCTGAGGCCGCGCGACGCGAACTCCTCCAGCACCTTCTCCGGAAGGCGCTTGTCGCGGACGTCGTGTTGCTCGGACGACCAGACGTCGAACTCCACACCGTACTCGCGCAGGATCTGGCGCTGCGCCTCGACCATCCGTGCCACCGCATAGCGCCCGAAGTGCTCGATGCGCTCGCGCTCGGGAGCGCCGTTCATGAGGCGGCCGCCCTCGTGGCGGTACGCCTTCGCGAGATCGACGAGGTACTCGCCAGGGTAGCCGTTCTCGGGGAGCGCGGCCGGCTCGCCGAACTCCTGCTTCACGCGCGCCTCGAACGAGCGCGCGAGGGCCTCGAACTGATTGCCCGCGTCGTTGACGTAGAACTCGGTCGTGACACGCGCGCCTTGCGACCGGAGCAGCCGCGCGAGGGCGTCGCCGACCGCGGCGGCGCGCGCATTGACGATGACCAGCGGGCCGGTCGGGTTCGCGGAGACGAACTCCAGACGGATGCGCCGCCCCGCTTGACTCTCACCACGCCCATAGGCGGCGCCCGCTGCGAGAATTTCCCCGAGCGCGGTGGCGCACCAGGCCGGAGTCAGGAACACGTTGAGGAACCCGGGCCCCGCCACCTCGACGCGCTCGACCTCGGGCATCGGCGGGAAGTGCTTTGCGACGAGGTCGGCGATCTGTCGGGGCGTGCGCTTCGCGACCCGTGCGAGAACCATGGGGAGGTTGGTCGCGTAGTCGCCGTGCTCCGCCTGGCGCGGGATCTCCCACGCACACTCTGCGGGCTCGGGCAGGCCCGCCTTCGCGAGCGCCGTCCGCACTCCGTCCGTCAACCGGTCTGTCAGCCGCACTCTCGTAACAGGGTACCCGTCCGGCACTGCGTCGTGACGAAGAAAAAGCGGGCCGAAGTGCGAACCGCACGGCAGCCGCGCGCTGGGCCCTTGCGCACGGCGTGAGGCGAGTGAAGATCAAGGCCGTGCGAGCCGCAAGACGTCGCGCGCTGGGGCTCCACCGTTCGAGGCGAACGGAGATGATAGATCGTGCGAGCCGCCACGCGGCCGGAGGCTGGGGCCCCGCGCGCGAGGCGCGCAGCAGCGAATCGCGCGAGCTCGCGGTACGGCTCAGACGAGTTCGTGTGCGGCCGTCGGTCGCGGGTGGGGAACGCCCGTGCGGCGGCGGTTCTCGATGCAGAAGGGCTGCCGCAGCGGGCACGATCGCAGGTTCCAGTCTTCTCTGAGATTCAGACATGTAACTCGCTGTCAATACGCTGTAATACGACCTTCATTGGCCGGAGGGTCGGGCCCCACTCGGATCGAGCGCGAGTGGCGCAGGCTTGGCAAGTCGGTCGGTGCCATGGTATTGACCCACGTCCATGGTGAAGATCGTCAGGGTTGCCCTGGGTCGTTACCGCGAGTTGATCCTGGCCGGCACGTTCGCGGCGATGGCGACCTGGGAAGTCTTCGAGATGGCGCTGCTGGAACCGGCGCCTCAAGCCTCGATCTCGCTCGCGCTTGTCGTCCACTCGTTGCAGGTCGCCCTCATTCTGACCGCCACCGCCATCGCACTTCGGGCCTGGCGAGAGAAGACCGCACGCGAGCGCGCCCTGGCCTCGCTCGTCCAGCAGGTCATCGTCGCCCAAGAGGAAGAGCGCCGGCGCGTCGCGTACGACGTGCACGACGGCGTGGCCCAGCTCATCGTGAGCGCCAAGCAGCACATCGACACCGCGGCCGACCTCTGGACGACCGACCCCGGGCGCGCGGCGAGCGAGACGGTGATTGCCGCCGATCGACTGGGGCGGGCCATCACGGAGACTCGTCGGATACTGGCCGCGCTGCGGCCGCTGGCCGTGGACGCCGGCGGGCTCGCGGAGGCGGCACGCCAGAGCCTCGACGAGGTTGCGCGCGACACCGGCTGGTCGGTGGCGCTCGTCGAAAACCTCGGCCAAGCCCGCCTGCCATCGGCGATCGAGACCGCCGCGTTCAGAATTCTCCAGGAAGCGCTGTCGAACGCCCGAAAGCACGCCGGGACGATCCGGGTCGAGGTCGTCCTCTCGCGGGAGGTCGACCGTGTCCGCCTCGACGTGCGTGATCACGGCGTGGGCCTCGGCGGATCGGGCGACGCGCGCGGTCTCGGGCTCCCCAGCATGCGAGAACGAGCGCGTCTCCTCGGCGGCACCTGCGTCGTCGAGCCCGCGCCCGGGGGCGGCACGCACGTCCACGCCGAACTGCCACTGCGCTATGGCCTCGTCGCTCCGGCGTCCTGATCCCGCCCGCGTCCTGATCGTCGACGACCATCCGATGGTCCGCGAGGGACTCAGGGGCATGCTCGAAGCGGCCGGGGTCGAAGTGGTGGGTGAGGCCGGGACCGGCGAAGAAGCCCTTCGAGCTGCCGCGAGGTACGCCCCCGACGTGGTCCTGCTCGACGTCGAGCTGCCGGATCTCGACGGGCTCGCCGTGCTTCGCAGACTCAAGGCCATCGAGCGACGCATGGCCGTCCTCGTCGTCACCATGCACGATGACCCGGGGCTGGTCCGGCGAGCGGTGGAAAGCGGGGCGTCCGGCTACGTGCTGAAGGGTATCGGCCGCGGGGAGCTGCTGGCCGCGCTCGAGGCGGTAAGGCACGGCGAGTCGGTGCTGGATCCGGCGCTCCTCCGGGCCGCGTTGTCGGACGCACCGCCCGAGTCGCGGCCGGAAGCCCGCGGCAAGAGTGGCGAGCCGCTGACCTCGGTCGAGCAGGAAATGCTGCGCCTGGTTGCCCAGGGGATGACGAACCGGGAAATCGGCGCTCGACTTCGCTGGAGCGTCGGCACGGTGAAGAAGTATCTCCAGCGGGCCCTCGAGAAGCTCGGCGCCTCGGATCGCACCCAGGCCGCGGTCGAGGCCATCAGGCGCGGGCACCTGTCCTAACCTGGATTATTCATGAGCGCAGTCTCTGTCAGTCCGACGGCCTGAAATGGGCCGTGGCCGCGCGTTGTAGGGTTGACGAGTGAGTTCGATGCCTCAAAGCGAACATCGCCGAGTGCAGCGGCGACCCGCGGCCGTGGGGAGCGGGGCCACGCCGGTCGCGCGAGCGACACCAGTCCCCGGGTCCCGCGACGTGGCCGAGGCGCCGAGGGCGTTACGTGGTGGCGCCAACCGCGCGGGCCAGCTGGCGCCACGTCCGGAGCCAGGGAAAGGTCATCGGCAGGTGCAAGACGATCCGGCGCACCGAGCGCTCGACCCACACGGCGAGCTTGAGCAGCCGCTCGCGCAGCGTGGTGACCTGGGCGTCGGCGCAGGCCGTCCCCTGCGCGCGGCGCTGCAGCTCCTGGAACAGGACGTACGCGGCCAGGGTGAGCAGCCCGCGAAACTGGTTGGCGAGAAACCGCGAGCAACTGGTCCGGTCCAGCTCCAGCCCGTGATGCAGTTCCTTGAGCCGGTTCTCCATGTCGCCCCGCTGGCAATAGATCCGGTAGACCGTCTCCGGAGCGTCGGGCAGATTGGTGACCACGAACCGCGGGTTGTTCTTGGGCGCGCGCCCGGGGTGCCGCACGACCTCGGCCTTGATAATCACCCGGCGTTTGCGTGGCCACTTCCGCGCGGCGTAGCGCGTCTCGCCGTAGAGATGCTCGGTCCGGCCGCTCGTCCGAGAGAGCATCCGGGCGCGGCCCATCAGGCGCCGCGCCCGCTTCTCCAAGCGCCCGTTGCTCGCCATCGCCACGAGGTACTCGACCGGCTGGGCCTCGAGAAACGCGAACAGCGCTGGGGTCGCGAAGCCGCCATCGAGGCGCACCCGCAGGGTCGCGGTGGGAAACGCCGCGCGCAGCTTGCCCAGCAGGCGGCGCAAGAGGCCGCGGGCCCCGCGGCTGGCTGGCGCATTGCCGGGCCGCAGCACCGCCGCGACGGCATACTGCTCCGCTTCGTCGTCGAAGGTCACCGTGGCCACGACGGGCAGATAGCACCACGTGTCGTAGTGGCCGTTGAAGAAGGTGAGCTCCTGCTGGCCGTGGGTGGGATCGTCGGTGGGATCGAAGTCGATCGTGATCCGGGTGGCGCGGCCCTTGAGCCGCCGGCGATGGTGCCCGATCACGGTGTCGGCCAGCCCGTGCCCCATCGCCAACAACTCCCGCGGCCCCACGGCATTCTCGAAGCGCGAGAGCGTGGGCTGCGAGGCCAAGGCCGCGCCCGCGATCGGATCGCGCTCGACCAGGAGCTTGTGGATGGCGTCGTCGGCCAGCCGGGCGGCGTCGTTGCAATCGGCGTAGCCGCAGGCGAGGCCGAAGACCCGTTGTCGAAGCAACTCGAGCGTCTGATGCCGGACCTTGCCCGGCTGGCGGCCATCCGCCAGGCACGCGGCCACGCGCTTGGTCAGCCCGAGCTGGGTGTCGATCCCCTTGAGCAAGATCGCGCCGCCATCGGAGCTGGCGTGTTCCACATCGAAGGCCGCGACGACCGGCTTGCCGTTCGGCTCGAATCTGAACGTGACTTGCGCTATACACTCTGTAGCCATCGAGCCTCCTCGCGTGGGTGTCGTAGGGCGTCCAGACACCGCTTCTATAGCACCTGCGCGAGACTCGGTGGCTCTTCTCTTTCATCCTTCGTGAATAATCCAGGCCTAACGCTCGTGGCCATGTGGGGATTCTCCTTCTGGAGCCGCCCCCGTATTGGGTTTGATGAGCATCCATGCGCCTGCTGATCGTTCTCGGGTGCGCCGTCGTTGCTGGGCCGGGAGTGTTCCTGTCGTTGCCGGCGCGAGCACAGCCGCCCACGCCATTACCGCAGGGGGCGCAGGAAGAGCCGACCCGGCTGCCGGAAGTCCGCGTCACGGCGCCCGCGCGCCTGCCGGGCTCGCCGTTGCCGCTCTCGAGCGTGCCGGCGACGGTCGACATCGTGCCGGGCGATCAGCTCCGCGCTACCGGCGCGATGACGCTCCAGGAGGCGCTGACACGCCTGCCCGGCGTGACCCTGAATGACCAGCAGGGCAATTCCTGGCAGATGGACCTCTCCTTCCGCGGCTTTCGGTCCACGTCGGTGACCGGCGAATCCCAGGGGCTGAGCGTCTTCGTCGACGGCGTACGGATCAACGAGCCGACCGTGGAGGAGGTCAACTTCGACCTCCTGCCGCTCGACGACATCGAGCGCCTGGAAGTGATCCGCGGGCCGGCGGCCGTGTTCGGGCGCAACACGCTCGGCGGCGTCATCAACATCATCACGCGGCGCGGGGTGCCGCCCGTGTACGAGATCGTCCCCGAAGTCGAGGGCGGGAGCTTCGGCCGTCAGAAGTACCGCCTGCGGCTGGGTGGCGCGTCAGCGCCCCTCGACTACTATCTCGCCGGGACGTTCTTCCGCGAGGACGGCTGGCGCGATGTCTCGGCGTCGCGCGTCGGCAGGATCTTCGCGAAGATCGGCTTGAAATCCGGGGGGACGGACGCCACCCTCTCGTACCAGCGGGCCGAGAACCGGATCGAGCAGCCCGGCTCGCTGCCGCTCTCCGACCTCCAACGCGACCGCACGCAGAACTACACCAGCGGCGACTTCTTCAAGCCGCTGATGAATCTCGTGACGCTGAGCCTCCGCCAGGAGGCGGGTACGGATCTCGCGCTCTCGTTGACCGGATTCGGCCGCTGGCTCGATGCCGAGCAGTTCAACGTGAATCAGCTCCGCGCCAACACCCGCTCGTTCACGGCAACCACGTCGGCCGGAGGAACGGTCCAGCTCAGCCACGAAACAACCGCGCTCGGGCGCGCCAACCGCCTCGTCGCCGGCGTGGACTACGCTCACCACAGCTCCCAGGTGCGCGCGTTCGAGGAGGAGGGCCAGCAGGAGCTGGAGTCACTGGTCAGGGACAATCAGAATTCGATCGGCGTGTACCTCCAGGACACTTTCGACATCGCGAGGAACGTGCTGCAGACGGGCGACCGCCTCATCGTCACCGCCGCGGTCCGCTGGGATTGGCTTCGACACGACATCGATGACCGAAGCCCGCCGAGCGATCGACCCAGCGCTACCGGCGTGAGCACGTTCAGCCGCCCCAACCCGGCCATCGGATTCAACTACAACCTCTCCCGCGACTGGGGCATCTATTTCGGCTACTCCGAGGGCTTCCGCGCTCCAGCCTTCCTCGAGCTGACATGCGCCGGCCCCAGTGCGATCTGCCCGGGGCTCCAGGCCGGCGTGGCGCCCGACCCTCCACTCAACGCGGTCACGGCTCGCAACTACGAGCTGGGGCTCCGGGCCCGGCCGACGCCGTGGCTCGACTGCGAGTTGGCCCTCTTCCGCGCCGACGTTTCCGACGACATCTTCTCCGTGTCACCAACCGGCACGACAGGCCTCTCCTTCCAGAACGTGGGCGGCACGCGACGGCAGGGCGTGGAGGTCTCGCTGGCCAGCCGCCCGGCAGCAGGTCTCGAAGCCCGGCTCAGCTACACCTACACCGAGGCGACGTTCCGCGACAATCTCGAGCTGGCCACGCCGAGATTGACCGCCGGCTGTGCCGCGTCGCCGTGCACGCAGACCGTACGAGCAGGCAACGATCTGCCCCTCGTGCCGCGTCATCGGCTCAACGCGAGTCTCGATTACCGCCTCGCGTCCTGGCTCGGCCTCTGGCTCGGGGCCTCCTACGTCGGGCCCCAGCGGCTTCGCGGTGACGAGGAGAACGTCGAGCGCAAGCTCACCGACTACGTCGTCGTGAACGCGGGGCTTCGTGCCCGCTGGAAAGGTCTCACGGCCTTCGTCACGATCAACAATCTTCTCAACAACGAGTACGAAACCTTCGGAACCTTCGCGCCAAACGGCAAGGTCGAGGGTACCCCGGTCGAGCGGTTTCTGACCCCCGCACCGCCGATCAACGTCCTGGCCGGAGCGAGCTACCGCTTCTAGGCGGACAGCGCCACCAGCTTCCTCCCGACCACGAACGCGGCGGCCATGAGCAAGAGGCTAACCGCGGCTGCCGCTCGCAGCACCCTCACCGATCGCTCGATGTCCCTCACGATCGGCAGGGCGCCGGCGCCAAGCCGATGGATGGTCGGCTTCTCGAGGACCACGCTGAGGGCACCCGCCATGGCAGCCATCGTCCATCCCGCGTTCGGGCTCTCGGTGCGGCACCGATCGCGTCGAAGAATCGCCAGGGCCCCGCGGGCACTCTCCCCGGCGAGAGCTGCTCCGGCGACGAGACTCAACCCGGCGATCCGGGCCGGGACGAAGTTCAGCAGGTCGTCGAGTCGCGCCGCACTCTTGCCGAAATACTCGAGCGGTCCCGTGCGGTACCCGAACATCGAGTCGGCCGTGTTGATCACGCGATAGACCGCGGCGCCGACGAGCCCCCCGGCGAGGAAGAAGCACACCGGGGCGACGAGGCTGTCGGTCAGGTTCTCGGCGACGGATTCGACGGTCGCCGAAGCGACCTGCCTCTCGTCGAGTTCGGCCGTGGGTCGGCTCACGAGGTGGTAGCCGACCGTCCGGCGGGCCGCCGGAAGATCGCCGCGGCCGAGGTCGGCGGCGACGGAGCGGGCCGCGCCGACGAGACCTCGGAAGGAGAGCAGGCACGTGAGGGTGAGCGCCTCGAGCAGAAGCGCGCCGGTTCCGAGCCGCGCCGCGAGCGCCGACACGAGCGCTCCCGCCGCTCCAGCAAGCCCGGCAACGGCGATCGTGACCGCTGCGCCGCCGGCCAGAAGCCTCGTGGACGATCCCTTGCTGAGCAAGCGCCTCCCCGCTTCGAGTAGCTGGCCGATCCAGGCGACAGGATGGTAGCGGTTCGGGGGATCGCCGAAGGCGAGGTCGACCGCCAGTGCCAGGAGCAGCGCGACCAGCTTCGCGACCTCGGGGCTCAGGGCGTGAGGCACGGAGCGGCGCCGGTTACCGCCCGAACCGCACGCTCACCCCGGCACGGAACGCATAGTCGGGCCCAGGCCCGCCGAACGAGGTCTGGGCGGCCGCGTCGAGGGCAACGCGCGGCGTCAGGAAGAACTGGATCCCGGTATCCAGGCCGACGATGTCGTGCGCGCCGCGCTCGGCCGGCGAGGCATAGAAGACCTCGACGAAGATGGACCACCGCTCACCGATCTGGCGCGAGAGCGAGGCCGACACGACCTCCTGGAGCAGGAAGGCGTCGCGATTCGACTGGCCGATCGCGATGAGTCCCGCGTTCGCATCGAGGCCGAGCTGCCATGGCAGATCGACGCTCGCGAGCGCGGTGAGCCCGAAATCCACGCGCTCCGAACCAATCGGCTCGCGGGCGATCGGCAGCTTGACGAACGGCAGGAGGCCGAGCGAGGGCCACCAGCTGCCTTCCCGTGCGTCGAGAAACCGGTACTTCACGCCGAGCGTGGGATCGCCGAAGCCCGTGTCGTTCTCCGCACCCCGCAGCCGGACCAGCGGAGCGCCGTCGAGCCGGACCTCGAGCCGGTCGGTGAGTCCCGCCCGGAGCAGCGCGCCGAGCACGAACTGTCGCTCGTCGGGGCCACCGCTCACTCGCGACCGGGAGTAGTCGACGCCGCCCTCGATCTGCAGAGCCCCGGGCGGCACGGTGCTCGTGCTGTTGCTGACGCTGGGGCGGTCGGTCTGGATACGGGCGGGCTCTTCGGCGACCGCGACGGATACCCCGAACGCCAGGGCTGCGTAGACCGCGATGAGGCGGCCCACCGCCCTCACTTGCTCAGTCGCCTGCGTACCGCCGCCGGAGCTCCTGCCAGAGCGCCGCCTTCTCCCAGCGCGGCTCCGGGAGGCGCCGCCAGCCTTCGTCGAAGTGCGGGTTCGGGAACAGGATCGTGATCATCTGCTCGCCGCGACCGTTCCAGAGCCTGAGCCCCCACGTCCCCGCGCAGGAGCCACCCTCCGTCCGGAAGAAGGCGGCGCGCGCCACGCGCCGGATGCGCG
>WNFC01000254.1_pt1 | contig 60213 bp, 49 predicted proteins | sample 5400541 | NCBI WGS metagenome assembly WNFC01 (sample SAMN13153342, study PRJNA577476) | soil metagenome | isolation source: 120 cm saprolite under Douglas fir tree site 2 hole 2 replicate 1 | place: USA:California | collected 2015-04-18
GACACGGGCCGTGACAGGTGCCACCGGCCGCCCCCGCGACAGCCGCCGTACCGGCCCGGCGCCGGATCCTCGACACCGCCCGCCGGCTGTTCGCCGCCGAGGGCATCCAGGCCGCGGGCGTGGACCGGATCGTGGCCGAAGCCCAGGTGGTGAAGGCGACCTTCTACCGGCACTTCCCGGCCAAGGACGACCTGGTGTGCGCCTACCTGGCCGAGCTGAGCGAACGCCAGCTGGCCGCCCTGCGCCGGCTACCCGCCGACGCCGAACTGCCGCACGCCCTGGTGGAGATCGTCGGCGGGCCACCCTACCGCGGCAGCCCCTTCATCAACGCGGCGGCCGAGTACGCCGACCCGGACCACCCGGTCCGGCGGCTCATCGGCCGACACCGGCGAGCCTTCCGGGAACTGCTCGTCCCCTGCCCGCGGTGTCCGCCCGCCCAGACCCGCGCGCCGTCGCCGGACTGTACCTGGTCTTGTGCGACGGTCTGGTGGCGGGTACCTACCTCGACCCGGGCACCGATCGCCAGCAAGGCGCCCTCGACACTGCCAACAGTACGAACGGTGGCGTCACCTCGGCCGTGCAGATCGGGAACGGCGGGCGAGTGACCGCCCGGGCCCGCCACGACCATCCCCTGGCCGAACGGCTGGCCCGGGCCGCCATCGAGGAAGGCGGCGGCTTCCAAGCCCGCTATGTGGCCGCGGAGGCCGCCCACTTCCAGGGTCGGCCCGGCCAGGCCGAGCAGGAGCTGGCGGCCCTGGCCGCGGACGCGGTCAGCGACGCCGAGCGGGCTCGCGTCGCCCTGCTCCGCTTCGACAACGCGTTTTTCCTGCGCGGCCGGACTGACCTGCGGCTCATCGATGACGTGGCCGATGCCATCACCGTTCCGGTCTGGCGAGACGAGCTGCTGACCAGGCGCTTTTTCGTGGTGGGAGTGAACAGCGGGCCGCGGGCCGCGGTGGAGGCCGGATCGGCCATGCTGCAGCGGGCCGGCTCGGAACCGCTCACCGCCGCGCATGTGATGCTGTCGTACAACTTGGTCCGGCTCGGTCGCCTCGACGACGCCAGCCAGCTGCTCAGCCCGCCCCCGGCAGCAGAGCGATACCCGCGGCCGATCAGTCTTGGGACCAGTGGGCGCTGTTCGTAACCCGGGCCGCCGCGCTGGTCTGCGCGGGCCGTCTCCGGGAGGCCGAGGAGCTCCTCACCGCGGCCTACGACCGGGTGGTAACACAGCCCACGGCCGAAGCCAGAGCCTACGTCACCGGGTGGTCTGCCTTTCTGACCTCGAACAGGGCCGCGTGCAGAGTGCCTTTCGCCGGGCCAGCGAGTCTTACGCGCTTTTCACCGAGCTCGGACGTCCGATCGCGGCCCGGTTGCCTTACGTCGACGCCGCGCAGGCGCTGGCGCTCGCCGGACAGGCCGCCAAGGCGGCCGAGGCGCTCGCCTCGCATGACGCTCTCTCTCTGCCGACGATGCTGACGTACGAGACCGATCTTCGCCAGGCCCGGGCCTGGACGGCGGCCGCCGCGGGCGACCTTCCCGCCGCCCGTGACCAGCTTGAAGCGGCGGCCGACCTCGGCGAACAGATCGGCGACCTCATCGGCGCCACCAGCGCCCTGCACGGCCTGGCCCGCCTCGGCCACGCCCGCGACGTGGCCACTCGTCTGGCCGAGCTGGCCACCCAGGTCGACGGCGATCTGGTCACCGCGCGCGCCACCTACGCCAGCGCCGTTGCCGCCCGGGACAGCCAGGCGCTCGGCAAGGTTTCCGGAGACTTCGAGGACATGGGTGCGATGCTGTACGCCGCCGAGGCGAGCGCCGAAGCCGCCGTCCTGCTTCGCCGGGCCGGCCAGGCCCGGGACGCGGCCGCCGCGGAGCAGAAGGCGGCGCGGCTGCTCGCACTCTGTGAAGGGGCCGTCACGCCGCCGGTCCAGATCATCACGGCCCGGGTCCGGCTGACGCCCGGCGAGCTTGATGCCGCCGTGCAGGCCGCGGCGGGCCGGTCCAACAAGCGGATCGCTAGCGACATGCAGCTGTCGGTCCGAACCGTCGAAAGCCACCTGCAACGCGCCTACGACAAACTCGGGGTCTCCGGCCGGCATGAGCTGGCCGACGCGCTGCGAGAGCAGCCAACCGACTGACCGGCGAACGCCCCGCTGACCCGTTGGTCACGGACCGGATAGGGCCGACCGGGATACGTGAGAGGTAAGATACGCGAGTCCCCAGATCCGCCGGTTCGGTGACCGGTGGACAACAAATTCGAGGCGCCCGTGACGGCTCTTGCACTGGAACGACGGAAGGGCAATCTCCCGGCCGAGGTGACCAGGTTCATCGGGCGGCAGCGGGAGCTGTCCCAGATCAAGGCGGCCCTGGAACGGTACCGGCTGGTCACCTTGCGCGGGGTGGGCGGGGTCGGGAAGACCCGGCTCGCGCTACACGTAGCCGTCGATCTGCGCCGGTCCTTCGACGACGGGGTGTGGCTGGTCGAGCTGTCGGCGCTGCGGAACGCCGAGCTGCTGGCCCGGACCGTGGCGGCGTGCCTGGGCCTGCCGGACCAGGCCTCCGGCGACCCGCTGGATCTGCTCGCGGACCATCTGGCCGACCGGCATCTCCTGCTGATCTTGGACACCTGCGAGCACCTAGTCGACGCGTGCGCGAAGCTCGCCGAGGCGCTGTTGCGGGCGGCGCCGCGGCTGCAGATCCTGGCGACCAGCCGGGAGCCGCTCGATGTCATGGGGGAGCAGGCCCTGCTGATCTCGCCGCTGGAGGTACCCGACCCCGACGCCCCCTCCGCCGGATCTGATTCGGTGACGCTCTTCGTCGACCGGGCGGAGGCGATGATGCCCGGATTCACGCTCACCGCGGCGAATCAGCAGGCCGTGGTCGAGGTGTGCCGGGGGCTCGACGGAATCCCGCTGGCCCTCGAACTGGCCGCGGTACGGCTGCGCACCATGTCGATCGAGCAGATCGCGGCCCGGCTCGACGATCGGTTCCGGCTCCTCGGGCCGGCTCGTACCCGGCTGGATCGTCATCAGACCTTAATTGCGGCGGTCGGCTGGAGTCACGAGCTGTGCACCGCCGGCGAACAGCGGCTCTGGGCGCGGCTGTCGGTCTTCCCTGGCGATTTCGACCTGGAGGCGGCCGAATATGTCTGCGCCGGAGACCCCCTCCCCGCCGACACCCTGTTCGATACTCTCGGCAGGCTCGTCGAGAAATCGATCGTGCTGTGGGAACAGGACGGGCACCGCTACCGCATGCTCGATACGATCCGGGAATACGGCGCCGAGCAGCTGGCCGCGCTCGGTGAGCAAGACGAACTGAGGCGCCGCCACCGCGACCACTACCTCGGTCTGGCGGAGCAGGCGGCGGCCGGAATCCTTGGTGCCGAGCAGGTCGGGTGGCTGGTCCGGCTCCGACAGGAGACCGCTAACCTGCGGGTTGCCCTCGACTACTCCTACGCCTGCCCCGGGCAGGAGGAGGTCGGCCTGCGCCTGACCGTGCTGCTGCGGCCGTACTGGCTTCTGGTGGGGCTGTACAGCGAGGGCAGGCGCTGGCACGACCGGGCGCTGGCGGTGGACCGCGGTTCGCGCGACGGTGCCTGGGCCGTGTACGGCGCCGCCGTCCTCGCCTTGCAGCATGGGGACATGGAGACAGCTGGCCCGTTGCTGGCCCGGGCCGAGGACCTCGCGGACGATCTCCATGACCGGGACCTGAGCGCCCACGTGACCGACGCGCGAGGGATCGCCCTGTTCTTCGCCGGGGATCTCGATGGGGCGGGCACCTGCTACGAGAACGCGCTGGCCAGCTACGCGGAGATCGGCTTCAGCTCGCCCTTCGCGGTCTGCAGCTTCGCACGGCTGGCTGCTGTCCGCTGCCTCACCGGCGAGCTCGACCGCGCCATCGGCCTGAGCGAGGAGTGCCTGCGCCTGAGCGAGGCACTGGGCGGCCAGTGGGCCCGGGGCACCGCCCTGTGGGCCCGGGGAGCCGCCCGCTGGCTGTCCGGCGACGTCGGCCGGGCCATCGAAGACACCCTCGCCTGCCTGCGGATCACGGAGCCACTGGGCGACCTGCATGCCATCACCATGGCGATCGACCTGATGGCGGTCTGCCTGGTGGCCCAGGGTGATTATGCCCGGGCCGCCGAGTTGTGCGGAGCCGGCGATTCACTCTGGAAGACCTTGCGCGCGCCGGTCCAGCGAGGCCCGCACTACGCCGAGATCCGGCGGAGCGCGGCGGACACCTGCCGGCAGGCGCTGGGCGAAGAGCGGTTCGAGACCGCCCGCCAGCGCGGTATGGCACTCTCCGTCCCCGAGGCGATCGCGGTAGCCAGGAACGAGACAGCGGCACCGATCGCCCCCACCCCGGCCAGCCCGCTCACCAAACGGGAGCTAGAGATCGCCGAGCTGGTGACCCAGGGTCTCGGGAACCGTGAGATCGCCGAACGCCTAGTGCTGGCCAAACGCACGGTCGATTCCCACATCGAGCACATCTTCAGCAAACTCGGGTTCACCTCACGAGCCCAGATCGCCGCCTGGGTCAGCCGGCAAGACCCAAGCTGAACAAGTGACAGCGCCCAGCCGGTATGCCGGTCTGTAAGCGCGGGCCGCTACCCTGTGACCATTCACAAGAGGGGAAAGGATCACTGTGGCCGACTCTCAGCAGTTGCGGGAGCGCACGCTTGTCGTGCTGAAGCCGGATGCCGTCGTCCGCGGCCTGGCCGGACGTATCATCCAGCGGTTCGAAGACGCGTCGCTGAAGATCATCGGCATGAAAATGCGCGAGATGGACGCTGACTTCGCCCGCAAGCACTATTTCGACCTGGAGGAGCGGCTGGGGCCGGCCGTCTACAACGCGACCGCGGCGTTCATGCAGCGGGGGCCGGTCATCGCGTTGGTGCTCGAGGGCGAAGACGCCGTGACCACCGTGCGCAAGATCGTCGGCACGACATACCCGAACGAGGCCCAGCCCGGATCGATCCGGGGTGACTTCGCGCACCAGTCCAAGGCCGTCGCCACCACGACCGGCAAGGCCGTCGCCAACCTCGTGCACGCCTCGGGCAACCGGGAGGAAGCAGAGTACGAGGTGAACCTGTGGTTCGACAAGAACGAACTGTCCGAGTACCGCAACCTGGCCGAGGCGTTCGACTGGTAATCCTCGCGTCGCCCGGGCCCGCGCCGATGTGTCTGCAGTTTCGGGTGCTATAACCCCCGAAACTGCAGGCAAAGCACGTGGATGCTACTGATGAGCGAGGTTAGGCGCCCCCTTCCGCAGCACGAACTTCTGGATCTTGCCGGTCGCGGTCTTCGGTAGCTCGTCGACGAGGGTGACGCCTCGCGGGGCCTTGAAGTGGGCCAGGCGCTCCCGCACGAACGTGATGAGCTCCGCTTCCGTGGCGCTGGCGCCGTCGCGGAGCACCACGAAGGCGTGCGGCGTCTCGCCCCACTTCTCGTCCGGCAGGCCGACGATCGCGACTTCCTGCACGGCGGGGTGACGGAGCAGGGTGCCCTCCACCTCGACCGAGGAGATGTTCTCGCCGCCGCTGATGATCACGTCCTTGAGCCGGTCCCGGATCTCCGCGTAGCCGTCGGGGTGAACCACCGCCGCATCGCCGGTGTGGAACCAGCCGTCGCCCATCGCCCGCTCGGTCGCCTCCGGGTCGTCGTAGTAGCCGTCCATGACGACGTTGCCGCGGACGACGATCTCGCCCACGGTCTGCCCGTCGGCAGGCACCTCGCGGCCGTCGTTGTCCACCACGCGCAGCTCGCCCGAGGTCAGCAGCTCGACCCCCTGCCGCGCCTTGATGACGGCCCGGTCCGCGGACGGCAAGTCCTCGTGCTCGGGCAGCGGGGCGCAGACGGTAATGAACGGTGCGGTCTCGGTCAGGCCGTAGACCTGCGTGATCTCCCAGCCGAACTCCCCTTCCAGCCGCTCGATCGTGGCCGCCGCCGGCGGTGCCCCGGCCGTCACCACGTGCACGCCGGGCGGTACCTCGCCCCGCACTGCGGCGGGCGCGTTGGCCAGCGAGATCAGCACGGTCGGCGCCGCGCACAGCCAGCTCACTTTCTCGTCCCTGATCAGCCCGAATATGGTCGCCGGGTCGACCTTGCGCAGGCAGATGTGGGTGCCCGCGGCCGCCGTCACCGTCCAGGTGTAGGTCCAGCCGTTGGCGTGGAACATCGGCAGCGTCCACAGGTACCGCTGGCCGACTCCCATCGGCAGGTGCAGCAGGGTGCCGATGGTATTCATCGCGGCGTTCCTGTGCGTGATCATCACGCCCTTCGGGCGCGCCGTCGTGCCGCTGGTGTAGTTGATCGAGAGCAGGTCACGCTCGCCGATCTCCGGCCGGGCGAAGCCGGGGTCGGTGGCGGCGATCGCCGCCTCGTAGTCAAGCCATCCGTCCGCCCCGCCTTCGGATGCCCCGCCTTCGGATGCCCCGCCTTCGGATGCCCCGCCTTCGGATGCCCCGCCTTCGGATGCCCCGCCTTCGGATGCACTGGCCTCGGATGTACTGCCCTCGAACGCCACGAAGTGCCTGACCTCGGGCATCCGGTCGCGGACGCTGTCCACCACGGCGAGGTACTCGCGCGCGGCGCAGACCACGGTGGCACCGGAGTGGTTCACGATGTAGACGAAGTCCTCCGGGGTCAGCCGGTAGTTGATGGGCACCAGGACGGCGCCGAGCTGCGGCACCGCGTAGAAGGACTCCAGTTGCGCGTGCGTGTTCGGCGCGATCGTGGCCACGCGGTCTCCTTGCGCCACGCCCAGCCCTTGCAGCGCCGCAGACCAGCGGTCGCAGCGATCAAAGAACTGCTGGTAGGACAGGCGGAAATCCCCGTCGACGACCGCCTCGCGGTCCCCGTGCAGCCGGCGGGTCCGACGGGCGAACTCAAGCGGCGACAAAGGTGTTTCCATGATCTGATTGTGACAGCCGGCGGACGGCAGGAACCCGGTCCGTTCGGAATAATCCAAGGTCCGGACCTGACAGCAAGCAACGGCCGCTAGGCGAGCAGCCCGCGGATGTCGTCGGCGTCCAGGCTCCCGCCGAACACGTTGCCGTCGTCGATGACGTTGGAGAACAGTTCGGCCTTCCGTGCCTTTAGCGCCATGACTTTTTCCTCGATCGTGTCCTTGGCGATGAGGCGGTACACGATGACGTTGCGGGTCTGCCCGATCCGGTGGGTCCGATCGATCGCCTGCGTCTCGGTCGCGGGGTTCCACCACGGGTCGAGCAGGAAACAGTAGTCGGCTTCGGTCAGGTTCAGGCCGAACCCGCCAGCCTTGAGGCTGATCAGGAACACCGGGTCCGTTCCGTCCTTGAAGCGCCGCAGGACCGCGGCCCGGTCCCGCGTCTTGCCATCCAGATAGCAGTACCGGATACCGGCCGCGTCGAGCCGCTCGCGGACGTGGGCGAGGAACCCGGTGAACTGGCTGAAGACGAGAGCACGGTGCCCGCCCGCGGCCACATCCTGGATCTGCTCGAGCAGCGTGTCGATCTTGCTGCAGGGCAGGTCCGCATTCGCGCTGTCGACCAGCGCGGCGTGCAGGCTCAGCTGGCGCAACCGGGTCAGCGACGTCAGGATCGTGAACCGGTTGGCGTTGATGTCGTCGATCAGCCCGAGGACCTTTTGCCGCTCACGCTGCAGGTACGTCTGGTAGAGCTTGCGGTGCCGCGGGTGCAGTTCCACCTCCAGGACCTGCTCCTGCTTTTCCGGCAGGTCGGCGGCCACCTGCTCCTTGGTGCGGCGCTTGACCAGCGGCCTGATCCGCCGCCGCAGCTGGGCGAGCAGCTCGGCGTCGCCCTGCCGTTCGATCGGCCGGGCGTAGTAGTCGCGGAAACGTGCCGGGTTCGGGAACAGTCCCGGCGCCGTGATCGACAGCAGCGACCACAGTTCCATCAGGTTGTTCTCCATCGGCGTGCCGGTGATGGCGACCTTGAACGGGGCCCGCAGCCGCCGCGCGCACTGGTAGATCTTCGACTGGTGGTTCTTCGTGTACTGGGCCTCGTCCAGGATCAGGCCGGACCATTCCGCCGCCAGGTGGGCACCGAAGTCCAGGCGCAGCAGCGTGTACGAGGTGACCACGACGTCCGCGCCCGCGATGACCTCGGCCAGGTCGGCGCCGCTGCGGGCCATCGTGTCCGTGATCGTCACCACGTTCAGGGCGGGCGTGAACCGGGCGGATTCGGCCGCCCAGTTCGGCACGACGCTGGTCGGCGCGACCACGAGGAACGGCGCGCCGGCCGGGTCCGCCTGCCGGGCGTGGCAGATCAGCGCCAGCGCCTCGAGCGTCTTGCCGAGCCCCATGTCGTCGGCGAGGATGCCGCCGAGGCGGTGCTGCCACAAGAACGCCAGCCACTGGAACCCGTCCAGCTGGTAGGGACGCAGCCGGGCCCGCAGGCCCTCTGGCGGCTGCGCGCGGCCGGACCCGGAGATCCCGTCGGCCTGGCTGGCCTCGAGCAGTCCCTGCACCTGCTGCTGCCACGCCCAGGCCTGGCGGCCGACCACACCGAGCGCGGCCAGCTCTTCCCACAGGCCGGCCTGGAACCGGCTGATCCTCAGCGGGCCGCCGACGGTGTCCTGCAGTGCGCGGGCCTCCTCGATCAGGCTGGCGAGCTGCCGCAGTTCGGGCTTGTCCAGGCTGAAGTAGGCGCCGTCCGGGAGCAGCAGGTGCGACTCGCCGCGGCTGAGCGCGGTGAACACGTCGGTGAACGGGACCTCGCGGCCCTCGACCGTGATCGTGACCCCGAGGTCGAACCAGTCGTTGTCGCCTGCTACCTCGCCGGTGGACACGCCGATGCGCAGCGAATCGCCGGCCTCACGGTAGTCGGCGGGCTCCCCGGTGACCTCTACCGCCACCCCTGGCTGGCCGGTAAGCAGCGGTAGCAGTTCGGTGGTGAAGCGCATGGTGTCCAGGCCGCCGAGGCGGGAGCTCGGCACCAGGCCCGGGTCTCCGGGCAGCCCGCCGAGCCGGAGGCTGTCCAGCACCGCCTGCTCGGTCTCCAGGTCCCGGTACCCACTGTCACCGGGTGCCTGCTGCAGCTCCGCGCGCAACTGCGAGTCGCCGACCTGGTAGGCCCACTCCCAGTCGACCTGGACGTCGTGGCCATCGCCATACGACGCGCGCAGCACCAGGGTCGGGTCCGAGATCACCGGCGGGGTGAACGAACCGTCCGAGGAGATCACGGTGGCCATCTGCCGCAGCCGCGGATAGAACCGGTCGCGGAACTGGGTGTGCCCGGCGGCGGGCACCGTGAGCCGCTGGCCGGCGAGCGCCATCTCCTGCAGCTGCGCGGGAACTGCCCGGGCGAGCCTGGCCAGCCGGAAACGCCAACTCGCCGGATCAGCGCTCCGCTGCGCCTCGGCCCGGTCGAGGTAGACGACGCCGTGTCCCTCGGTGCCGATGAACCGGACCGCCACAGCGCCTTCAGCGTCCGGGCCTTCGACGCGGATCACAGGGGCGATAGCCAGTTCCCCCTCGGCCTCGGCTTCGGTGACATCCAGGCAGAGCCGCGCCTCGCGGTACCGCTCCACCGCGCCGAGCTTATGTCCGTACACCAGCTGCAGGCCGGCTTGCCCGGCCTCGTCGAGCAGCGGCCAGAGCCGGGCCGACTCGAACGCGGACAGCTCGATCGACCGCTCGTTGCCGTGAGAATAGTAGTAATAGGGCTGGTTGACCCGAGCCCGGTACAGGGCGAGCATCTCCCGCAACAACCGGACCTGCGTGGCCGGGTAGCCACCGAAGTAGCCGTAGCTGTCGAGCTTGCCCCAGCTCACCGAGCCGCCGATCCAGCCGCCGTTCTTGCCGGGCTGGACCAGGCGGGCCATCAGCCGCACCGGCGGCCGGGCGGGCGTCGGCTGGGACCCGGGTGCCGGGACTGACCGGCTCCTTGGCTGGTGCTGGAGCTGTCCCTGGGGCTGGTCAGCCATCAGGGTCAGCTCGATGGCCAGTGCCGTCTCACCCAGACCTCCGGCATCGCGCCCGGCGGCCAGCAACGACTCGAGCGACGTGTCCCAGGAGGGCGGACGCGGGGCCGGGCGCGGGACGCCCGGCATCCCCGCCGCGTCAGCCCCGCCCTCGACGGCGGAAATGAGCAGCGCCGCGGCGTGCTCGCAGGCGTAACGGGCGTCGCAGCTGCACTGGGCGCCCCGGACCTCAAGCACCGGTCCCTGGCGCGAGAAGTAGACCGTCGCCGTGTAGAACTCGCCGTACCTGCCGTGCACCACCCCGAACAGGGCGTCGCGCGCGGCGATCCACAACTGCTGGACGACCGCCTTACGCCGCACGTACCCGAGCGCTGCCTCGTAGCAGTCGGTCCCGATCATGTCCTGGAGGGAACCAGGATCCATATCGCTCAGCTCCACGCGCATGCCAGGAGGCTAACGGCAGGCACCGACAATTTCCGGCTGCCGTGCCGGCCTCACGGCGGACTTACCGGGCATGCCGGGATTCACCGCTTGTCGCCGCGGCGCCCCGCCCCGGGCTCGTCCCCGAGCGTCTGACCAAAAAGATCATTTTCCCGAACGGCCCTGGTGCGTCCCCGGGCCAGGCTGAATCCCCCGGGCCGGGCGAGCGTGAACCTGGGCCGGGAAGCTGTCGATGAGACGGAGATCACACCGCGCTGCGCTCTCGTGATGACTGCCTGATCTGCATTGGTTACGAAGAGTATTATTGTCCTGTGATTACCGTCACAGCCGTTTCGGTAAACCCGCCGGGGAATTTCTTGCCGAAGTGCCGCGCGTATGAGGGGTCTTTCTGGCATTGTTGAGCGCCAGCGGTACTTGCGCGAGCCGGCCCATGCGGCGCACCAGGTCAGGTGCAGCGGGTCAGCGGAGCGGCCGGGTTACCGCGCGGGCCCGCGGCCGGAATGCCGGGATTTCATCGAAACGGCGGCCCGTGTCAGACGGGCATGGCCGGACGAAAGGATTGCCTTGTCGCGACACCGGACGGGGGCTCGCAACACTCGGCGTAAGCGGGGCCTGATCCGGCGTTTTGGCATTGTCTTCCCGGCGGCCGTTATCGCCGCGGTCGCGGTTACCGGGGTGGCGGTCGGCGCCGCGGTATTCGCTCCCGGATCGGGTGCATTCAGCGCCGTTCAGGCCATTGAGGCGGTGCCCGGAAGCCACACCATGGCCGCGCTCGAAGCCGAGCGCGCGCAGCTGATCGCGATGACCGCCGCGGCGCGCACGCTGACCGTGGTGGCCAAGCCGAAGCTGGCCGAGCCCGCTCAGGTCGCCGCGGCTAACACCGGCACCGGCACCGGCACGGGCACCGGCACCGGCACGGGCACCGGCACCGGATCAGGCGGCGGCGGAATCATCTACGTCACGTCCACGCCGCCCAACCCGAACACCGCCCAGTCCATCGCCTACAACATGATGGCCAGCTTCGGCTTCAGCCCGTCGACCTATTTCGGCTGCCTGCTCAACATCTGGAACCGGGAGAGCGGCTGGCGGTACGACGCGGAGAACGCGAGCGGCGCTTACGGCATCCCGCAGGCGCTGCCGGGCAGCAAGATGGCCAGCGCGGGGGCGGACTGGCAGACCAACCCGGCCACGCAGATCAAGTGGGGGCTTGGCTACATTAAGTCCACTTACGGGAATCCCTGTAGCGCATGGGCTTTCGAGGAAGCTAACGGGTACTACTGATCGCGTCTTGTCACGGTATTATTACTCGACGTCAGATTTATGTCACCGGATTCACCGCAAGGCGCTGCGGTCGGTTACCCGAACACCGAGCCGAGGGTGCCCGCTGTCGCCCCTAATGAGAAGTTTCGGGGTCAGTGTGAGTTTCATCATAGAGACCTTTCCGGCCGTTCGCTGAAAGAAGAACGCTTAGGTAAACGCGGTAATTCTGGTCGGTTATCCGACGATGTCCCGGTTATGGTGATCTAGCTCACGTCAATTTCGGTCACCGGAATTATTGTTGTCCGGCATGGTAGGAAGCCGACAGCACCCCGCCCGTGCGATGGCTACTTCGAGTTAGCCCGGCGCCCTGACCCGCGCCACGTCCCACGCGCAGATGCCTGCTACCGACGCGGTGGCAGTGGCGATCGGGGGTGAAGCAGATCGCGTGACGCGAGCCACCGAAAGGTCCCCTTGTCACGGCACCGGAAAATTAAGCTCAGTCGATCCAAGGCCGTGGTCCTCGCCGCGGCCGGCGCCCTCTCCGTCGCCACCGCCGCATCGGCGGCCGCGGCGACCTGGACCCAAGGACCCCAAGGGCACGCAGCCGGGTCTGACGGGCGGGCCGAAATCTCCGCCGGCAGCACCCACCAAGCGGCAGGAGCGCCGCGGCTGACCGTCACGGATCAACAGGGCCAGCCGATAGCCGAGACCGCGTACCAGCAAAGCATCGCCATCCTGGCGCCGCGCGCGTACCAGATCCGCCTCGAGTCGCAGCTCGCGGTCGCCCAGTGGAAGGTCGCGCAGAAGCTGGCCGCGGAACAGGCCGCGAAGAAAGCCGCCGCAGCCGCCGCGGAGGCGGCGGCGACGCAGACCCCGGCGACGCAGGCTCCGGCGACGGCGCAGTCGAGCCAGACTGCCACCGCGACCGTCCCGGCGGCCTCCGGTTCGCCGCAGCAGATCGCCGAGGCGATGCTCGGCTCGTTCGGCTGGTCGTCCAGCCAGTTTTCCTGCCTGGACCCCCTGTGGGCGCACGAAAGCGGCTGGAGCGTGAGCGCCTACAACGCAGGCTCCGGCGCCTTCGGCATCCCGCAGGCACTGCCCGGCTCCCGGATGGCCAGCGCCGGACCGGACTGGCAGACCAATGCGGCGACGCAGATCAGGTGGGGCCTTGAGTACATCAAGGGCACCTACGGATCCCCCTGCGGCGCCTGGGATCACGAACAGGCCACCGGCTGGTACTAGAGCCGCTGGTACCGGGCTGCTCGTTACCGGGCTGCTCGTCCCAGGGCTGCTCGTTACCGGGCTGCTCGTCCCAGGGCTGCTGGTTACCCGGCTGCTCGTCCCAGGGCTGCTGGTTACCCGGCTGCTCGTCCCAGGGCTGCACCCTGCGCCTTCGCCGCGTCATTTCGGCAGCCGGGCGAAGGTACGCAGTTCTTCGTCGAACACCGGCTGCATCTGCTGCCACATGCTCGTCGGCGCGGTCGCGTAGAGCGCGTAGGATTGCTGGCCCGAACTCGTACTTTGCACCCACAGCAAGTCAAGGGCCGTCTGCGGGACCCCATTGTCCATCCAGGTGAACTTCCAGAAGGACCCCGGCGCGCCGCGGATAGTCAGCGCCCTCAGGTCGATCCGCTGGTAGCCGGGGAAGTGCGGTCTGGACTGAGACTCGATGTACTGCGCTTCCTGCAGCATGTTGCTCGGGTAGGTGTGCTGCGTCAGGTCGACGAGCATCTTGATGCTCGCGCCCGGTTCCGTCAGGTTTGTCTGGTAGGCGCCCGTTTGGGACACGGCCCAGCTGACGGGGAGATCGATCGTGAAGCCGGCGCTTTCTGTGCCCGAGGCCGCCTGTGAGTAGCTCCGGTAACCGGCCGGGGGCGGCCCGGTAAGCGGCTGATTGATCGCATCGATCAGGAGGGCAGGGGGCAGCGTGGTCCCCGTTGCCGGTGTCGACGGTGCTGACGATGTCGTCGACCGGGTCGACGGCGTACCGGAATGACTCTGATGGAGCAGCACCACGGTGGCGACGCCTGCTCCTGCGCCGATTATCGCCAGCACCGCCGCGGCGATCTTCCACCACAGGCCCGGCCGCCGCCGCCGGGCCGGCGGGTACCCCGGCCGGGGGTCGGACCAGGGCGGCGATCCGGGCGCCTGCTGGGACGCGCCGCCTGACCACGGCGGCGGGCCATAGCCGGGCTGAGGCTGGGGCTGGGCCTGGGGCTGGGGCTGGTAAGCGGACCCGGATCCGGGCTGGTAGGCGGAGCCGGATCCGGGCTGGTAGGCGGAGCCGGATCCGGGCTCGGACACGGGCGGCGCGGACCCGGACCAGGCCGCGCCGGAGCCCGGCTGCGGTGCCGGTGAAACGGGGCCGGACCTGGGCGAAGGGTCGTACCAGGACGAGAAGTCGTGCAGCGGCGGTCCCTCCGGCCGCGCCGAAGAACCCTGAACCGGCTGCGGCACGGTCGGGGCGGTTTGCGCGGCCGACGCCTGGCCGCCGGCCGGCGGCCCCGTGCCTGCCGCCGGGCCCAGCGGGTCCTTCGGCCTCGTCTGCTCCGCCGAGGCGAAGTCCAGCGAGGTCTCGCCCGGCGCAGGCGGCTGTGGCTGAAATGATGCGGGCTGAACTGACCCCGGCTGAAATGATGCGGGCTGAATTGATCCCGGCTGAAATGAACCGGGCTGAATTGATCCGGGCTGGGCTGATCCGGGCCGAACTGATCCGGGCTGGGGCGACGCCGGATGGGATGACGCCGACAGGGCGGTGGGCTCGTAGCCAGCCGAGCTCCGCGTCCGGTCCGCAAGCAGCGGCAGCACGTCGGTGATCATCCGCGCGGCCACGCTCGCGTCCGGCCGGTCCGCGGGCTCCCGGCGCAGCAGCGCGGCGATCACCGGACCGAGCGCACCCGCCGTGGGCGCTTCGGGTGCGTCCTCGTTGATGATGGCGGACATGGTGGTGATCGCTCCGCCGCGCTTCTCGAAGGGGCCGTGCCCCTCCACCGCCGCGAAGAGGGTCGCGCCCAGTGACCACAGGTCGGAAGCCGGCGACGCGTCTTCGCCGCGGATCCGCTCGGGAGCGGTGAACCCGGGCGAGCCCATCACCATGCCGGTCTGGGTGAGCTTGGGATCGCCCTGGAAGGTGGCGATACCGAAGTCGGTCAGCACGGCCCGGTCGTCCTGGCCGAGCAGCACATTGCTCGGCTTGACGTCCCGGTGCATCACCCCGGCGGCGTGCGCCACGCTCAGCGCGGAGAGCAGCTGGCGTCCCATCTCGGCGGCCCGCCGCGGCGACAGCGGGCCCGAAGCCGCGAGCACCTGGTCCAGCGACTGTGCGTGGACCAGTTGCATGACGATCCACGGACGGCCTTCGTCCTCGGCCACGTCGTAGACGGTGACGACGGCGGGGTGATTGAGCCGGGCGGCGGTCTTAGCCTCGCGCAGCGTCCGCTGGTACGCGTGCGCCCGCTCTTGGTCGGTGAGCGTTTCCGCTATGTGGACTTCCTTGACCGCGACCTCGCGGTCCAGAAGCTGATCTCGGGCGCGCCAGACCACGCCCATGGCACCGCGGCCGATGGGGGCTTGCAGACGGTAACGCCCGGCGATCACTCGCCCGGTGTCCGCCAAAGGGTGCATAGGCGGAACATACACTGTGTTCGCTGAAAGGTCTCTGGGGGACGGCTAAGGATCGATTAAGCGTCATCGGATTGTGCAGTGTTTATCCGCTCGCTCGCCTCCGGGCCGCCTTGAGGCGCCGCCTTCCCTCGTCGCTCGTTCCTCGCTCCTCAGTCCAGGCGGCGCCGCGGCCCTTCGGCTCGCTCGCCGGTGCCGGTCATCGCGAGCACGTCAAGCGCGGCGTCCAGTTGCTCTGTGGTGATCTCGCCTCGGTCGACGTAACCACGCGAGATCACGATGGACCGGATCGTCTGGCCGGTCTGCAGCGCCTCGTGGGCGACCTGGGCGGCCGCCTCGTAGCCGAGGTAACGGTTCAACGCGGTCACGATGACGGGCGACGACTCGGCCAGCCGCCGCATGTGATCCGCGGAAGCGGTGATCCCGGTAACGCAGCGGTCGGCGAGCAGCGGCATCACGGCCGCCAGCAGGCGGGCGGACGCGAGCAGGTTGCGCCCGATCACCGGCATCATCACGTTCAGCTCGAAGTTCCCCGCCGCGCCGCCGAACGCCACCGCCGCGTCGTTCCCGATCACCTGCGTGCACACCTGGCAGACGGCCTCGCAGATGACCGGGTTCACCTTGCCCGGCATGATCGACGAGCCCGGCTGCAGGTCGGGGATGACGATCTCGCCCAGGCCCGCCCGCGGCCCGGATCCCATCCAGCGCAGGTCGTTGCAGATCTTGTACAGGCTCACGGCGATCACTCGCAGTGCACCGCTGGCCTCCACCAGCGCATCTCGCGCCCCGGCCGCCTCGAAGTGGTTCCGCGCCTCGGTGAGCGGAAGCTGCATGTCGTCGGCCAGCTTGGCGATGACCGCCGCGGCGAACCCGGGCGGCGCGTTGAGGCCCGTTCCCGTCGCCGTTCCGCCTAGCGGCAGCTCGCCGAGCCGGGGCAGCACGTCGCGAAGCCGCTCGATGCCGAGCCGCATCGCCGCCGCGTAGCCGCCGAACTCCTGGCCGAGCGTCACCGGCACCGCGTCCATCAGGTGGGTCCGCCCGACCTTGACGACATCGGCAAACTCCGCGGCTTTTGCCGCGAATGTCCCGGCCAGGTGATCCAGCGCCGGTATGAGGCATCTGGCGAACAGCCCGGTGGCGGCGAGATGAATCGCGGACGGGAACACGTCGTTGGACGACTGCGAGGCATTGACGTGGTCGTTCGGGTGCACCTGCCGGCCAAGCCGGCGGGACGCCAGCGCCGCGATGACCTCGTTGGCGTTCATGTTGCTCGAGGTGCCAGACCCGGTCTGGAAGACGTCGATGGGGAACTCGTCGTCGTACCCGCCGAGTGCGACCTCGGCGGCGGCGTCGTGAATCGCCTCGGCCATCGACGAGTCGAGCACGCCGAGCCTGCCGTTGACGACGGCGGCGTCACCCTTGATCGACGCGAGCGCGCCGATCAGATCCCGGCCGATCCGCTCGCCGGACACCGGGAAGTTCTCGACCGCCCGCTGCGTCTGCGCCCCCCACAGCGCGTCGGCGGGGACCTCGACGTCGCCCATCGAGTCATGCTCGACCCGCACGGTCACGGTGTCTCCCGCTCGCTCACGGTGTCTCCCGCTCGCCTCCGGGGCGCCCTTAGCCGCCGCCTTCCCTCGTCGCTCGTTCCTCGCTCCTCAGTCCAGGCGACGCCGCGCCCCTGCGGCTCGCTCACGGATGCGCCCCGATGCTCAGCAGCGGGCCGCCCGGTTCGGCGAAGAAGTCGTTGCCCTTGTCGTCGACCACGATGAACGCGGGGAAGTCGCGGACCTCGATCTTCCACACGGCTTCCATGCCGAGCTCGGGGTATTCGAGCACCTCGACGCGGGTAATGCAGTCCTGCGCCAGCCTGGCGGCCGCGCCGCCGATCGAGCCGAGGTAGAACCCCCCGTGCCGCTTGCAGGCCTCGGTCACCGCGGCCGACCGGTTTCCCTTGGCCAGCATGACCAGCGAGCCGCCGGCCGCCTGGAACCGCTGCACATAGGAATCCATCCGTCCCGCCGTCGTCGGCCCGAAAGAACCGGACGCGTACCCTTCCGGCGTCTTGGCCGGCCCGGCGTAGTAGACGGGATGATCGCGCAGGTAGGCGGGCATGGGTTCGCCCGCGTCGAGGCGTTCGGCGATCTTCGCGTGCGCGATGTCCCGCGCCACGACGAGCGGGCCGGTCAGCGATAGCCGGGTGCGGACCGGGTACCTGGTCAGCTCGGCGCGGATGTCGGCCATCGGCCGGTTCAGGTCGACGGCGATCACCTCGCCCTCGTCTTCCACCGACTCGGGGTCCGGCAGGTACTGCGCCGGGTCGGTCTCGAGCTGTTCGAGGAACACGCCGTCGGCGGTGATCTTCCCGAGCGCCTGCCGGTCGGCCGAACACGACACCGCGATTGCGACCGGGCACGAAGCCCCGTGCCTGGGCAGCCGGATCACCCGCACGTCGTGACAGAAGTACTTGCCGCCGAACTGCGCGCCGATGCCGATCCGCCGGGTGATGCCGAGCACCTGCTCCTCGAGCTCGCGGTCGCGGAACCCGTGCCCCGCCGCCGAGCCCGCGGCGGGCAGCGTGTCCAGGTACTTCGCCGACGCGTACTTGGCGGTCTTCAGCGCGAACTCGGCGCTGGTCCCGCCGACCACGACGGCCAGGTGGTACGGGGGGCACGCGGCGGTGCCGAGCGAGCGGATCTTCTCCTCCAGGAAGGCGGTCATCCGGGCCGGGTTCAGCACGGCCTTGGTCTCCTGGTAGAGGAACGACTTGTTCGCCGAGCCGCCGCCCTTGGCCATGAACAGGAATTTGTACTCGCCGCCGCCGGTGGCGTAGATCTCGACCTGGGCGGGCAGGTTGCTGCCCGTGTTCCGCTCCTGGTACATGGTCAGCGGCGCGAGCTGTGAGTACCGCAGGTTCAGCGTGGTGTAGGCGTCATAGACGCCGCGCGAGATGTGCTCCTCGTCGCGCCCGTCGGTGAGCACGTGCTGGCCGCGCTTGCCCATCACGATGGCGGTGCCGGTGTCCTGGCACATGGGGAGCACCCCTCCGGCCGCGATGCACGCGTTCTTCAGCAGGTCGCGCGCCACGTACCGGTCGTTCGGGCTCGCCTCCGGGTCGTCCAGGACGGACCGTAGCTGGCTGAGGTGGGCGGGCCGCAGCAGGTGGGCGATGTCGTGCATGGCCGCGGCGGTCAGGTCGGTGAGCAACTGCGGCTCGATCTCGAGGAAATTTCGGCCGAACGAACCGTGGTTCCTCGCCCCGTCGCTGGTCAGCCGCCGGTACCTGGTGTCGTGGGGACCCAGCGGGAGCAGGTCGGTGTAGCTGAACTCGGGCACGCGTCTCGCCCTCCTTGGTGCTTGCCTGCCTGGGGCTGCCCGGCCCCGGTGTTCAGCTTAGGCCGGACCCCGCAGAACTCGAGCCCCGGTGAACCCCGGAACCCCACTGATTCCGAAGGTCCCGGGCGTTAACCCGGCCGGATCCGACGGTGATTAGCGACATGTTCGGCAGAAACAAACACTGTGTCTTGCTGGTCACGACTTGTACATGTATGAGGGAGCTTGTATCGTGACGCTATGCGGCGGCGCCGCGCCGCGCGGTGCCCCCGTCCGCGCGAGTAGGCTAAGTACGCGGTGCCCCCGTCCGCGTCCGGCTGAGCCGCGGCGTCGCCGCCGTCCCCTCTTTCAGGGCTTTTTCCGTGGTGCCCCGCTCCGTAGTCCCCGGCTCGCGCCTACTACTTCATGGCGTTCGCCGCCGGGAACTTGCTCGGGCCGCTCACCATCGGGCGGCTGTTCGACACGATCGGCAGGCGGAAGATGATCTCGGGCACCTACCTGGTGTCCGGTGTCCTGCTGATAGTCAGCGCGCAGCTGTTCAAGGCGGGCGCCCTCAATGCCACCACCCAGACGCTCTGCTGGACGGTGATCTTCTTCTTCGCCTCGGCCGGCGCGAGTGCCGGTTACCTGACCGTCAGCGAGGTCTTCCCGCTGGAAGTGCGGGCCAAGGCCATCGCGGTATTCTTCGCGATCGCGCAGTGCTTCGGCTCGCTCGGCTCGCACCTGTACGGTCACCTGATCGGCAACGGCAGCGATCCGAACAAGTTGTACTTCGGCTATCTCCTCGGCGCCGGCGCCATGATCTTGGGCGGTCTCGTAGCGGTGTTCTTCGCCGTCGATGCCGAGGGCAAGTCCCTGGAGGACATCGCCAAGCCGCTGAGCGTTATCGCCAAGCCCGCCGAAGCCATCTTCCGGGCCGGCGACCCGCACCAAGGAGGCGTCAGCCCGTCCGCGGGCGACTAGCGGGACGCCAGACCAAGATCGTGGGCATTTACTCCCCGTGATGTGATCCGGCCGCGACCGCCCGCATGATGCCGCATAGCGGGTAGCCACGGGGATACCGCTAATCGGCAGCCCGCTGAGGGCTGCTGACCGCCCCGCCGCATAGAGAAACGCCCCCGGGGGGCGTCTCGACGTGTTGCCCCAGATCACACAGGCAATCCGGCGCTCTAGGCCACCGAATTATGCGGAACGCAGGTCGGGCAGGTCGCCCTGGCGCTCGAAGGCCTCGGCGCTGTCGCGCACCGGGCCGCCGGGGCCGAGGAGCCTAGCCAGGGTGGCAAGCGCGTCCCGCAGGGGCGGGAGATCCGCGGCCCGATGTTGCGCCCCCTGCCCCGGGGCCGGGCATCGGGTATTTTGTCGGTCTGCTGTGGCAAAGTCAGGGCATGACAGCGGCTGATTCTGCGGGCGCGCGGGCCGCGTGCCTGCGCCTGATCACGTCCTTCAAGGCAGCGGAGTCCTCGGCGGAACACTGGCGTCGGCGACCGGTAATCCTCGACCCGCGCCGGTTCTTCATCGCCGCGATGCCGTTGTTTGAGTGCCTGATGTTCAGCGACGAGGGGGAAGGGGTCCACGGCGCTGCTCCGCACCTGATGCGGGAGGTCGACCCGCACCTGGTCCTGGCCGGGCGCTCTTGCTGGCGAGACGGCGAGGGCCAGCTCCGCGTCCAGCTGGACCAGCTCGCCCGGGTCGGCGCCAGCGCGGACAGCATGCACTACGGCGCCTGTTTCTGGCAGGCCGGGTCGCTGCCGCTGTACATCCCGCACACCGGCGAGAACCGGGTTGACGCCCATGCCGCGCTCGGCATCACCATCCGCGCCCAGGTGCACCCTATGATCGTGCCCGCTCCGTCACAGCTGCGGCTGCGGCCCGTCCGTTCCGGCGGGTGGGCGCTCGAGCTGCTCAGCCAGGTCGAGGGCCGGAAGATCCAGCCGGAAGAGATGATCGCCCCGCTGCCTTTCCCGGCGGCCGTCCAGGTGCTCCGTGCCTACGGTGTACCCGACGGGCCGCCTCTGCCGGGCCTGGGCCTTGGCCACAAGTTGTACGCATTCCTCGGCCGGCGTGAGGGGCTTTGGCCGGCCGTTCCGGAGCAGTAGCCACCGCCGCCTGCGCCCAAGCGGCCGGACCTGACAACCGGATGCGATGGCACCAAGTGCCTGCCCGCCGGGCCCCGGCCCTGACCGGCTGATTGCCGCCCGGCTGTCAGGCGTGGCTGCGCAGCTCAAACCTCGGGACCTCGCCGAGCTGGTCCGGCTTCCCGGCGCGTTTACCCAGGCCTCGGCTACGTGATCGGCGAACGTGATCAGCCCTGGGCGATTCCGGCGGAATCAGCCCATCTTCGGCCGTCGGCTGGTCTTGTACTCTGCCTGGGCCGGGAGCTGCTGCCGTCGTAGGGCGGTCTTCCCGTCGGCGGCCGGGCCGCCAAGTGGGGGGTGCCGGGGCACCCCTGCTGGCACAGACTCGCGGGCCGCGATCGGAGAAGCCTGCCGCCGACGCGCGGGACGGAAAGCCGTTCAGCCGAGGCCGACCTGGCTAGTGGTCCTGGCAGTTAATTCGTGTGTGTATCCGTGGCCGTGTCGGTCTGCCAGGCGCTTGGGTCACCGAGGTACAGGCCGCAGGCGCAGTCGAGCGCTTCCTCGGGTGTGCCGGCGCTGTAGCCGGCGGGCAGGTAGCTGTCCTGGTAGTCCTCGTGGCTGGCGCGGTAGATCGCGAAGCCCCATCTGCTGGCGTAGCCGCCGTAGCGCAGCCGGCACAGTGGCAGCGTGTCGCCGCCAGGCAGCTGCCCGGTGATGTAGGCGAACTGGCCGCGGAAACGGACCTGGACCGAGCTGAGCTGGGGCCAGCGTTCCCGGGCGCGGGCCGCCAGCTTCTGGTGCAGGCTGGTCTTGGTCGATTCAGGCGGGCTGGCCATCTGCCCAGTATCGCGCGCTCAGGCGGCCAGCGTCTCCGTGGCCGCGGCGCGGCGGGCGTCGATGCGGCGGCAGGTCTCGGCGAGGTCGGCGCGGGTGTACCGCCAGTCGAAGGGGTTCGCGGTGGCGTTGTAGCGGTCCTCGAACTCAGTCAGCCGGGCGGCCAGGTGAGCAGCGTCGCGGAAGTCGGCGGGTGCGATGACTTTGCGCTGGATGACCGGGAAGACGATCTCGACCTGGTTGAGCCAGGAGGCGTGCACCGGCAGGTGCACCAGCGTCGCGTTCGGGTGCGCCTGCTCCAGCCGGGCGACCGAGGCTTGCCCTTTGCGGGAGGAGCCGTTGTCGGCGACCCAGTACACCCGCCGCGCCGACCCGCCGCAGCTCGGCCCGGTCGCTACCGGGCAGGGACAACACGAACGGAGAGTTCCGGCACACGGGGACAGGCCTCCAGGCAGCACAGGCACGACACGGAGGCTCGGCGCTTCCCCTCGCCGAGACTGCCTCAGCTTACACACATGTAATTATCGCCAGGACCACTAGCATGGGGGAGTGACCACTCAGCCGACTGCTTCGCCGGAGGAGGATCCGCTGGACCCGCAGCGCATTCTCCGGGAACTACCCGAACGTGAGCGGGAGAACTTCCTCCGCCAGTACCGGGAAGCGCTGGACGGTGCCCGCGACCCGGCCGGCTGGAAGCATCTGCGGCGCATCCTGCGGCTGTGGAGCTGGATGGTGATCGCGGCCAACAGACCCGGCCACTACGAAGCGCGAGAGCAAGCACTCGCCGGAACGGGCGAAGGCATGCTGCTGGAGGACTACATCGGGCTGCGACGCGGCGCGTGACCTTCCGGCCGTGGCTGGAGCGGCCAGTGCTCGGCCAGATAACAGGCCTGCCTGCCGATGCGTTCGACATCCTCACCCGGACGCTTGCGCGGATCTGCAATGATCCCTACGACCGCCTGTTCAGCATGCCGACTGGGGAAGACTCGCGCGAGCGTATGGCCGAGCTCGGCGACTCCGGCTTCATCATCTTCACCGTGGACGATGAAGCGGGTCTGGTCCGCGTCTATGACCTGGTCTGGGTCGGCTGACCAGGGGTAGCCGACGTGCGGGCGGCGCATTTGAGTGGCGCTGCGCACCGCTCCGGCGCCACTCGTCCCCCCGCGGACAGCCCAGAATGGGCCGGCATCGGGGCCGTTAGGCTCGGAGCATGGGAAACCCCTGAAGCGCCGGGGCCGACACGCAGCTCCTCGCTCACGCGATCGTGGGCTGGGCGTGCGCGGCCGCGATCGACCGAGCAAGCCCTGGCCGGCGCAGCGAAGCTGCTGTCATTCCTCGCCAGCGTGGTTCGTCCACCAGCTGACCAACACCCCGGTCCTCTGGAATCGACGATTCCGTCGTAGTCAGCCCGCCATGCCTCGACGCCGAGGGCTGGCCAGCAGGGCCCGGTACAGGATGCGGGTGGGGGAGCGCGAGAACGGGCACCGCCGGGGTGCGCCGCGGCTCTGCCTCGTACGGCTGCTCGATCGCACCGCAGCGGTAGCGGCAGCGGCTTGCTCTTGGGTCGGCGCCTCTACCGGCATTCTGGAGCTGGCACCGTAGACAGGTCTAGATCTACGTTCTCGGGCTCCTGCCGACGATCTCTAGCGGCTGGCTTCTTCCAGAAGATCGTGCACTGGTCGACCAGGGCGTCGTAGCCGCCCTGGGGCGCTGTGGCCTTATGAACGCTGGCGCTGACCAGTTCCCAGCCGTCCCGTGCCACCTCCGCAAGGTGGCGGGTGATGCGGTGAGCGTCAGTGGTATTTACCGACGTGCATGTGTACTCCCAGCCACTGTCCATATACAGATTGTAATAGCCCGTTGGCTAGCCTAAGCGCGGCATGGCGGTGCCGCTACCGCCGTCCGGTAGATCGCGTCGAGCTGATCCATCAGGTCGCACAGGTCCCACGCGCCGAGCGTGGTCCTGGTGCCGTCGCCCAGGGATCAGGCCAGCCGGGACGACCGCGCCAGCGGCCCCGCGCGGCGCGCGAGTTCGGGGGCCGTGAGAATCCGAGCGCCAGCGTGCTGGTGCATCCTCGCGCGAGCAAGGGCCTCCGTTCCTCAGCAGCCAGCGTCTGACTCAGCCTGCGTAGCGTTGCCCGTGTTACCGCCCGCATACTCGGCCTGGGCAATGGCATAGCCACCACTGGCGTGGCCGCTGGCCAGCGGGAAGCTCTCCGTCTTGTGGCTGCCATCAGAGCAGTACGTGGTGATGACCTCGGTCACCGAGTCCGAGATGTCGCCGTACCCCTGGAGCTGAGCGGAAACCGCGTAGTACAAAGCGCCCGAGTTGTAAGGCAGGGACGCCGACCAGGGCAGGGCAACACCGTTGCCCAGCGGGCCGTAGCCGCCCTGCGCTGAGTTGTTATCGCTGTCGGAGCCGTACTGGACGGACGGGTAACCGCTGCCCGAGACCGCGAAGACGACCGTATCCGTCTGGCGCGTCATGGTCGGCCCGGGCGCCGCTGACGGGCTCGGTGACCCGCTTGCCGACCCGGACGGGCTTGGTGACGCTGCTGATGCCGACGCACTGCCGCTCGATGCGCTGAGTATGCCGGGCACCCCGGCAGCCTGGCAGTCCTGGCTGACAAGCGTGGCGTCATTCAAGGATTGAGCGCTGCTGCCCGAGTCGCCGTCATGCATCCATTTAGCGAAGTCAACCCCGAACTGGGTTCCGTGGCCGAGGTTTGCGATCTTCTGGCGTGCCGGGTCGCGCATAAGCGTATCGGTCGCCGGGCCATTCTCTCAGGCTCCGAGTGCACGACATGCTGTAGCTGCGTTACCGGGATTCGATGCCGTAGGCGTGCTGGTGTTGCTGTTGGCGACGAGCGCAACGATGGTGATGATGATTACGAGAATCAGTGGCGGAACCACCACCAAGAAGGGTGTAGGCCGCCAGAAAGGCTTCGGTCCCTGAGGGTTGCTCCCAGGCGGTTGTCCTGCAGGGCCTCCGGGCGGCAGTCCCTCCGGTCCCTCACGGCTACCGGGCGGCTGTTCTTCACTCATCTGCTCCCCAACCGTCACCTATAAGATGAAAGGTAACGTTGCGTACGTCAAGCTGACAGCCTGTTGAAAAAGCCAGGGTCACAGCATGATTCCAAACTGGTGACGTTGGGTCTTTGCAAGAGTCCAGGGCATACGGCTAAGTCAGCCTTCAGGCAGGAAGCGGCAGCCAGGTATCCCCGCCGAGCCCGGCTGGCGGCCGTCGAACTGCCTGCTGACCGGGCGGGCGGTGTAGTCCGCGATGATCCGGTCGCGCAGGCCCAGCGGCGTCTCATCGCGCAGCGTCTCGTGGGTGTCCCTGCGCTCGGCTGTCCAGTTGCCCAGCCCGAGGCAGTTGATCACGTACGCCTCTCCCCAGTGCCACCGCAGCGCATCGAGGGCTTCATCCCAGTCACTGCCCATGACCTGACCGTAGTACTGCACAACCAAGGGTGTCTATGCATACCTATAGATAACCCGCAATAGCCGGTGTTACCCCAGGTCATGCATGATCATCGTGTGACTGGCATTGATCATGAGGCCGACGTGCCGGTATACCTCCAGCTGGCGGCCATCCTGCGCGGGCAGATCGAGCGCGGGGAACTGGCCCCGCGCCGTCCGGTCCCGTCCAAGCGCCAGCTCACGCAGACCTACGGCATCGCGGGCGGGACGGTGGACAAGGCCCTCGCCATCCTTCGCAGCGAGGGCCTGATCAAGACCGTTCAGGGGCGCGGCATCTACGTCACCGCACCGGAGGAACGTTCCGCCAGCCGGTTAGCCAGCGGGGCTCGTTGGCGGCAGCATCACGGGCCGGATCGTGACGCCAAATGTCGCATGCGGCACAAACGGATCACAGTTACAGCACGTCGCCACACCGCTTCCGCCTCGGCGTGTATTACCGGCCAAAGGGAGGGAGCGGGACAGAACCTTGGGCCTGGTGGTGCTTCTCGCTGGCGTGACGTTTGTCGTCTCCCTCGTCGTCAGGGAGGACAATATGATCAAGAACAGGCGGACGGTCATCATCGCCGGAGCTACCGCGCTGGTCCTGGTGGCGGGAGGCGGCGCAGCCTACGCGGCGTCAGCCAGCATCCCCGATTCGGCGGGGGTCATTCATGGGTGCTATAAGCCCACCGGCAACGGCAGTGTGTCTCCGCTGGGGGTCATTGATACCGCGCTTCCGGGCGGGACGTGCCCGAAGGGTGCGACGGCGCTGAGCTGGAATCAGATTGGACCTCAGGGACCAGCGGGAGCGACAGGCCCGGCAGGGCCACCAGGTCCCCAGGGAGCGACAGGAGCGACAGGCCCCCAGGGGCCGGCAGGCCCAGCGGGCGCGACTGGCCCGCAAGGCCCGGCTGGTCCGCAGGGCGCACCGGGTCCGTCAACGGCAGGACCGGGAGGCTTGGGGGTTACCGTCGCGCCGTACTACTCCGGTCCCGTTAACGTCTTGGGCGGCACCCAGGTGCAGATCCCCTGCCCGAACAGCGCTCCGTACGTGCTCTACGGGCAGGGGCACACCGACGAAAGCAACCTGTTCGGCCAGCCGTGGGATGTCACCACGAACAGCGCATTGAGCGGGCCAGAGGTCTCGGGCGACGTGTACGGATGGGAGGTTACCGTGCCAAGTGGCGGGGGCCAGGGCGCAGTTTCGGGCTTCGCGGTGTGTAGCCAGTAAGCGCCAGCTTTCCTGACCCTAACGCCATGATTCACGCGCACCAGCGGCAGGGGACCTGCTCAGCCGGTCGCGGTCACGGTGCCGCCTGGCCCTCCGCGTGCGCTGGACCTCCAGCCGGGTCCGGCAGGGCTCGCGCCGAGCATGGCGAACGCCCCGCCAGCCGCAGCCAGCGGGGCGCTTGCGCGATTCAGGACCCGGCGGACCATTGCGGCACCTCGCAGGTAGCCGGGGCCTGGTCCAGGATGGAGCCCCGCTCGTAAGAGCTGCTGTCCGACTTGCCCGGCTCGATGATCACGGACCAGGGCACGTAATCGGTGCTGAAGATCTCCGCGCCCGAGGCGTCGTAGATCACCAGCGCGTAGCCGCCCACATCCACGGGTGCCGTGCCCGGGTTGCTCGCGGTCACGGTGGCGGTGAAGTCCCATGCGCCGGTCCCGGTGCCTCCGGTGGCGACGGTGCACGTCCACGTCAGCGATGGCGAAGACGACCCGCACCCGGCCAGCGCCAGCGCCGCCATGGCGGCGGCGGCTACGGTCTTGACGTACTTCATCGTCACCGCCTCCTTCCCCGGTGGCGCGGGATAGGCCGGTACACCGATACTGGTCCGGCCCCGGTGCTCAGTCCAGAGCCGCCAGCCCCGAAGTGCGCCCTCAGCCAGCGCGGGCCGACCGACCACCGGGCGCCGCGCCTGCTGAGCCGGACCTTCAGGAGCCGCGACGGCCTAATGTAGATGCCCATTGCCTCACCTCCTGTCCGGCTTCCAGCCGAAGTACACGCGCGGGCTGTGGGTGAACTCCAGCGAGCCGCGCTTGCCATCGGAGCGGCGCCGCACCACGCAGAACGGCGCCGCGAAGCCCAGCACCTCGAAGTCGCGCTGTAGCGCGGCGGTATCCCAGGTCTGGCCCTGCTCTGCGGCCAGGTCGGCGGCTGGCTGGCCCGCCGCGATCATCTCGCGGCGGGTGCCATCGGTCGTGTCGCTCATCGCTTGATCTGCGTCAGCAGCAGGGCATCCACCCTGGCTGCCCTGGCGTCGTCGCTGTCCCTGATCTCGCTGATGAGCTGCTGCCGGACTCGGTGGAGATCCCGCAGCATCGCGTCGATGGCGTCCACCACGTCACTGGCGCAGCGGCGGGCGTGGGCATCGGGCTCCTTGCGGTTCTCCCAGATCGCCAGCCATGCGCCGATGTCGTCGGCGTGGCTGCGGATGGCGGACAGGGCGTCGTCATAGGGACCGGGGCTGGCGCGCGCCGGGGGCCGCCCTGGTCTATACCGCCGGGCCGTCTCCGGGCCGTCGCGGGGCCGTCAGACAGCCGCAAACAGCCAACGGCACTCAACGCACGCCAACGGGTGAATCCGCAGGCCAGAGGCAGTTTCCGGGGAAGCGCGCAGGTCAGCGCGGGGCGGCGGTCACAACTTGGTGAAGTGGTGGAAGCACTCGTAGTAGGGGTCGGTGGAGTGGGCGAAGTGGGCGGCCTCTGAGCGCTTCACCGCCAGGTAGGCCGTGCTGCGCAGCGGTCCGAGCAGGTCCATCAACAGCTCGTCGGCGGCCAGCGCGTCCAGGGCCGCGTTGAGCGAGGCGGGCAGCCGGTGGGTGCCGCTCGCGGCCCGCTCGCCGTCGGTGAGGGTGGCCGGGTCGACGTTCACCGCCTCCCCGGGGTCGAGCTTGCCGCGTATGCCGTCCAGGCCCGCGTAGATGAACGCGCCGAGCGCCAGGTACGGGTTGGCGCTGGAATCGGACGGCTTGAGCTCCAGGTTGACCGAACTGCCCGGGTCGCCGCGCAGCGGGGAGCAGATCCTGATCGCGGCTTCCCGGTTGTCCACCCCGTAGCAGGTGTACGCGCTGCTCCACGTCTGCGGCGCGAGCCGGCGGTAGCTGTTCACGCTGGCGCAGCTCAGCGCGACCAGGGCGGGCAGGTGGGCCAGCAGGCCGCCGATGAAGTGGTAGCCGACCTGGGACAGGCCGTTGCGGTCGGCCGGGTCGGCGAACACGTTGCGGCCGCCCTGGGCGCCGTCCGGCAGCAGGTCGGTGAGCGAGGCGTGCAGGTGGGTGCCGTTGCCGGCCTGGTCGGGGATCGGCTTGGGCGCCAGGGTCGCCCACAGGCCCCGTCGGAACGCCACGCCGCGGACCGTTTCCCGGTAAAGCACGTGGTTGTCGGCGGCGCTCAGTGCGTCGGCGAACCTGACGGAAAGCTCGTGCTGGCCGTGGCCGAGCTCGGGGTAGTAGTGCTCGACCTCAAGGCCCTGCTCTTCCAGCGCCGCGACAAGCTCCATGGTGAAGTCGTGGGCGAGGTGGAAGCCGGTGGCGGAGTAGCACAGGCTGTCGTCGATCGGGATGAGCCGGTCCGGGATGGAGGGAGCGGCGGGCGAGGCTTCGCGGTGGCCGACAGTGAACTCGGGCTCGAACGCGGCGTGCATCGCGTAGCCCTCGCCGGCCAGTTCGATGATGGCCTGCTTGAGGAACGTCCGCGGGCACGCCTCCCACGGTGATCCGTCGGTCTTGACCAGGTCCGCGAGCATCGCGCCGGCGCCCGGCGCGTAGGGGAGCCTGACGAACGTCTCCGGGTCGGGCACGATCCGGACCTCGCCGACCGGGCCCATTCCAGCCACCGGCTGCAGCTGGTCCAGCATGGACATCGCCATCATTGCTACCGTGTGCCCGATGCCGCTGGCCATGCGTTCCCGCAGCCGTGCCGTGCCCGCGGCCTTCCCGCGGATGATCCCGCCGTGGTCGGCGTACAGGAAGCGGACCAGGCGAATCTCTTCCCGGCTTGTCCGCTCCATCACCGTTTCGATAACTCCGTCAGTCATGCACCATGGGTAGCACGTTCCACCCCATTCCGTACAGCCGAACCCAACATGCCCTACCGGCCAGGACACCCCCGGAGCGAGCCAAAGAGGCGCGGCGGCGCCTAAAGGCGCCCCGGAGGCGAGCGGGAAGCAGAGCGCCCCGGAGGCGAGCGGAAAACAGGGTATTTTCAGGCCATGAGCCCACGGCCGTCGCCTCGCGACTTGCGTGCGTCCGATGCTGACCGGGATCGCGTGCTGGCCTTGCTCGGCGAGGCGATGAGCGACGGGCGGCTCACCGCGGATGAACATTCCGAACGAGTTCAGCGGGCTTTCTCGGCGCGAACGCTCGGCGAGCTCGCAGAGCTGACGGCGGATCTGGCCGTGGCGTCCGCACAGCCCGTGCAGCTGGAGAGCGGCCGGGTGATCGCCGGGATCTTCGGGCCGGCCCGCCGGGACGGCCGCTGGGTGGTGCCGGAGAACCTCACCGTGACCGCCATGTTCGGCGAGGTTGAGGTCGACTTCACCCAGGCGATACTGCAGACCAGCCGGGTGCAGCTCTACGCGACGGTCTTCGGCGGCCGGCTCCGGCTGATCGTGCCTGACGGGGTGTCCGTGGTAGTGAGCGGGCACATGGTCCTCGGCAGGAAGCGCGGGAGCACGCCGCCGGCCGGGCCCGGCGCACCGGTGATCGAGGTCAGGGCGCTCGTGCTCGGCGGCGAGCTGGCCGTCCGCACGCCGCCGAGGAACCGTCGCTTCCGCCTGTTCAGCCGGAGTTGATGCAGCTCAGCCGTAGCTTACGGAGGAATAGGCGCGAAGCTTCCACAGCTGGTGCTCGCTCTTGATGCTGCGGATCGTCCCAGAGCGGGAGCGCATGACCAGGGAGTGAGTTGTCGCGTGACCGCGAAGGTACCGTACGCCGTCGACCAGTTCACCGTCGGTGATCCCGGTGGCCGCGAAGAACACGTCATCCGACGTGACCAGATCATCAGTGGTGAGCACACGGTCCAGGTCGTGGCCCGCGTCGAGCGCGCGGCGGCGTTCGGCGTCGTCCCTGGGCGACAGCTTGCCCAGGATGACCCCGCCGAGGCACTTCAATGCGCACGCGGCGATGATGCCCTCAGGCGTACCCCCGATGCCGAGCATCAGGTCGATCCCGGTGCCCTCGCGGGCCGCCATGATGGCGCCGGCCACGTCTCCGTCGGTGATCAGGTGGATCCGGGCCCCCGTGGCGCGGACTTCAGAGATCAACCCGGCGTGCCGGGGCCGGTCCAGGATGACCACGGTGACGTCCTGTGGCGCGGAGCCCTTGCCCTTGGCTACGGCGGCGATGTTGGCGGCCGGCGGTGCGTCGATGTCCACCATGCCGGCCGCCTCGGGGCCGGTGGCCAGCTTGGACATGTAGAACACGGCGGACGGGTCGTACATCGAGCCGCGATCCGCCACCGCCAGGACCGAGATCGCGTTCGACATGCCGTTGGCGCACAGCCGCGTCCCGTCGATCGGATCCACCGCGACGTCGCAGGCCGCGCCGGTGCCGTCGCCGACCTCTTCGCCGTTGAACAGCATCGGCGCGTGGTCCTTCTCGCCTTCGCCGATGACCACCACGCCACGCATCGACACCGAGTTGATCAGCATCCGCATCGCGTTCACGGCGGCCCCGTCCGCCCCGTTCTTGTCGCCCCGGCCCACCCACCTGGCGGCGGCCATCGCGGCGGCCTCGGTCACCCTGGCTAGCTCGAGGGCCAGGTTGCGGTCGGGGGCGTGGCTGGCAGGCGCGTGGGCGTGCTGATCGGCGGTCATAGGTGGTGTCCTTCCGCTGGCCGTGTGCTGATCTTATGCAGCGACCGCGAAGCCTTCCTTGTCCACCCCGCGGGCCGGGCTAGCCTGAGCTGTTGTGAACAGGGTGCTGCGCGGCGGCGTTTCCGCGCTGGGCTGCCTGCTGGCCGCCGCGGTCGTCGTCGTGGCGGTCCCGCAGCCGCACGCCGCCGAGCCCGTCACCATCAGCTATCGCGGTGACCTGGCCAAGCTGGCCCGGCTGGCGCCCTACTCGGCGGTGGCGCCCGAGGGCCTGCCGGCGTCCTGGCAGCCGGTCAGCTCCGGCCTACCCGTGGGGGGCGCCAACGGCGCGGGCACGGTCACCTGGCAGCTCGGCTACATGACCCCGGACGGTTCGCTGGCCTCGCTCGAGGAGACCAACGCGAGCGCCGCCGGTTTCGTCAGGCGGATGACCAACAACGGAACGGCGCTCGCGCCCGCGCGCCTGGACGGGCGTACCTGGAGCCTCAGCTCGACCCCCGCCCGGGGGCAGCGGTCGATGTACTTCACCAGCCCGGCGGGGTTCACCGTCGTGGTCACCGGCAACGCGACCTGGGCCGACCTGCGTCAGCTCGCCGCCTCACTGCGCCCGGTCACCGGCTGATCTCGAGCCGGGGTCGGACCCGAAAGCCTCGCCGCGCGGCTCGGGAACCGTGACGTCGGCGGGCGGCGCCACCTCGTCCGGCGTCCGCGGGGCCATGGCTGGCTGGTCGGCCTCGGCCTCGGCCTCGGCCTCGGGCTCGGGCTCGCGGTCGTCAAACGTCACCTCGACGTGCTGCTCGGGACGCCGCTGGTTCTGCAGGGCCTGCAGGGCCATGCTGGCCCGATCCGCCTCGGTGAGCGGCGGCTGGACGATGCTCCGCGGCCAGAGCCGCCGGGCCAGCACCACGTTGATCTCGGCCGAGTACACGGTGATCTCGACCGCCAGGGTGATCCAGGCCAGCAACCCGAGCACGGTGCCGAACACGCCGTAGACGGAGTCGCTGTGCAGGAAGTGGTGAACGAGATAGGTACCGAGAACCTGCAGCACCGTCCAGCCGATGCCGCCGGTGATCGCTCCGGGCAGCAGCTTGCGGGTCGGCACGCCCTTCGGGGTCAGCGCGCGGTAAGCACCGAGGTACATGCCCGCGTTGAAGGCCGCGGTTACCACCTCGATCGGGAGCTTGAACGCGAGCCCGTTGTGCAAGTAGGTCGTGAGGCTGGCCAGCCCTGTGGTGACGATCACGCCGCCGCCGAGCAGGCAGAGGAACAGCCCCGCCCGGCCGAGCCGCTGCACGAAGCCGGGCCTGGCCGGCCCCGGCAGGTTCCACACCTGCTCCATGGTGAACAGGCCGGCCTGGGCCAGTCCGGAGGCGCCCCAGATCAGGCCGATCACGCCCACGATCAGCCCGATGACGCTGGAGCGCTGGAGCTGCTGCACGTTAGTGGTCAGCTGATTGCCGATCAGCGGGACCTGGCCGGCCACCGCGTTCAGGACTTGGGTCCGGAACGACGGGTTAACCGACGCGATCAGGCCCAGGATCGTCACCAGGACCAGCAGCAGCGGGAACAGGGAGAGGAAGGCGGAATACGCCAGGTTGGAGACCAGGACGCCGCCGTTGTCGTCCCCGTATTTCTTCACCACCCCGACGACGAAGGCGGTGGGCGTGAACCGCTGCTGCGTGGCGTCGACCCACCGAATCGCGCGCTCGACTGGGTTCATCGCGCCCACCTTGCTGTTGCCTGCTTATGCGCTTGCCCAGCCCAAGGGCACGCAAACTCACTGGCCCCGCCGGTGAGGCAGGTCAGAACGGGGCGTCGTCGTCCTCGGCCCGGTCGGAGCTGGCGTCGTCGCGCTTGGCCATGGCGGCGGCGAGCCTGGCCCGCGCGCCGTCCAGCCACTCGCCGCACACCGCGGCCAGCCTTTCGCCGCGTTCCCACAGCTCAAGCGACTGCTCCAGGGTCAGGCCACCCGCCTCCAGGCGCTTGACGACCGTGGCCAGCTTGTCCCTGGCCTGCTCGTAGGAGAGGGTCTGGATGGGGGCCCCATCCGCGCCCTTGGGCACCGTGGCCGCGCCGCCGTCTGTCACGACCTCAACCCTATCCGTCATCAGTGTCATCGCTCGCGTGCACCGTGAGCTGATCCGCCGCGAACCGGACGGTCAGCGTCTCGCCGGGGTGGACCTCGGCCGCGCTGCGCACCACGCCGTCGTCCTTGTGCTGGACGATCGCGTAGCCGCGGCGCAGCGTGGACGCCGGCGACAGGGCCAGCAGGCGGGCCCGGATGTGAGCCACGTCGTCGCTGCCCCGGGCCAGGCTCGCAGCCAGCGACATCCTGGCCCGCTGCAGCAGCGCGTCCACGCGCTCGGCCTGGCGCTCGACCTCCCGCACCGGGTCGGCCAGCGCGGGTCGGGACCTGATCGCCTCCAGCCACGCCGTCTCGCGGTCGAGCCAGCCGGTCAGGCAGCGGCGGGCCCGGTCGCGCAGCTGCGCGACGAGCGCGAGCTGCTCGGCCACGTCGGGCACCACCCGCTTGGCCGCGTCCGTCGGTGTGGACGCCCGCAGGTCGGCCACGTAGTCCAGCAGCGGCGTGTCCTGCTCGTGCCCGATCGCGCTCACCACGGGCGTCCGGCAGGCCGCCACCGCGCGGATCAGCGCCTCGTCGGAGAACGGAAGCAGGTCCTCGAGCGAGCCACCGCCGCGCGCGATCACGATCACGTCCACGTCGGGATCCTCGTCGAGGCGCCGCAGCGCGTCGATGACCTCGGCGACCGCGAACGGCCCTTGTACCGCCGTCTGCTCGACCCGGAACCGGACGGCTGGCCAGCGCCGCCCGGCGTTCTGCTGGATGTCTCGCTGAGCCGCGGAATCGCGTCCGCATATCAGGCCGATGACACCTGGCAGGAAAGGAAGTGCCCGCTTTCGTTCGGCCGAAAAAAGCCCTTCCGAGGCGAGCTGGCGGCGCAGCCTTTCGAGCCGGGCGAGCAGCTCGCCCACGCCCACGGCGCGGATCTCCAGGGCGGTCAGGGCGAACGAGCCCCGGTTGGCGTTGAAGTCCGGCCGGGCCAAGATGACCACCCTGGCCCCGTCGGCGGGGGGCGGCTCGGCGGCGTCGAACACCTGCCGGGAGCAGATGACCCGCACCGACACGGCCGCGATCGGGTCGCGCAGGGTCAGGAACACCGCGCCGCCGCGCACCGCGAGCTCGGCGATCTGCCCTTCCACCCAGACCCGGCCCAGCCGGCCGATCCACCCGCCGACCAGCTGGAGCACCGTGCGGACGGGAACGGGTGACTCAGCCGACGTGTCGAGCGCCACTAAGCTTCGGCCTCCAGCTTGACGATCCGGCGTTCGAACATGGTCACCACATCGGCACGGGCGGCGTGCGCCCGCTCGTAGTCAGCAAGCTGCCTGACCTGCGCGACGTCCAGGTTCCGCAGCCGCGCACGCAGCGACGCCACGGATAGCTCGTCGTAGTTCGGCAGCGGCGGCGCGGAATCGGCCGGCTTGCCCTCCGGCTCGGGAGCGCTAACAGGAGCGGCCGCGGCGGCGCCGACGGGAGCGGCCGTGGCGGCGCTGACGGGAGCGGCCGTGGCGGCGCTGACGGGCTCGGGAGCAGTAATTGGCTCGGTGCTGACGGACGGGGCGGTGCTGCCGGACCCGGTGGCGTCGAGGGGGGAGCCTTCATCGCCGCCGAGCAGCCGCACGTTGCCGGTCTTGTCGAAGTCCCTGGTGCTCTGCGGCTTCGGCGGCTTCGGCGGCTCTGCGGAAGCCGGCTGGGCCGGAGCCGGCTTAGCCGCTGCTCGCCTGGCCCGAGTCGGCTTAGCCACGGCGGGCTTGGCGGAGGCCGGCCTAGCGGCGGCTGGGGTTCGCTTGGCCGTGGCTGGCTTGGCGGCGGCGGGTTTCGCCGGGGCTGCCCCGGCCGCGACCGGCTCGGCCGTTACCGGCTCGGCGGGGGCTGCCGCCGTCTCTTCGCGCTGGCCGGCCGGGTTGGTGACGGTCGCGTCAGTGACCGTTTCGGACGGCTCGGGCGTCCGGGCTCGCGGGACGTCCTGGCCCGCGGGGGTCTTATTCCTGAGCTTGTCCGCGATTAGCAGGAGCTGGCCGATGCCGGCGAAGACGCCGCGCAGGGCCTGGGCCGGGGCTTCTTTGATGCGTTCGCTGACCTGCGGAACGCGCATGTCACACTCTCCTCGAGGACGGGATACCACGTGGCGCCCAGGCGGGCTTGCCAGCGTCTCCTGGCGCCGATGCATCGCTGTTAGTCAGCGCTTGTTCCCTGACGGGTTATCTTCGCGCCTCCGGGTTGTGTGTCGCAATACCCGCACCGTGGCGGGAGGACGCCTGGCTTGTTCCAGGACATACTCACCTACCATGGAGTCATGTCTTCGAGCCTGCGACGGGTCCTGCTCGCCAAGCCTCGCGGCTACTGCGCCGGGGTTGACCGGGCTGTGCAAGCGGTCGAGATGGCCCTGGACAAGTTCGGGCCCCCGGTGTACGTACGCCGGCAGATCGTGCACAACACGTACGTCGTCAGCACGCTGGAAAGGCGCGGCGCGATCTTCGTGGCCGAGGTCGACGAGGTGCCGCCCGGCGCGGTCGTGGTGTTCTCCGCGCACGGCATCGCCCCCGAGGTCCGCCTCGACACGGAGCGCCGCGGGCTGCGCGCCATCGACGCGACTTGTCCCCTCGTGACCAAGGTGCACAACGAGGCGCGCCGGTTCGCGGCCAAGGACTACGACATCTTGCTGGTCGGCCACGCCGGACACGAAGAGGTGGTGGGGACGGCCGGAGAGGCCCCGTCCCGGGTCCGCCTGGTCGACGGTGTGGACGGTGCCGCGGACGTGGAGGTCAGGGACCCGTCGAGGGTGGTCTGGCTGTCGCAGACCACGCTGTCGGTGGACGAGACCGTCGAGACCGTCAACGCCCTGCGCGAGCGCTTCCCCGCCCTGCTCGATCCGCCGAGCGATGACATCTGCTACGCCACGCAGAACCGGCAGGCCGCGGTCAAGGTCATCGCCACCCAGGCTGACCTGGTGATCGTGGTGGGATCGCCGAATTCCTCGAACTCCGTCCGGCTGGTCGAGGTGGCCAAGGACTACGGCGCTCGCGCCGCCTACCTGGTCGACGACGCCGGCGAGGTCGACGAGCGGTGGCTGGACGGCGTGACGACGGTCGGCGTGACCAGCGGGGCCTCGGTGCCGGAGGAACTAGTGGCCGCCGTGCTGGCCAAGCTGGCCAGCCAGGGGTTCGGCACGGTGGAGGAAGTCGAGGCGGTGGAGGAGCACATGACGTTCGCGCTCCCGCGCGAGCTCCGCACCGCCGCACCCGCCGGAGCCGCCGCACCCGCCGGAGCCGCTGGTGCCGCTCGTGCCGCGGGACCCCGCCGGAACGGCTAGCGCCGGCGAACCCACCGGTCACCGCGCGGCCGGGCGTCTTTCAGCGCCTGGCCCAGGTTTCTGATCAGCGGCATCGCGGGCATCTCGGGCCGGTAGCCGCGGCCGAACGCGATCGCGATGGTCAGGGCCGTGCCGGTGAACAGCCAGGGAGCCGAGCTGCCCAGCGTGACCAGGATCCTTTCCGCGACCAAGAAGGCGCCAGGCGCGGTGAGCACCTCGGCGAGGACGCTCCCGGCGAAGAAGGCCAGCGGCGGGCACACCACCACCGCGCGCAGCCCGCTGGCTCGTGTGTAACACGTGACCACGCCGCAGGTCATGACGAACACCACGTCGGCGAAGTCGCTCCAGCCGGTCCAGGCCGTTATGAGCAGGCCGAAGAAACAGGCCGCGAACAGCGCGACGACCGCGCCGCGCCCGGTCAGCCTGATGGATCCGGTGGGCTGAGGCTGCGGAGGTTTCGGCGTCCCGGCTTTCTGGCCCGGGGCCCGGGTCTGCGTCATCGAGCGGCACGCACCAGGCTGACCTCAGCCGGCCCGAGCTCGCCCGGCCCGATTTCACGAGGCTCATCGCCGAGCAATTCCGGCGCGGACAGGGCCCGGGTCGTTTCCTCCACCGGCGCCGGCGCGGCGAGCTCCGCGTCGACGACGCCGAGCTCGTTGAGCCGCCTGGCGGTGACCAGCACCCGGCTTTCCAGCGAGCCGACGGCCTGGTTGTAGGTGGACACGGTCGTGCTCAGCGCACGGCCCAGGCGGTCCACGTGGCCGCCGAGGCTCGCGATCCGCTCGTAGAGCGTGCGGCCGAGGTCGAAGACGGCGCGGGCGTTCTCGGCCAGCGCCGCCTGCTGCCAGGCGTACTGCGCCGTGCGCAGCATCGTGACCAGCGTGGTGGGAGTGGCGATGTGCACCTTGCGGGCGAGCGCGTACTCCAGTAGCCCGGGGTCACGTTCCAGCGCCGGGGCCAGGAACGCCTCGCCCGGGATGAACAGGATCACGAACTCGGGGGACGGGCTCAGCGCCGCCCAGTAGGCCTTGGCGGCCAGCCGGTCCACGTGTTCCCGCACGTGCCGCGCGTGCGCGTCCATCCTCGCCGTCCGCACGTGCTCGTCGTCGGCTTCGGCCGCCTCCAGGTACGCGGCGAGCGACACCTTGGAGTCCACCACGATGTTCTTGCCGCCGGCCAGGCGCACCACCATGTCCGGGCGCAGCGCGCCGTCCGCGGTGGCCACGGCGACCTGCTCGTCGAAGTCGCAGCGGGCACTCATCCCGGCCAGCTCGACCACCCGGCGCAGCTGCAGCTCACCCCAGCGGCCCCTGGCCTCCGGCCGCCGCAGCGCGGTGACCAGCGCCTGCGTCTGGGCCCGCAGCTGCTCGGAGCTCTGCCGCGCGATGGCGACCTGCTCGGCCAGGGCCGCGTGCGACCGGGTCCGGGCCGCGTCCGACTCCCGAAGCTGCTCCTCGACGCGGGCCAGGGTTTCCCGCAACGGCCCGACGAGATGCTCGACCGCCAAGCGGCGGGTCTCGAGCTCGCCAGCCGCGGTCGCGTTCGCCGCCTGCAGCCGTCCCTCGGCGACCTCGAGGAACCGCGAGGTGCTCGCGTCCAGCGCCTGCGCGGACAGGGCCTGGAACCGCTCGGCGAGCTGGCCCTCGACGAGCGCGGCCCGTTCGGCTGCACTGCGCTCGATCATCCCGGTTTTGTCCTCGGCGGCGCGGGCCCGCTCGTCCGCCGCCCGGGCCCGGCCGACCAGGTCCGCGGCGGTGGCGGCGAGCCGACCACGGGCGAACAGGTATCCGATCGCTGCCCCGATGACGATCCCGAGCAGCAGTCCGGCAAGCAACGCACCCATATGCAACGATGATCTCACCGTGAGTGCCGAACCCGGTGGCGACACGCCCGGCCGCGGCCCAAACAGCTCCGCGGTCGCGCGCGACGGGGCCGGCGGTCCCGCTCCGGCCGGCCGCCGTAGTCGGCTGGGCCGCCGCCTCCCGGCTGGTCTTTTATTGGGCCGAACGGTCTTAGTAGCTGCCCCGTCTCACCTGCGTGCACAATGGGGCGATGGCACAGCTGTCCGCGTCTGTTCCGGCAGAAGGTTCTACGCCACGGGGATCGACGCCGGCCCCCGAGTCTACGGCGGCCCTGCTGGCCGCTTACCTGCACGCGGCCGGCGTGCGGCACGTCTTCGGCTATCCCGGCGAGTCCGTCATCGACTTCATGGAGGCGGCCCGCCACCGGGGCATCGAGATGGTGTCGGCGGTGCGGGAGGGCACGGCCGCCTTCATGGCGGAGGCGGCGGCGATGGCGACCGGCTTGCCCGGGGTCTGCCTGTCCACCCTGGGGCCGGGGTCGACGGCGGTGCTGAACGGCGTGGCCTCGGCCACCCTGGACCGGGTGCCGATGCTGGCGGTCTCCGGTCAGATCGAGAGTTCCCGCGAGCAGTTCTTCACCCACCAGGTGGTCGATCACAACCGGATGTTCGCTCCGGTCACCAAGCTGGCGCTGCGCCTGGACGCGGCCTCGGCGGACACCGTCATCCGCAAGGCGCTGCGGACGGCCGCCGCCGAACGGCCTGGAGCCGTCCACCTGACCGTGAACGCCGACTCCTGGTCCATCCCGGCGGGCCCGGCCCCGACGGGAACCGGCGGCGCGGTCAATCCGCCCCCGCTGACCGCATCGGCGGGATCTGTCGACGTGTACGGCGACGGTGACCCGCTGCGGGTCCTGCGCGCCGCGCGCCGCCCGGTGCTGCTGGCGGGCATCGCCGCGCTCCGCTGCGCCGCGGGCCCGGAGCTGGTTCGCCTCGCCGAACTGGCCGGAATCCCGGTGGTGGTCTCACCGATGGCCAAGGGTACGTTTCCCGAGGACCACCCGTACTTCGCTGGCGTGCTTGATATGGCGGGTCACCGCGTCGTCTGGGACCTGCTGGCCGGTGCCGACCTGATCGTGGCCGCGGGCTTCGACCCGGTGGAGCTGATCAGCCCGTGGTCGGTCACCACCGCGGTGCTGCACCTGGACACCACCCCGAACACCGATCAGGTCTACGCCAGCGCACACGAGCTGGTCGGCCACGTCGCGGCCATCCTGGACTGGATCTCGGCGCAGTGGTCAGGTGAACCCCGGTGGGCCGAGACCGAGGTCGCGGCGCACCGGGCCCGGCTGCGCGCGGCCTGGCTGGCGGGCCGGGCCGAGGGCAAGCTCAACCCCTCGGAGGTGGTGGCCATCGCCCGGGAAGCCGCCCCGGCCGACGCGCTCGTGACCACCGACGTCGGCTCGCACAAGATCATGGCGGGCCAGGTGTGGCAGGCCACCGAGCCGCGTTCGGTGCTGATGACCAACGGGCTTTCGGCCATGGGGTTCGGCGTGCCCGCGGCGATCGCGGCGAAGCTCACCCGTCCGGACCGGCCGGTGATCGCCCTGGTCGGCGACGGCGGCTTCGCGATGGCCGCGACCGAGATGCGGATCGCCTCGGCCCTGGGCCTGCCGGTCACCGTGGTGGTGTTCGCCGACGGCAGCCTGAACCGGATTGAGCTGCGCCAGCAGATGATGGGCTACCCTCCGACGGCCACCCGGATGGACGGGATGGACCTGGTCACGCTGGCCGAGGCGATGGACTGCGACGGCGCGCGGGTCGACACCACGGCGGGCCTGGAGAAGGCGCTCGCGGGCTTCGGTGCCAGGTCTCGCCCGCTGGTCGTCGAGGCTCGCATCGACCCGGCCCAGTACGAGGTCCAGTTCTAGCCTCTTCGTTGGCTTCCCCGCGCCACTAAACTGCGCGGGTGAGTCTGTCTATCGGCATTGTCGGCCTGCCCAACGTCGGCAAGTCCACCTTGTTCAACGCGCTGACCCGGGCCGGCGCGCTGGCGTCCAACTACCCGTTCGCCACCATCGAGCCGAACGTCGGCGTCGTGGGCGTCCCTGACCCGCGGCTGGCCGAGCTGGCGAAGCTGTACGACTCGGCGCGGGTGGTGCCGGCCAGCGCGCGGTTCACCGACATCGCCGGCCTGGTCCGCGGCGCCTCGCAGGGCCAGGGGCTCGGCAACCAGTTCCTCGCCCACATCCGCGAGACCGACGCGATCTGCCAGGTGGTACGCGTCTTCGCCGACCCGGACGTGACGCACGTGGACGGCGACGTGTCGCCGGAACGCGACATCGAGACGGTTGTCACCGAGCTGATCCTGGCCGACCTGCAGACCCTGGAAAAGGCCCTGCCCAGGCTGGCCAAGGAGACGAAGTTCGCCAAGGATCCCGCGCGAGCCCAGGTCGCCCAGGCCGCGGCCGCCGCGGCCGAACTCCTCGACACCGGGACCGCGCTGTCGGCCGGCGCCGCGGCCGCGGGCATCGATCTGGCCGCCCTGCGCGAGCTGCAGCTGCTGACGGCCAAGCCGTTCCTGTACGTGTTCAACATGGACACCTCCGAACTCGCCGACGACGACCTGCGCAAGCGCCTGTCCGCGCTGGTGGCCCCGGCCGAGGCGATCTTCCTGGACGCGAAGACCGAAGCCGACCTGGTCGAACTGCCCGAGGACGAGGCCGCGGAACTGCTCGCCGAGGCCGGCCTGGGCGAGCCCGGGCTGGCCCAGCTGGCGCGGGCCGGGTTCCGCGCCCTCGGCCTGCAGACCTTCCTCACCGCGGGCCCGAAGGAGACCCGGGCCTGGGAGATCAGGGCCGGGGCAACCGCCCCGGAGGCGGCCGGCGTCATCCACACCGACTTCCAGCGCGGCTTCATCAAGGCCGAGGTGGTCTCGTTCGACGACCTCATCGCGGCGGGCTCCGTGCCCGCGGCCCGCGCCGCCGGCAAGGCCCGCATCGAAGGCAAGGACTACATCATGCGCGACGGCGACGTGGTCGAGTTCCGCTTCAACGTATAGGGCTACTGCCGAGCGTCTCTTCCAACATGCCGGCTGCCCGGGGCACCAAGTTGTACAAACGTGGTTACACTCCAGGCGTGCGCGTACCAGCGGCTCGCCTCGAGAAATCCAGCGCTCGGATCTCCTGGGGCGCATCGAGGACGCCATCGACGCATCCGGAGCCCCGTCACCCCCTGGAGGGCCAGTGACCGGACCAGAGCATTACCGGGAAGCCGAACGGATCATGAGGGATCTGACCTTCGTCGACCGCGGCAAAACACAAGAGCTTGGTTTCCCGGAGGCCATGGCCATGGCTCAAGTCCACGCAATCCTCGCGCTCGCCGCCGCAACCGGAGTGGCTTCAGGTACCGGCGAATGGTTCGAAGCCACGGCGCCGGTTATCCCCGCGGCATCGAGCCAGCGGCCTGAATACCGTGGCCCGGTCCCGCGGTCCGGCCCGGACGAAACCGTCCGGCCGCAGGTAGTCGAGCGTTGGGACGCGCAGTTAAAGGCTCCTCGGGGCGGATCTCGGCCGCGGCGCTGGTCATGTCCCATCCGGCGGTGTCGTCGCTCGCGGCCTTCTGGAAGGCCCACCATGCGGCAGTGAGCGCCCGGGCCACGTCGGGAGCGCTAGCCGTCATCGAGATAGTCACCCGGACATAATCCCTTCCTCGCCGGGTCTCAGACTCGATGCGCGGGGCGATCAGCGCCGGGCTTTCCTGCTCGGCGAGACGGCGCTCGAACTCGCCGCTGACCGCTCCCCATGCGCGCCAGCCGCCGTTCCGGGGCACGCTGAGGCGCACCGAATAGCGCGTGCCATCCCCCCGGACGATCATGCAAGCCGTCATCCCCGGTGCGGGACCACGCGACACTACCTGGGCGGATGCTGGCCCCCGCCTCGAGTGCGGTCAGCGCCCCGGTATCCCGCGTCATAGCCGGAAGGCAGGCCTGTCTCATTGGCATGAGACCAATACCATTGCGGCGGACAGCGCGGCTAGAGGCCGGGAGGGTGCCGGAGTGGCGCGTGCCGCTGAGCGGCACGCGCCGGGAAGCGGGATTCAGCGCGGCCAGCGAGCTGCTCCCGAACGAGACCTGCGGTATGGCGCGTTTGCCCAGGTCGATAGGCCATGCGTCCGCTGCAACGGATAAGGCCGCGCACTCGGGCTGGTGGCCGCCGCCGTACCCGCGCGGCCTTCCTGCTGTCCGTTGACAATAATCGTATTTGTGTTTGATACTTACTAGATGTTCTTGGTGTCTGATGAGCAGTAGTGCGAAGGCGATCCAATGATCGAAGGCGCAGCTGAGCCTGGCCCAGTCGTAAGCGACCGGTAATCTCCGGGACAGCCAGCCACTATCAATGATGCGTTTTCCCAGCTCAAGAACCGGAAGGGGTGTCTTGACCGGCGCTGTGTCCGTCCGGGTCGGCGCGGCATACGGGCCGCGTGGACATCTAGCGCACTGGGTCCAGCCCTGCTGGCAACCGTCCGCCCGATGCGAGGTGACCTGCGGTGACGTCGATGCCCGGTCGCTTTCCCCGTCTCGCGCTCGCGCGATCGGCCCGACCGGAGGCGGCGCCGGCCCGTCTGAATACAGTGCGAACCCGATTGAACCCTGTGCGTGTCCGCCACGTATCACGGATGCTGGTCGTTTTGTCCGCGCAGATGTCCCGGTGATCCGCTGTAACCGGTTCCTAACCGAGACTTCATGGCGCACAATGGACGGCGAGGCCAGCACGAAGGGACGGCCGCGCCCGCCTTGGCTGGGCGTGGAAACGTGCGGAGGTGTGATGGTTCGCGGGCCAAAATCCGGTAACGGAACGCGGTCGTCCGTGCACTATCTCGATTCGGCGGGGCTCGCCCCGCTGTGGCCCCGACCCAGGGACCCTAGGGCGCTAGGCAGTCAGACCGATCCGCTGGCGCCTGGCCTGCTGGCGGATGACTCTCTGGCCGCTGATCCGGGGGCCGACGGTACCTGGAGTGGCGCGGGCGGCCGGTGGCTGCTGTGGCCGCTGAGGGTCGTGCTGTGGGCGGCCCTGCTGGTCATCGCGTTCCGCGGGGTAACCGCGATTGTCTTCAACCAGACATCGGCACCAGCGGGCGGCGGCCCGGCAGCCCCGAGCGCCGCCGGCGGGCAGTTTCCCGTCACGTTGGCCGAGGCGTACGCGACCGAGTTCGGCCGCGTCTACCTGAGCCTCAGCCCGCAAACCCAGGGACAGCGGGCGCTGGAACTCGCGGCCTTCGTGCCCGCCAGCGTCGCGGCTGCCCACCCGGATCTGGGCTGGAACGGCACCGGCCAGCTGAACCTGCAGGCGGTGCAGGTCGCGGGCATCACGGTGCAGGATCCAGACCATGCCGTCGTGACGCTGCTCGCCTTGGTCAACGGCCAGATGATGGAGCTAGGCGTGCCGATCGCCGCCTCGGGTTACGGCGTCGTGGTCTCCGGCGAGCCCGCATGGCTGCCCGCACCACAGCAGATTTCGCTCCCGTCGCCTGCCTCGCGCGGCTCGGACCCGGTGGCGCAAAGCCAGCTAAACAATGAGCTGCCAGCCTTTTTCCAGGCCTACGCCCGCGGTGATAGCGCCGCGCTCAGCCGGTTCCTGGTGCGTGGCGTGTCGCTGACCGGGCTTGGCGGTGCGCTGACGTTTGACTCGATCGCCGGGCTTCACGTGCCTCCCGGCGGCGCGACCCGCCAGATAACGGTGACCGTGATATGGCAACTGCCTGAACAGCCCGGATCTGCCGCCGGAAATTTGGGGATGGCATCAAAACTTGAGATGTCGTATCGTATGTCGGTCGTCGACCTTCAAAGCGGTAAATGGTATGTAAAGGAGATTGGAGCGTCGACCGAGGCGGTGGGAGCCCGATGACCAGGACAGGGCCTGCTGACGTCGTCGTGTCCGCGTGCGCTCGCATCGTGCCCGGCTGGCCTGTTCCCGCCCGGCCCGGCCCCCGCGGGCTGGCCGCCCAATCTCGCCGGCCCCGGCTCGTCCGTCCGCCGCTGCGACGCCAGCGCGCCAGGGCGCCGCAGTCGCCGAGTCCGCGGCTGCCCACGCTCGCATATCCGCTTTACTTGTACTTGCTCGGGTGGCATGCCGCAACATTCTTCGGATGGTCAATTGATCCCGGAAGGGACATTTTATGTATACTCACCTCGCCGCTGCGACGGCTCCAGTGGCCTTGAGTACGCAGGGTCTGGTTACGTACCTGCAGGGCCTGTTCGGGCCATTGTTCCTCGGCATCGTCGGGATCGTAGCAATTTTCTTCCTGTTCACCCGTGAGATCACCCGGTTTGTGCAGTTCATGGTGCTTGCCGTGGCCATTGCGGTGGTTTTCTACACGCCAAGTATCGTGCAGACGCTTGCCACCGGTATAGCGAACGCGCTCGGAGTCCACTGATCCCCGTCAGGAAGAAGGAGCGCGCCGCTAGTGGATCTTCCCACTTATACGAATATCTGGCGGATCGAAAAACGGCTCTACAAGCTTTACGATTTTCGGCTGCCAGCACCTTTGCCGATCACCTGGATTGGTGTTTTCACCGGGATCACTGTTCCGTACGTGGTTTTCCTTATTGCGATCGGGTTGCCGTTTAACCACAACCTGGTATGGCTTTACGTGTTGCCTCCCGGAGTGCTCACCTGGCTGACGACCCGGCCGGTCATTGAAAGTAAGCGATTGCCGGAGTTGGTGAGTTCGCAACTCCGGTATGTCGCCGAGCCGCGGACCTGGTGCCGGATGGCTCCGTTTGCCGAGAAGGACGACATTTTGGTGACCGCCCGGGTGTGGCACAAGCATCCGCCGCGGGCGCGGCCGAAGAAGGCGAAGGAGGCCCCGGCCGAGGCCAAGGCCAAGGCCCAGTCGAGCGCACCTGTGCCGCAGGCGGCCGCAGAGGAATCACTCCAGGCCGAGGTGCGTCCGGCTAAGACCCGGCGAGCCGCCGCGAAGCCGTTGATGTCGGCCCAGCAGACGGCTTTGCCGCCGGCCGCGTCACCGTTGTCCGAGCCGGCCGCGCCGCCGCCGTCGGCCGCGCCGCCGCCGTCGGCGCAGGTGCCGGTGCCGGAACGGGCGTCGGCTCACCCCGGGCCGAAACGGATCAAAGCGCGGCCAGGGGCGCGGCTCACGTGGTCTCCGTGGCCGTACGGATCCGAGCCGGACACCCGGGCGGCTGGCCCGGCCGGCGATCCGGCTCCCGAACCGGGTCAGCGCCCGGCCTGGATGGTCTCGCCGCATCCTGCCGGTGCGCCGGACTCCAGGGCGCTCGAGGTCTCGCACGATTCTGACCCCGGCCTCCACGGCCTGAGGCAGCCACGCGCGCCGTTCGGCCCGACGTCCTGGCCGTCACCCGAGGCCGGTCCGTTTCTCCTGCCTCGCCCGATCCCCGAGCCGGGCCCGTTCCCCGAAGCTGGCCCGTTCCCCGAGGGCCCGTTCGCCGAAGCTGGTCCCTTCCCGGAGGCCGGTCCCTTCCCGGAGGCCGGTCCCTTCCCGGAGGCCGGTCCCTTCCCCGAAGCGGATCCCTTCCCCGAAGCGGATCCCTTCCCCGAAGCGGATCCCCGCCTAGAAGCCGGCTCGGTCCCGGAGGCCAGCCAGGTCCCCGCGCCGGAGCCGCCGCCAGCGGAGGCTTCCCCGCAGATGACACCCGCCTGGCCGCAGGCGCCGGCGACGTCGCCCAAGCCCCGGGCGCGCTGGATGCTTCGCGTTCAGCCGAGGCTGCCCGCTGCTTCGGCACTGGACCGGCCCACGGCGGCCTCGCCGGCCTCGCCGGCCGAGCCGGTTCCGCAGGCGCGGGAATCTGCGCCAGAGCCGCCCGCGGCACCCGCAGCGGGCGCCACTGAACTCGCCGTGTCTGACCCGCCCGCGTCCGAGGCTCCTGGCCCCGCGTCCGAGGCTCCTGCGCTTGCGCCCGCGGATCCTGCGCCCGCGCCCGAGATCCCTGCGCTCGCGCCCGAAGCGCCTGCGGAGCCCGTAGCCACATCCGAGATGCCACCACCCCCGCCCGCAGCGCCCACGGTACCCGCCTCGCCCGAGACGCCTCTGCGCCCCGCGCCCGGGCCACTGGTCACGTCCGCACCAGCACCGGTCGCGCCGCCACCGGTCACGTCCGCACCAGCACCGGTCGCGCCGCCACCGGTCACGTCCGCACCAGCACCGGTCGCGCCGCCACCGGTCACGTCCGCGCCGCCACCGGTCACGTCCGCTCCGGCGGCGGCCAAGGTCGTCGGCGGCGAGCGGGAACGGCCGCGGCCGTCTATCGAGCGGGCGCTCAGCGGCCCGGGCAGTCGCGATGACGTGAGCTGGCGGCGCCAGGTGAAGGTGGTCCCCGGCGGTCAGGGACCGGGCAAACGGGACCAGGAGAGGTTGGATCGCGACCGCGCCAGGCTGCCGTTGGCCGGTCCCCGCCGGATTGCCGTGCTCGGCTGCACCAGGGGCGCGGGACAGACCGTGACCGCCCTGATGACCGGCCACATCCTGGCCGCGGTACGCGGCGCCGCCGTCGCGGTGCTTGACCTGAATCCCGGTGCCACCTCGCTGGCTGCGCGCCGCGACCCGGCCATCTCGGTGCAGGCGCTGCTGGCCGGCCACGAGCCAGGCCAGCCAGGCCTGCCGGGCGGCCGCGGCTCAGGTGCGAGATTCGACGTGATCGCTGACCAGCCGGGAAACGGCGCCGCGCGCCCCCTCGAAAGAGACGACTACCAGCGGCTGGCCGATCTGGTGGCCGCTCGGTACACGCTGACCATGATCGATCCGGCGGCGTCGGGACTGACCCGGGTGCTCATCGCGGCGGACCAGCTGGTACTGGTCGCCCCGGCCAGTCCGGACGCGGCGACCGCGCTGGCCAACACCCAGCAGTGGCTCGGCGCGCACGGCTACGGCGAGCTGGCCGGACGCGCCGTGACGGTCGTCAACGGCGTCAGCAGGCGGACGATGGAAGACGTGCTCCGGGCCGAATCCGTGGCCAGGGGCCGCTGCCGGGCCATCGTCCGGGTGCCGTGGGATGATCTTCTGTCCGCGCGTCCCGGCTCGCCCTCGGCACTTGCCCCGCAGACCAGGCTGGCCTACACGGCGCTGGCCGGCGTGCTCGTCGCGGGCATGGCCGCGGACCCAAGAAGCCCCGTTCCCGGAAGGAATCCTGGTGAGCACTCGGACTAAGGGGTCTAAGGGTTCCCGGGGGCGTACCCGGCTCAGCATCCGGTACTTCGACGACCGCATCCTGCTTACCGACACTCACGCCTGGGCGTACTACCGGGTTCCCTCGGTGTCGTATGAGTTCACGACCCCGGAGGAGCGGGAGGCGCTGGCGACCAACATCACTGTCGCACTGGCCGCGATCAGGATGCAGGACGCGGAGGTCCACCTGCGCATCGCGCACCGGTCCTACCCGGCGCACGCGTGGGCCACCGGGCTGGATGCGACCTCGGACGGGGGCCCGGGTTGGCGGGAGTACCTGGAGCAGACCTATCAGCACGTCTGGGCGAAGGACTTCTGGGGCAAGGAGATCTACCTCGGGGTCAGGCTCGGCCAGCGTGGCGTGCGAGCGCAGCTGTCGGGCGGAGTGCTGTCCCAGTTCCGCGGCACGTACGCTCGCGGCGAGCGCGGGCTGGGGCTCGGCGACGAGGCGGTCGGCCCGCCGGAGATCGGCAAGTGGACGGAATCAGCGGAGCGGCTGGGCCGGGCGCTCAACGCGAGCGCGCTGGCCGCCAGGCACGCGACCTCCGGTGAGATCGCCTGGCTGGTCCGGCACACGCTCATGCAGACGGCAGGTGAGCCGTTGCCGTCCGCGACCAAGCGCCGGAGATGGGGTGCGGGGGAGATCGACACCCTTTTCGAGGGGCAGATCCATAACGGGCGGACGCTGCTGTGCCTGGAGCATATGTCGGGGGAGTCGTACGCCGCTTTCCTCTCGTTCGCCCGGTTTCCCGATGTAATGTCCTTCCCCGACGGAGAGCCGTGGCTGCATTTCGCTGATTCGCTTCCGTTCCCGGTCGAGATCAGCTCGCGGATGAAGCTCATTCCGCCCGCGAAGGCCAGCAAAGACGTCAGCCGCCGCCTTGCGCACGCGCGCGACATGGACGCGCATATCCGGGAGGCGGGCGCGGAGGCGCCCATCGCCCTAGCCGAGCAGATCGCCGCGGCCAGAATGCTCGAGCACGGCATCACGAAGGAACGGCTGCCGTTTGTCTATGGCTGGCACCGCCTGGTCGTGGCGGCTCCGACCAGGGAACTGTGCGTCCGCCGGGTCGAGGCGGTCATCGAGCATTACCGCGATATCGGAATCGACGTGGTCAACTCCACCGGTGACCAGTTCTCGCTGTTGTGCGAGGCGCTGCCAGGTGAGCGGATCCGGCTGAATTCCTATGTGCAGCGGCAGCCGCTATACACGATCGCTGGCGGAATGCCCACCGCGACGGTGGAACTCGGCGACCGGGTAGACGCGGGTTCGGGCTGGATCGGGCCCTATATCGGCGAGACCCTCGGCCGGGCGCGGTCCATCGTGCATTTCGACCCGCTGGTGGCGGCCGCGCGCAACCGGCCCACCGCCGTGGCCATTACCGGTGAGCCCGGCGGCGGGAAGACGACGCTGGCCATGCTGCTCATCTATCAGCTGGCGCTGCGCGGCGCGACCGTCGCGGTGATCGACCCGAAGGGCGACGCGGAATCGCTGGTGGAATACCTGAGGCGGCAGGGCAGGAAGGCGCGGGTGCTGCCGCTCGGCGCGGCCGCGCCCGGGCTGCTCGACCCGTTCTCGTTCGGTGCGGACCTATCCGAGAAGCGGACGATGGCCACCGAGACGCTGCGGCTGCTGCTCCCGCGGATGAGCGAGGAGCGGGAAAGCGCCATGATCCAGGCGGTCGGCGCGGTGGCCGGAACCGAGCGGCCCAGCCTGGGCAAGGTCATCAAGCACCTGGAGCGGGCCGATGATCCGGCCTGGAAGAACACCGGCGCGGTGATGCGGTCGATCTCTGAGATGCGCCTGGCCCGGCTGTGCTTCGCCCCGTCGGTGGGTCAGCAGATCGATGCGGAAGGCTGGACCACGGTCTTCACGCTCGCCGGTCTCACGCTGCCTGACACCAACACCAGCCGGGACGACTACTCCTACGAGCAGCGGCTTTCGGTGGCGCTGCTCTACCTGGTGTCCCAGTTCGCCCGCAAGCTCCTCAACGGCATCGACCGGGCCGCGGCCAAGGCGATCTTCCTGGACGAGGCGTGGGCGATCACGTCTACTCCCGAGGGCGCCAAGCTGGTGCCCGAGGTGTCACGGATGGGCCGGTCGCGGAACACCGCGCTGATCCTGGTCTCGCAGAACGCCGGCGACCTGCTGAACGAGCAGGTGACCAACTGCCTGTCCGGGGTGTTCGCGTTCCGGTCGACCGAGCGCGGCGAGGTGGCGAACGTCATGTCGCTGCTCGGGGTCGCGCCCTCCGATGAGCACAAGGCCGCGCTTCGCTCGCTCGGTAACGGCGAGTGCATCTTCCGGGATCTGGATGACCGGGCCGGGCGGATCGGGATCGACTTGGTCTCCGACGAGCTGAGGGACTGGATCGACACCAACCCCACCCGGGCCAGGCACAGCCAGCCTGACCCGGCTAGTCGCAGGGAACCCAGCGCGGACGCGCTGTCGCCGCCGGGCGAAGGCACCTCGGCGGTAGGCACGTCCGCGGTCGGCACGCGAACGGCGGAAGCGTCGTCGTAAAGCAGAACCAGGAGCTCCCTCTGATGGCTATTTCGCCAGCCCCGCCCGAACCTCGCGGGTTCCTGGGACGGGACCGCGCTGACTCCCAGTCACTCGGCCGCCACGTCTCGCGCTGGGTTATCCGGATACTCCTGCTCGCGGTGGCCTTGCTCGCGATCTCGACGCCCGCGCTGGCGGCGACCCACGGGGCCCACGCGGCCCACGCGGCCCATGGGCCTGCGTCGGCATCCCAGGCCCGGGTCGCGTCCGCTGCCCGGGTCGCGTCCGCCGCCCGGGTCGCGTCCGCCGCCCGGTCCACCGCCGCCCCGGACATGCTGACCGCCAACCTCACCCCGGCCGTGCCCGGCGGGGTATGCCAGGTGCCGGGCATCGGGGACATCGGCGGGCTCGTCGGGCTGTGCAACCAGGGCTCAAGCGGGCTCGTCGGCAGCCTCAACAACATCTGCCAACCCTCGCTGCCGCAACCCGAGCAGGCCACCGGCGGTATCGACGCGATGATCCAGCCGCCCGCCGCCGCGGCCGGCGGGAAGACGCTGTACGACAACTACGGGATCGCCGGCCAGTTCTGGGCCGCCCACGGCCTGCAGTGTTCTGACATGACCTCGCTGATCGGCAATAACGTCGCCGGGATGGTCTTGGACGCGGCCAAAGCCGTGGACCGGGTGACGATCACCGTCTATCAGTCGGCGGCGGGGAACAACATCCTCACCTGGCTGCAGAACGCCGTCGACCGGCTGATCAGCGCGCTCGGCAATGCCATCTACTTCCCCTACCTGGCGCCGGTGGTGATCCTCGGCGCGATCTGGCTCGCCTGGCAGGGACTGATCCGCAAGCGCGCCACCCGGACCATCGAGGGCACGCTGTGGATGGTGGTGGCCACCGTGGCCGCCATCGCGCTGATCGGCAGGCCCGCCTCCTTCACCGGCGTCGGGACGACCGTCTCCAACGGCGTCACCGGTGTGCTCAACACCGCGTTCTCCAAGCTGCCCGCCCCGGCCGGCAGCAACTGCCTGCCGGTTCAGGCGGGCGACCCGCAGAGCGTGACCGGCAACTTCGCCTTCACCTCGGGCAACGGCCTGGTGGACGAGAACGCCAACGAGCTGTGGTCGGTCCTGGTGTGCAAGCCGTGGCTGGACGGGGAGCTCGGTATCACCGCCTACGCCGCGACCGGCAACGGCACCCAGACGGTGGTGAACACCTACGGCAGGCAGCTGCTGTGGGCGCAGGCGATCGCGGCCAACGAGACCCCGTCCACCGCGCTGATCCAGGCCAAGCAGTCCACCTACACCGGCATCGCGGCGTCCATCCAGCAGAACAACCCGGCCATCTATCCCCTGTTCCAGGGCAACCAGTGGACCACCCGGCTGGAGATCGCCTTCGCCGCGATATTCGCCGCGCTCGTGGCCGGCTTGCTCATCTTGCTGATCGCGCTGACGCTGATCGTGCTCAAGCTCGGTTTCTTGCTGCTGCTCGTGGCCGGGCCGTTCTTCCTGATCATCGGGACCCATCCCGGGTTCGGCCGGGTCATCGCCATCCGCTGGTTCGAGATGCTGGTCGGCGTCCTGATGAAACAGGTGGCGATCGCGATCGTGCTGAGCGTGCTGCTCTACTGCTACTCGCTCATCATGGGGACAGCCGACGCGGTCCTGCCCTGGGCGCTGAAGATCCTGATGATCGCGCTGGTCACCGTGGCGGTGTTCATCTATCGCAAGCCCTTCAGTCACCTGTTCTCCGCCGTCGGCTACGGCACGATCGGCTCGCAGGAGCGGGCCGAGTACAGCCTGCGCGAGGCCAGCGCCACCTTCCGCAGGTCCACCCTCGATGCCGCGGCCGCGGCCGTGCCCGGGATGGCGGGCTACCGGGCCGCCCGGTGGGCACGCCGGAACCCGGGCCAGGCGGCCGCGATCGCCGTCGGCGCGGCGGCCGGCGTGGCCGCGGGCACTGCGGCGTCGGCCGATGCCGCAGCGGGTACCAGCACGGCTCAGGCCGGGACGGGCGATGCGTACGCGTCGCGGCTCCGGCCGGACGCGCCGCCCCCGGCCGACGGGGACGGCGAGGTGACCTCGGGCTCCCGCCGGGTCGTCAGCGGGGCCGGCGCCGGCTCGGCGCGGGCCAAGAACATGCCCGAGGCGGACGGCGGTGGCGGGCGCGTCGCCCCGCCGCTTGACCTGCCGCCGCGGTCGGGCGGCGGTGGCAATGGCTCGGCAGGCATGGCCGGGTCGGCCTCCGGCTGGTCTCGCGGCGCCGGGCGTTCGGCGGGCGCCGGACCCGCAGCATCGCGGTCCCGGGCCACGTCCTCCGGGTCCCCGGGACCCGCTGTGCCGGTCCGGAGCCCGGGGCGCGCGGGAGATCGAGGGTCGGCGCCGCCCATTACCGGCGGCGGTTCCCGTCAGGGCGGCGGGACCAGCGGCCTCATCGGGTCGGGTCCGGCCTGGCCGTCGAGCGGGTGGCCCGCGGCAGGCGCCAGGCAGCGGTCAGCCGCCGGGCCGAAGCCGGTCCCGCCGGCCGCCGAGCCAGCCGACCATGGCGGGTCGGACAACGGGCGCGCGAAGGATGAACCGCCAGCCATGCCGTTCTGGCTACGCCCGATACGGCGGGACAAGTAGCGGGCGGGCGCCGTGGATCTCACCCCTGGCCAGCAGAGGGCCGTTTTCGTCCTGGTCGTCGTGGTGCTGGCCGCGGTCGGCTACTGGCTCATCCTGCCCAAGGTGACCCACGCGAAGGGGCACCCGCAGGCGGCCGCCTCACCCGTCGCGTCGGCGATCGAGTCCGCCTCGGCGCAAGCTCCGGCGTCGGCGCCTGCGGTGACGACTTCGCCCGCCGCGGCCGGGAACGTGAACATCTACTCCTGGCTGCCGTTCACCCAGCAAGGCCTGGCCGATGCCGCCTCGGTGACGGTGAAGTTCTGCACCGACTACAACACCTATTCCTACACCGAGAGCGCGGCCGCCTACGTCGGCGCGATGAACGGCCTGATCACCGGGCAGCTGGCCACCACGCTGCAGGGCCTGTACTCGACCCCGGGGGTGGCCAAGCTCAGGACCAGCCAGAAACAGGTGTCCACCGGGACCGCGGCGATCGACTCGCTGCGGGCCTTCGGCCCGTCGAGCCTGACGTTCATCGTCACCGCGACGCAGCGCCTGGTCAGCTCGCGCGGCACCACGAACGGCAGCGCCCGGTACGCGATCACCGTCACCGGCTCGGGCAACAGCTGGCAAGTGAATGACATCCAGCTGTCGAACGCAGGCAATTCATGACGAACAGGCTCCTGGTCCGGTCCAAGTCGATCCCGGCTAACTACCTGTACTGGTACAAGCGGGTCGGGCAGCACTATAGCGTGCCGTGGACCATCCTGGCGGGCATCGGGACGGTGGAAAGCGATAACGGCCGGACCACCCTGCCCGGCGTGCACAGCGGCTCCAATGCCTTCGGCGCGGCCGGGCCGATGCAGATCGGGATCGGCGGCGCGGCGGGCAACGTCTGGGGCGGCCTGCCGGTCCACTCGGCCAGCCAGGCAGTCAACGGCGTGGCCACCAGCGAGGACGGCGGCCCGAACGCGGACGTGTACAACCCCGCCGACGCGATCGCCGGCGCCGCCAAGTACCTGCTTGAGTTCCAGGTGCAGGCCAACCCCTCGGCGGCGATCTTCGCCTACAACCACCTGCAGTCGTACGTGCAGAGCGTGCTGTATTACGCGGGCCTGTACGCGGGCGGCAACTACTCGGTGGTGTCCGCGAACATGCCGGCGAGCAGTTCGGTGGCCGGCTGTGCCACGGCGGCCGGGGGCGTTCCGGCGATCCAGGCGCCGACCCAGGCCGTCGCCACCGCCATCGCGTTCGCAGAGCAGCAGATCGGCAAGCCGTACCTATGGGGCGGCACCGGACCGGACGCCTTCGACTGCTCCGGCCTGGTGTTGATGGCCTACCGGGCGGCTGCGGTCAACATCGCGCGCACCTCGCAGGCGCAGTGGGCCTCGGAGCAGCGGGTGCCTGCCTCCCAGGTGCAGCCGGGGGACCTGGTGTTCTTCGCCGGCGCGGACGGTACGGTCAGGGCGCCGGGACACGTCGGCCTGGTGATCGGGAACGGGAAGATGATCGAGGCGTACGCGACGGGCTTCCCGATCCGCGTCGCCAGCTACACCAACCGGGGGACGGTCGGCTTCACCCGCCCCTGGGCCAACACAGGTGGCAGCTCGAACACCTCCGCCTCGGCTTCCTCATCGGCCTCTGGTTGACCGGTTTGGTGGGTTCTCAGTCTGGATGAGGCGTTAATGATGTACCTTTCGCAAGTAATGGATCACCCCAGGTAACCACTGGTCAACTGAAAAGGAGTCTTCGCATGCGGGAAGGCTTCAGGCGCCTGCGCCTGGCGAGCACGGCTTTAATCGTCGCGGCAACGCTGGGGCTGGCAATCCCGGCGATGGCGCTGGCCGGCCCGATACGGCCGGCCGCCGGATCCCTGAGCGGGCCTTTCGTCGCGCTGGGGGACTCCTTCGCCGCCGGGAATCTTATCCCGGCCAGCCCGTCGGGCACCCCGGCCGGATGCCTGCGATCCAGCCATGACTACGGCGCTGACGCCGCCGCCGCTCTCGGCGTCACCAGGTACATCGACGCCACCTGCACCAGCGCCACCACCAAGAGCATGACCCAGCCCGAGCCGGTCCTGCTCGGCACCAATCCGCCGCAGTTCAACTCGCTGGCCGCCGACGACTCCGTGGTCACGCTGACGATCGGCGGTGACGATGTCGGCTTCCTCCGGGTCCTCGAGACCTGCGCCGTGCTCAGCCTGACGGACCTGTTCGGTGACCCGTGCCAGCGGCACTACACGGCAGGCGGTACCGACCGGCTCGCCGCCGCGGTCAACGCGACGGCGCCGAAGGTGGCCGCGGTCCTGCGGGGAATTCACGCCCGGGCACCGTCGGCGCGGGTGCTGCTCGTCGGCTACCCGGACATCCTCCCCACCACGGGTGACGGCTGCTGGCCGGAGGTGCCCTTCGCCTTCGGCGACGTGCCCTACCTGCGCGGCGTAGAGATCAGCGTCAACCAGATGCTGGCGCGCACGGCGGCCGCGAACGGCGCGACGTTCGTCGACACCTACACGCCGACCATCGGCCATGACGCCTGCCAGAGCCCGCAGGTCAAGTACATCGAAGGGCTGATCCCGGCCTCGCTCGCCTACCCCTTCCACCCGAACCTGCGCGGCGAGCGGGTCATGGCCCATCAGGTGGTAGCCGCCCTCGCCCTATAACACCCCTGGGAGCTCGTAAGCCCCCGAAGCCCGGTCGCGACCTGCACCGCACGCCCGGATGGGAAACCGCTCACCGCACGGACAGGTAGATGGCGCTGCCGAGGCCTGCGGCCAGGCAGTAGATCGCGAATGGCGTCAGCGTGCGCGAGGCGTCGCTCAGGTAGCGGACCAGGAGCCTGAGCGCGAGGTAGGCGCCGATCCCGGCCAGTACGCTGCCGAACAGCACCTGCCCGCGGATCCCGTTGCCGAGCGGCCCGGTCACGTCGCCGATCTTCAGCAGGCCGGCCGCGAAGATGACGGGGGCCGACAGCAGGAACGAGAACCGGGCGGCGTCCTGCCTGGAGAGCCCGCGGAACATGCCGCTGACCATGACGATGCCGTCCCGGCTGATGCCGGGCAGCAGCGCCAGGATCTGCATGGCACCCAGCACGAAGGCGCTGGGGTAACCGACGCGGACGATCCGCCGGTCGGCTTCCATCGCGAGACCAGCCTGCTGCTGCCTCAGCGCCCGCTGCCCGGAACCGTGCCGCCCCTTAGTGCCCCTAGTGCCCACTGCGGGACCGCGCATTCCCGCGGCCACGGTGGCCCTCTGTCGCTCGGCGGTCATATCCAGGTCCGTGGCCACCTGCTGTGACTCGATGTCGGCTCGGCGCCGCCGCAGCCGCTCGCCGCTCAGCAGGATCAGCCCGTTCAGGAACAGGAACACCGCGGTGGGCACCGGCTTGCTGAAGACGGTACGGAACAGGTGCTCGAGCGCGAGCCCGGCGATCCCGACCGGGATCGTGGCCAGGATGATCATCCAGGCGAGCGTCTGGTCGGTGCCCTGCGGTTCCCATCGCCTGGTCCCGGGCGCGGGCCTGACCAGGTGCCCGAGCGAGGCGAAGAAGGCCCCGATGATCCGCACCCAGTCCCGCCAGAAAAAGATGATCATGGCGGTGGCCGTGGCGACGTGCAGTCCGACGATGTACGCCAGGTACGGCGATTCGGCCGCCGACACGTTCAGGTCCTGGGCCCACTGCCCGCCGACGATCGCCGGGATGAGCACGGCGTGGCCCAGGCTGGACACCGGGAACAGTTCGGTCACTCCCTGGATAAGCCCGACGATCCCGGCCTCTGCAAAGTTCAGATGCGACATGCCCGCCCTACGCTCCCCACGGCCCCAACCTGGCTCAAGCAAGAAAGACAATTATTCCGAACGGGCTGTGGTATCACTAGCCCCGTCACTTCATCCGTCCCCATGCGAAACGGGTTCAGCCACCAAGCCGCTCCCGGCCATTGAGCCATGGTAGCGGTGCGCCAACCTCGTTCGAGCCCAGTCTCTGCTCCCCGGGGGGACGCCCCCCCAGACCCCCCCGATCCTGGGGGGATGCCATCCCCCAGACCCCTGGCCCCCTTCGGGGGAACCTTCCCCCAGACCCCCCCGGGCCCCCACCGGGGGGAACCTTCCCCCCGACCCCTGGTCAGACGTTGCCGGGGACCTTCGGGGTGTCCTTGGATGCCCGGACCGGAGGTTACCGGCATCGTGTCAGTGCCGTTCGAGGTGCTCGCAGCCTAGCGCCCCAGGCGAGGAGGCCCGGCCCGGTCGCTCGGTCCGGGCCTCCGCTGTGTCCGCACGCTCACGGAGGACGTGCGGGGCGGCCTCCGGGCACTAGGGCGTGTCCCGTGGATCATGGGACGGGGTCGCGTAGCCAGATGCTGATCGAGGCGACGTCGATGGTGCCCTGGTAGATGCGCTCGCGCTTGTCGTAGCGGGTGGCCACGGCCCTGAATTGCCTGAGCTTGCTGAAGCAGCGCTCTGCGGCCGGGCCGGCGCCGTGGCCGTCCTTTCCCGCGGCGGCGGATGCTGATGGCCTCCATCAGCGGGATGAACCGCGGGGAATCGCCGTGCTGGCCGGGGCTGGTCAGCCGGGCAACGGGGCGGCAGCGCAGGTCAGCGGTCAGGTGGATCTTGGTGGTCAGCCCGCCGCGGGAACGGCCGATCGCCTCCCGGCCGGTTTTCTTGTCATTCGCTGAAGCCCCCCGTGAGGTCATCAGCGGCAAGGGCGCGGCGGGCCCCGGCCGCGTGCTGGTGCGCGCGGTTGACCGTGGAATCGGCGCTGACCGTCCAGCCCTTGCCCTCGGCCTCATCACAGCCGGCCCGCAGCCCGTCCAGGATCTGCTCCCAGGTGCCATCCAGGGACCAGCGGCGATGCCGGTTATAGACGGTTTTCCAGTTCCCGAACCCCTCGGGGACAGGTCATGGCGATTCAGGCGATCAAGCACGGTACCGATCTACACGACCCAGCCACGGAGATCCACGGGACACGCCCTAGGCCGCGCCAGGCCGCGAGAGGCCGTCCCGGGCTTACGGAGAAACGTCTGGAGGGTGCCGGAGCGACGACATGCCCCTGGCCAGGTGGCTCCTCATCGCCCCGGTGCTGATGCACATCGCCGCAGCGGCCTGCCTCTCGGACAGGCCTATATAGTTGCGCAGTACGACGGCCTCGCGCTGCCGGTCTGGAAGGGCGAGCAGCCCGTCCGGGCAGCCGACGGACTCACCGGGCGCAGCCTGCGGCGCGCTACGGTGCCGCACGGACCGTGCCCTGTTAACGACCGCCCGGTACAGCCAGGCGCGCGCCTGCCAGGGATCGCCTGGCTGGCTCGATGCCTCCCGCAGGGCGGCGAACGACGCCCGCACGACCTCATCCGCCGCAGCGGCATCACCGCCCAGCAGGAGCGTGGCCTGCCGCACCAGGGCGGCATGGTACTCACCGGAGCCCAGCAGCCGGGTGAGCTCGTCCCAGGTGAGCTGGCCGCCGAGCGCCTCGAACGCAGCATAAAGCTCGTCCTGGCCTTCCTGGCCTTCTTCGTCTTCCGGCCGCTCGTCCTGGCTCATCCGCTCTCACCCACGACAGCACGGTAGCAGCGCGCCGCCCACCTCGGCGCTGATCGTGCCGTTCACGGCGGCCGACGCGAGTACGTTCACGTAGTAGCTGCCCGGCGCCGTCTCCGCGCGTCCGATTACCACCAGGGCCACGCCGCCGGGTACCGTAACGCAAGCGTCCTAGTTGGCCCCACACCAGACACAGCGCCCCGTCACCACGGACACGCCGACCCCAGGGTTACGGCCCTCGCGTCACGTCCACCAGACACCGGCCATTTCGAACACGGGCAGGGAGCAGGCGCTCCCCACGGACGGTCATCCACGCATGCTCGGAGACCGTTGTTGTCCGCATTCATTCACATCCTCACCGGCAATCCCGCCCTCATCCTGGCCGCCGCGCACAGCGCGGTGCGCGTGTCCCGCTCCGTGCTGCTCTACAGGGCTGGGTCCACCGCCCTCAAGCAGGGCAGCGAGGACGAACGCGGCAAGGCCGGACTGGCGATCGTAGACGCGCTGACGCGCCGCGACGAGCCGTGGTACCGCGCGATCATTAAGGCACGTGACGATCAGGCCGGGCCTTAGCACGCCAGCCCGGGACCCCCGTCTTACCCGGCGACGTAGACGACCAGCGTCCCGGCGACTGCCCCGCCCACGCAGACGCCAGAGCAACCAGGCAGCGAGGCCGAGGCCATGACGTTCACCGCGTACCTGCCGTCGGGCGTGCTGGGCGGTACGTCCACCACGACCTGCACGTCCTCGTACTGGCCGCTGTCGAGCGTGAGCTGCGACGGGGAGAGCGAGGTCCACCCGATCGCGGGCGACTGCCAGGCCAGGGATACCAGTTCAGTAAGCGACATCGTGATGCTGAGCGGATCGCTGCCGCTGTCCTTCACGAACCAGGGAACTACCAGCTCCTGGCCGGGCGAGGCGTACTCGTGGTCGGATGCCTCGGTCGTCAGGGAGAACGGCGAGAGAGTGTCGGCGTGCGCCGGGGTGGCTGGCCCCGCCACAGCCAGGAGCGCCAGCAAGGGCAGCGGGAGCACGTACCTGATCCTGTTCATTGATCCTCGATTCATCAGCAGATAGAGACCATGGCCAGCGACGACGCGACTGGGGCGGCCTGCAGCTCGATCGCGGCAGCGGCCCAGGACTGGCCGGTCGGCGCGGTCTCGCCAACGGTCTGAGACCCGGCCGCTGCGGCTGGCTGGTAGGCGAAAGTGTTCGTGTTGAAGTCGTTGTCGAAGAAGTACGGCGCGGTGATCATCCCTGGCGTGCCGCCGGTCATCGGGCAGGAGCGGTGGGAGGCCCTCCAGCAGGCGATGCGAGTTCACGAGCCGAGGACCGAGCCGAACCGCGAGTACCCCTGGAGCGGCGCTATCTACAGCGGCTGCGGCCAGGTCTACATCGGCACCTACCGCGAGAGCATGGGAGGCCGCTGCTACCGGTGCCAGAACAAGAAATGGGTCAGCAAGGATTACGAGGCGTGCGACTGCCCCTGGCTCCGGTCGGACGAGGTAGACGAACGCCTGTGGAAGGCGGTATACGACCGCCTGGGCGACCCGGAGGCGATGGTCGAGCTGGCTCGCGTGCAACTTGCCGTCCAGGAGGGCCGGACCGCAGGCGCAGAGGGGGAGCGTGCGGAACTGGCCGGGCAGGCCAGGCGAAGGCGCGAGGCGCTCCAGGCGAACCTGGCCGCGCTGATGAGCGCGGGCGTGGATCCGGGCATCATCGCCGCGACCGCGAAGCAGGAGCAGGACGCCATACTCGCCCTTGAGAGGCGTGCGGAGGACATCGCACGCTTCATCGCGGACGGCAAGGTGCGATCAGACGCGCTGGACCAGGTGGCCAGGCTGGCAACCTACATGGCGGGCCGCCTTCCCCAGCTCGATCCTGCGGGCCAGCGGCTGGTGATCGCGACACTGGGCCTTACTGGAGTCCTGGAGGACCCTGCGGACCGGAACAGCCCGATTCGCATCACCAGCCGCGAGGGTGCTGCGGCGCTGCTGGCCGAGCTGGCCGAGGCTACTGATGCCGAGAACCCGCAGGAGGGGTATCTTTGGCGGTGCGGCGGCCGATCTTGGAGCCGAGCCAGACCAGGGGGTCGTACCTGCGGTCGGCCACCCGTTCCTTCATCGGGATCAGCGCGTTGTCGGTGATCTTGATGTGTTCCGGGCACACCTCGGTGCAGCATTTGGTGATATTGCAGTAGCCGAGGCCGAAATCATCCTGGGCGATCGAGCGCCGGTCGGCGATGTCAGCCGGGTGCATCTCGAGTTCGGCGACCCGCATCAGGAACCTGGGCCCGGCGAAGGCGCGCTCGTTTTCGGGGTGATCGCGGATCACGTGGCAGGTGTTCTGGCACAGGAAGCACTCGATGCACTTCCGGAATTCCTGCGACCGGTTCACGTCGACCTGCTGCA
>WNFC01000630.1_pt1 | contig 59469 bp, 63 predicted proteins | sample 5400541 | NCBI WGS metagenome assembly WNFC01 (sample SAMN13153342, study PRJNA577476) | soil metagenome | isolation source: 120 cm saprolite under Douglas fir tree site 2 hole 2 replicate 1 | place: USA:California | collected 2015-04-18
TGTTCAGCAAGGGCTTGTTCTCGCCCCAGGCGATCACCACCGAACTCATCGGCGTCGCCCTGGTGATCGCCATGGTCGTGATCGACTGGCCCTCAGTCATCGACAAAGCGCGTGGCTGGTGGGCGGCCCGGCGCGGCCGCCCGGCCCCACCACCGATCCGGCAAGGGCTGACGCCCCACCAGGCGGCCCCGCACGCGCGCCAGGCCGGGGAACTTCAGGATGCCGACAGCCAGGATGATCGGGGTGGCGAGGAGGAGCGGGAAGCGGGCCACGTCTTGGTGGTCGAGCCCGCGCCACAGGCCGCCGACCATGCACGCGCCGGAGCGGCTGATCCCGGCGAGAAGGGCGGCGATTTGGAGCAGCCCACATAGACGCCCTCACGTAGGGTAGGGCGGCGATGCGGGCGTCGGAGTGCCCGGCGGCGGCTCGTCCGAGGAGAGCAGGCCGAGGATCATCGGGCCGATCTCCTCGACCCGCTGCACGCCGCCGCTATTGGCGATGACGCGGGAGAGGAACTCCCACGGCTCGGGGTACGGGCTGTCCGTGACCTCGTCGTTGGGCAGCAGCTTCTCGAAGCGGCGCGGGGCCATAATGTCGGTGGCCACGGGCCCCGGCTCGACGATCGTGGTCTTCACCCCGAAACGGGCGACGACGGGCGCCAGCGACTCCACCTCGCCCTCGAGAGCGAACTTCGACGCGTACGCGTCGTTATACGGCGCGCCCACCAGGCCGTTCGCGCTGGTGGTGACCACCAGGCGGCCCTTGCTCGCGCGCAGGTGCGGCAGCGCGGCCTTGATGACCGCGAGGCTGCCGAAGAAATTCGTCTCCATGACGAAGCGGTAGCCGTCCATGGTGATCTGCTCCGCTGTGCCGAGCGCGAAGATCCCGCCGGCCTGCGAGACCACCGCGCCTCATATAAAGAAGTCCTGCTGCAGCTCGCGGCCGAGGGCTGGGACCGGTGGGCCGGGGCCGTGAGCGAGACGCTGCGCGGACGTCAGGTCACGCCAGCCGAGCTTGCCGACGTGCTCGCGTCGACGCTAGCCGCGGACTCGCTGTTCTGCGATCTGCTGGCCAACGTGCCACTGCACCTGGAGCACGACGTCGACGTCGAGCGCGTCATCGAGTTCAAGAAATCCAGCAGTGCGGCGGTCCTGGCGCTGACTGGGACCATCGCAGCGGCGGTACCGTCGCTCGGGGCCACGGGCGCCCTCGACATCGTCACCGCGGCCAACGCGCTCGCGGCGACGCTGTGGCAGGTCACGCATCCCGGCACAGCCTTGCGCGCGGCGCTCGACAGCGACCCTGCGCTCGCACTTGTCGGACCAGGCGATTTCGAGAAGACGCTGACGCGGCTCCTGCACGCCACCTGCGCGGGACTCGCGCAAGAGCCGTAGTTGCCGCAAGAGCCGTAGTTGCCGCAGGTGCCGCAGGTGCCGCAGGTGCCGCAGGTGCCGCAGGTGCCGCAGGTGCCGCAGGTGCCGCAGCTAAGGATGGCCGGCGCTGGGGGAGGCTGCCGGTAACCGGGGCAGCTCCGGCGTGGCAGTGCCCGGCCTGGTTACAGCAGTTTGTCCAAGGTGATGGGCAGTGAACGGATGCGCCGGCCGGTGGCGTGGTAGACCGCGTTGGCGATGGCGGCGGGCACCCCGACTATTCCGACCTCGCCGAGGCCCTTGGCCCCGATCGGGCTGAACCTGTCCGGCTCACCGGCGAAGACTACGTCGATGTCCGGCACGTCGGCGTTGACGGGGATCAGGTAGTCGCCGAACGTCGCGTTGGCGATCCGGCCGGTGCCGGGATCGAAGACCGTCTCCTCCAGCAGTGTCATGCCGATCGCCATCACCGCGGCGCCGGTGACCTGGCTGCGCGCGGTCTTGTGGTTGAGCACCCGGCCGCCGTCAATCACCGACACCAGCCGGGCGACGCGCAGCACACCCAGGTCCCTGTCGATGCGGACCTCCGCGAACACCGCGGCGAACGCCCCGGCCGGGGCCGTTGCCGACTCGCCCGGCTGCGGGTCGATCGCGCCGTCGACGACCAGTTCGTCCAGCCCGTGGCGGGTCAGGATGTCGCGGTAGGTCTCACCGGACGAGGGATCGCCGGCCGGGTGGATGCGGCCGCCGGTCACGGTGACGTCCGCGCGCTGCCTGCCGCGCAGCGGCGACTGCTCGTCGCCCGCGACCAGGTCCAGGAACGCCTGCACCAGGTGGCTGGCGCCGGCGTGGATCGCGCCGCCGAACGCGGTCGCCAGCTGGGAACCGCCGGACGCCGGCGCGGGCGGCAGGTCGCTGTCACCGATCTCGACCCGCACCTGGCCCAGGCGCAGCCCCAGCAGCCCGGCCGCCAGCTGCGCCGCGATGGTGTAGGTGCCGGTGCCGATGTCAGTGGCGGCACTGCGCACCAGGGCGGTCCCGTCCCGGCTGACCGAGATCGTGACCCGGCAGGCCGGGGAGTTCTGCCCGAACGTGACCCCGGCCATCCCGTAGCCGATCAGCTGGTTCCCCTCGCGCATCGAGCCGATCTCCGGGGTGCGGCCGGCCCAGCCGAATCGTCCGGCGCCCGCCCGGTAGCACTCCCGCAGCGCATTGCTCGACCAGGGCCGGCCGGAGCGGGGATCGACCTCGGCGTAGTTCCGCAACCGGAGCTCGACCGGGTCGACCCCCAGCTGGTAGGACAGTTCGTCGAGCGCCGACTCGACGGCGAAGTTGCCCTCGACGGTGCCCGGGGCGCGCATCGCGCCGGGAGGGGGGATGCTGAGCCGCACCTGGCGGTCGCGCGTCGCCAGATTCTCACACGCGTACATGGCGGGCGTCCTGCTCGTGACCGGCTCGATGTGGGCCTCCTCGGCCGCCAGGGTCGAGGTGGCCTCGTGGTCGATGGCCAGCAGCCGGCCCTCCCGGGTGGCAGCGAGCCGCAGCCGCTGCGCCGTCTGCGGGCGGTGGCCGATGGCGGTGAACATCTGCGGCCGGGTCAGCACCAGCTTCACCGGGCGGTTCACCATCCGCGCCGCCAGCACGGCCATAACCGTGTGCGGCCAGGTACGCAGGCCCGCGCCGAACCCGCCGCCCAGGTACGGGACGAGCACCCGCACGTTCTCCTCCGGCACCGAGAAAAACGCCGCCAGGGTCGCCCGGGCCTGGGTCGGCCACTGGGTCGATTCGTGCACGGTCAGCCGGCCGCCCTGCCAGTGCGCCACGGTCGCGAACAGCCCGAGCGGATTGTTGGTCTCCGCCGCGATGCTGAACTGCTGGTCATAGACCACCTCAGCCGACGCCAGCGCGGCGGCGGCATCGCCGCGCACGGTGTCCAGTCCCCACTGGTCCGCGACGACCGGCGCCAGCGGATTGCCGATCCCCAGGATCGCCTGCGACTCGGAGTAGGAGAGCTCGACCAGCCGTGCCGCCGAGGTCGCCTGCTCGCGCGTCCGCGCCACCACGACGGCCACCGGCTGACGGTGGTAGAGAACGCGGTTGTCCGTCAGCGGGAACTGCGGCGACCGGCCGAGCTGCGTCATCGGCGCCTCGGCTAGGGCCGGGGCATTCTCGTGCGTGATGACGGCCAGGACACCCGGCGCGGCCTGCGCCCGGGCGGTGTCGATCCTCGTGATCGTCCCCGCCGTGATGGTGGCACGCACCAGGGCCGCGTGAACCAGGCCCGGCAGGGTCACGTCGGACGGGTACCGCGCAGCGCCCGCCACCTTGAGCGGTCCGTCGACGCGGCCGGCCGGAGCGCCGACGCGGTCGACCGGAGCGTCGCGGTCGGCCGGAGCGCCGAGAATTCTGTTGCCGGTATCGGTCATGACTGCGCTCCCGACACGGTCTGCAGGACCCGGACGATGGTGCGCTTGACGAGCTCGACCTTGAACGCCGTGCCGGGCACCGTGAACGGATCATGGATCGCCGCTTCGGCGGCGGCGCGGAAACTCTGGTCGGTCGCGGGTGCGCCGGCCAGGACGGCCTCGGCCTCGCGGGCGCGCCACGGAATGGTCCCGACCCCGCCGAGCGCCAGGCGCGCCGTCGTGATGGTGCCGTCGGTTACCACGAGCGCGGCGGCCGCGGAGGTGAGCGCGAATTCGTAGGAGGCCCGGTCGCGGACCTTCAGGTAGCCCGAGCGGGTCCCGGTCGCCGGCAGCGGGATGTCCACCTGCGTGATCAGTTCGCCGTGCTGCAGTACGTTCTCTGTGTCCGGTCGGTCGCCGGGGATGAGGTAGAACTCGGTCAAGGGAACGGGGCGCTGCCCGCCGGCGCCCTGGAGCTGGACCTGGGCGTCCAGGGCCACGAGGGAGACGCAGAGATCGGACGGGTGAGCAGCTATGCAGTGCTCGCCGGCGCCGAGGATCGCGTGCATCCGGGGGGCGCCCGCCAGCGCCGCGCAGCCCGAGCCTGGCGTGCGCTTGTTGCAGGCCGCGACGTCCCGGTCGCGGAAATACCGGCAGCGGGTGCGCTGCAGCAGGTTCCCGCCGATCGTCGCCATGTTCCGCAGCTGCACCGACGCACCCATCAGCAGCGCCTCGCGCACCACCGGCGCCCGCTCCCCCACTATGAGGTCAGCCGCGAGCTCCTCCATCGTGGTCAGCGCCCCCACCTGCAGCGTGTCGCCGGCCCGGGTGATGCCGTGCAACGGGAGCCGGCCGATGTCGACCAGCCGGTCCGCGCCGGCCACGGCGTCCTTCAGCATCAAGTCGAGCTGGCTGGTGCCGCCGGCCAGGTAGGCGGCCCGAGGATCCCCGCTCACCATCGCCACCGCGGCGGCCACGTCGCCGGGTCGCACATACTCCAACGCGGTCATCGCGCTACCCCCCTCCCCGCCCGGCCGCGTCCCGGATCGCGGCCACGATGCCGGGGTAGGCCCCGCACCGGCACAGGTTGCCGCTCATGAACTCGCGGATCTCGGCGTCCGAGCCCGCCCGGCCCTCGTGCAGCAAGGCGACAGCCGACATGATCTGCCCGGGAGTGCAGTAGCCGCACTGGAAGGCGTCGTGGCGGACGAACGCCGCCTGCACCGGGTGCAGTTCCCCGTCCCGGGCCAGCCCCTCGATGGTCGTCACTTCCCGGCCGTCGCACTGCGCCGCCAGCACCAGGCACGACACCACACGCTTGCCGTCGAGCAGGACCGTGCACGCCCCGCACGCCCCCTGGTCACAGCCTTTCTTCGTACCGGTCAGGTCCAGGTAGTCGCGCAGTGCATCGAGCAGCGTCACCTGGCTGTCCAGCTGTACCTGGGACACGGTCCCGTTGACGGTCAGCTTCACGGACACTTCGGTAGGAGGCCTGGTTTCCATCGGGATATCCCTTCGGTCCACCCCGTCCGGGGCTGACTGCGCCCGGGCGCTGTCACGCTCGCACCGATGGCGGCCGGCGTGTCTTGGTCAGGGAGCCGCCATCCACGGGCGACGCCCCCACCACCCAGGGAAACACAGGCCATGAGCGCTCCGGTGCCGGGTGAGGGGGTCAGTCTTACCCCTGTCCGGGCGTACCCGGGGTCTGCCAGGCCCCCCACCCAGCGTTCCTCGGGCCGGTCCTAACATGAGATCATGAGCGAGCGGTCGTCGCCCGGGAGCGCCACCACGGAGCTCCGGGGCAAGATCGAACTGCGCGACTTCCTGCGCTCCCGTCGCGCGCGGCTGACCCCGGAGGCGGCCGGACTGGCGCCCCACCCCGGGAGCCGCCGGGTGCCAGGCCTGCGGCGGGAGGAGGTCGCGCAACTGGCCGGGGTGAGCGGGACTACTACGTCCGCCTCGAGCGCGGCCGAAACCCCAACGTCTCCGAGGCGGTGCTGGACGCCGTCGCCCGCGCCCTGCGCCTCGACGACGTGGAGCGCGGCCACCTGTTCGCCCTCGCCCGGCCCAGCCGCACGGAGCCCCGGGCCACGCCGCCGCAACGCGTGCGACCCGGTCTGTACCAGCTGCTGGATTCCCTGGGCGACATCCCCGCCCTGATCACCGGCCGCCGTCTGGACATCCTGGCCGGCAACCGGATGGCCCACGCCCTGCACACGGACTTCGACGCGCTCCCGCACCGCGAGCGCAACATGGCCCGCTACATCTTCCTCGATCCCGCCGCCCGCAAGCTGTACCACGACTGGCCCACGGCCGCCCGCAGCCTCGTCGCCATCCTGCACGTGGACGTCGGCCGCCACCCCCATGACCCGCAGCTCGCCGAGCTCATCGGCGACCTGTCACGGCGCGACGACGACTTCCGCCGCTGGTGGACCGACCACGACGTCCTGAACAACACCCACGGCACCAGGCTGTACCACCACCCGGTCGTCGGCGACCTCACCTTGAACTTCGAGATCTTCAGCCCCGCAGGCGACGAGGACCAGGTCGTCGCCCTGCACACCGCCGAACCAGGCTCGCCATCCGAGCGGGGCCTGCACCAGCTGGCCCGCTGGGTGACCGAGGCATCCCCCCGCTCCGCCAGAACTAGTCCGGGGAGGAAACCCCGTGCCCTGGGCCAATCCAGCGGCCAGAACCCGCCCGCCGGCCAGGAGCCTCGGCGGGGCGGCCCTTGCCTAGCCGGCTAGGACTCGCGGGGATGGGGCCGCCCTCGCGGGCTCGTGCCGTTCCACGGCGAGCGCACTGCGGAGATCGGTACAGATGGTGAGGCTCCGGTCCAGGGCGGTGAGGCGCAGCAGCTCCGCGACCGGGAGGCTGGGAGCGACCAGGCGCACGACGATGCCGAACAGCCTGGCGCGGCGTTGCGTGCCCACCAGCACGGCTAGTCCCGCCGGGTCACAAGACGGCACGTGTGACAGGTCGAGAACCAGCAGCCTCATACCGGGATGAAGCACGCCGATCAGGCGTTCCCGCAGCGCCGGGGCGGCGGCGAAGTCGAGGGCGCCACGTAGCCTGACGATGGTGCGGGCGGCCGGCAGACCTGCTCCCGGACGACTGCCGGCATGGCGGGAGGTAGCACCGACGCTGGTCATGGGTGTCTCGGGCCGGAAGCAGGCAGGAGCGTGGCGGGAGGGCCCGCTGAGGGTACTGGCCGCGTAAGGTCGCGCACCTGGCCGCCCTCCCATTCCCAGGTGCTCAGCTGGATGCCTTGGGGTGCCGTCCCGGTTGCGGGGCGGGCCGGCGCCGACTGGGGCTGGCCCCGATCGCGACGGCGGCAGTCCAGGCGGGCGGGAACAGGCCAGTGCACGCTGGTCGCCCAGCCGAGGCGCTCGAAGATGCGAATGACGGCGGCGGAGACATCGATCTGCCAGCGATCGGCGCCGTGCCTGGCACAGGTTGGATCGGAATGGTGCATGTTGTGCCAGCTTTCGCCGAGCGAGAGCAGAGCCAGAGGCCACAGGTTGGTGGCGCGGTCGCAGCGGCGAGTAGTGAAGGGACGGGTGCCGATCACATGGCACAGCGAGTTGACGCTCCAGGTGACGTGCTGCAGCAAGGTGACGCGGACCAGTCCGGCCCACAGCAGGGCGGCCAGCGCGGCGTGCCAGCTGCCGCCGATCGCCCAGCCCACGGCGAATGGCAGCCCGAGCGACACGGCGCACAAGGCAGGGAACGCTGCCGAGATCGCCCGCATGGCGGGGTCGGCCACCATGTCCGGGGCATAGCGCGCGGCCGGGGTGGGGTCGTCGCGCAGCAGCCAGCCGACGTGCGCATGGGCGAGACCGCGGAGCTGCCCGGGAAGGCTGGTTCCGTACCGGTAAGGCGAATGCGGGTCGCCCGGCCTGTCGGCAAAGGCGTGATGGCGGCGGTGGATGGCGACCCAGCCGATGACGTCGCCCTCGAAGCTCATCGACCCCGCGATAGCCAGCGCGACCCGCAGCGCCGGCGCCGCAGTGAAGCTGCGGTGGGTGAGCAGCCGGTGGAAGCCGATGGTGACCCCAAGCCCCGTCACCAGGTAGAAAGCCGCCGCGAGCAGGATGTCTGTGAGGCGCAGGCCGTGGCCCCAGGCGAGCCAAACCGCCACCGCCAGCCCGCCGACCGGCACGATGACGATCGCGGCTGTCACAGCCGCCCGGATCCCGCCTTCGAAGGTGCGCGGCGGGCAGCCGCCGCCCGGGAACGGCTCCGTGCCTTCATAGCCGACACCGAGCTCATCAGTCATGGCGGTCGTTCCTCTCTGGACGCTGCCGGAGATGCACAAACACGGCAACGCCAGGCCGGGAAAATTCACGCGGAAATGCCAGCTGCCTGCGTTGAATGTCCCGGGCATGAAAACTCCGGTCCGCCGCACAGCCGCTATTTCTCGGGCGTAACCGCTGCCGGGGTCCGGAGCAACATTTATGACAATACCCTGCTCTTACCCCCACGCCTAGGCTCGCTGTCTCGCGATCTGGGCCAGGTCGCCATGGAGTTCTGCCGCGCTACCCCGCCATGTCGACAGCCGTGACGGCCACGTGCACCATGGCCCGTTCGGCCTCATGATCTTTATCTTTTAACTGCTGCCGGCCGGGCGGCAGGAGCCGCCGGGACCGCCCAGGCGAGCCGGCGCGCTGATGGCTGCCAGCACCGACGCTGATAGCGTCGGCGCACGGCAAAGCGCCGACCTGACCTGCTCTACCTTCCGCGACCATCGATGCCCGCAACGCCCCGCGATGACACGGGCCGTTTGCGCCACTACGCCACTACAGCGGCTCGCTGACCCACTGCCAGCCACGCGTCTCGTGGTGTACCGCTCGCACCAGGAAGGACCCCGCCGCGTCCGACAGCTCGGCGACGACACGGACCAGCTGGCGGTGAAAGTCGTCGGGTCGGTGCTCCTCATGATGCATCCTGTGCCCGGCGATCGTCACAACCGCGCCGTCTCCGCCGGTCAACCGCACCGTGACGTTTCCGTCATAGTCCAGGCTGGCGCCCGCGATATCCCGCGCGCGGACGATTTCGGTACCTTCATCATTCGCGACCCACACGTCCGTCACATCCATGCGTGCCTCCTCCCGCCCACTATCGCACTCTGCGCGCTATTCCCTTGCGGCCCGCTTTCGCCCTGGGTGCACCGGCCCGCCCTGCTCAGGTCCCGGTCGCGACGGGCCAGCCAGGAGGGCCAGGACTTCGCCGACGGTGCGTTCCCGGCGGCCGGGTTCTGGTAGCGGGAGGTGCGCCTGGACGTGGTAGCGGTTGCGGCGGCCATCCTTCTCCTTGACCACGTAGCCGGCCTCGACCAGGTCGGTGATGATGCCGAACGCGCTGCGCTCAGTAATGTTCAGGCTGGCCGCGATGTCGCGCAGGCGCACCCCCGGGTCATGAGCGACGCACAGCAGAACCCGGGCGTGATTAGTCAGGAAGGTCCAGCTCGCCATCCTGACACGTTACCAGATTCCGGAAAAGACTTGCTAGTTTCCTGACCCGAGCGTAGCTTGAAGTCAGGCACCGGACGTCAGCCGCCTGCGACGGCCAGCTTCCCGGGGCTACCGGAGGAGCTCACGAACATCGGCGCGATCGTCTTGACCGTCCCCGCTCATGACGCTCGTAATGCCGCGCATCGCCTGACTGTGCCGGTATCTGATCGATGCTGCCGGGCCAGAATCCTGGCCCGGCGGCAGCGGTGACAGCTCGGGTGCCTGCCACCGGGCCACGATGACAGGCCGACAGCGGTGCGGCGCCCCGACCCCACCTGCGAAAGGAAGACACCATGTCCGAGCCAGCGGCACCCCATCCGGATCCGGCCCCTACTACCACCCGGCCGCTCTCATCCGCTGACGGCACCGTCCCGCCCATGCCATCGGAGGTCACGAACGTGCATGCACGCACGCCGCGGGCCGCCGCGGCCGGCAGATGGCGCACGGCGATGATGCCGCTGCGCAAGATGATGCGCCGAACCCCGCGAGGCGCCGCTTAGCGACGCTGATCCTCACGGCGCGGGCCTGGCTGCGCGCGATGATTCGAGGTCACCGTCATCGGGACGCGGGAGCGGCGGCCCGGTGACGGCAGCCCTGTCCAGCGCAGCGATCACGTCCGCCGCGCTGGCGGTGATCGGGAGGACATCGCTCAATCGGGCCAGCGTGATCAGGCGACGCACCGACGCGGTGGGGGCAGCCAGGTGCAGCGAGCCGCCGACGGCGCGTGCGCGCTGCAGCAGTCGCAGGAACAGGTTCAGCCCGGCGCAGTCGCAGAACCGCACGTCGGCCAGGTCCAGGACGAGGTGGCTGCCGGTGCCGGCCAGCGGCGCGAGCTGCCCGCCCAGGCCGGGCGCGGTGCCGGCGTCGAGTTCGCCGTTGACGAAGACGATGATCAGATGTCCGAGTGACTGGATATCCCAGGTCAGCGGGTCCCCGGTGTGCCGGGCCAAGCGCCCGCGAACCGGCAGATGATCCGCGTCGCGCCTTCGCCGAAGTAAGGTCCTGCGCATCATCTTGCCTCCGGTCGCACCAGGGTGTGCCACCGGGGTCTGGAGTGGTCAAAGAAACGATCACGAAACCCGCCGGAAGATGCCGGATAACCGAACGGGTCGTCACTGAGCGTACCCGCCGGTACGACTGGCGGCAAGGGGCCATCCGGCGGCTTGGGCCGGGCATGCCGGTCAGCCGGCGGAAATGAGTCGGTCGGGTCCGGACTTGGCGCGCTGAGGATGGGGTTTGGCGAAGCGGCAGTGCAGCGTGATGGCGGCGCTGGAGACGGCCGCCCATCCGCACCACACCGAAGCGAACCCGGAAATGGTGAGCCGGGCAATGACGATGACGGCAACGAGGTTGACGACGCCGAAAAGCGCGACGTTGCGGTAGCCCGACACCAGCAGCGGTCCGCATACGGCGACGACATAGAGCGCGACGATCAAGAAGCCGTCAGACAACCGGATGCCGTAGGAGAGGTGGTACGGGGCCAGCTTCACGCCGACCGGTCCACGGACCATCGCTGCGAACAGCGTCACGGCGATCACCGCCCCGAGCAGCGCGAAGGGCGCCATCATCAGCTTGCGCCGCCTCGTCGGCTCAACCGCGATGACGGCCAGGGGGATGAATACAGGCAGCACGACGAAGGCGATCAGCAGGTAAGCCCACAGCGCGACATGGCCGATCCCGCGCGGCACATGCCCCTGGAGCCACAGCCAGACGAGCGCCTCGATGAGCTGGTGGGCACCGAGTAGCAAGGGGATCCATGCCAGCGCGATGAACTCGCGACGCTGGCGGATATGGCGGACGGCATCGACGCCGATCGCACAGACCAGCAAGCCGCCGCCGACGTCGGCCTGAGGCGAGAAGCACACGTGGGTCCCTCTCTAGCCAGCGCGCCTACGACCTTGGCCACGAGCCCGGCCGGGGCGGCTGGCGCGGCTGGCCGTCGCCAGGCAGCCGCTGCCGGAACCTGCTCGCGTTCAGGCCGGTGAGGGACTCTGAGCCGTCGACGAAAGCCTGGGCCAGGTCAGACAGGCGGCGGTTGCTCACCCTGGCGTGGTCACGCAGGAGGTTGAATGCCTGGTCCATGTCCAGGCCGAGACGCTCGGCCAGCTTGCCCTTGGCCTGCTCGATGATGACCCGGCTGTTCAGCGCGGTCTGCAGCTGCTCATTCAGGGTGTCGCTGTGGCGCATGCTGCGCTCGTGCAGCAGGCTGATGGTGGCCACGTCGGCTAGGGCCTGGCCGACGCGTACGTCCGCGGGGGCGAAGGCTCCCGGGCCGGCACGGAACAGGTTCAGCGCGCCGATGACCTGCTCGCGCAGCCGCATCGGCAGGGCCTGCACGGCGGCGAACCCGGCGTGGCGGGCGGCGGGCGCGAACCGCGGCCAGCGTTGCGCCGCGACAGCCAGGTCCGCGGCCTGGACGGGCCGGCCGGTCCGGAAGCAGTCCAGGCAGGGACCCTGGTCGTTTTGTATCTGGAACAGCTCAAGCAGCCGGGCGGCTTCGCTGGAGGCAGCCACCACGCGCAGCTCACCGCGCGGATCAGCCAGCAGCAGCCCGGCGGCGGAGACGTCCAGCAGCTGCACGCTGCGGTCGGTCAGCACGTGCAGGAAGTCGATCACGTCGAAGCCGGCCACCATGGTGTCGGTCAGCTCGACGAACGTCTCCGACAGCAGCTCTCCGTCCATCCCCGCTCACCCTCTCAGGAACAGGCAGCAAGATCGGCCAGTGCGGGTAACCGCGCGATCTCTCACGCCTGGCCGTCCTGGCGTGGATCTGGGTCAGGACGCAGCCGCAGGCGCCGCGTGACGATCTCGCGGGCCAGATCTGACAGTCCCCGGTCATGAGCATACGCGTAGGCGCGCAGCCGGATAAATGCCTCCGCGATACTTACGCCGAGCTGCTCGGTGAGCATCCCCGTGGCCTGATCGATCTCGGCGCGGTGCACGGCCAGGTCCGCGGGCTGACCGCCTAGGCCAGACCCGGCCGCGGCCTCGCCCCGCGCCTGGCCCTGCGCCGCCTGGTCCTGGGAGTCGAGCAGCAGCAGGGTCGCGGTATCGGCGAAGATCAGCGCATCACCCAGCTGAAGAGCGCTCAGCGGGCCGGACCGCTCCCGGTACAAGCCCATGACCCCGGCCCGGATCGCCCCCACCTGCAGCGGGAACGCAAAGACCGCCGCTGCCCCGGCCTGGCGGGCCTCGGGGGCGAACACCGGCCAGCGGCGGAGGGCTTCCACCTCGCCCAGATCCGAAGCCAGCACCGGCCCTCCGGAGGCAGCGGCATCCGGGCCCGGGCCCTCCCCCAGGGTCAGCTGGAGCTCGGCGAGCAGCTCGCTGACCTCGTCAGTCACCCGCATGAGGTGACCCGCCTCCGCACCGCTCGCGGTGATCAGCCAGGCACCGGTGACGTCAACCGCGGCGACGGCCGCCACGCACGCATCCGCGGCTGACACGCGCCCACCGCGACGGGCCGCCTGCCCCGCGACCAGGCCCCAGACCCTGGCCGGCCGGCTCCCTCTCATCCGCGCAGCCCAGGCCGGCGGCTCATCACACCGAGGACCCGGCCGGGATCATGTCACGGCGACGCGGGCGAACGCCCGGCCACTGGCGCAGCCGCCTGCCGGGAGCGTCCGGCGCTCGCGGCTGCCTCGTCCACGCTGACATGGACGGCGAAGACATCGATCAGCCGGGTGAGGGCAAGTACCCGCACCACCTGGTGCTGCGGCGCGGCTAGCAGCAGGTCACCCCCGGCGTGCCGCGCCAGCTTCCGCCCGCGCGCCAGCGCGGCCACGCCGCTGGAGTCGATGAACTCCAGCCCGGCCAGATCGACGATAATCTCCGGCGCGCGGGCCGCGACCACCGCGAGCGCAGCCGCAACACCTGCGGCGTCTGCAACGTCAAGCTCTCCGCGCAGCATGACGACAACGTGACCGTCGCGGTCGCGGGTACTCACATCTACGCTGGCCATAGGGCACCTTCCTGCTTCAGCAGCAAGGCGGGGTCCCGACCCAGCGGCGAATTCACCAGTTTATGCAACGGATACTACCCCGCATACCCCGCCACCGCCCTAACTGGACGACGCCCGCAACGGTGGCCACCCGCAGTCAAGTCAACGGGCCGACGCGAAGCCTGCCCCGGACCACCGTCGTGTGCAGTGCACCTGGACGCCGCTATGACCCCGGCAAGACTCGCGCCGAACTGGCCAGACGCGGCATGGCCGACAAGATCGCGCACAAAGGCGAACCCGCCCCCATCCAGGCCGGGCGGCGCTGGCCCCCGGAACCACCTGACGGCCCTCACCGAGCCGGCGTCCGCTACCCGTGGACGGTCCTGTGGCGCGTTCTTCAACGTGATGAACATCGGCCAGATGCTGATGTGGCACATTGTGCTCCTCCCGATCGTGCTGATCGCGATCACCGGCGCGCACGTGCTGCTGGTCCGGGTGCGCGGGGTGTCGCACCCGATCGACACGGACGCCGCCGAGGCCAAGGGAAGCGGACGGCTGCGCCGGCGCGCTATCGCAGCGGCCAGCGCCGCGCCCTGGCGCGGCCCGAACCGCCGCTACGACATCCTGAAGGAAGGCACTATCGCGTCGGTGATCGTGCTGGCGCTCACGCTGGGCCTGGCCGGCCTGCTGTCCTCCCCGGACGTCCCGCCGGTCACCGTCGCCACCTGGGCCAGGCTCGCGCCTGCCGACTTCCTGGCCACCGCCGCCGGCGAGCTGGCCGGAACCAGCAAGACCGCCACCTACGGCCCGCCGTACAACAATCAGGCCGGCAGCGTCCAGCGGCTCCTGTTCTCCCCGCAAACCATTTCCGGCGTGACCCAGCCGGTCAACACGGCGCAGGACTTTGTCATCGGGCCGCTGGCCACGCTCGCGCCAGACGACCCGGCCATCGCCGCCCCGCTGGCCGCCTACCGGTCAGCGTCCCCCGCCCAGCAGCTGAAGTGGGCCAGCGCCTACATCGCCGCCGTGGCGAAGGTGAAGTTCGTCAATGGCAGCCCGGTCGTCCCCGCGGCCGGCGACGGGCCGGTCCCGGCGCTGATGGCCGGCGAGCTCACCCTCGCGCGCAGCGGCGCGCTGGACACCGACCTCCTGTCCCAGCAGCCGTTCTACGGCTCTACACGCTCTGGTACCAGGTGCCGGGATGGACCCACTCGGCCAACATAGATATGATCGCGGTCTACATGACCGGCGCGGGCACGATCCTGCTGCTCCTCGTCCCGTTCATCCCCGGCCTGCGCGACATCCCCCGGCTGATCCCGGTGCACCACCTGATCTGGCGGACCTGGTACCGCTCCGAACCGGGTCCCGCCGCCGGCCCGGACGCACCCAGGCCAGCCGACAAGACCCCCGCGGCCCAGTCGCATTGACAGGGTTCCGCTGGCTCCGCCTGCGGTATGAGGACCTGGCCGCCAGTCCCCGCACGGCGGCAGCCGAAATCGCCGCGTCCCTCAGCCTGAGTAGGATGGCCGGCGGTACCGGGGTGGGATAGGCACCGCGGCGGGCCTCGTCCCGGAACAGGCGACGGGGCCGATCCTCCCGGCTGTGGCCCTCATGCGCCCGCTGACCAGATGCCCCCGGCCGCTCGCTCAGGTCAATGATCTACTCGACCCGGCTCGCATATCCGCTGAAAACATGACTTACCTGGTCGGGTGGGGTTTTAGTCAACGTCGAGATCATTACCGCCGCCCTGGCGGCCGATGGCGAACGTGAGCTCGCCCGTGATAACTTCAGGCTGTTGCCCTGGACCTCGGCGGCAGATCGTGTCCGCTGTCTGCGAATGCCGCCAAGATGCCGGGAGCATTTGATGCAGGGATTTAGCCAGATAACCCGCCCTCGTAGTTCGGTCGCGGTCAGCGCGCCCGGTGACGGGGACGCGGACGGCTACGACCGGCCCGTCACTGGGCTGCGACGGCTGACAGCCACCGATCCGGGCACCCCCCGCCAAGCGCGGCGATCGGATGAGCGGGTTACCGCGGCTATTCGCCATCGGTCATCCGGGAAGCCTGATGACCGTCCACATCCGCTTTGAGCGAGCTAGCCGCTGGGCCCGGACTCCCGCCCGGCTGCCGGATCATGAAGGAAGCCCATGCTTAACGTGGATCTCAGCATCCGTGACTTCGACGGTCAGGCCGTCGTCGCCCTGCGCGGGGAGCTTAGCCTGGCCGACACCCCGAGTGTCGCGTCCCATCTGATCGCGGCCGTGGCGGCCTGCGGGCCGTGCGTCATCGTGGACCTCGCGGACCTGGAGGGCATCGGCTACAGCGGTCTGTCGGTGCTGCTTCGCGTACGGAAATGGACTCGGCGAAGCGGCGGTGACCTGTCCCTGGCAGCCCCGAAGCAGCCGGTGCGCCGGATTCTGGAGACCACTGGCCTGATCGATGTCTTCTCGGTGTATCCCAGCGTGGAAGAGGCCGCGAGCAGCGCAGGACAGGCCCAGCCGCCCTCACCGGCGGCGCCGCAGCGGCCCCGTGCCGCCATGGTCGCCCGATCTGGCGGACGGCGACCGGTGTGCCGCACGGCCCGTCCTTCGCTGGTCCGGCCGCTACCCAGGCGCGTAATGTGCCGGTCGGGGCACATTACGCGTGAGGCCTGCGTTAAGTGGCGCTCGTCCGGAGGGACAACCGCGCCCTGACCGATCACAACAGATCACATGCCAACCGATCACGCGCACGTGACGTTCCGTGACGTCCGGGTGCCGGACGGCGCGATCTTCGGCGGGGAGGGCCGCGGCCTGCAGGTGGTCCAGCACTTCTTCAACGAGAACCGGATCCGCCAGGCCGCCTCGAGCCTCGGCGCCGCCCAGTACTGCATCAACGAGTCGGTCGCCTACGCCAAGGCGCGCAAGCCGTTCGGCAAGCCGCTCGCAGCCAACCAGGCCATCCAGTTCCCGCTGGTCGAGCTGCAGACCCAGTGCGAGATGCTGCGCGCGCTGATCCACAAGACCGCGTGGCTGATGGACACCCACGGGCCACCAGCGGGCCCCCAAGGGTGTCGCGGAGAGCTGAATGGACCCGACCACGCTCGCCGATGCGCTGCGCGACCGTCTCGGCCCGGTCACCGTCGAGGGCCTGACCCGGCTGTCGGGCGGGGCATCCAGGGAAACATGGTCCTTCGACGCGGTCGCCGCGGGCGGATCGCGGACCGAGCTGGTCTTGCGCCGCGACCCGCCAGGGCGTCCGAGCGAGCCGGGCGCCATGGGCCGGGAGGCCAGGGCCATCAACGCGGCTCGGACGGCCGGGCTGGCCGTCCCGGGGGTGCTGCTGTGGACCGACAGCGCGGATCTGTGGGGCTCGCCGGGGCTGATCATGCGCCGGATCTGCGGGGAAGCTATCGCGCGCAAGATCCTGCGCGACGACGCTTACACCCCGGCCCGTTCGGTACTCATTGGCCAGGTCGCCCGGTTCGCCGCCGGCCTGCATGCGCTGACCCCGCCCGACGGCCTTCCCGCGCCCGATCCGCTGGCCGAACTGGGCGCGCTGCTCGACGCATTCGACCAGGTCAGTCCCGTCTTCCAGGTGGCCATGCGGACGCTGGAGGCAGCGCCGCCACCGCGCCGCGAGCCGGTCATGGTGCACGGCGACCTGCGCCTCGGCAACCTGATCGTCGGCCCCGACGGCCTGCGCGCCGTGCTGGACTGGGAGCTCGTGCACGCAGGCAACCCGGCCGAGGACCTCGGCTGGCTGTGTGTCAAGGCGTGGCGGTTCGGCGTCGACGCGCCCGTCGCCGGCCTCGGCCGCCGCGAGGAGCTGCTGGCGGCTTACCGGGCCGCGGGCGGCGCGGACATCAGCGCGGACGAGCTGCGCTGGTGGGAGATCTACGGCACGCTGCGCTGGGGTGCCATGTGCATGACGCAGGCATGGGCGCACCTGTCCGGCGCGCACCGCTCGGTCGAGCTGGCCGCCATCGGCCGCCGGGTATGCGAGCAGGAATGGGACCTGCTGCTGCTCCTGGACCCTGAGGCGGCCGCGCAGGCCGCCCGGCCGCGGCCGCGGCCGTCCGGCCAGCCGCGGTCTTCGCCGTCCCCGCATGGCCGGCCCACGGCCAGCGAGCTCCTGGATGCGGTCGCCGGATTCCTCACCGATGAGGTCATGCCAGCCACCGCCGGCCAGCTCGCGTTCCACGCCAGGGTCGCCGCAAATGTCCTGGCCATCGTCGCCCGAGAGCTCGAGCTCGGCCCGCAGCCCGATACCGGCGGCCTCGCGAGCGACGTCGCCGCCCGGCTCGCCGTCGCCAACCCCAGGTACTTCGAGCCCACTTCGCCGCAGCCGCCGGCGAGTGCTGGTGATGTCTCCACGCGTACGTAGATCAAGGACCGGTGCCCGTGGCGCGGACATAGCTGACTGGCAGCATGCAGGACGGCGCATGGGGTCTTGCCCCTAACCGAACCCGGTTCTATCGTGGTCAATATCAGACGAATTTCGTCTGAAACAAGTGGTGGTCTGCGCCCATCGGACAGGAGACCCCCGATGACTCGCACTGTGACCGAAGCTGGACTCGCCCTCACCGACCCGTCGGCGTACGCCGACGAAGCGCGGCTGCACGAAGCGCTCGAGCTGCTGCGCCGGGAGGCGCCGGTGCACTGGGTGGAAGCGGCCGGGTTCGCCCCGTTCTGGGCCATCACCCGGCACGCCGACATCATGGAGATCGAGCGGAACCACACGCTGTTCCACAATGCTCCCCGGCCGCTGCTGCAGACCGCCGAGATGGACGCCGTGCAGCGCCAGCGGGAAGCCGACGGCATCGGCCTGCGCACCCTCATCCACATGGACGATCCGCAGCACCGGGTGGCGCGGACGATCGGCGCCGACTGGTTCAGGCCTAGGGCGATGCGGGCAATGGAGGAACGCGTCGCCGAACTCGCCCGGCAGTACGTCGCCCGGATGAGCGAGTACGGCGGGGAGTGCGACTTCGCCACGCAGGTCGCCGCGAACTACCCGCTGTACGTGATCCTCTCGCTGCTCGGCCTGCCCGAATCGGACTTCCCCCGGCTGCTCAAGCTGACCCAGGAACTGTTCGGCGGCCAAGACGAGGAGTTCCGGCGCGGCACCACGCCGGAAGAGCTGCTCGCGACCCTGCTCGACTTCTTCGCCTACTTCCAGGACATTACGACCTCGCGCCGGGCCGAACCGACCGACGACCTGGCGTCGGCGATCGCCAACGCCCGCGTGGACGGCGAGTACCTCTCCGACGTCGACGTCGCCTCCTACTACGTCATCATCGCCACGGCCGGCCACGACACCACCAGCTCCATCATCTTCGGTGGCCTGCATGCCCTCGTCCAGCGTCCCGGCGAGCTGGCCCGGCTGCGAGACGACCCCACCCTGCTGCCGACCGCCGTGGACGAGATGATCCGCTGGGTCACCCCAGTCAAGGAGTTCATGCGTACCGCCACCGCCGACACCCAGGTGGGCGGGGTCACCATCAAGGAGGGCGAGGCGGTGCTGCTGTCCTATCCCTCCGGCAACCGCGACGAGGAGGTCTTCGCCGACCCGTTCCGCTTCGACGTCGGCGGTGACCCCAACAAGCATCTCGCGTTCGGGTTCGGCGTCCACTACTGCCTCGGCGCCGCCCTCGCCCGGATGGAGACCCGCGCCCTGTTCGCCGAACTGCTGCCCCGCCTGGAGTCCATCGAGTTCGCCGGGCAGGCCGAGTCGAAGGCCACCACCTTCGTCGGCGGCCTCAAGCACCTGCCCATCGCTTACCGCCTGAACGGGTGACCCGCAATTCCCGGACTCTCCGCCGTGAGAGACTCAGGACCGTGGGAACGGAGGCGAAAACACCGGCCAGGCGAGGACGCCCTGCCGATCCCGATATCGAACGGAGAGTCCTCGCCGCCGCCCTGACCGTCTACGGAGAAGTCGGCTGGGCCGGATTCACCCGCGACCGGGTCGCCCGCCGCGCACCGTCGGCAAGGCAGCCCTCTACCGCCGCTGGCCCACCAAGGAAGACCTCCTGCTGGCCGCCCTCGAACACCTCGCGGAACCGCCCGAAGAAGGGGCAGACCCCACCGACCTGCGCGGCTGCCTCATCGGCATAGCCGAGCAGGTCATCGACATGTTCGTCGGCCCCAAGGCCCTCGTCCTGCCCCGGGTCCTGATCGAGGCGTCGCAATACCCGCCGCAGTTCGATGAGATGGTGCAGCACATCGTCCGGGCACGATTCGGCGTCGCCCGTACCATCGTCCAGGCCGCCGTCGACCGCGGGGAACTGCCAGGCGGAACGCCTCCCGACCTGATCATCGACGCCATCATGGGCAGGGTAATCAGCCTCATCGTGCTGACCCCCGGGGCACAGCGAGGCAGCATCAACGCCGCCCGCGAGCACTACGCCGCGTCGGTCACCGACTTTGTCCTGCAGGCCATCACGCACGCCAGCGCCCCGGACCGCTGATCACAGAGCATCGCAACTCCATGATCATCGGTCCGCGATAACAGCAGCCTGAGTCACCGGTGGCTGGCGGCACACGGGGAGATCCCGTATCCGCATACCCGTTTTGCCGCGGTACGGGCGCGCCCGTTTCCACAGACCTATGTCGCGCGGGTCCGTTCCGCCGCAAGGCCGAGAAGGCGCGCAGCGTTCGCGCCGCGGGCTGCCACGCGCTCGGCCGGCCCGAGCGCGGCCGGCGTGCCCCCGCAGAGGTCGTCCTGGGCGGGCAAGGGGTAGTCCGTTCCGAACACCAGACGTGACGCTAGCCGGAACGTCGGCCGCAGATGGGCAGTGGCTACGTCGTGCTGTCGCACCTGGCAAAGACTCATTCCCGCAGGTAGCGAACCCGGCGGACAGTGGCGCAGCGCGCGGGGGGAGATCCCGAGGGGATTATAATGCTGACGGAGAGTCACCGAAAGAGCACGGAGAGTACCGACCGCTGCGCGGTCGTGGGGGGAAGGACGGAAGGGTGCCTCAGCAGCAGATGAGACCAGAGTTCCGGAGTCTAGTCGAGATCGAACGACGACTTCGCGCGGTCATAGAGCAGATCCGAACGTCTGAGGAACGCTGCGAGGGTCCTGATGTAGTCCAGTTCTGGACCGAGCAGCTTGCGTTGATCTCCCAGCTCACCCAAGAGCTATTCAGGGAAGTAACCGGCGAGACGATCGATCACCTGATCGAGGAGTGGAACCGCCGGACGTAAGCAGCCAGGGTGCCGGGGCCTGCGGCTGCTCACCGCCTGCTTCTTTGCCGCCGCTGTGCCCGGCTCCGATGGCGCGGCTGGCGGCGCGCGGGAAGGCTGGCAGGGGCCGCCGTCCCCGCTGCTGACCCGGGAGCCGCCGGGAGGGTCGCTGCGATTACCGGCCCGTGGACATCGACGTCGACATCGGCTTGGCGGCGAGCGGGGCGGATGCCATGTCGGCTGCGGAGCCGCTGGAGCGCCCAGGCGATCAAGGCCTCGCCCTCAGCCTCACTTCGGCGCTCCTTCACATGGTCGAGATGGCTCTTCTGTTCGGCCCGGAAGGCTTGCGGACCGGGCGGGACCTGCCCAGGGTCCCGGCCAGCAGGACGGCCGCATCGGCAGACCCAGCTGTCCGGGATCACGGCCCCGGTCGCGAAGCTCGGCACCGTCTCGTGCTTGCTGGCACACCAGTACGAGACCCGGACGCGGGCCGCGACGATGCCGCCACGCTCTGACTCGCCCGGCGCTCCCGCTCCGATCTTCGTCCCGCGCATGGTGCCGGTATTGACAGTCCTCATATCTCTCCAGGGTAAGCACCGACTCGCCTTTACTGCTAGCTCACGGGTACAGCCGAGAGGAATGTGAGGCCCAGGGGACGGAAGATCACTCAGATAATGCACGCCGACTAGGGAATAAGGCTGAGAAGATCACCTCAGAAGAGGGTGGCCTGGCTGGCTGCTCCGGGCTCTTCCGTCATCAACGGTCAGGTGAACGCCAGGTACGCGATTCAGGGGCGGACCTGGCGCAGCGCGCTGATGAGGGTGCCGCGCCGCCGCCGCGCCAGGGCGCGCAGCGTGCTGGTGTTCTGGTAGCCGACGGCCGCGGCGACGGCGTCGACCGTCTGATTGGTCGTGCGCAGCAGGAACGTCGCCTCATCCAGCCGGATCTCGTGGACGAAGTCGATCGGCGACATGCCCAGCACGGCTGCGGTGGTGCGCTGCAGGGTGCGTTCACTGACGCCGATGGCGGCCGCCACGCCGCTGATCTGCAATGGGTTGGCGATGTGGTCGCGGACCCACCGCTCGAATGGTCATCGCCGGGTCACTGCCGGCCAGGTGCGAGAGCACGGCGAAGATGGCCTGCGACGGGCGATCGCCGATCACCAGGTAGCGGGTGACCAGCCCAGCCAGGACTGGGCTTTCCTGCTGCACGATCGAAAGCGCCAGGTCTATGTGCGCGAACGCGGCACCCGCGGTGGTGACGCGTCCGTCGCGGGCGAGAGTCTGGCTCTCGTCGAGCCGCACGGCGGTGTAGCGACGACGGAAGGCTGGGCCCAGCCACCAGCTGGTTGTTGCCACCAGGCCGTCGAGCACACCCGCTTCGGCCAGGAAGAACGTCCCGGTGCACGCCGCCGCCAGGGCGCTGCCGGCCGCGTGCAGGGCCGCGATGTGACCCAGCGCGGGATGGCTCTGCACAACGTCCACGACCTGCTGCGGTGCCTTGAAGCCGCAGACGACCGCCGGCGTGACCAGCAGATCCGGGACGGTGCCCAGCTCGGTCAGCGGCGTGGTGGCCAAAGGATCTTTCATGAGCGTCGACCGAGGACTACTCGTCATCCTGGAGGCCCAGCCGGGTAAGGAAGACGAGCTCGCCGCCTTCCTGGCGCAGGCCCAGCCGCTGGCCGCGGCCGAGCCTGGCACGATCACCTGGTACGCCTTCAAGCTCAGCGACACCACCTACGGCATTTTCGACACGTTCACCGACAAAGAGGGGCGGCAGGCGCACCTGAACGGCCCGATCGCCGCCGCGCTCGGTCAGGCCGGTCCGGGCCTGCTGGCCAAGGACCCGGACATCCAGATGCCCGACATCCTCGCCGCGAAATGAGCCACCCGGGCCTGACCGATTGCGGCGTCGGCTAGCTCGCTGGCGGCGCTGCGACCGTGCTGCTCACTTGAAGAAGTGGGTTCGGGCCTGCGGCAGCCGGAGACCGTCGACGTCGATGTCGGTCTTTTCGTTGTAGAAGGCGATCAGGCCGGCGATCGGCAGCAGCTGGCGGGTCGGGTAGTCGTAGGCCCACGCGAGGTCCTGGTGGCCGTCGCGCACCGTGCCATCGGTGAGCACCGACCAGTAGCCGCTGGTGACGCCCTTGTATGGGCAGGCCGTCTGGGTGTCGGTGGGGACAAGATGCCTGAAGTCGACATCGGTCCGATCGAAGTAGTAGCGGGTCGGCAAGCCGGTCTCGAACACCAGCACCGGCGCGGTCGTCTCGGCTAGCGTGATCCCCTCGAGTGAGACACGGACGTGGCGATGCGAACGAAGTGCATCGACGCGGACATAGGGGTTGCGGGGATGGACGAAGACCTGCTCGTCCTCTTCATACCAGGCATCGAGCGCGGCCCAGTCGAAGCGCGCCGTGCCGGCCACCCCGTCGATTGCGTCGTCGCCGAAGACCCGCACGGTGCCCGGGCGGTCCAGGCCGCCCGCGCGCAGGCCGTGGCGGCGTGCCGTACCTTGACGGAGGTGCTGCTCGTGGTGTTCGTCAACGAGGAAGCGCGGGTCGATGTCATCGGCCGGGATGTAGTACTGCGGGTAGTACGGCCATTCCCATACGTACCGGGCCCGGGTGGTGTCGAAAATCTGCTCGCCGCCGAGCGTCGCCCGCACGCGCCGCGGCGCGGGTTCGACGTGATTGGTCTCCGCGATCATCTGCGGGTAGTCGCGATCGGTGGCGACAGGTGTTTTGGCCATCGTGTCTCACTCCTTAAGTCGCTGCGCACGTTCCAGATCTCGCCGGTGGCGGACCCGCGGATCGCTGCGCCGGGGAGCAGGATCCGCGGGTCCCTGTGGTGAACGCCGTGCTTACAGCGGCGGGAACTGGGAGTTGGCGACGGGGGCAGCCAGGTTGGCCGTAGGGGTCTGGGCGGTGTAGCCGATGACCGCGCAGTTGATGTCGACGCCGGCCGCGCCGTACGGGGCGGGTTGGCCGGTGGCTGGGTTGATGCCAGTCAGCAGGTCGGGCCGGGTGGCGGCCAGGTTGAAGACCTGGTTCTCGTCGATCTGGCGGGTATTCAGCCCTGCCTTGATCGCCTTGGCGGTCCACAGGCCCAGCTGCGCGTCCCATAGCGGGCTGTAGGCGTCGGCGTGCCGCGGGTCGGCCAGGGTCGGGAAGTCCCCGAACACGTTGAGCAGGTCCCCGCCGTTGCGCAGCGCCTCGATCAGCGCGGTGTTGCCGGCCGAGGCGTCCTGGCTGGCGTGTCCGTCCAGGACGAGGTGCTGGAAGCCTTGCGCCTGCGGGTTGCTGGCGCCCGTTTGCCCGTTGATGAACCCGAACAGCCGCTCCCGGGCGGATCCGAGGAAGTCGTCGCCGCCGTTGAACGATGCGTTGTTCAGCGCGGGCACGTAGGTCGACCGCTCCAGTACCGCGGTGAGGGGCTGGCCGGCGTCGGTGCTGAGGTACAGGATTGGCTGGCCGGCGTCGAAGCCCTTCACGAACAGCAGGTCGGCGTAGGACTGCAGGAACTGACCGGGTGGCGACGGGGGTGCGATGTGGACGCCGAGTACCCGGTCTGCGGTGTTGGTGTGATGCACGACGTCGAAGGGGCCGTCGCCGGTCGCGATGATGGGCGCGTTGTAGACGGTGGTGGAATGCGGATGAACGGGCTGTAGCCGGGACCGGCCACCGCTCCCGGCTGGAACTTGGCCAGCGGGAAGCCGGTGGGCCCGGGCTCGGCGATCCGGGTCGGGCTGAAGTCCGGGGCGCCGGCGAAGTTCACGACCGCCGGCCCGAACGGGTTCTGTGCGGGGGTTGGCGAGCCGAGGGTCACCGTCTGCACCGCGGCCGGGTCGCTGATCGCGATGTTGGCCAGTTTCGGTGCGTAGTTCACGCCCAGGTCGTGTGCGGCGCCCGCGTCGGACGCGTCCAGCAGGACGTACCAGACCCGCTTGCCGCCTGCCTCGCCCGGGTAGATCGGCAACCTGACCGTCTCGTTGTTCAGGTTCACCTGGATCGCACTCTCCAAGGTCAGCTTGTTCCGGGGCAGCAGACCGCTCAGCTGGCCCAGCCCGCTGGCGGCACGGGATGCGGCCGGGCGCGCGACAGCCGCCGCGGTTGCTCCTTGCTGCGAGAGCACGCTCACCGGCACGGCGACACCGATGGCGGCCACCACCGCTGCCGCGATGGAGATCGGCACCCGTTTTCCGATCCGTCGGGATAGTCGGAATTTCATACGGTCTCAGGCTCCTTCCTGGAAAGACCGTCCGGCGCTCGCCGGACTGGCCATACCGTCTTGGCGTCGGGGCCGGGCGTCGTCTTACCTCGCTGGCGGCAGTGTTTTGGTAAGTCTCTTAGACTTTGGGCATGTTGCCGGCTGGGAGCACGGCCGCCGGGAGGGTGGGCAGTCGTGGTCCTCTGGACGAGGAGTCGCGTGAGTGGCTCAGGTGCCTGGCCGCTACCGGTCGCGACGCCCGCGGCACCGCGGAGCGGGAACAGGCCCTCGCCCGCCTGCACGAACTGCTGCTGCGAGCTGCCCGAGCCGAGTTGCGGCGGCGCAGCCGTCCCGCCGGCATCGAGGGGCGCGAGCGGGATGACCTGGCCCATCAGGCGGCAGACGACGCGTTGCTCGCGATCACCAGGAAACTGGACCGGTTCCGCGGGGACAGCCGTTTTACCACGTGGGCCTATAAGTTCGTCATCCTGGAGGTGTCAGCCAAGCTCGGCCGCCACTACTGGCGCAATCCGCCGGTGCCGGCCGGTGACGATGCGTGGGAACGCATCCCTGACCGGTTCGGCGCCGACCCCGCGCAGCACGCCGAGTCCCGCGAACTGGCCGACGCGCTGCGCCGGGCCGTCAGTGAGGCGCTGAGCGACCGGCAGCGCCGCGTCTTCGTCGCGATCATCGTCGACGGGATTCCGCTCGACGCGCTAGCCATCGAACTCGGCTCGACGCGTAACGCGATCTATAAGACCATGTTCGACGCACGGCGAAAGATCCGCGCGCATCTGGTCGCTCACGGATATCTGGACGACGAAGAACCGAGGACCTCATGAGCGGATGGCAGGAGCTCGACCAGTTCCTGCGGACCGATCCGCAGGACGTGGGATGCGAGCGAGCGATGGAGGTGCTGGACATCTACGTCGACGCGGTCATCAAGGACGGCGCCAAGGAGACTGAACGGCGCTTCCCCGGCGTCGCCGCGCACCTGCGCGCCTGCGGCCCCTGCGGCGAAGACTTCGCCGGCCTGCTCGCGGCCGTCAGCGAAACTACGTCGTGACCTGCCGCCTTAGATACCGCGGCACCTGCGGCTAGATACCGCGGCACCTGCGGCGTTGAGAACCTCGACGGGCCTAGGTAAGACCGGGCCGCCGCCCGAACGCTAATCCCGTATGAGCATCACGCCGGAACAGTCCGCGCACTCTCTGGTGAGCCGCATGCACGGTGAAGCCACCGGCCAGGGCTGGGACGTGGCCGACCACACATGATCTTCGGCTAGTCCGATCCATCCACCACCCGAACGGAGCCTCTCATGGCGCTGCTGCATCCGGGCGACAAGTTCCCGGCTCTCACCCTGACCGTTCCCGGCGGCGGCACCCTCCAGCTGCCCGACTCACTGGCCGGCCATTTCGGCGTCGTCCTGTTCTTCCGGGGCGGGCGCCATCGGACGCCTGGTGCCCGAAGACGTCGTCGGCTTCATCCGCTACCTGCGTCAGCACGCCGCCGCAGAGACTGCCTGAACACCGCTGCGACCCAGGACCGGCGGCAATCGAGCTAGCGTTGGCGCGGCTGTTCGGTGGCTGGCTGGATTTCCCGGTTGCTGGCGGCGGGCCATGGCCCCGCCGGGAGCGGCGCCAGGCTGGCGGCTCGGATCGGGGTGAGCTGCGTCGGCCGACCCGCTGGCATCGTCGGTACCAGCGCTTCGGTGGTTTCGCCCAGGCTAGATATGAATTCGTCGGCTCCTGCTGCCTCGCTCTTGTCGGTCCTGCGGACTCGCCACCTCGACGGCACGAACATCGGGATGATCATCGCCAGCCCCGCCATCCCGAGAATCCCGTTGAAGAGCATGGCCTCGAAGCCTGCGCCGAACGGATCGGACCTCAACGGGATCAGGTCGACCCCCTGCCGGACGTTGGCCAGATACAGTCCCGTCCAGCCGAGCAGCAGCAGTCCGGGCAGCCCGGCGGCGAGCGGCGAGATCCGCGGCACGGCGATGAGGATCCCGGCCAGCAGGCCGGTGCCAGTGATCGCGGCGAGCGCGATGAGCACGTTGTGATCGGAGATCAGCGACCCGCCGCCAGCCGGCAGCTGGGAAACCTGGTCTGCCGAGGCGGGAAGGCGCAGTAGCCGCAGGTAACCCCAGGCCCCTGGGAAGAACAACACTCCGGTCATAATGACGGCCAGGATGATCCCGATCCGGTGACGCATGTTGCGAACCTCCGTTTCTGTCACGCCTGCCGCTCCCTGTACAGAACGGAATCGGACCCGGTGGCGTTACATCGCACTGCGCCCGGCCGCGCCCTGGCGCGTCACGAGCCAGGGCCCGCCGGACGTGCGGACGTCCTGTCACTACGTCCCGCGCAATTGCGTAGCGTTTCCGCGGAAACGCGAGCGGGCCGGCTCATAGCTGACCGTCCGCGGCCGGCTCCGCGTCCGGTAGGGCCGAACGAGCTGAGGTTCCCCGCCGCGCCATGCTGCTTCTGGCCAGTTTGCGGACGCGCAGCGCCAGTTGCAGCTCGAACCGGCGATCAGGATCGCGCAGCTGGTCGCCGAATAGCTCGTGGATCTGCCGCAGCCGGTACCTGACCGTCTGCGGGTGAACGTGGATCTGGTGCGCCACCTCCGCGGCGTTCTCGCCGAGCTGCAGCCAGGCCAGCAGCGTCTCGGCCATCCACGACAGCACCACCATGATCAGCACGGTGTAGGCGAGCACGAACCCGATGACCGGCCACGCCCACCGGCCGAGCGTGAACGCGCCGGGGATGCTGTCCGTGGTGCGCCGCTTGATCGCGTAGGCCAGGGTGATCAGGAAATAGATGATGTACGGGATGATCGCGGTCGCGCCGACGAGGGTGCCGAACGCACTGGTCTGGAGGTATCCGTAGATCATCACGCCCACGTCGATCACGGCGAGCACCAGCAGCGCCACGATCGGGGTCTGGCGCCCGTCGCCGACAATCGCGCCGAGCGCGTCCGGGGCACCGATGAGCAGGGCCCGGCTCCGGCGTACCTGGCCCAGGTCGACGTCGGCGAGCTCGAGGAGCGGGGTCGCACCGGGGACGTGGAGCGCGGGGCGCTCCCCGTTTCCACGGATCGGGAGGATCGTCGCTGACGTCTGGGCCCCGGTCTTGCGGGTCAGCCCGCTGGTGTCGACGCCGTGCCGGGCCATCGCGGCGGCGACCATATCGCCGAGCAGGTCATCGCCGAGCGCGCCGATGGCCAGCACCCTGGCCCCCAGCTTGGCCAGGTCAACTCCGGCGCCGGCGGCCGTGCCCGCGGCCGTGGCCCGGATCTCCTGCAGCCGGGCGCTGCCCTGGCCGGGCGGGATCGCCTTGACCGGCCTGCCGAGCACGTCCAGGATGTGCGCGCCGAGCACCGTCACCGGGTCCAGCGCAGTGTCTCCCGCTCGCTCCTCAGTCCAGGCGGCGCCGCGCCCCTTCGGCTCGCTCATGAGCCGCGCCGTTCGCCGTAGCGGCGTCGCCGGGTCTCCGCCGTTACCTCGTCGAGTTCGGCGGCCGACAGGATCGCGGGTTCCCCGTAGCACAGCGCCAGCCGGTACGTGCGGGCCAGCCACTCCAGGAGCAGGGCCCGGTCGTACGCCTGGGCGAGGTCGCGGCCGTAGGTGACCGCCCCGTGGTTGCGCAGGATGACGGCGCTGCGGCCGTCTAGCGCCTCGACGGCCGCCGCGGCCAGGCCCGCTGACCCGAAGCGCACATAGGGTGCGACGCGGACCGGCCCGCCGAGCCCGGTGATCGCGTAGTGGATGGCCGGCAGCTCCGAGCGGGCCGCCGACAGGGCGACGACCTCGGGCGAGTGGGTGTGCACGACGGCCGCCGCGCTGGTCGCCGCGTAGATCGCCAGGTGCATCGGCGTCTCGGAGGACGGCGTTTCCGGCGCGTCATACCCGGTGCCATCCAGGAGCTGGGTGCCGTCCAGGCTGACGAGGCAGACGTCGCCGGGCCGCATGTCCCCGTAGCTGATCCCCGACGGGGTGATCGCCACGATGTCACCGGCACGGACGCTGATATTGCCTGCGCTGCCGACGGCCAGCCCGTCGGCAAGCAAGCGTGCACTGTAGCTGACGAGCTGCGCGCGGGCCGCCTGAAGCTCGTCGGAGTCCCTGCGATACACTTACCTGGGATATTAGACGGACGTCCGACAAAAAACCAGGGCTGGAGGTCCGGCTAGGACGGAAGCGCTGGAGGCCCATGCCGAAGATCGTCGACTGGGATGCCCGGCGTGACGAGATCCTCTCGGCCACCTGGCGGGTGATCGCGCGGGACGGCATCGCCAAGGCCACCATCAGGGCCATCGCCCGCGAGGCCAACTGCTCCCGCGGCATCCTGGCGCACTATTTTGACGATAAGGCCGACATCCTCGGCTCGGCGCTGGTGATGTCCCACCGCCGGGTCGTGGCCCGGATGGAGGCCAGGGCGGCCGGCCTGACCGGGCTTTCCGCGCTCCGCGTCGTCATGCTGGAGGCGCTGCCATTGGACGAGCAGCGTGATCTTGAGGCCCAGATCGAGATCAGCTTCTGGGGCCGCGCGCTGGGCAACCCGGCGCTGCGCGAGCTGCAGCACGCGGAGTTCGACCGCTTCACGGACCGGCTGCGCACCCATCTCGCCGAGGCGGAGAAGCACGGCGAGCTTCGTGACGGCGTGGACATCGCGCTGGCCGCCCATCAGCTTCTCGTCCTTATCGACGGGCTCAGCGCCGAGCGGGTGCTCTACCCCGACCGGGTCACCCCGGCCCGCCAGCAGCAGATGCTCGATGAGCTGCTCGACAGGCTGCGCGCCTGAAAGTCGCGACAGGGCTTGACCTTGACCCAGGGTCAGGGTTCGAGCATGTGTGGCATGAACGCAACCAAGCACGCGACACGCACCGCGGTTTCCGCGAACGGCCTGCGCAAGGCGTACGGGGAGAAGGTCGTCCTGGACGGCGTCGACCTCAGCATCGGCGAGGGCGAGGTCTTCGCACTGCTCGGGCCGAACGGCGCGGGCAAGACCACCACCGTGCAGATCCTGTCCACCCTGATCCCGGCGGACGCCGGCACGGCCAGCGTCATGGGGCACGACCTGCGCGGCGAAGCCGGCGCGGTACGCGCCGTGATCGGGGTCACCGGGCAGTTCTCCGCGGTCGACAACCTGCTCACCGGCGAGGAGAACCTGCTCCTCATGGGCCGCCTGCTGCATCTGCCGGCGGCCGAGCGGCGGGCGCGGACCGCCCGGCTGCTGGAGCGCTTCGACCTCATCGAGGCGGCGAGGCGTACCCCGGCCACCTACTCCGGCGGCATGACGCGCCGCCTCGACATCGCGATGACCCTGATGGGGCGGCCACGGCTGATCTTCCTCGACGAGCCCACCACCGGCCTGGACCCGCGCAGCCGCCACACCATGTGGCAGCTCATCCGCGACCTGGTCGCCGAGGGCGTCACCATCTTGCTGACCACGCAGTACCTGGAGGAGGCCGACCAGCTCGCCGACCGCATCGCGGTGCTGGACCGGGGCCGCATCGTCGCCGAGGGCACGCCGGAGGAGCTCAAGCGGCGCATCCCCGGCGCGCATATCCGGCTGCGCTTCGCCGACGCCGCCTCGCTGGAGGCGGCCGCCCGAGCGCTGCCCGAGGGCACGCGCGACGACGAGGAGCTGGTGCTGCGGGTACCGAACGAGGGCGGCATCGCCTCGCTGCGTGAGGTGCTCGCCCGCCTCGGCGACGGCGTCGCCGTGGACGACCTGTCCATCCACACGCCGGACCTCGACGACGTGTTCTTCGCCCTGACCGGCAACCCTGCCAAGGAGCAGACCCAGTGACCACGCTGACCATCGCCGCCCAGGACTCCACCACGATGCTCGGCCGCGAGCTCAAGCACACCCTCCGGTTCCCGTTGCTGCTCATCGGCTCGATCCTGGTGCCGGTCGTGCTGCTGCTGCTGTTCGTCTACATCCTCGGCGGGCCGATCGGCCACGGTCTCGGTAACGCGGCGCGGGGCGCACCGTACGTCGACTTCCTCGTGCCCGGCATCTTGATGATGACCGTGGCGGCGGGCTCCGGGACCACGGCGATCAACGTGAACACCGACATGACCGGGGGCATGATCGACCGGTTCCGCACGATGGCGGTCACCCGCGGCGCGCTGCTGACCGGGCATGTCGGCGCCAGCGTGCTGCGCACGCTCGTTACCACCGCCGTCGTCACCGGGGTGGCGCTGCTGGCCGGCTTCCGGCCGCAAGCCTCGGTCGCGGGCTGGTTCGCCGTCGTCGGCATCGTCGCGGCGTTCTCCTTCGCGCTGGCCTGGCTGTCGGCCGCCCTCGGCCTGGTCGCCAAGACCGTCGCCGGCGCGAACGGCTCGACCCTGCCGATCCAGTTCCTGCTGCCGTTCCTGTCCAGCGCGTTCGTGCCCGCCGGCTCGATGCCCGCCGGCGTGCGCTGGTTCACCGCGCACCAGCCGTTCACCCCGGTGGTGGGTTGCCTGCGCGCGCTGCTGACCGGCGCACCGGCCGGAAGCACCGCCTACCTGGCCCTGGCCTGGTGCGCGGCGATCGCGCTGGCCGGCTACCTGTGGGCCCGGGCCGCGTTCCGCCGCGGTACCCGGTGACATGATGAACGTCCCGGGCGGCGGAGGGAGACCGAAGCACATGATCACCATCGGCCAGCTCGCCGACTACGCGGGCGTGACGATCAAGGCCGTCCGCCATTATCACCAGCGCGGCCTCCTCGAGGAGCCGCCGCGCGACTCGTCGGGCTACCGGCGCTACAGCGCCGAGCACGCCATCGACCTGGTCAAGATCAAAACGCTCGCCGAGGCCGGCGTCCCGCTCGCCCGCATCAAGGAGCTGCTCGCCGCCGACCCCGACCGGTTCGCCGCGGCGATCACCGAGATCGACCGCAACCTGGCCGAACGGGCCGCCGAACTCCTCCGCACCCGCGAGCGGATCGCCCGGCTCAGCGCCGGCAACCGGCTGTTCGTCTCCGCGGAGGTCGCCGACTACCTCGACCGGCTGCACGAGCTCGGCGTGAGCCAGCGCACGGTGCAGATAGAGCGTGACATCTGGATCCTGCTGCAGTCGGTCTCCCCGAACCAGGCGGCCATCTGGGTCGCCGACAAGCACGACGCGATCGGCGATCCGGAGTTCCGCGCCATTTACCTTGAGTACGACGCGGCGTTCGACTGGTCCCCGGATGACCCGCGCCTCTACGCGCTGGCCGATCGCACCGAGCGGTGGATCGCCAATTGGCACGGCAGGCTCGAGGGCGGAGAGCTGGCGGTCCAGGACCCGGCCATCGCCCAGCTGGTCGCGACGTCGGCCGGCGCGTCGTCGCCGGCCTGGGACCGGCTCACCGAGATCGCCAAGCAGCGCAAGGCGGGCCAGCCAGCTATGCCGCCCGCTGTACCCCAAGCCCTGGCGCGTAGTGCCGCTCCCGCCCCCCCTCAGCTATCCGTCTAGGACGACAACCTTGTCTGCCTGGCGGATCACAGCGGGGTCGTGCGTTGCGCAGATCACAGTCTGGCCCTCCTCGTGAGCGGCGGCCGCGAGCAGAGCCGCGACGGCCCGGGCGTTGTTCTCGTCCTGCCTAGAGGTCGGCTCGTCGACGATCAGCAGGCCCCGCGCACTCGCCAGCGCCCGGGCTAGCGCCAGGCGCTGGGCCTCCCCAGCCGAGAGCCGGTGGACGCGCTGGCGGGCTCGGTCGGCGAGGCCAGCTCGGGTCAGCGCCGCGGCTGCGCGCTCGGCGGCGGCGTCCGCGTCCCAGCCGCGTATCCGCAGTACGAGCACGGCGTTCTCCTCGGCGCTCAGGAACCCGATCGGCGTGGGCTCCTGCGGAAGATATCCGATCCGCTGCCGGCGCAGGCTCGCGAGCTGCTCACCGTCGCGGTCGCCGAGCGGGTGCCCGTCGAGCATGACCTGGCCCGAACTTGGGCGGTCGAGCCCGGCCACGAGCTTCAGCAGCGTCGTCTTCCCCGCCCCCGAGCGACCCGTGATGGCGGTCATCCGGCCGGGCGCGAAGTCATGCGTGAGCCCGCTGAGCACATCTCGCCGGGTTAGCCCGTGTCCGTAGGTGCGCGCCACGGAGCGCAGCTCGACCTGGACGGGGTCCCAGCGCGCTGGCGGCTCCGGCCGGGCTTTGGCTGCCGCCGGTGCGGTCGGGACGAGATCGCTGACCGCCCGCGTCACGATCACCCCGCCCGGGGTGGGCCGCACGCGGGCGCGGCGCCCGATACCGGCCTGAGTGAGCACATCAGCGGGAAGCCGCAGCCAGCCGCCGTCGATGACGAGCGCCTCCTCACCGCCACGCCGGTCGCCGACGATCCGCCCGTCCCGGATCCGGAGTATGCGGTCGGCGACCTCGGCGGTCGCCGGATCGTGGGTCACCAGGATGACGCTCGTGCCATTGGCCCGGGCGAGCTCGACGATCAGCGCGCGGGTGGCGTCGGCGCTGACGTCGTCGAGCTCGCCGGTCGGCTCATCGGCGAGCAGCAGCGCCGGGCGGTGGGCGAGGGCGGCGCACAGCGCAAACCGCTGGCGCTCGCCACCGGACAGCTGCCCGGGGAACGCGTCGGCCCGTTCGGTCAACGCCGCGGCTTCGAACAGTTCATCGACCCTCCTGCGACGCTCCCGCCTCGGCACTCCCCGCAGCGCGAGCGGCAGCCCGACCGCGTCACGCATACGAAGATCCGGACTCAGCCCCGTCTCGATGCCCTGCCCGAGAAACCCCACCAGCTCGTGACGGAGCCGCGACCGGGAGCGCGCCGGCATCCGGCCGATGTCGCGGCCTAGCACGCGGACGATCCCGGCCGACGGCGGCTGGATCCCGGCGACCACGCGCAGCAGCGTGCTCTTCCCGGCACCGCTCGGACCGAGCACGCACAGGACTTCGCCGCGGGCCAGCTCGAGGTTCGTCCCCTGGAGCGCCGCCGCGTCCCCCTCGTTCGTGCGGTGAACGCAGAACACATCGCGCAGCTCGACGACCGTTTCGCTCATCGCACGACGCTCCGGGTCGCCAGCCAGCCCGCGAACGCGAGCATCGCGAACGTGCCGGCCCCCCAGGCGGCCAGCGCCGCCCACGGAACTACCGTCAGTACCGGCGGGCGGGGATCGGCGACCGCACCCGCGGCGCGAACGCTCGCGACCGCCAGCCGGGTCAGCAGCACCGCGATCCCGAGGCCGACGACCACACCCAGCACGCTCGCGAGCGCGAGCCGGACCCGCAGCTCGGCCCGGAGTCCGCGCGGACCGACGCCCTGTTCCTCGAGGTCTGACTCGACCCGCTCGTCGCGGGCCGCTCCGAACAGCGCCGCCAGCAATCCGACGACCGCGAGGATCAGGGACAGCGCCGTCGCCGCGATCAGCGTGCCGAGCACCCCGCGCGCCACCGGTGCGTCCTGCAGCTGCTGATCGAGGTCGGCGCGGAACGAGGAATCAAGCTGGGCGAGCGCCCCGCTCCCCAGTGCGGCGCGCAGCCGGTCAAGGTGCCCGGTGCCGATCCACAGTTCGTCGGCCCGGCCTTGACCGGGAAGCTGCGCGTCCAGGGCTGCCGCGAGCGTCGCCTCGTCGGCGACGACGAAGCCGGCCGCGTCGGAGGGAAGCGCCGGGAAGCGGCTGAGGACCCCGACCACTCGCGCGATCACCGGGAGGCCGTCGACCGTCAGGGCGATGCTCCCGCCGGGCCCCGCGGAGGCGGCCGTCTGCGGATCGGCGAGGATCGGGACCGGGCGCGTGTCGGTTGGCTGCGCCGGCCGGAGCACGCCGGGTGTTCCGCTCGCGGAAAAGCCGACCATCGCGACCGCGCCGCTCCGCACGGGGGCAGTCGTATCCGCCGCGCCGACCCCGCGCCAGGCGCCGAGCGGGACGCGCAGCAGCGATCGCCCGCCGGCTTGCAACGCGAGCAGCGGCCCGAGCGCAACGGGCGTGTGCGACTGAGTCGCGGCGGCCGGGTTCTCGCCGTTCTGATGGCCGTTGGTGATGGCGAGACCGGTGGGTTCGTCGAGCTCCAGAGCCTCGAACTGCCACCGTCCGGGCGGCACGGGGGCACGCAGGACCGCGACGCCAGCGCCGGCTGTGCCGAACGCGACCTGCCGGATCGCTCCCTGGGGATCGCGCAGGTCCGCGGTCACGTCGACGGCGAGGCCCGGCGAGGAAGCTCGCAGCGACAGCCACCGCGCGCCGGCCGGAAGCATCGGCCCGGGCACCCGGACCGGGCCGCCCGGCTCGAGGCGCCGGGCGAGCGTGGTCAGCGGGGCCGAGCCGTCGCTCGGCCGCCAGCCGTGGATCTGGGTCAGTCCGTCCGCGGGAACGCCGAGCGCGGGAACCGTCACGGTGCCCCCGCCGCTGGTGTAGTTCGCGTCCGTCCGGCGGATGGGCAGCACAGCGCCGGCCGCGAGCACCCGCCAGCGCTGAAGCGGAGCCAACTCCAGCGGGGTGCTGAAATCGGGCCCAGGCGAGACAAGTGCGTCGAGCGGGACGCGGTCCGCGGCCTGATCTGCCGCGCTGCGGATCAGCGTCGAACGGTAGGCCAGGGCGAAGCCGCCGAGCCCAGTGGCGACGGCGATGAACGCGATGGCCAGCGCCGCCACCTCCGGGGAGCGGGCGAGGTTGACGAGCGCGAGGCGCCCGAGCACCGGGCCGCCCCGGGCCACGCGCTCCGCTCCCCGCAGCACCACCCCCGCCGCGCGGAACGTCACCACCCCGACGGCCACACAGCACAGCGGCGCGAGCAGCAGCGCCAGCGCGTGATTGCTGCCCGGGCCCTCGACCAGCGCCGCCACCAGGGCCGACGCCGCCGCGACCGCCAGCACGTCGGTCAGCCTGGCGCTGCGCACCAGCACCAGCGCGCCGAGCAGCAGGGTCGCCGCCAGCCACCCGGTCCCCAGCGCGATCACCCCCGCCGGGGTGATCAGGCTGTGCCTCAGGATCGCGCCCGCCGGTTCCCCTTCGTTGCTCGCCAGCAGCGCCGCGGACCCGATCCCCGCGGCCGCGCCGACGCTCAGCGCGCCCGCGCACAGCCACCCGGATTCCACCGCGACGAACAGGCCGCAGTGCCACGTGCGGGCACCCGCGTTGCGGAGCCGGTCAAGTTCCGCCCGCTGATCGCGGCGAAGTCCGCCGCCGGCCAGGACGATGAACAGCGCCAGCGCTGCGATCGCGCCTCCGCCTGCGAGCTGCAGCCGCTGCGGGGCCAGGCTCGCCTGGACCCGCGCTTCGTCCAGTACGGTGAACGGCGCGCTCAGGCTGAACTGGCTCCCGCTCAGCAGCAGGCGGGCCTGCGCGCGGGCGAGCCGGTCCTCGGCGCCGGCTAGCTGCCACCCCCGCAGCCGGGTGATCGTGAGCGGTGCCAGCCAGCTGTGCGTGCGGTACACGCCGCTCAGTCCCGGCAGCGCCTCCAATCCGGCGACGTCCCAGGTCACGAGCACCGGCACGGAACCCGCGCTGGACGGGACGAACCCTAGGGGGACCGCCGAGCGCAGCGGCGCCGAGCCGGCGACCTGGATGCGGACGCCGATCGCGGCCAGGGTCGAAGGGACCGGACCGCCACCGGCGAGCAGCATCGGGCAGCCCTCCGGGCGGCACGGCCCCAGCCGGCCCAGCGCAGTGCCGGGGAGCCACCCGCCCAGGGGGGCAATCGCGGCCGGACGCACGACCACTCCGTCGAGCCGCACCGGGTTCATCAGCACGACCTCGGTCTGCGACCCCAGGCCAAGCCCGCGCAGCAGGGCCCGCGCCTGGTCCGCCACGCCGGGGCTGACTGCTCCCTGCCAGGTGACGCGGACCTCGCTATCCAGCGGCGATGTCCCGGCGAGCACCGATCGGGCGCTCTCGTCGCCCGCGATTTGCGACTGTGCCGCCACGCCCGCGGCGAACGCCGTCGCGAGCGCGATGCCCAGCGCTGGCCACAGCCACCGGGCTGGGCGCCGCCGACCCCGCGCGGCGGCCAGCATCAGCGGCGCAAACAAGCCCCGCACGCGCACGACGTTATTGTCGCACGCACGCGGACGCAGGCGACACGCCGTGGACGTGCCGGTGCCCGGCGCGTGATCGCATCACGGCCGTTGGCTAGCCTCGCGTTGATCGTTTCGTGACCGTCCGGTTAATCTCCGCGATACCGGAATCTGGCAAGCTCTCCCGTACCAGGACGGCCGGATCGGAACGGGCCTGCCGCGGAACACCTGCGGTCGGCAGCGACGATCCCCATCGTCAGCGCCTGTGAAGTCGGCGGTGACGGTGGAGTACGTCGAAAGATCCCCACGGCGGGAACGAACGCATGACAGGGAGCGACGGGGCGGGCTCCGGGGTGGGACAATGGCCGACCGACGCGCTCGCGGCGACGTTGGCTTCGGCTCCGGCCGGAATCGACGCCACGGCAGTGCAGCCGCAAAGGACGTGCTCAAGCTGATCATCCCTCAGCGGTCGCACTGCCATGAAGCCCAGACCGGGCCGGTCAATCAACGAGAGGGAAGATTATGAGGATATTGAGACGAACACCTGCGATCGCTGCCTTGGCCGCGATCGCCCTCGCCGCTGCCGGCTGTAGTAGTAGCAGCAGTAGCAGTACCACCACCGGCAGCAGCAGCAGCAGTTCATCCAGCGGCGCGTCCGGCAACACGGTCGACATCTACTCGAGCCTCCCGTTGCAGGGAGCCTCGACCGCGCAGACCAATCCGATGGTCAACGGAATGAAGCTCGCGCTCGCTCAGGCGGGCAGCAAGGCCGGGCAGTGGACGGTGAACTACCAGTCGCTCGACGACTCGACCGCGGCGGCCGCCAAGTGGGACCCAGGCCAGACGGCGGCCAACGCGCGCAAGGTGGCTACGGACCCCAAGGCCGTCTACTACATCGGCGAGTTCAACTCGGGCGCCAGCGAGGTGTCGATCCCGATCCTCAACCAGGGGGGCATCCCCCAGGTGAGCCCGGCGAACACGTACGTCGGCCTGACGACGAACCTTCCTGGCAGCGCCCCTGGCGAGCCGCAGAAGTACTACCCGACCGGGACCCGTACCTACCTGCGGATCGTGCCGATCGACTCGATCCAGGCCGCCGCTGGTCTGATCGCGATGAAGCAGGCCGGCTGCACGAAGGTCGCCGTCGCCAACGACAAGGAGGCGTACGGGGCCGGCCTGGCGACGCTGCTCGAGCTGGAGAAGGGCTTTTACGGGGTCACGATCGTGAGCAACACCGGGATCGACCCGACCGCGCCCAACTTCCGCTCCTACGCGTCCACGATCAAGGGCCAGGGAGCCGACTGTTTCTACTTCGCCGGCATCGTCTCTAACGGCGCCGTTCAGATCACCAAGGATGTTAACTCGGCGATCCCCAAGGCCAAGATCTTCGGCGGTGACGGTGTCTGCACGGACTCCTACACGAGCGCCACGAAGGGCGGCGTCCCGGCCGCGCTGTACCCGCTGCTCGAATGCACGGTCGCGACCCAGAACCTGACCGCTTATCCGGGCGGCAAGACGTTCCTGGCCGCATACCAGGCCAAGTACGGCACGGCGAATCCCGACCCGTACGCGATCTACGGCTACGAGGTGATGAAGCTCGGGCTCGACACGATCGCGAGCCTGGGGGCTCAGGGCAACAGCAAGTCGGCCGTGCTGAAGGCCCTGTTCGCGATCACCGCGCGTTCGTCGGTGCTCGGCACCTACGGATTCAACAAGAACGGCGACACGACACTGAAGTCCTACGGCCTGTACACGGTCGGGTCCAACGGCGAGCCGGTCTTCGCCAAGACGATCACACCGACCAAGACCGTCTAAGGTTAGGCAAAATCGTGGAGGGGGCGCACAGCGCCCCCTCCACACCCACTAGGCTGCACCGACCCTGCGGCCCGACCTTCACCTGGAAGCCGTGGAACCCACAACGATTGCGCCCAGCCCACCCCCACTCGCGGCGGCGGCGGCACGCCCGCTCGCGGCGGTCCGCCGCTATGCCGGCCGCTGGGGTCTGGTCGCGGCGCTCGCGGCGCTGCCGGTCTACTACGGCATCACCGATCTGACGAACGGCTACCAGGCCGGCCTCGTGGCCGGTCATGCGGTGGTCCATCACGATCTGTCGAAGCTGGGCTTCAACTTCGCCGAAGGCCTGTCCAACGGCGCGATCTGGGCGTTGATCGCGATCGGGTACACCCTCGTCTACGGAATCATCGAGCTGATCAACTTCGCCCACGGCGACGTGTTCATGATCGGCTCCTTCACCGCCGTCGGCCTCTGGGCGACGCTCGGGCTCGGGCTCACCACCGGTGCCCTGGGGCTGGTCGGCGGCCTGGTCGTGACCCTGATCATCACGATGATCGTGACCGGGTCCCTGAACGTCCTGATCGAGCGGGTCGCCTACCGGCCGCTGCGGGGCGCGCCCAAGCTCGCGGCGCTGATCACCGCGGTCGGCTTCTCGTTCATCCTGCAGAACGTGGGCCTGCTCTGGCGCGGCGGCTCACCGCAGAGCGTGTCCGACCTGATCCGCTCCCAGCAGCCGGTGTTCACCATCGCCGGCGTACATATCTTGCGCGGATACATCCTCGCCTTCGCCGTGATGATCCCGCTCGTGTTCGGGCTGACCTTTTTCATCAACCAGACCCGGGCGGGCCGGGCGATGCGCGCCACCGCCCAGGACCCCGAGGCGGCCCGCCTGATGGGCATCAACGTCAACGCCACGATCTCGCTCACCTTCCTGCTCGGCGGCATGCTCGCTGGCGCTGCGGGGCTGGTGTACGCGCTCTATGAGACGAACATCTGGTACTTCCAGGGCTTCAAGGCCGGTCTCATCGCGTTCACGGCGGCGGTCATGGGAGGCATCGGCAACGTCCGCGGTGCCGTGCTCGGCGGACTGATCATCGGCGTCATCCAGTCGCTGACCGATTCGCGGATGGGCCCACAGTGGACCGAGGCGGTCGTGTTCGGCTACCTGATCGCCATCATGGTCCTGCGCCCCCGCGGTCTGCTCGGTGAGGAGACGAGGGAGGCGGGATGAGCGAGTTGCGGGCGCAGCTGCGGGAGTGGCGCGAGTTCATGGAGAAGCGGCTCCCGCCGTGGTGGAGCCGGGCGCTGGCGGGAGCGCTCATCGTGATCGGGATCGTCCTGCCGTTCCTGTTCTCGTCGTCCAGCGCGTTCATGAACGCGACGATCATCGCGGTGGCCTACGCGGTGATGTCGCTGGGCCTGAATATTGTCGTCGGGTTCGCCGGGCTGCTCGATCTCGGGTACGTCGCCTTCTACGCGCTCGGCGCGTACTCGCTCGGGTGGTTCGGCTCTGAGTTCTTCTTCAAGGCTCAGGTCCACGTGCTCGTCTCGCCGGTCGCGAGCACGCTGCCGGGCGTTCACCTCAACTTCATCCTGATCCTGATCGGTGCCGCGCTCATCTGCGCCGCGGCCGGAGTTGTGATCGGCCTGCCGACGCTGCGCCTGCGCGGCGACTACATCGCGATCGTCACGCTCGCGTTCGGCGAGATCATCGGCGTGGTGGCGGTCAACGGCCAGAGCGTCCCCGTCGGCGGCGGCATGACGCTGACCGCCGGCAACCTCGGCATCAGCGCGGTCGACTCGCCGTACTTCCCCGGGATCGGGTCGTTCAGCCTGCTGAACCTGAGACCGTGGTACTGGCTGATCTTTGCCATCCTGCTCGTCGTCCTGTTCGTCAACCTGCGCCTGCGCGACTCCCGGCTCGGCCGGGCCTGGGTCGCGCTGCGCGAGGACGAGGTCGCGGCCGTGTCGATGGGCATTCCGCTTGTGAAGACGAAGCTGCTCGCGTATTCGATCGGCGCCGCGTTCGGCGGCATGGCGGGTGCGTTCTTCGGCACGTACTACACCGTGGTCAACGCCGGGCAGTTCCAGTTCGGGTTCTCGATCTTCATCCTCGCCATGGTGATCATCGGCGGGCTCGGGTCGATCTGGGGAGCGGTCGTCGGAGGGCTGGCGCTGGGCTACATCAACAACTACCTGATCCCTGACGTCCTGAACGGCGTCCCCGCCAAGCTGGGGTTCAACTTCCAGCTGACCCAGGTGGAGTTCGGGATCTTCGGGTTCCTGCTGGTGATCATGATGGTGCTCCGGCCGCAGGGCCTGATCCCGGAGAGGCGACGCCGGCTCGAGCTCACGGCCGAGATCGCGCCGGGGGACGCCCAGCTCGCGGAGGCTCCGGGCACCGCCGGGGGGGCGACGTGAGCCCGGTCGAGACTCCCGCGCCGCCCGCCGTCGCCGTCCTGCGCGCGGAGCACGTCACGAAGGCGTTCGGCGGTCTGGTGGCCGTCAACGACGTCTCGTTCGACGTTCCGGAGCACTCGATCGTGTCGCTGATCGGGCCGAACGGCGCCGGGAAGACGACCCTGTTCAACATGCTGACCGGGCTGTACCGGCCGACCCAGGGAAGGATCCTGCTCGGCGAGCGGGACATCACGCGCGCGCGGCCGGACGTGATCACCCGGTACGGTGTCGCGCGGACCTTTCAGAACATCCGCCTGTTCGGCGCGATGACCGCCGTGGAGAACGTGATGGTCGGGCACCATGCGCGGATGCGGGCGGGGCTGTTCGGGTCGATCTTCCGCCCGCCCTGGGTCCGCCGCGAGGAACTCCAGACGCGCGCGCGTGCCCGCGAGCTGCTGGCGTACGTCGGCCTGCGTGAGCCCGGCTTCGACCGGCTCGCCTCGCAGCTGCCGTACGGAGACCAGCGGCGCGTGGAGATCGCCCGGGCGCTGGCGTCGGGGCCGAGACTGCTGCTGCTCGACGAGCCGACGGCCGGCATGAACCCGAACGAATCCCAGGCGCTGACCGAGTTCATGCGGGCGCTGCGGGACGACCTGAAGCTGACGATCCTGCTGATCGAGCACGACATGAAGGTCGTGATGGGCGTCTCCGAGCGCGTCACGGTCCTCGACTACGGCAAGAAGATCGCCGAGGGTGAGCCGGCCAAGGTCCGGACGGACCCCGCGGTGATCGAGGCGTATCTCGGAAGGGCGGAGTGATGGCCCTGCTCGAGGTCTCGGACATCCATACCTACTACGGCGCGATCGAGGCGCTGAAAGGCGTCTCGCTGACCGTCGATGCGGGCGAGGTGGTGACGCTGATCGGCTCGAACGGCGCCGGCAAGTCCACCACCCTGCGTTCTATCTCGGGACTCACCCCGGCCAGCGCGGGGAAGATCACGTTCGCCGGAGAGGACATCACGCGCGTGCCGGCGCACGAGGTAGTCACCCGCGGAATCGCGCTCGCCCCCGAGGGCCGCCACTGCTTCCCGCGGATGACCGTGCGCGAGAACCTGGACTTGGGCGCTCACCGGCGGCGCGGCCCCGGGATTGCCCAAGACTTCGATCGCGTCTACGACCTGTTCCCCCGGCTCAAGGAGCGCGAGCGCCAGAAGGCCGGCACGATGTCCGGCGGCGAGCAGCAGATGCTCGCGATCGGGCGCGCGCTGATGGCCCGGCCGAAGCTGCTGCTGCTCGACGAGCCGTCGCTCGGGATCGGCCCGATCCTCGTGCAGCGGATCTACGAGACCATCGGCGAGATCAACCGCTCCGGGGTCGCGATCCTCTTGGTCGAGCAGAACGCCAACCGCGCGCTCGACGCCGCCAGCCGCGGTTACGTGCTGGAGACCGGGCGGGTGGCCCTGGCCAGCGATTCGGCGAGCCTCCACGACGACCCCGGGGTCCAGAAGGCGTACCTGGGCACATGACAGGTTACGGAGCGATCAGATGAGCGGCGCGGTTGGCGCCAATGCGCTGTACTTTCTGTTCGCGTGGCTGATCTCGGCGGCGGCCGCGTCGTGGCTGTCGGAGCGCAAGGGCTACGGCGAGCGGGTCGGGTTGACGTTCGGCCTGATTCTGTCGGCGGCGGGGCTGCTGATCGTCCTGCTGCTGCCGGGGCGCCCCGGCTCGAAGTGGCGGGTCGACGGCTGGCTGCCGCGACGGCGGCGCCCGCATTGAGGCTGCTCCGGGTGAGCCTGCCGATCGCTGTCGTGACGGCGCTGGCCGCCTGCGGCGGACCCGCGCCGCATCCGGCGCCAGCACAGCACCCGGCGTCTCGCGCGCCAGGCACCCCGGGGCCTTCACCGACGGGCCCGCGCACCGCCGGCCCGCGCACGGACTCGCCGGACATCACCCTGGCCTTCGCCGGGGACGTGCACTTCACCGGCCGGACAGCCGCGCTGCTGACCGATCCCGCGACCGCGTTCGGCCCGGTGGCCGCGGTGCTCAGGTCGGCGGACTTCACCATGGCGAACCTGGAGACGGCAGTGACCGGCCACGGCACGCCGCAGCCGAAGACCTACCATTTCCGCACCAACCCGGCGGCCTTCACCGCGCTCCGCGACGCCGGCGTCAACCTGGTCACGATGGCCAACAACCACGTGCTGGACTACGGGCAGACCGGGCTGGCCGACACCCTCGCCGCGGCCCGCGCGGCACGCTTTCCCGTGGTGGGCATCGGCCGCGACGCGGACGCCGCCTGGGCGCCCTATGTCATCACGGTCAAGGGCGTGCGGATCGCGATCATCGGCGTGTCCCAGGTCGCCGAGCTGGCCTCCTCCTGGGTGGCGACCAGTACCAGGGCGGGCGAGGCGAACACCGTCGACCTTGCCCGCACGCTGACCGCGGTGCGGGCCGCGAAAAAGCTCGCCAGCATCGTCATCGTGTTCATGCACTGGGGCACCGAAGGCGAGGCGTGCCCGGATCCGAACCAGCTGTCGCTTGCGCCCAGGCTCGCCGCCGCCGGCGCCAGCATCATCATCGGTTCGCACGCCCACATGCTGCAGGGCTCGGGCTGGCTCGGCCACACGTTCGTCGCCTACGGCATGGCCAACTTCGTCTGGTGGGAGAAGTCGTTCAGCACCGCGACCGGCATCCTGGAACTCACGCTGCGCCGGCACCGGCCGCTGACCGCCCGGTTCATCCCAGCCGTCGTCTCCGCGACGGGCCAGCCGATCGTGGCCACCGGCGAGGCGGCGAGACTGGCCGCCGCCCGCTACGCCAGCCTGCGCGGCTGCGCGGGCCTGTCCGCATACCCGCGCTAAGTTCCCCGGCAGCCCGGGGGGACCTGCCCTATTCTCATGTTGTGAACTGGAGTCTGTTCGGCTGCGCACGCAAGGGGCACGTTAGTTATGCGCCGGACGAACCGGAGCTGCGGGACCGGCTGATGGCACCGACCGCCGGCGGGATGGCGTGGCGGTGCCTGCGCTGCGGCGCATTCGTGACTGACGGGCAGCACGGCAGCGGACCGGCCGCAGCGGCGCCGCTGATCCGCCGGGGCAAGGAACTGCGCAGCGAGCTGATCCTGCGCGCGTTCGCGGTGGAGCGGTTCCTTCGCTTCCTGATCTTCGGCGCCGCAGCCTACGGGGTATGGCGGTTCCGGTATAACCGGGCTGGCATCCAGCGGGCGTTCAACAACGACCTGCCGGCCATCCGCGCCCTGTACCGGGACTTCGGCTTCAACGTCAGCCACTCCAGGCTGCTCGGGCTGATCCAGCATTCGTTCACGCTCAACTCGCGCACGCTCGCCTACCTGGCTATCGGCCTGGCCGTTTACGCGCTGATCGAGCTGATCGAGAGCGTCGGGCTGTGGCTGGGCCAGCGATGGGGCGAGTACTTCGCTATGGTGGCGACCTCGATCTTCGTGCCCTACGAGGTCTACGACCTGACCGTGAAGATCACCTGGCTGCGGGTTGCCGCGTTCGTGGTGAACCTGCTGCTTGTCATCTACCTGGTATGGACGAAGCGGCTGTTCGGCGTCCGCGGTGGCAAGAGGGCCTACGAAGCGAGGCTGCGCACCGAATCCGTCATCGAGGTGGAGCAGGCCGCGCTCGCCGCGGCATCCGCCGGCCGGCCCGGCCATGGCCAGCGGGCTGCGACCCAGCCGTAGCGCCTACAGTTTCCAGGTCACGCCGGTGAGTTGTGCTGATACGTCCCACAGCCGCCGGGCTGTCTCCTCGTTCTTCGCCGCCGGTGACGGTTCCACCTCGGCCGGGTAGCCGCGTAGCTCCATGAATCCGCCCGGCCCGTAGTAGCGGCCACTCTGGGCCGCCGGGTCGACGGCGGCGTAGAGCTGGGGCAGCGCGCCCATCTCGGCGCTTTGCGCGAAGACCCGGTTGGTGACCTTCATAAGCTGCCTGCCCAGACCGGTCGGGCCGCTGCTCTGCAGGTTTGTGGCCGCGTACCCGGGGTGAGCGAGCACCGAGCGGACCTCGATCCCGGCCGCGCGCACGCGGCGGTCCAGCTCGCGGCCGAACAGCACGTTGGCGAGCTTGGACTGCTGGTAGAAGGCCCTCGGCGAGTAGGACCGCTCGCCGGTCAGGTCGTCGAAGTGGATCGATCCGCCCTTGTGCTCGCCGGAGCTGACGGTGACGACGCGCGGGTCCTGGCCGTGGCGGATCGTGTCGAACAGCAGCCCGGTCAAGGCGAAGTGGCCGAGGTGGTTGGTCGCGAACTGGGATTCGAAGCCTTGCGGGGTGAGCCGACGGGGCGGGAACATCACCCCGGCGTTGTTGATGAGGACGTCTACACCGATCCCGTCAGCCAGCATCGCCGCGGCGAAGTCCCGTACCGAGTCGAGGTCGGCGAGGTCCAGCGCCCGGAATTCGACGGCGGCGTCCGGCTGCGCGGCCTTGATCCGGGCGACGGCGTCGAGGCCCTTCGCCTCGCTGCGGGCAGCCAGCACCACCCGGCCGCCGTGGGCCGCCAGCTGGCGGGTGGTCTCGAATCCCAGGCCGCTGTTGCCGCCGGTGACGATGAACGTTCGGCCGGACTGATCGGCGATCCGGTCTGCGGTCCAGCGATCCATGCGTGCTCCTCATTGCGCCGAGCTGATCTGGATGGCTCACCTTGACGTGACCGCGCCGCTGAGCTGAGCGCTGAGGGCGGGCCAGACCACCGGGTCGTGACCGGGGACGAGCCGGTAGCCGCGGTCCGCGGCGATCTGCTTGAGCTTGCGGATCTGCGCCACGCTCACCTCGGGGGCGGCAGCGATCCGGCCGCCGACCGCCACCTCACGCTCGATATTCTCGGTCAGGTCGGCCGCGTCGAAGGCGAAGACGAACCCACCCCCGCCCGCGGACTCGTCCAGGCTGACCACGAAGCTCTGATGGCCGGGGGTATGCCCGGCGGTCAGCACGGCGCTCACCCCCGGCGCGATCTCCGCGTCGCCGTCGGCGACCCGCCAGTCGAGCGCCGGGTCATCGAAATCCACCCGGAAGATGCCGTTGCTTTCCGGTCCGGGCGGGCTGGACATCCCGTAGTCCAGCTCGGCTCGCTGGATATGCACGGGTACCCGCCCGGCGAAGTGCTTCAGCCCGCCCGCGTGGTCATTGTGGAGGTGACTGACGGCCACGGCCCGGATGTCGGCCATGTCCACGCCCACCCCGGCGAGCGCTTCCGCCAGCGGCTCGCCGGGCCCGGGCAGGACCGGCTGGATCGCCGGGTCGCCGTGAAACCGGCGCCGCAGCGCGGAGTCCGTGATCAGCGCCGTGTTGAATCCGGTGTCCAGCAGCAGCCAGCCGCCGTCACATTCCAGCAGGACGCCGGGCACCGGCTCCCGGAGCCGCTCCTGCCCCGACGCCCCCTCCACCGACACGGACTTGGGCAGGTCCTCCCAGCCCAGCGTGAGCAGCACGATCCTGCGGACCCCGGTACCCATGATCGCCTCCCTCCGGACAGACCGCCGGCCGGCCGCCCTGGGCGCCCGCCCCCGCCTAACCTGCGGATAGCGCGAACAGGTTGAGCGAGTTGGGGTACGTAACGACGTGCGCCTGGGCGACGCCTCGTAGCCAGGGCTGGGCGACCATGAAATCGTCCTGGTTGACCAGGTTATCCCAGCAGCCGGTGGCCACCGAGAGCACGCCGATTTGTGAGAAGGTCTGCGCGCTGCCGGTCGTCAGACCCTGCGTGAGCAGGCTGGAGATCTGCGGGGTCGAGCAGTGCAGGTAGTTGAGGCCGCCGTTCGGATCGAAGCTGATGTGCGCCCACATGTAGGGCGGAGCGGCGTCCGGCCACCCGGCGTCGAGCAGGATGTCCGGGGCACCCTTGGCCGTCTTGGCGGGTGGCGCCCAGCCGTAGATCTGCGCGGTCGGGTAGGACTGCACCGTGACGCTGCAAGGCGGCCAGGATCAGCGCGAACAACAGCGCGTAGACAGTGAGCTCGGCGGTGGCCGGAACGAAGGATCCGAGGTCGGTACTTACCGGCCGGCGCGTGCGGTACGACATCCCGAAGTCGCCCTTGGGCAGGCCGGCCAGGTAGCTGAGGTACTGCGCCACCACCGGCCGGTCCAGGCCCAGCCGGTGGCGTTCCGCCAGGACCTGGCTGCCGGAGGCCTGCGCGCCGAGCATCGCGTGCACCGGATCGACCGGAGTCACCTTCTGCAGGGTGAACATCACGGCGGTCAGGAACAGGACGATGACGACGCCCGCGGCGAGCCGCTTCACGATCAGCATGATCATGCGCTGCTCCTTCGCTACCGGTCGCTGAGCAGGTTGCGCAGCCCGTCACCGGCGAGGTTGGCGGTCAGGGCGAGCAGCATCACGGCGATCCCCGGTATTACCGGGATCCACCACTGCTGCAGGAGATACGGCAGGTTCCTGGCGGTGTCGGCGCCCAGCTCCGGCGCTGGCTGCGGCTGGCCGAGTCCGAGGAACGACAGGGCGGCCAGGGTGAGCACCAGGTTGCCCACGTCGAGGCTCGCGGTCACGATGGCAGCGGGGACGGCGCCCGGCAGCAGGTGCCGCAGCGCAATCCGCATTCGGCCGGCTCCCGCCAGCCGGGCCGCCTCCACGTGCGGGCGGGCCGCGAGCGAGCGGATCTCCCCCCGGACGATCCGGGCGTAGAACGGCCACCACACGATGGCGACCGCGATCAGCGTGTGGATGAAGCCGGGGCCGAGCGCCGCCACCACCGCGATGGCCAGCACCGGCGCGGGCAGCGCCAGGAAGGCATCGGTGATCCGCATCAAGATGGTGTCCACCGGCCCGCCGCGCATGCCCGCGACCAGGCCGATCAGGCCACCGATGACCAGGCCCGACGCGATCACGGCCAGGGCGGCGAACCAGCTCAACCGCCAGCCGATCAGCACCCGGGACAAGATGTCCCGGCCGATGCTGTCGGTACCGAGCAGGAAGCCGCTAGAACCGGGCGGCAGCTGGGGCAGGCCCACCGGCTGGATCGGATCGTGCGGGGCGAGCAGCGGCGCCAGCACCGCGATCAGGGTCACCGGGACGAGCAGCCCGGCCGCGGCTCAGTCGAGCCGCCTGCCGCCCGTAGCGGGCAGGATCCGCCGCCGGCCGGCCCCCGGGGTTCTTGGGTCCGGGGCCAGGTACGGTTCCGCGACGGCCATGGTCAGGTCACCTCCGAGCGGATGCAGGCGACGAGGTGCGGCGTATCGCCCGGGGAGTCTCGCCAGGCGCGGGATCAGGGCCAGATCGGCGCACGCGGGCTCGGCGATCGGGCAGCGCGGGTGGAACGCGCAGCCCGGCGGCGGATCCAGACGAACAGCACGGCCATCCCGAGCTCGTGCCGCAGGCGGCCGATGAGATTGAGCACGCCCGCCGCGAGCGACACGTCGAGCGCGCTGGTGGGCTCGTCACAGAGCAGCACCTCGGGCGGGATCACCGTGGCCCTGGCCAGGGCCACCCGCTGGCGCTGGCCGCCGGACAACTGGCCGGCCCGTGCGGAGGCCACCTCAGCGGGCAGCCCCACATGCGCCAGCGCATCCACCACACGCTGGCGCCGGCTCGCCGCGCTCAGGCCAGCGCCCCGCAGCCGTTCGGAAATCAGGGTCCCTACGCTCAGCCACGGCGTCAGGGACGCCCCGGCGTCCTGGAAGACCATCTGGGGGCGGGCGTCCGGCCCAGCCTCACCTGGCCGGTATCGGCGCGCTCCAGGCTCGCGATGATCCGCAGCAGCGTGGTCTTGCCCGATCCGCTCTCCCCCACGATCGCGACCGACTCGCCTTCGGCCACCTGCAGGTCCACGCCGCCCAGCGCCGTCAGCAGCGCGCGGCGCCGGCCGGCCGAGACCCGGAAGGTCTTGCTGAGCTGCTGCACCTGGGCCGCGGGCTGGCTACCGGGCGGTTGGCCAGCGGGCACGTCGCCGCCCGCTGGAGCCTGCCCGGCCTGGTCCTCGCCCGCCAGGACCTCGGGGGCGGCCGACTCCGCGGCCGCCGCGAGCACCTCGGCCGGGGCCCGGATGCAGGCGCTGAGGTGGCCCTCGTCCACCAGAACCGGATCGGGCGGGCTGATCAGGCACTCGGCCATCGCCAGCGAGCAGCGGGGGGCGAAGGCGCAACCCGGCGGCGGGTCGGCCGGGTCCGGCACCTTGCCGGGCAGGGTGGCCAGGGTGCGGCCGCGCTCCGCCGACAGGGACAGCCGCGCCCGGGTCAGCGCCAGGCTGTAAGGGTGGGCCGCAGACCGCAGCACCGTCCCGGCCGGCCCGAGCTCGGCCAGCCGGCCCGCGTACATGACCGCTACCCGGTCCGCGACCTGCGCGGCCACGCCCAGGTCGTGGGTGATCAGCAGGACGCTGCAGCCGATCTCGTCCCGCAGCGACCGGAGCAGCCCGAGCACCTGCGCCTGCACCATGACATCCAGCGCGGTGGTCGGCTCGTCGGCGATGACCAGCGCCGGATTCCCGGCCACCGCCATGGCGATCATCACCCGCTGCCGCAGCCCGCCGGACAGCTCGTGCGGGTAGCTGGCCATCCTGCGCGCGGCGTCCGGGATGCCCACGGCACGCAGCAGCCGGGCCGCCTCCTCATCCGAGCCGGCGGCCTCCGCGACCTGCCGGCCGACCCGCATGGTCGGATTGAGCGACGTCATCGGATCCTGGAACACGGCACCGAGATGCTCGCGCCGGACCCGGCGGTGCAGGTCGGCCGGACCGCTGAGCATGTCGTGGCCGCGGACCAGCACCCGGCCCGACACCTTTGGGGGCGGATCGGCGGGGATCAGCCCCAGCAGCGACAGGCCCAGCACGCTCTTGCCCGATCCTGACTCCCCGACCAGCCCGAGGATCTCTCCCGCGCGGATCCCCAGGCTGATGCCACGCAGCGCATGAATGTCCCGCTTGCCGCGCCGGAACGTCACCCGGAGTTGCTCAACTTCCGCGACCTTGGCTGGCTCCGTGCCGGACAGCTCTGGCGCGGCTGGCCCCGGCGCGGGCGGCTCCGCCGGCTCAGCGGCCTGGCGCGGCGGCGCGGCCTCGCCGGACGGCGCGCAGGGAACCGGCGGCGTGGTCACGATATGTCCCGCTGGGCACGCTTGGCGGGCAGGTGCCCGGCCCGGACCAGGCAGCCCAGCGTGTCGCAGATGACACGGGTGGCGATAAGCGCGGTGATCTCCGCGTTGTCATAGGGCGGCGAGCATTCCACGACCTCCAGCCCGGCGGGTGTTCGGCGATGAGCTGGATGAACTTGAGGACCTCGCGGGGCAGGAAGCCGCCCGGCTCTGGCCATCCGGTGCCGGGCACGAACGCGGCGTCAAGGCAGTCGACGTCGAAGCTCAGCCAGACCGCCGCCGCTCCGTTCCAGGCCACCTCGAGCGCGCGTTCCGCCGCTGCCTCGATGCCCATCTCGACGCAGTCGGTGATCGTCATGATCGTGGTCTTGCGTTCCCCGCCCACCCGCACTCCGGGGCGCGGCGCCTGCCAGCCGCCGATGCCGATCTGGACCAGGTTCTCCGGCAGCACGTTCGGCAGGTTGGTGGCGTGGAACCAGGGGGTGGTGTGCATCCGCTCGTCGAGATCGGTTTCCTGGGTGTCTGTCGTGCAGGTCATCAGCGGAGAAGTCGGCAGGCAGATGGCGGTGTGGCCTGCTGCCGGAGCCGCTGGACGGGCTGGCCTGGCTGGGCGGGGGTTCACGGTGTGGCTGATCTGTCACGCGCACTCCGGATAAACGGGGCCAGGCCAGAGGCAGCCGGACACGGCTAACCTCCCGGGCTTTTGTCCCGCCGTGGAACGGGCCCGTCGCGCGCACCCGCCTCGCCTCTCGGTCCAGGCTCGACACACCAGCCCTGCCGCCCGGCGGCGGCTGACACGGCGACGGAACTCTAGGCGCGCCTCACCATCGATGAGTCATATCTATGCAACCTGAGACACATCACGCTAAACGCCTCCGCGTGTATCCGCCGTGTTAACTCCTGCTCCAGAGCGGGAAGGCAAGGGGCGAAGCCCGTCGGGTTCGGCGCGATGTCGAAACGGCGGTACGGCCGTTCGTGGGATTAGTGAGAGGGTGCCATCGGGGTGCCCGGGTCCGGACAAGCCGAGGCGAGAGGTAGAGATGAAGTATCTGATACTTGGCATGATCACCGAGGAAGGCCAGCAGCTGCAGGGGCCTGATCTTGAGTCATGGATGGCAGAGATCGGGGCCTGGTATGAGAAGTACGGCAGCTCCGGGAAGCTCGCCGATGCGGGGCACCAGCTCGATTCGGCGGACAAGGTCAGGACGGTGCGGGCAACCGGAGTGACCGATGGCCCGTTCATGGAGGCCAAGGAGGTCCTGGCCGGCTACTCGCTGCTCGAAACCGCCACCATCGATGAGGCGGTGGAAATCTCGAAGACCTGGCCCGGCATAGACAAGGGGTGGCTCGTGATGGAAGTCAGGCCCGTCGTGGAGATGTGAGACCGATCCCATCACAGCGATAGCCGGCGGGCGAGCAGCTCGCGTTCGGCCGGGTTGGCGGCCAGCGCAAGCGCTCGCTCGTTCGCCGACCGGGCCTGCTCAGGGCGCCCGAGCTGGTTAAGTAGTTCGGCCCGTACGGCGTGAAACAGCCGGTAGCCGTCGAGCTCACCCGCGAGCGGCTCGACCTCGGCCAGCGCGGCTTGGGGGCTGATCGCGAATCGAGTGGCCACCGCCCGGTTGAGCCGCACGATCGGTGATGGCGTGAACAAGAGCAGCCGGTCATACAGGACCCGGATCTGGTGCCAGTCGGTGTGCTGGTAGCTTGGCGCCTGCGCGTGGACTGCGGCGATGGCGGCCTGGATCTGGTAGGGGCCCGGGCGGTGCATCGCCATCGCGCCGGCGAGCAGGCATGTTGCCTCGGCGGCGAGCGAGCGGTCCCACCGCAGGCGGTTCTGGTCTTGCAATCGCACCAGCCGCGCCCAGCCATCGAACCTGGTTGCGGCCCGCGACTCGTGCAGCAGCAGCAGCGCCAGCAAGCCGAGGACTTCGGGCTCGCGCGGCATGAGCCGATGCAGGAGCCGGTTCAGCGCCACCGCTTGCGCGGCCAGGTCGCGACGGGCCGGCGTGCGGCTGGCGCTGGCCAGATAGCCCTCGTTGAAGACGAGATAGATGACGGCGAGCACCTCATCCAGCCGGTCGCCGAGCTGATCGGGATCGGGAATGCGCACGGTGGCGCCGGTATCCCGGAGCGCCTTGCGCGCCCTGGACAGTCGCTGGGCCATCGTGGGCTCGCTCGCCAGGAACGCGGCCGAGATCTCAGCCGTGGTCAGACCGCATACGGTGCGGAGGGTGAGCGCAATCTGCGACTCCCGCGGGAGTGACGGATGGCAGCACGCGAAGACCAGGCCAAGCAGCTCGCCGGCCTCGTCGTGGCCCGCCTCAGGCCCAGGCTCATATGGCTCGCCGGGGCGGTCGCCCAGGCCTGCCCGAAGCGATTGGGTCGCAGCCAGCAGCGCCAGCTTCTCCTGGCCGACGCGCTCTCGTCGCAGCCAGTCAATCGCTTTGCGCCGGGCAGTGGTGGCTAGCCACCCGCCTGGGTTCGGCGGTACGCCCTCGGCGCGCCAGTGCTCAAGTGCCTCAATGAAGGCGTCCTGCACCAGTTCCTCGGCGAGACCGACATCGCCCAGCCGCGCAGCGAGCGCGGCCCGGATCTGGGTGGCCTCCTGGCGGTAGACCTTCTCCAGCTCATCGGCATCGTCCACACTGGCTAGTCTTCCAGCTGGTCCTGGCCCGCTCCCCAGCTGGACTCCAGGTTCACCGGATCCTGCCCCGTGCGCTCCGAGCTACCGGGTGCCCGGCCGATGGAGCGTTTTCCGTGGCCCGCCTGCCCGAGCCCGGGAGCTTGGTTGCGCCCGGGGCCTATCCCGGCCCGGCGGCGTCACAGGCGGCGATGATCAGCGGCAGGCAGGAGATGAGGGCCGGGATGGCGAGTGCTGCGGCGGCTGCGGCCAGCCTGGCGGTCCTGGCCGGAAGTCCAGGCCGCGGGGCAGTCGCGAGCAGCCGCTTGATGCGGGCCACGGCGGCGGGACCGCCGGCTGTCAGCGCGGTGGTGCGGACGCCTGCCCTGGCGAGGATGACTAGCGCGGCGGCGAGGTCGGCCCGGTCATGGCGGCAGGCGGCGGCGTCGTCGGCGGCCATCTCGGCGAGCACGGCCAGTTCCTCGCCCGCCCGGGCCAGGAGCGGTATCGCCGGAAACGCGTCTGCGAGCGCCGAGGCGATGGTCAGGATCAGGTGGTGGCGGCCGCGGAGGTGGGCGCGTTCGTGCGCGAGTACGGCCTGCAGCTGCCCGGGGGTGAGCAGCGACAGCGTGCTGGCGGTGATCACCACGCGGGGGTGCCCGCGCGGGATGCAGTAGGCGGCGGGTGAGCTTCCGTCGAGGACGACGGCGCCCAGTGCCTGGTCCGGGAGCCCGGCGACCGCGAGGTAGGCAGAATGCTGGCGGTACTCACGCCGGGCGCGGGCCAGCGCGCGGGCAACATGCCAGCACGCCCGCAAGACAACCGCCGCGGCCAGTAGCAGGGCGGCGCCGGCTGCGACCGTCCTGCCCGGTGTGCCGGCAAGCTCCCCGGCCCGCTGGGCATGGGACGCTGGCCAGGTCAGCATTGATGGCGCGGCCAGGGCGAGCGCGGCCAGCGTGACGGCGACGATCCACGATGCCGCCAGCGTGAGCCACAGGCTCATGGTCGTCCGAGGCATCCGCGGTGACCAGCCCCGGCACAGTGCCGCGGGTCCGCCGAACCCGGCTGCCGCGGCATAGGCGGCGAATACCGCGGCACCGGTCACCGGCCGGCCTCCAGACGGATCCTGGTCATGGGCTGCCCTTCGCGGTGAGGCGCCGGTAGGCCTCCTCAAGGGCGTCCGCTTCTTCGGCGGTCAGCTCTCCGATGAAGTGCATGAGGGCTGCTGCCGGGTCGCTGCTCGCCGTCAGCGCCCGCCGCATCAGGCCAGCGCTGTACTCCTCACCGGATACCGTCGGCTCGTACCGGTAAGCCCGGCCGTTGGCCTGCCGGGTCAGCCAGCCCTTTTTGCGCAGGTTGTCCATCACGGTCATCACGGTGGTGTAGGCGACGGGCCGGTCACGCTGCAGGTCGCCCACGATGTCCCGGACGGTCACCGGACCGCGGCGGTCCCAGATCCGGCGCATCACCTGAGCCTCGAGCTCGCCGAGAACCCGCACAAGCTCTCCTTCCGCGAGACCTTCTACTATCCAGATAGTAGCCTGTCGGGCACACCGAGCGTACCCGGCGTCCGGCAGGGAACCGCAAGCAAGGCCGGGCCGCGAAACATGTCTACTATCAAGCTAGTACTAGGTATATAGTAGGGCGATGCGCGAGGATGCCGGCCAGATCGTGGTCTCTGGCCTGACGAAGAGGTTCGGTGGCGTCACGGCGGTGGATGACCTGAGCTTCATTGCTGCGCCGGGGTCGGTCACCGGGTTCCTCGGCCCGAACGGCGCGGGTAAGACGACCACGCTGCGGATGCTGGCCGGGCTCGTCGCCCCGGACGCCGGGACCGCGACCATCGGCGGGCGCAATTACTCCGCGCTGCCTTTTCCCGGACGGGCAGCCGGGGTGGTGCTGGAGGCGGCCGGGTTCCATCCGGCCCGCACCGGCCGGGATCACCTGCGGGTGTACTGCACCGCATGCGGCTATCCGCCGGGCCGGGCGGACGAGGTGCTGGAGCTCACCGGGCTGGCCGCGGCCGGGCGGCGGAAGGTCCGCGGCTACTCTCTCGGGATGCGCCAGCGGCTGGCCCTGGCGACCGCGCTGCTCGGCGACCCGGCCGTGCTGATCCTGGACGAGCCAGCGAACGGGCTGGACCCGGAGGGAATCGCGTGGCTCCGCGGGCTGCTGCGTGCGGCCGCCCGGGTCGGCCGGACCGTGCTGTACTCCAGCCATGCGCTGCCCGAAGTCGAGCAGCTCGCCGATCAGGTGGTGATCATCAGCCGCGGCAAGCTGGTCCGCCAGGGGACGCTCGCCGAGCTCACCGGTGACCGCGGCGGGCTGGAACAGGTCTTCCTGTCCCTCACCGCCGGGTCCGCCGATCCGCGCAGCAAGAGGACGGGCGGTCATGACGCGCCTTGTCGCGGCTGAATTCCGCAAGCTGTTCACCACCCGGCTGTGGCTGTGGATGCTGCTCGCGTCAGCGGCGTGGACCGCCGGGTACTCTGCGCTCGCGATCGCCCTGAACAACCGCCCCAGCCTCACCCCGCCGTTGTCCGGCGCCGCCGGGCAGCACGCGCTGTTCGCGATAGGCGCCGGCGGAGCCGGCCCGCTCGCCGCCGTACTCGCCGTGGCGGGGATAGCCGACGAATACCGGCACCGCACCGCGGCCACGACCTTCCTCGCCACGCCGCGCCGCGCCGCGGTCATCGCCGCAAAGCTCATCACTTACCTGCTCACCGGCGCCGGCTACGCGCTGGCCTGCATCGCGGTGAGTCTCGCGATCACGCTGCCCTGGCTGTCGGCCAGGCACATCCCGGTGTCCCCGGCCGGCCACGGGAACCTCGCCGTGCTAGGCGCGGTCATCATCTCGGTCGCGGTCTTCGCCGCGGCCGGGACCGGGCTCGGCGCGTTGCTCGGCAGCGAGCTCATCACGATCGCCGGGATGCTCTTCTACCTATACGTCGCGGAACCGCTGATCTCCCACATCACCGCATTGCACTCCTGGACCGCCTACCTGCCCGGCGTGGCCGCCGACGGGCTCACCCAAGCCAGCCAGGCGGGCGTCCGGCTGCTGCCCGCGTGGCAGGGCGGCCTGGTATTCGCCAGCTACGCCATCGCTTTCGGCGTGGCCGGAGCATTCATCACGACGCGCAGGGACATCACATGATGCCGCACGAGCGCGGCCCTTCGGCCCCTGGTCATCGGATGACGATGCGCAGCCGCTCACGGGCGGCGGCGAGCGCCTTCCCGACCTCTTCCTGGGTGCCGGCTCCGGCGAAGATGAAACCCAGGTACCGGTCCCCTTCGGGGAGGGGGCGGACGCGCTGGCCGATCGGGACGGTGATCATCAGGCCGGTGATCCCAGGCACAGCCGCGGCCCCGGCGCGGCCCTCGACTGCCTGCAGCACGCCCGGGCGCGGTACGGGAATCATGAACACGCCGGATGGCCGGTTCGGCTCCTGGCTGGCTGCCGTGGTGCGGTGGCCGAGGGCGTTGGCCAGCACCAGCTCCTCCAGGCTCTGCCCGCCCGGGAAGCGCAGTGCACGTGAGCACAGGCCGCCGATGGAGCGCGCCGCCAGTTCGAGCATGGCAGGACCGCTGCGGCCGGCGATGCGCAGCTCAGCGTGGACCGGGCCATGGGCGAGGCCGAGCGCGCGGGCCGCTCGCCCGGCCGTGCGGATGGCCGTGTCGAGGACTGGCCCGGGCAGGCGGGAGGGGGTGAGGAGCAGTGTTTCCTCGAACGTGGGGCCGTCCGGGGTGCGGGGCTTGTCGAAGATCGCGGTGACCGTCAGGTCGCCGGTCAGCAGGCCGTCGATGCTCAGTTCCGGGCCGGGCAGGTACTCCTCGACCAGCAGGGGCTCGCTGGCTGGCCGCCGGGCCGCGGCCAGGATGCGCCGGATCCGCCGGGCCGCGGTCACCGCGGCGGCCGGGTCGTCGGCGCGCAGGACGCCCTGGCTGGCGCTGAGCGAGACGGCCTTGACTACGCAAGGGAACCCCACCACCTCCGCTGCCTGCCGCACGGACTCCTCCGGCGCCGCGGCGGGCACGATCCGGAACGAGGGCTGGGCCACGCCGGCCGCAGCCCACCGCAGCCGCTGCCTGGCCTTGTCCGTCGCGGCCAGTACCGCGTCCACCGGGTTGTGCGGCAAGCCCATTCGCGCGGCTACGGTGGCGGCCAGGACGAGCATCTGGGTGTCCGCGGCGATCACCGCCGCGACCGGCCCGCTGCGGGCGATGATCCGGTCGGCACTGCCCTGCGGGTCGCCGGGGTTGACGAGCATGACCGGGCGGCCGCCGAGCGGCAGGGCGCCGTCGCTGGCGACGATGAGATCCAGGCCCATCCGGCCGGCCGCCAGCAGGAAGTCGGCCGCCCGGTAGGTGCGGGCGGGCACCAGCAGCAGCACGCGCGGAGCCCCCGGGCCGGCGGCGCCTGGGCCCGCGGTTATCTCGCCGTCGGTCACCGTTTCTCCGCGGAGAAGAACGGCTCGGTCCCGGCTTCGTGATCGGTGACATCGGCCAGGCCGGTCATGCCGGGCAGGCGTGCCCGCAGCAGCGGCTCGATGCCTTGCCGGATGGTGACTTCCGCCAGGCTGCAGCCCTGGCATCCGCCTTCGAGGCGGATGCGGATCCAGCCATCCGAGGCCCCGGCGACGGCCACGTGGCCGCGGTGGGCGGCGATCGCCGGGTTGATCTCGCCGTCCAAGATGCGGCGAGCCTCTTCGGCGAGGCCCTCAGCGGTTTCCTGCGGGGCTCCCGGGGATCCGGTGCCGGGGGTGACCAGCCGCACAGCGGTGACCCCCGGCACGGCGGCCCGGATCAGTGCCTCGATGCGGGAGGCCAGCGGGAGCACCGCACCCGGGGATCCGGTCATCTCCAGGGTGACGACGCCGTCCTTGACGCCGGTGACGCGGACGGCTCCGCCTCGGGCGATAACCGCGGGCCGGACGCTGCGTTCCAGCACTGCGGCGACCTCGCCGGCCAGCTCCGTCACCGGACAGTCTCCTTTCCCGCCGTATCGAGCGCGGCGTCGAGATCGGCCACCAGGTCCCCGGCGGCTTCGATGCCGACCGACAGGCGGAGCAGGTCATCGGGTACCGGGGATGACGGGCCCTCCTGGCTGCGGCGGTGCTCGATCAGGCTCTCGACCCCGCCGAGCGAGGTGGCCCGCTTGAATACCCGGACCGCGGCCAGCACGGCGTGGGCGTGCCCGGCTCCGCCCGCCAGCCGCAGGGACAGCATCCCGCCGAACCCGCCGTCCATCTGGCGGGCCGCGATCTGGTGACCAGGATGCGCCGGCAGCCCCGGATAGAGCACGGCGGCCAGCGCGGGGTGCCCGTCGAAGTGCGTGGCGATGGCCAGGGCGGTCTGCGATGCGCGGTGCACCCGCAGGAACAGCGTCCGCATGCCGCGCTCCAGCAGCCACGCCTCGAACGGCCCCGGCATCGCGCCCGCGTTGCGGCGCCAGGAACGGATCCGCTCCCAGAACGGGTCCCGGCGCGCGGCCAGCACCGCCCCGGCCAGAACGTCGCCGTGGCCGTTGAGGTATTTGGTGGCCGAATGCACCACCAGATCCGCGCCGAACTCGAACGGCCGGGTCAGCACCGGCGTAGCCACGGTGTTATCGACGGCCACCCGGACACCGGCCCGATGCGCGATCTCGCAGACGGCCGCCAGATCGGTGACCTCCCACATCGGATTCGCCGGCGTCTCCACCCACAGCAGCCGGGTCAGGCCCGGGCGGATCGCGGCCGCTACCGCGCCCAGATCGGCGGTATCGGTGAACTCCACGTCCAGGCCCCACGTCAGGGCGAACTCGGCCAGCCACTTCCGCACGCCCCAGTACAGCACCCGGGAAACCAGCACGTGATCGCCGGGCAGCAGCGACTGGAAGATCGCGGTGGCGGCCGCCATCCCGGAACCGAAAAGCGCGCACCCGCCGCCGCCGCCCTCCAGCGCGGCCAGCAGCCGCTCGGCGTGCTCGGAGGTCGGGTTGTCGGCCCGCGTGTAGACCCGATCCTGCCGGTAGGAGCCGTCCGGCTGCTGCTCGTAGTTCGTGGACAGGTTGATCACCGGGGCCAGGCCGCCCGACGACGGATCCGCCTCGCCCAGCGCCTGCGCGGCCAAGGTCTCCGCTGACACAGATTGCCGTTCCATCGGCCATCCCCTCCTGCCTCCGCGCCTCTCCCGCGAGTGTGGCGTCCTACGGGTTGCGTGTCCCGGCTATCCACCGGGCGGCGAGCAGCCCGGAGGCAAAGGTCAGCGCCCCGCCGGCGATGACCGCGGCGCTGAGGCCGAGCGCCTGGGCGAGCAGGCCGGCCAGCACCGCGCCGATCGCGTAGCCCAGGTCGCGCCAGAACCGGTATACCCCGAGTCCCTGGGCTCGCCACGACGGGCCGGTATGGTCGGCGACCGCGGCGATCAGCGCCGGGTAGACCATCGCGGTCCCGGCGCCGAGCAGCACCGCGCTGACGATCCCGGCGGCCAGCGGGCCGCCGGGCAGCCAGAGCGCGACCGGGAAAGCGGTGGCCTGCACGAGCATCCCGGTGACGATCAGCGGCTTGCGGCCCACGGTGTCGGACAGCCGCCCGGTTACCAGTTGCCCGGCGCCCCACAGCAGCGGGTAGACCCCCTTGATCAGGCCGATCGCGGCCAGCCCGAGCCCGCGCGAGGCGAAGAGCAGCGGGAACACCGCCCACGTCAGGCCGTCGTTGAGGTTGTTGACCAGCCCGGCCTGGCTGGCGCCGCGCAGCGACCGGTTCCGCCAGCTGGTCGTCAGGAAGATTAGGCCGAACGAGCCGATGGTGGCACGCCCCGGCAAGCTGGCTGGCGCTGCGCTGGCTGGTGCTGCGCTGGCTGGTGCTGGGCTGGCCGCCGCCTCCACCGCCACGTGCGCGGCGGTATCCCGGACCACGAAGACGGACAGGACCAGGCCCGCGACGGCGTAGACCGCGCCGATCAGCTCGGGTACCGGCCGCAGCCCGTAGGCGGCGGCGAGGTACCTGGTCGCCAGCGCGGTGGCGCCCACGGCCATGTACCCGGCGGCCTCGTTCAGGCCCATGGCCAGGCC
>WNFC01000191.1_pt1 | contig 59461 bp, 59 predicted proteins | sample 5400541 | NCBI WGS metagenome assembly WNFC01 (sample SAMN13153342, study PRJNA577476) | soil metagenome | isolation source: 120 cm saprolite under Douglas fir tree site 2 hole 2 replicate 1 | place: USA:California | collected 2015-04-18
TCGCGCTCGTCGGCCTCGAGATGACGCACGAGCTCGGGATGGGCGCGGATCACCACCTCGCGCCCCGTCGCCTCGCGGACGGCCGCCTGGACTTTGCGGAAGAGCTCGGCAGAGAGGGTGGGGTCCGATCGGACCACCCCACTGCCCTTGCAGGTCGGGCAGGACACCGTGAGCAGCGATTGCAGCCCCTTGCGCACGCGCTTGCGCGTCATCTCGACGAGCCCGAGCTCCGAGATCTCCAGCACATTGGTGCGCGCCTTGTCGTCGACGAGCGTCTTCATGAGGGCCGCGTAGACCTGGTCGCGGTGCTCCGCCCGCTCCATGTCGATGAAGTCGATGATGATGATGCCGCCCAGGTCGCGCAGACGGATCTGACGCATGATCTCCACCGCGGCCTCGAGGTTGATCTTGAGCACGGTCTCCTCGAAGTCGCGCTTGCCCACGTACTTCCCCGTGTTGACGTCGATGGCCACCAGGGCTTCCGTGTGGTCGATGACGATGTAGCCGCCGGACTTGAGCCACACGCGGCGCCGCAGCGCCTTGTCGATCTCCTTCTCGATGCCCGTGGCCTCGAAGATCGGCGCGGGCTCCTCCCAGAGCTTGACGCGAGAGGCGAGCTGGGGCACGAGGGACTCCGCGAAGTGCAGGCACTTCTCGTAGGCGGCGGGAGTGTCGACGAGAAACTCCTCCACGTCGGCGGAGAAGAGATCGCGGACCACGCGGAAGGTCAGGTCCATCTCCTCGTGGAGCAGGGACGGCGCGCGGGCGGAGTCGAAGCGGCTCTGCACCTGACCCCAGAGCCGGGTGAGGAACTCGATGTCGGCCGCGATCTCCTGGGCCTCCTTGCCTTCGGCCACGGTGCGGACGATGAAGCCGCCGGGAGGCGGGGGCAGCGACTTGACGATGCCCCGGAGGCGCTCCCGCTCGGCGTCGTCGTGGATGCGCCGGGAGACGCCCACGTGTCCCGATTGTGGCATGTACACGATGTAGCGGCCAGGGAGAGAGACGAACGCGGTGATGCGCGCGCCCTTGGTGCCGAGGGACTCCTTGGAGACCTGGACGAGGACCTCCTGCCCCTTGCGCAGCATGTCCTCGATGGGCACCGTCGTCTCGCGCCGCGAGGCCTCGCGGTCTCCGTTCGCGCCCGCGGCGCGCTCGCTCTCGTCGAGGTCGGCGACGTCGTCCTCGGCCTCGCTCTCGGGGAGGACGGCGCGCGGGTCCTCCCCCCGGCTCGCCGTGTAGTCGCCGGCGTAGAGGAAGGCGTCCTTCTGAAGGCCGATGTCCACGAAGGCGGCCTGCATGCCGGGCAGGACGTTGGTGACGATGCCCTTGTATATGTTGCCCACGATGGAGCGTCGACCGGCGCGCTCCACATACAGCTCGACGAGCTGAGTCCCATCCTGCACGGCGAGACGCGTTTCCGTCACGCCGGCATTGACGACGATCCGCTTTCCCACGGCAGCAGTCCCCAGTCCGGGGGCGGAGGCCCCCGATGAACGATGCGTGACCCGCCTCGGAGGGCGGGCCCCGGTTACTGGAACTGCCGCATTCGCACCGAGAGAAGGAGTCCCAAAGCCATGAAGGACACGACCATGGACGAGCCACCATAGCTCATCAGCGGCAACGGAATGCCCACGACGGGCAAGAGGCCCGTGACCATGCCCAGGTTGACGAGCGTCTGGGCGGCAAACAGCGCCGTCACGCCCAGCGCCACGATGCGCCCGCGCGCCTCCCTCGCGCTCAGCGCGATCTCGAAGCCCCGGAGAACCAGGAGCCCGTAGGCCAAGACCAGGACCAGGCAGCCGATGAATCCCCACATCTCGGCGAACACGGCAAAAATGAAATCCGTATGGCGCTCCGGCAGAAAGGCCAGGCGGCTCTGTGTGGCGCCGCTGATGCCCTTGCCCAGGAGCTGACCGGAACCAATGGCGATCTTCGCCTGAATCACATTGTACGCCGTTCCCAGCGGGTCGCGGAACGGATCGAGGTAGACGAGCAGACGATCGCGCTGATACGGCTTGAGCGCGAGCCAGGCGAGCGGCATCACCGCCACCGCGCCCCCGGCCAGCGCCCCCAGGATGCGCAGCCGAAGCCCCATCCCCACGAGGATGGCCCCCAGGACGGGCACGAGGACGAGGGCGGTGCCGAGGTCCGGTTGACGGACCACGAGCACGAACGGCACCGCCACGAGGGCGAGCATCCAGCCCAGGGTTCCCCGCGTTGTCTGCGGGGTGCTCCGGCGCCAGGTGAGCGCCCACGCCAGGGTGACGATGAAGATGATCTTGAAGAGCTCCGAGGGCTGGAAGGTGATCGGCCCCACATGGATCCACCGCCGGGCCCCGGAGACCGTGCGGCCCAGCACGAAGACGGTGACGAGGAGGGCGACACCAAGGAGGTAGAGCCCGGGGGCGGCCCGGACGATGTTGCGGTAGTCGAGAGCGGCGAGGATGAGCAGGGCCACCAGCCCCACCCCGACCCAGACGAGCTGGCGCCAGGCGAGGGCGGGGCCTCCCCGCCCCGCGCCGAGATTGGAGAGACACACCACGCTGAGGGTGACGAGAACGAACGCCGCCCCGAGCAGCGGCCAGTCGACATTGCGGAGGAGACGACGATCGAAGCGCAGGATCATCCCGGGATCATCCGTCGATGCCGAGAGTGACCATGGCGACCTTCTCGAGGAAAATCGCCTGGTAGATCTGGCGCGCGATGGGAGCGGCCACCTGCCCACCCTTGCCGCCCCGCTCGACGAGCACGACCACCACGACCTCGGGATCGTGCGCGGGGGCGAAGGAGGCGAACCAGGCGTGGTCCTGTCCCTTGGCGCTGTCGCTCTTGGCCACGCTCTGCGCCGTGCCCGTCTTGCCCGCCACCTCGATGCCGGGGATGCGCGCCGCGGCCCCCGTGCCACCTTCGTTGACCACGCCGGAGAGCGCGTGCTGGAGGAAGGCGAGCACGACGGGAGAGAGGTCGACGTGCCCGATCATCTTGGTCGACGTGGCATAGGCTATGGAGCCGTTCACCCGCTCTACCCGCTGCACGAGGCGCGGCTGCCAGAGGATGCCGCCATTGGCGACGGCCGCCATCATCCGCGCCACCTGGATGGGCGTGACGAGGAGCTGGCCCTGCCCGATCGACATGTTCACGGTGTCGCCCGCTTGCCACGGCCGGCCGTCCGCACGCCGCTTTCCCGTCCGGAACGGCACGAGGCCCGGCTTCTCGCCGACCAGGTCCACGCCCGTCGCGGCGCCGAGACCGAAGGCCTGGGCGTAGCGGGCGATGGCCTCGGGCCCGACCTTGAGCCCTGCCTGGTAGAAGAAGATGTTGCAGGAGTGGATGAGGGCGGAGCGCGTGTCCACGTGGCCGTGGCCGCCCTCCTTCCAGTCCTTGAAGGTCCACTGGCCGAGATGGAACTGGCCGTTGCAGTACGTACGGTCCATGGGCGTGAGGCTGCCTTCCTGCAGACCCGCCGCCGCCACGATGACCTTGAAGACGGAGCCCGGCGCGTACTGGCTCTGCAAGGCGCGATTCATGAGGGGCGTCAGGGGGTCCCGCACGAGCTTGGCCCACTCCTCGCGGTCCAGGTTGCCCGTGAAGCGGTCGAGGGAGAAGGCCGGGCTCGAGGTCAGAGCGAGGATGTCGCCATTTCGCGGGTCCAGGACGACCACGGCGCCCGACTTGCCGGCCATGGCACGCTCGGCCACTTCCTGGATGCGCCGATCCACCGTGGTGATGACCTGGGCGCCGGGATTCGGCTCCTCTCGCCGCATGACCTGCACCTGTCGGCCGAGGGCGTCGACTTCGATGCGCTCGCCGCCGTCGCGGCCCCGGAGGTATTCGTCGAGAAGGCGCTCCAGCCCCGACTGGCCGATCATGTCGCCGCGCCGGTAGCGCCCCTGCTTCATCTGCTCGTCGCTGACCTCGCGCACGTACCCGAGGAGGTGCGCGGCGAAGGTGCTCGTGGGGTAGACGCGCTGGGGCTCGACCTCGATGACCACGCCTGGCAGGTCGAGCTTGAGCTCCTCGACGCGGGTCACCTCCTCGAGAGAGAGGCCCCGCCGCATCCGGACGGGCCGGATGGAGTCGGGGGGCACGCGCTCGAGCCCCTCCTCCAGCTCCCGCAGCGGGATCTTGAGGAGCACGGAGAGCCGGGCCAGGACCGTCCCGCGGTCCTCCATCTCCCGCGGGATGAGCGAGAGCGTGAACGCGGGGCGATTGTCCACGAGGGCGAGGCCATTGCGGTCGAAGAGAATGCCGCGCGGCGCTGCCACGGGCCGGATGCGGATCCTGTTCTTATCGGAGAGCTCCTGAAGCTTGCCGCCCTCGAGGACCTGGAGATACCAGAGCTGGCCCAGGAGGCCGACGAAGGCCACGGCGACCACGGCGGCGAGGGCCAGGACACGCCGCCGCCAGGCTTCCCGCTTGGCCGCGGACTCCTGGTTCAGATCCATGGGTTCAGATCCATGGCTGCCACTGGCGCAGCGTGTGGGCAGCCTCGACGGCGAGGAGGAAGGCCGCGGCCATGAACCCGTTGTAGAGCGCCTGGGGCAGGATGACGTGGAGCAGGAGATCGCCGAGCGACGCCGGGAAGTGGAAGAGCTGCAGCAATCCGAAGCGCAGCAGCCCTTCCGAGACGGTCAGGAGCAGCATCCCGGGAACCTGCACGAGAGGATGATCGACCCAGACGCGGCCGGGCAGGTAACCCATGGCGAAGCCCGTGAGGGCAAGAGTGGCCGCCTGAATTCCGATGAGACCGCCCCCCGCGGCGTCCTGGAGGAGGCCCAGCGCGAAGCCCACGAGGCAGGCCGCCTCGGGTCCGCGTCTGAAAGCCAGGAGGGCCGTCAGGATGAGGGGCAGGTCAGGGGTGACGCCGACCACGGCGAGGGAGGGGACCACGCTCGACTGCGCGAGGGTACCTCCGAAGGCCATGAACAGGAGAGAGAGTCGCACCGTCTAGCCGTCCGGCGTGAAGAGGCTTGCCACGTCATGGGAGGCCTGACCGGTGAGCACCAGCACTTCCTCGACGCGGGCGAAGTCGACCACGGGGACGAGCACGGCGAAATGGAAGAGGGCCGAGCCCTTGTCCTCGATGGCCGTGACGCGCCCGACAGGGATGCCCTTGGGGAAGAGCGTGCCCAGGCCCGAGGTGACGATGAGATCCCCCGCAGCCACCCCGGCGCCGTCGCGCGCCATGAACTTGAAGCGCAGACCTCCGCCCGGCTCGCCCTCCACGAGACCGGCGGTGCGGGTGCGCTGCACGACGGCCCCGACCGTCGAGGTCGGATCGTTGAGGAGCTGGACGACGGAGGCGCCGGCCCGCACCTGCACGATCCGGCCCACTAGGCCGTCGGGGACGATCACGGGCATCTGCTGCGCGACCCCGTCGGCGCGGCCCCGATTGACGGTGACCGAGCGCGCCCAGCCGCCGCCTTCCCGCCCGATGATCTCTCCGCCCAGAGTCGTAATGGGCAGGCGCTCGCGGAGCGTGGCGAGCCGCCGGAGGCGACGGTTCTCCTGATCGGTCTCCCGCGCCTGGAGCGCCTCGATGCGGAGACGCTCGTTCTCGGCGTGGAGGGCGAGGTTCTCGGCGCGCACCCGCTTCCAGTCGGCATACGAGTTCCAGACGGACAGGGCGCCGCGGTGGGCCTTGGTCAGGAGGTTCTGCACGGGCGTCAGGGCCAGCGCCACAAGATCGCCCGCCCGGGCCGGCCCGCCCCCCCTCGTCTGAACGGTCAGGAGCAGGAGGGACGTCAGCAGCACTGCGATGAGCAGCGCGTATCTCCGAAATCTCACCTGATACCACCCAGGCCGACGACCGAGCCGTAGCGCCGCGAGACCGCGGCCGCGCTATGCGGGGATCGCGACCTTCTTGAGGAGCTCCAGCTCGTCAAGGACCTTGCCGGTGCCGAGGGCGACGCAGGACAGCGGCTCGTCGCCCACGGTGATCGGCAGGTCCGTTTCCTGTCGCAGCAGCAGGTCGAGCCCGCGCAGCAGGGCGCCCCCGCCCGTCAGTACGATGCCCTTGTCCACGATGTCGGCGGCCAGCTCGGGCGGCGTCCTCTCCAGGCACGTGCGCACCGTGTCGACGATGGCCATGACGGGCTCCCGCAACGCCTCCCGGATCTCCTCGTCGGTGACCACGATGGTCTTGGGGATCCCGTCGATGAGATCGCGGCCCTTGACTTCCATGGTGGAGCGCTCACCCGCCATGGGATACGCCGAGCCCAGCTTGATCTTGATCTCCTCCGCGCGACGCTCGCCCACGAGGAGGTTGTAGTGCTTGCGGATGTACTGCACGATCGCCTCGTCCATCTCGTCGCCCGCGATGCGCACGGACTTCGAATACACGATGCCGGAGAGCGAGATGACCGCGACTTCCGTGGTGCCCCCACCCATGTCCACGATCATGTTGCCGCCGGGCTCCTGGATGGGCAGGCCGGCGCCGATGGCCGCGGCCATCGGCTCCTCGATCAGGTACACCTCGCGCGCGCCCGCCTGCATGGCGGAGTCGCGCACCGCGCGCTTCTCCACCTGGGTGATGCCGGAGGGGACGCCGATCACGATGCGCGGATGCACGAGCGTGCGGCGCCGGTGCACCTTGCTGATGAAGTAGTGGAGCATCTTCTCCGTCACGTCGAAATCGGCGATGACGCCGTCCTTGAGGGGGCGGATGGCCTGGATGTTTCCCGGCGTGCGTCCCATCATCGCCTTTGCTTCGTGGCCGACGGCGAGCACGGAGTGATCGGCGGAATGGATGGCGACGATGGAGGGCTCGTTCATGACGATGCCCTCGCCTCGGACATAGACGAGCGTGTTGGCGGTGCCGAGATCGATGGCGAGGTCGTTCGAGAAAAGCCCGGCGAGGAAACTCAGAAGCATAGGCAAATCACTCCTCTGATCCTGCGACTTGATCGAAAAACAACGACATTGCGAGTGTAGCACCCCACGCGGAAACGAGACAAGATAGCGTGCCTTTCCAGGTGGATGGCGCGCATCGAGCTCCGTCCGGCGGGGTCGCCGGAGGGCCCTTCAATCTTTTCGGCTACTTGAATCCGCATCCGGAGGCCCCGGGGACCGCGAGAGGCGGGGCCAGCATGACAAGCGCGCGGAAACTATGCCACCATGACGCGGCCGGCCCCACGGGCCGGCCATGCACCGATGGACGATCTCGAGAGCTGGTTCGACAAGGGCGTCACGGACGGCTTGCCCGTGGTGCCGCCGACGCGCGAGCGGGTCGAGCGGATGCTCGCGGGCTCCACGCGCGCCCGCGAGGAGCTCATCGGCGAAGTCGCTCCCAACTACGGGCGCGCGACGGCGGAGAAGGTCGCCATCAATGCCGTGATGGCGGGGTGCCGTCCCGACTATCTCCCCGTGGTACTGGCCGCCGTGGAGGCCGCGTGCGAGCCCGCCTTCAACCTGCACGGGATGTCGACGTCCACCCACTTCTCGGCGCCCCTCATCGTCGTCAACGGCCCCATTCGCGAGCGCATCGGTCTCAACTGCTCCTTCGGGGTCTTCGGCCCCGGGTATCGCGCCAACGCGACGATAGGTCGGGCCCTCCGCCTCGTCATGATCAATGTCGGCGGCGCCAAGCCCGGCGAGACCTCCATGTCCACCTTCGGCCATCCCGGGCGCTACACGTATTGCATCGGCGAGCACGAAGAGGCGAGTCCCTGGCCGCCCTACAGCGCGGGGCGGGGGATCGTGAAGGGCGAGAGCGCCGTCACCGTCTTCGCGGGAGAGGCGCCGCACGGCATCTCGGATCACGCGAGCCGCACCGCGCGAAGCCTCGCGGGCTCTCTCGGCTGGTCCATGAGCGGCCTGTGGAACATCAAGCACTTTCCCCTCTACTCGCACACCATGCTCGTGGTGGGACCCGAGCACGCGCGCACCTTCGCCGACGACGGATGGACCAGGGACGATCTCAAGCGCCACCTCTTCGAGACGGTACGGGCGCCGTATCGAACGCTCATTCCCGATGCCGAGAACGGCGAGGGCACCAACCTGCGATTCGCCAGGGGCGGAGAGCCGGGCCCGGACGAGCTCATCCCGAAATTTCCGTCGGTCGACGAGATCCACGTCGTGGTGGCGGGCGGGACGGCGGGGCGCTTCTCCATGGCCATCCCCGGCTGGCTGGGGACGAAAAATGGCTCGGCTCCCATCACCGTCTCCATCCGCAATATTCCTTGACAGGTGCGGCCCGAGCCGGTATTCTCCCCGCGAGATTGTAGGTTCACCCGGTAGTCGGATAGTAGCGAGCGGATAGCCGCTAGATTCGAGTTCAACGCCGCGAGGACCTCAAGTCCCGCGGCGTTTTTGTTTGTCCTCCGATCCTGGAGGGCGCCCCCGTCATGGTGACGGGGCATCACCGAGGCGGTATGCCTCAAAGAAAGAGGTCGTAGAAATGGCTCAGGGAAGCGTGAAGTGGTTCAACGATGCGAAGGGGTATGGCTTTATCTCCCAGGAAGACGGCGAGGACGTGTTCGTGCACTTCAGCGCCATCCAGGCCCAGGGCTTCAAGAGCCTGGCCGAGGGTGACAAGGTCGAGTTCGAAGTGACCAGGGGGCCGAAGGGGCTCCAGGCGGCCAACGTCCGCAAGGTCTAACGACACCTCGCCGCGGCCGGCTTCCGCTCACGCGGACACGCCGGCCGCGGCTTCTTCATTTCCACCGCGGGCACAAGCGTCTTGACAGGGGGGAACTCCCTCTGCTAGCGTGTCGCTGGTCGCATCGTGACGTGCCTGATCCGTACGTGAGCGAAAAGTTCGAGTCTTAGCAAGCGGCGCCGAGAGGACCTGAGTCCTCGACGGCGCTTTTTTTGTTTCCCCCGATCCTGGGGGAGCCCCAGCCATGGTGGCGCGGGGATCACGGGGGCGGTCTCAGGGGCCGTCCCAAGGAGAGAGGAACCAGACGTATGGCACAGGGCACGGTCAAGTGGTTCAACGACGCGAAGGGGTACGGCTTCATCCAGGTCGAGGGCGGCGAGGACGTCTTCGTCCATTACAGCGCCATCCAGGCCCAGGGCTTCAAGAGCCTGGCCGAGGGCGACAAGGTCGAATTCGAGGTCACCAAGGGTCCGAAGGGACTACAAGCCTCCAACGTCCGCAAGGTCTAATCTCTCCGACTGATCACTTGACGGCCCGCCGGGTTCTCCGGCGGGTCGTTTTATTTTTCTCGGCCACGGAGGCCCTCGAACAAAAAAAGCCCCGACGGCGTCTGCGGCTTCGGTACGTCCGTGCCGCCCCGCTGGTGAAAAGCGGGACCGTCGGGGCCGGTGGCTCCTGGGTCCTCCAGGCCCACCTGCGCCTGCTTTACGTCAGGGCCTTAGGAGGTGACCACCTCACAGATCACCGTAGGGGTACACATCGGCTGGATCACCTCCCTTTCTCGGCGCGGCCCATAGCGGGGCCCAGGACCACCACCACGCGCCGGACGCCGACTCCCGGCTCGAGGCTCGGTCACGTCGCCCACGGCGGGATTGCCACGGGGGACGATCCAGGGAAGCCTGTGTGAGCTCCGACCGATTTCCTTTATCCTACCTAAGTCGTCTGCGGGGGAAAAGAGTTTTTTCACTTCACCGCGATGCGCCCGTGGTTCTTGTCGAGCACGGCCTTGCCCACGCCCGGCACCTTCTCGAGATCCGGGCGCGCTTGAAGGGGCCATGCGCCTCGCGCCAGGCGACGATCTTCTTCGCCATGCCCGCGCCCACGCCCTCGAGCTTCATGAGCTCGGTGTGATCCGCCTCGTTGATGTTGACCCTGCCGTCGACGTGCGCCTGCGCCTTCGTCTGCGGAGGATGCGGCTTGTCGTCGGCGCTCCACGCCGGGCCGCCCGCCAGCCACCACGCGCTCACCACCATCGCTGCCAGCCACCGTGTCGTCCTCATGCTCGCCTCCTTGGAGGAATGTGGTACCGCTGACGCGCATTCCACTCCGGGAAGGCATGGGCTGACAATGCCCAGAATTTCAGACAGATTTGATCCGGGGGGGAGCGAGCGCCGCTCCTCCTCAGGGTTGGCTCGGCTCGCCTTCGGCTGCGCCTCACCCAGCGCCCCGGACCCCCCACCGCTCGTGGGCGAAAGAGCGCCGTTGGCTTTCGACTTCTGTTGCTTGTGCGTATCTAGTCGGGGTCGGGACGGGTGAGGCGAGCGAGATACGCGTCCCACTCCCACGGCAGGAGCGACCGCTTCTTGATGTTGCAGTCCTTGCAGGCGGGCGCGACGTTGCCCTTGACGGAGCGGCCGCCGCGGATCAACGGCACCACGTGATCGAGGGTGAGGGCGCGCGCGCCCACCGCGCGGGCGCAATAGTGGCACCGCCCGTCGGCAATGCGCCGCTTCCACCAGCCGCTCTGGCGAAGCTCGCGCGCGCGGGCCCGCTCGCGCCGGAGGGCGGCGGCGTCCTCGATGGGAACGAACCGCTCCGCGGGCGTCATGGCTTCTCGACGGAGGCAAGGGAAAGCGAGAGGTCTTCCCATTCCTTCATGAGCCAGGCCACCTGCTGCTCGGCGTCCCTTCGCTGCTGCGCGATGGTGCGGGCGCGCTCGCCATCACGATAGAGGTCGGGATCGGCCAGAGCGAGAGCAATCTCCTCCAGACGCCTCTCCAGCTCGGCGATCTGGGTCTCCACGGCGGCCAGCCGCGTCTTGAGGGCCTTGATCTCCTTCGAGACGGCTTTGGGCATCCTGGACTTCGCCGGAGTCGGCGTCGAGGATGCGCCCTTTGGATGCGACGCGGGCGCATGCGGCGCGGGCCGACGAGGCGCGGGGCCGGTCGCGACGGACGCCGCCTTGGGCGGCGCCGCCATGACCGTCTTGCGCTCGAGATAGTCGTCATAGCTGCCGAGGTGAACGTGCAGGCGGCCGTGATCGACCTCGACCACGTGGCTGGCGATCCGATTGATGAAGTACCGGTCGTGCGAGATGAACACGATGGTGCCCGAGAAGCTCACGAGCGCGTCCTCGAGCACCTCCTTGGAGGCGAGGTCGAGGTGGTTGGTGGGCTCGTCGAGACACAGGAGCGCGGCGGGCCGGACGAGCATCTTGGCCAAGGCCACGCGGGCCTTTTCTCCGCCCGACAGCACGGCCACGCGCTTGTCCGCGTCGTCGCCGCTGAAGAGAAAGGAGCCGAGGATCGAGCGTAGGCGCTCGATGCTGGACGCCGGATCCGCCACCTCGAGCTCCTCGAGGACCGTGCGTGACGGATCGAGGGCGTCGAGCTGATGCTGCGCGTAGTAGTGCACCCCGACGTGTGTCCCCAGCGTCCGCTCCCCCGCGTCGATGGCGAGAACGCCCGCCAGGATCTTGAGGAGGGTGGACTTGCCCGCGCCGTTGATGCCCACGAGCGCCACCCGCTGCCCCCGCTCGACCTCGAAGTCGACGCCGTCGTAGACCACCGTGGGGCCATAGGCCTTGTGGATGCCCACGAGGCGTCCCACGAGCCGCCCCGTGCGCGGCGGCTGAGGAAACGTGAAGCGGATGCGGCGCACCCCCCGCCCGACCTCGATGCGCTCGAGCTTGTCCAGCATCTTGACGCGGCTCTGCACCTGGCGCGCCTTGGTCGCCTGGTAGCGGAAACGCTCGACGAAGCGCTCGATCTCCGCCACGCGCTTGGCCTGATTGCGCGCTCGCGCCTCGAGGAGGGCCTGGCGCGCCTCGCGCTCGACGAGGAAATGATCGTAGTCGCCCGCGTAGAGGGTGATGACGCCGTCCGCCACCTCCGCGATGGAGGTGACCATCCGGTTGAGGAAATACCGGTCGTGGGAGACGACGACCACGCTGCCCTCGTACGACGAGAGAAATCCCTCCAGCCACTGCAGCGACTCGATGTCAAGGTGGTTGGTCGGCTCGTCGAGGAGGAGGAGATCGGGGGCGAGGAGGAGGAGCCTGGCCAGGGCCGCCCGCATGCGCCAGCCTCCCGAGAACTCCGCGAGCGTGCGGTGGACATCGTCGGCGGCGAAGCCGAGCCCACCCAGGATGACCTTGGCCTGGGCCTCGAGCCGATAGCCGCCCAGGGCCTCGAAGCGGTGTTGGATCTCCCCGTAGCGCTCGGTCGCCGCCTCACCCGCGGCGGGATCGGCCATGAGACCGGCCAACCGCTCGAGCTCGGCCTCGAGCCGCCACACTTCCTCGAACCCGGACAGCGCCTCCGCGAGCACGGTGCCGGCCTCGTGGCCACCAACGTCCTGGGGTAGGTAGCCCACGCTCACGCCCGTATCGCGATGGACGTGCCCGGCATCCGGCGGCTCCTCGCCCGCCAGGATGCGGCAGAGCGTGGTCTTGCCCGCGCCATTGGGGCCGACGAGACCGATGCGCTCGCCGCGGCCGATGCGCCAGGAGGCCTCGCGAAGCAGCAAACGGCCGCCGAAGCCCTTGGAGATGGCGTCGAGCGCGATCATGACTCTAGCTGTCCCCTGCCCTTCGCCCCGATCTAGCCCATGACCTGGACGCGGTCCAGCGCGATGGCGAAGGTGACGCGCACCTCGTCGGCCTTCCGGTACGGGTAGCGATCCTTGCCCAGATACTTCTTGGCCAGCGCGTCGATGTGGGCGTCGGCTCCCGTCTCGGTGACGGAGGCGACCCGGCCTTTGACCTGCAGGTACCGGTAGGGGTTCTCGGGATCCATGATGGCCAGCGCCACCGTGGGCCGGCTCCGCATGTTCTTGTCCTTGATGCGGCCCTTGGCCGTGTTGACGCGGAGGTGACTGCCATCCCAGTCGAACCACACGGGGGTCACCTGGGGGGTGCCGTCGGCGTTGACGGTGGCGAGGCTGGCGAAGGCTTTCTTCTCCAGCAGATCCTTGTAGCCGGACGGTATGGTGGTCATCTCGCGGATCCTTTCCCGGTGATCTCGTCCATGACGGCGAAGGCGTGGCGCACCGACTTCATGCTCACCGTCCCTCCCATGATCGCTCCCACGTCGAGGGTCTCGGCGATCTCCGCGGCGGTGGCACCCAGGTGGAGGACCTCCTCCACGCGGTGCTCGATTCAGTCAAAGCAGTTCTGGACGACGGCCACGCTGAGGGCGGTCAGCTCTTTGTGCTTCTTGCTCAGGGCGCCGTCGGAGAACACGCGCTTGGAAAGCTCGCTGACGGTGCCGGGCACCTGCATCGGGCTCTTGGCGATGAGACCGTTCAGCCGCTTCCGCTCCTGGTTCTTTTCGTGCAGGTGGATCATGCCGTCTCCTTTGGTGGCTCTCCCGTGAGCATGCGGGCGCGGGCCTCGGCGAGTCCCCGGAGCGCCAGCAGCAAACGTACCAGGCACTGCTGGACGAGGGCCGCGTCCTGGGCGGTGGGGTCGGACATCCACTGCCGCGCCCACTCGCGGCTCTCGGACTTCAGGCCGAGGGTCGGCGACAACGCTTCGAGGCGCAACAGGAGATCGTCGGCGGGGAGCCCCTGCGCGCGCAGGCGCGAGACCACCGCCCCGCGCACCGCCGCGTTCCACATCCCCGTCAAAGCCTCGAGGAGCGCCGCGTAGCATGTCGTCTCGGGCTTCTGTCTCAGGTGCTCCACCACGGCGGCCACGAGCGGGTGAATGGCCGGCTCGCCGTCCTCGTCCACGCCCGCCAGACCGGCCAGGAGCGGATCGCGCCCGGGCTCCTCCAGGCGCTCCAGCAGCTCCACGAGCTCACCCACCGTTACGGCAGGCAGACCCGCGAGGCGCTCGAGGAGGGGGGCGTCGCCGGGCACGACTAGCCGCCCGAGGGCGTGGCTGGCTCCTGCGCGGCGGCCAGCTCGTGAGCCTGCCCGGCAGGCACGAGGAAGGCCGAGGCCAGCGCGGCCACCGCGACCACGAGCCCCACGACGAAGACGCCGCCCACCGCGTGCGCCATGGCCGGGCGCATCTGGGCGAGCACGTCGGCCCCGAGGGCCACACGGGTGATCGGATTGACGATTAGGTCGGGATGGGCCACGGTCTCGCGCAGCCGGTCTTGAAGCTCGGGAGGGGCGGCGGCGAGCATCCCCGACAGCTCCTGGTGAAGGCGCTGCGCCATGACCGAGCCCATCACCGCCACCCCTACCGCGCCGCCGATGCTGCGGAAGAAACCGGTGAGCGAGGTGGCGGAGCCGAGCATCGAGCGGGGAACGGCATTCTGCACGGCAATGAGCATGGGCACGAACACGAGCCCCATGCCCACGCCGGCCAGGCTGATGTCGCGCATGGCGATCCCCCGCGTGAGCCCTTCATTCCACCCCGCGAGAAGGACGAAGGCCGCGGTGAGCAACAGCATGCCCACGAACACGATCGAGCGGTATCCCACGCGCAGCACGAGCCGCGCGGCAAGGACGGAGAAGACCACCCAGCCGATCACGAAGGGCACGAGCACGATACCGGCTTCGGTCGCGCTGGTGCCCGTGACCGCCTGCAGGAAGAGCGGCACGAAGGTGATGGCGCCGAACATGGCCATACCGGAAAGGAAGCCCGTCACCGAGGCGGCCCGGACCATGGGATTGGCGAAGAGGGCAAGGGGGACCACGGGCTCGGCAGCCCGCCGCTCGATCAGGACGAAGACGACGAGGAGCACCGCAGAGAGCCCGAGAAGGGCGAGCACCGAGGGTCTCCACCACGAGGCGCCGCGGCCTCCCTCGATCAGCCCGACGAGAAGCGCGGAGATCACCGCCGCGAAGACGGCCGTGCCGACGTAGTCGAACGCGGAGGCACGCCGCTCCGATCGTTCGCTCGGCAGTCCCCATCGGATGGCCGCCATGGCGAGAAGGCCGAAGGGAAGATTGATGTAGAACACCCAGCGCCAGGACACGGCGTCCGTGAGCACGCCCCCGATGACCGGCCCCACGAGGGAGGCGACGCCCCACACGCCCGAGAAGTACCCCTGCATCTTGGCGCGACGCTCGAGCCCGTAGAGATCGGCGATGATGGTCATGCCGATGATGATGAGGGAGCCCGCCCCGAGTCCCTGGATGGCGCGGAAGGCGATGAGCTGGGCCATGGTCTGCGCCAGCCCCGAGAGCGCCGAGCCCACGAGAAACAGGCTGAGGCCCACCAGGTAGACGCGCCGGCGACCGTACTGGTCGGCCAACCGGCCCCAGAGGGGCATGGTCACCGTCGAGGCGAGGAGGAAGCCCGAGAAAGTCCAGGAGTAGATCCGGATCCCGCCCAGGCTCGCGATCACCGTGGGCATCGCCGTGGCGACGACCGTCGACTCCATGGCCGCGAGGAACATGGAGGCCATGACGCCGGCGACCACGAGCCTGCGGTGCGGCTCGCCGGGCGTGACCACTATTAGTGGCCTCCCGTGCATCCGGCGCAGCGGCACAGGGCGCGGAGCGTCCGGAACGGGTAGAGGCTCTCGTGGCCGTCCGACCATGTCACGCGGAGGCCGTCGGGCTGCTTCTTGATGTCCTTGGGCCAGCCCATGGCCTGGGTCAGCGCCGTTCCGGGCTCGATCGGGTGCGCGGGATCGTCGAGGCGCAGCCGCTCGAAGGGATAGATGCTCGCGTGGTTGTCCGCCCACGTGACTCCGAGCGCGTAGCGGCCGACCAGATGCACATCCTTGGGCTCGTCTGGATTCGGCTGGCCGAGGATGGGCAGGCTGAGCTTGATGGCCATGGCGTCCTCAGGCCGCCTTGAGGCGAAGCCGCTCGCCCGCCAGGAGGTAGTGCACGGCCACGTTCTGGTGCCGTCCCCAGGCAAGCGAGCGCTTGCGAATGGCCGCCTCACTCAGCTCCCGGCCCCGACCGTAGAAATGCTCGAAGGCCCGGCGCACGCCGAGATCGCCGGCGGCGCAGACATCGCCGCGGCCCAGGTGCCGGGCGAGGAACCATTCCGCCGTCCAACGCCCGAAGCCGCGGACGGCCGTGAGGGCCTCGATCACCTCGTCGTTCGTGCGGCGGGCGAGGGCGTCGAGATCCAGCTCGCCCGTGGCGACCCGGCGGGCGAGACCGACGACGTACTCGGCCTTGCGGGTGGTGAACTGCATGCGGCGCAGCTCGCCCACGGGCGCGCGAGCGAGTCGCGATGCGCGCGGGAATCCGTACACGGTGTGAGGCCCGACCTTGACGGGCGTCCCGTAGCGCCGAACGAGACGCGCGCGCACGGTGAAGGCGAAGGCGAGATTGATCTGCTGGGCGCACACCGAGCCCACGAGCATCTCGAGTGGCCTCGGCTGGAGGGTGGGCCGAAGGCCGTGCAGGCGCGGGATAAGGGCGCCCAGCACCGGGTCCGCGGAGGTCTCCCGGTAGAACCCCTCGATGTCCAGATCGAGACCGCAGAGGTGGCGCGCGTCGACGATGGCCGCATCGAGCACGCGCGCGCTCCGGGTGCCGGGGACGGATACGGACAGGCGCGCGCCGTCGACCGGGCCCGACCAGCGAAGCTCGTACCCATGCCAGCGCCCCGCGACTTCCACCGCGCGCACGAGGGAGCCGCCGACGAGGCGATTGCACGGATCCTCGCCCCAGAGGTGGAAGCGCGAGAGGGTCTGCGTGGCGTCGAGCGGCCCGGGGACGGCGATCTCGGTCTTCATGGCGGGCTCTCAGTCTACCAGAGCGGCGCCGGGACGAGACGGGTCAGTGGCGAATGTCGAAGAAGAGCGGGCCTGGCGGCACGGGCCCGCTGTCGTCCAGGCACTTGACCACGAAGTTCAGATCCACGATCTCCTCGGCGAACGGGCGCAGCATCGCGCAGGCGGCCGACTCGGCGGGCAGAGGCACGAGGAGCTGCCGGACGCCATGCAGACGCAGCACCCCCGCCAGATTCGTGAAAGCGTCGAGGGCCTCGGGCCCCTCCATCATCACGTCGAAGGCCTTGACGGCGCGAAAGGCGAAGGGGTCGAGTCCTCTAGACGGTCTATCGTCCCAGAGGGAGAGCCAGGCCGTCCCTGTGCGCTCACCCGCCGTCCAGCTTCCCGTATAGGCGCCGTCGGGGGGCGGAGAGAAGAGCTCGCGCTCGAGGAAAACCGGCACGAAGTGATGGGACTGTACGGCGGCCAGTCGCAGACGCATCAGGTGCGGGTCGCGGTACAGGTCGAACTGGACCGCCCTCGGCGTCCCATCGGGCTCGAAGCGGGCGAGATCCAGCACGAGATAGTCGAAGCGCCCTATGGTCTGCCAGCCCAGAGAAGTGACCATCTTCATGGACGGCGAATTGGAGGTCTTGATGAGACCCGTGAGGTAGCTGGCACCCTGATCCACCGCCCACTGCTCTGCCGCCTCGAGCATGCTGGGTCCGAGGCGCCTCCGCTGCAGCCCCGGCAGGACGCGGGTATTAAAGGAGTAGGCGGTCTTGCGGTGACCACCCGCCACGCGGACCTCGGTCATGGCCACGCACTCGACCCCCACCACCACCCCGTCCTGCTCGACCACGAGGACCCGGGACGAAGGATAGGCGTCGGTACGAGCGAAGAAGTTACGGCGCGCCTGGAGGAGCTCCGCACCGGCGTTGGGGGCAGTGCCCTCGAGGGCTATGAGGGCCTCATGGTCTTCCTCGGTCGCCGCGCGCAAGACGATGTCCTGCGCTACCCCGTTCAGGACCGTGTGCGACATAGGCCCTCCTCCCCGGGCGGGGGGACTCGAGCTTCCCCGGCCACGACGCGTCATCGTACCGCACCGCGCAAAGCTCTGCCGGAGAAAGTGCGATATTCCCGACCCTGCCACGATTGTGGGCGTCCCAGGCTGTTTTGGGCCCCGGGATACCCCGCAGGCTGCTCAAAAAGGTCCAGATGCGAGGCGGCGCCCGAAGGCAGCAGGTGAGGCGTACTCCCTGTACGTTGAACCTGCTGTCGAGGGCGCCAACGAAGCAGATGGGCCTTTTTCAGCAGCCTGCAGGCTGCTAGTGGAGGTGGTAGGGGACGTCCGTGACCACGACATTCTTCCGGAAGAGCAGCGCGCCCTTGATCAGGAGCGCCGTCTGGTTGTGCAGGAGGTGCTGCCACCAGTGCTTGGGCACGAACTCGGGGATGACGATGGTGACCATGTGGTTGTCGCCGAGGGCGAGGAGATGGTTGAGGTACTCGAGAAAGGGCTGGAGGAGCGATCGATAGGGCGAGGAGAGGACGACGAGGGGCGCGCCCATGCCCCACTTGATCCACTTCTCCTCCAGGCGACGCGTCTTGTCCGGATCGAGCTCGACGTAGACGCCCTTGACCGAGGGGGCCAGCGTCCGCGCGTACTGCAGGGCGTGAATGACGCCGCGATGGATGTCACCCACGAGCACGAGCACGGTGTGCTCCAGGGGCGGCGGCCCCTCGTAGCCGTCGAGGGAGAGCTGCCCGGCCACATCGGCGTAGTGGCGATGGATGGCCATGAACGTCGCGACGAGGAGCGGGATCAGGATCACCACGACCCAGGCGCCGTGGGTGAACTTGGTGGCCGTGATGACGAGAACGACCGCGCCGGTGGTGGTGGCGCCCACGGCATTGACCCACCAGCGCCAGCGCCAGCCCGGTTCGTGGCGCACGAGCCAGCGCCGGACCATGCTCGCCTGCGAGAGCGTGAAAGAGAGAAAGACTCCGACGGCATAGAGAGGGATGAGTCCGTGGGTGCTGCCGCCGAAGATCACGAGGAGCAGCGCGGCCGTCCCCCCGAGGATCAGAATGCCATTGGAGAAGACGAGGCGATCGCCGCGCGAGCCGAACTGCCGCGGGAGGAAGCCGTCCCGGGCCAGGAAGAAGGACAATCGGGGGAAATCGGCGAAGGCCGTGTTGGCCGCGAGCACCAGGATGAGCATGGTGGCGCCCTGGATGAAGAAGTAGAAGGGGCTCTCCCCGAGGATCTGGCGGGCAAGCTGGGAGACGATGGTCTCCTCGACCATCGGAGTCAGATGGTAGTGCCGCGCCAGGAACGTGATGCCCATGAAGAGCGAGACGAGGATGAGACCGAGCCACCCGAGCACGATGCGGGCGTTTCTGGCTTCCGGGGGCTTGAAGGCGGGAATGCCGTCGGACACGGCCTCCACGCCCGTGAGGGCCGCGCACCCCGAGGCGAAGGCCCGGAGGATGAGAAAGACGGTCAGGTCCTGCGTGGCGGGAACGAACGGCCGCGCCGCGTGCGCGGCCACATCCCACGACAACGCCCAGCGCACGAGCCCGTAGAGGATGAGGATGCCCGCGGCGGCCACGAAGAGGTAGGTGGGCAGCGCGAAGAGCTTGCCCGATTCGCGCAGGCCGCGGAGGTTGGCGAGGGTGATCGCCGCCACGAAGCCGACGCCGATGGCCACGCGATAGTCGAAGAGGGCAGGGACGGCCGAGGTGAGGGCGGCCACCCCCGCGGCCATGCTCACGGCGACGGTGAGCACGTAGTCGATGAGGAGCGCCCCCGCCGAGATGAGGCCGGGCAGCGTCCCCAGGTTGTCCTTGGTGACGATGTACGAGCCGCCGCCTTGCGGGTAGGCAAGAATGGTCTGGCGGTACGAGCTGACCACCACGGCGATCAGGATGGCGATGGCCATGCCGATGGGGATGGACAGGTAGAGGGCGGCGGTGCCCGCGAGCACGAGGATGAGGAGGATTTCCTCCGTCGCATAGGCCACGGAGGACAGCGCGTCGGAGGAGAATACCGCGAGCGCCGCGGTCTTGGAGAGCCGCTCGTGACGGGCCTGGGCCGTGGCCAGAGGGCTCCCGACCACGAGTTTCTTGAGCGCGTGGAGATTCACCGGCTGTTCTCGGAGGCCCTACCCTAGCCGCGGCCGCGGCGGCCGTCAAGCTTCAGACGCCGGCTCACGCCTTGAGATGAAAGGGCACGTTGACGACGACGAGGCCGGGCCGGAAGAGGAGCGCCCCCTTGACGAGGAGCGCGGTCTGATTGTGCAGGGCGTGCTGCCACCAGTGGCGCGGCACGAATTCGGGGATGACGATGGTGACGATCTGATGGGGTGATTGGGCCCGCAGGCGCTCGACATAGTCGAGAAGAGGGCCCAGCACCGACCGGTAGGGAGAGGACAGAACCACGAGGGGCACGCCGCACCCGCCCTTTTCCCACCGCTCCTCGAGGCGCAGGGTACGGGCGGGATCGATCTCGACGTACACGGCCTTGGGATTCGGGCTCAGCGACTGGGCATAGCGCAGCGCCCGCACCACACCCATGTGCAGGTCTCCCGCCAGCACGAGCACAGTGTTGGCCACGGGTGGCTCGTCGGCGAGGTGCTCGAGCGACAGCTCCTCGGCCACGGCCTCGTAGTGGCGATGGACGGCTTGGAAGGCCGCGACCATGAGCGGGATGAGCAGCACCACGATCCAGGCGCCGTGCGAGAACTTGGTGGCGGCGATGACGAGCGTCACGAGGCCGGTGACCACGGCCCCCGTGCCGTTGATGGCGAGCCGCCAGTGCCAGCCCGACCCGTGATCCGTGAGCCAGTGGCGCACCATGCCGGCCTGCGAGAGCGTGAACGAGAGGAAGACGCCCACCGCGTAGAGTGGGATGAGGGCGTGGGTCTCGCCCCGGAAGATGACGATGAGGAGGGCGGCCAGCCCGCCCAGGATGAGGATCCCGTTCGAAAAGACGAGACGATCGCCGAGGGTGGTGAACTGGCGGGGGGCATAGCGATCCCGCGAGAGCAGACTCGACAATCTCGGAAAGTCCGCGAACGAGGTGTTCGCGGCCAGCACGAGGATGAGCACGGTCGAGGCCTGGATGAGGTAGTAGAAGAGGCCCGTCCCGAAAAGGGCCCGCGCGATCTGCGACACCACCGTCTCGTTCTCGATGGGCGTCACCTGCAGCGCGGACGCCAGGATGGTGATGCCGAGAAAGAACGCGCCCAGGATGCCCGCCATCCAGCCCATGGTGATGGCGGCGTTGCGCGCTTCCGGCGGCTTGAAAGCGGGCACGCCGTTCGAGATCGCCTCGATCCCCGTGAGGGCCGTGCAGCCGGAGGAGAACGCGCGCAGCACGAGAAACCAGGTCAGAGGTACGGCGGTCTCCACGGTTGGCGGAGGCAGCGGCATCAGGTCGCCGTGGAGCCAGCGGTACACTCCCGCCAAGATCAGCGTGGCGAAGGTGACGATGAAGAGGTACGTCGGGACGGCGAAGACTCGGCCCGACTCGCGGAGGCCGCGCAGGTTGGCGAAGGCGATGAGGCAGATGAAGCCCACACCGAGGGCTACGCGATGGGTCAGGAGCTCTGGAAGCGCCGAGGTGAGGGCGGCCACCCCGGCGGCCACGCTCACGGACACGGTCAGCACGTAGTCGATCAGAAGCGCGGCGGCGGCCACCAGCCCCGGGGTCGGGCCGAGGTTGGCGCGGGCCACGATGTAGGAGCCGCCCCCCGACGGATACGCGTGGATGGTCTGCTGATACGAGACGGCGACCACCACGAGGAGCCCGGTGATGGCCACGGCCACCGGCACGGCCAGATGGGTCGCGGCCATGCCGGCCAGGATGAGGACGAGGAGGATCTCTTCCGTCGCATACGCCACGGAGGAGAGCGCATCGGAGGAGAAGACGGCGAGGGCGACGCGCTTCGAGAGCCGCTCGTGGCGCGCCTGGGCCAGGGGCATCGGCCGCCCGACCAACCAGCCCTTCAGCAGGGTGGCGTTCATGGCCGCCGCGAGCGGGGCACCGCGCGGCGGGTCAGGAGCTTCCGCCCTTGGGCTCGCCCTCCTTGGCGGTGGTCTTGGCCTCGGGCTCATCCGTGCCCTTCTTGAACTCGCGAATCGCCTGCCCGAGCGAGCGCCCCAGCTCCGGGATCTTGGCGCCGCCGAAGAGGACGAGGGCGATCAGCAAGATGACGACCAGCTCCTGTGCTCCAAGACCAAACATGGTGTGCTCCTTTGACCGCGATTCGTCCACGCCGACGGCCGGCTCAACCGCTGCCAGCCTACGCCCCCAGCCGCGACAGTGTCAAACACGCTCGCCCCAAGCGTTTCTTGGCGCCGGGGCCCCTCGGTTGCTAGGCTGACCGCAGCCGGCCGACCGCCTTCAACTCCCGGGACTCCAAGGAGATGCCCATGAACATCCTGGTGCCGGACATCGCCGTGGCGGAGAAGATCCTCCGCTCCGTCGCCGTCTACGGCTTCCTGCTCGTGGCCTTTCGCATCGCGGGCAAGCGCCAGCTCGGCCAGATGACGGCCTTCGACCTCGTCGTGCTGCTCATCATCAGCAACGTCCTCCAGAACGCGGCCATCGGCAACGACAACTCCCTGGGCGGCGGGCTCCTGGGCGCCACCGTCATCATAGTGCTCAACTATCTCATCGCGTGGCTGACCTACCGCCACAAGGGGCTCGAGCGCATCGTCGAGAACTCTCCGACCATCCTCGTCAAGCACGGCCACGTCTTGCGCTCGAATCTCGATCGGGAGTGCATGAGCCTCCCCGAGCTCCGGGCGGCCCTGCGCAAGGAAGGCGTCACCACCTTCGCCGAGGTTCGCTACGCCATCCTCGAAGAGGACGGTCACGTGACCGTCATCCCCAGAAAGTCCACGCCAGCGTGAGCCTGATCGCGGGCTGGTTCTCCGCGGGCCCGGGGGTGGGTGACCCCGCGACCCTGCTAGCCCATTGGGGCTATGTCGCGGTCTTCGTCCTCGTCATCCTCGGCAACGCGGGAGTGCCTGTCCCCGAGGAGACCGTCCTCCTCCTCGCGGGCTACCTCGTGTGGCGTGGAGAGCTCGAGCTGCACATCGTGCTCGCCGTCGGCTTCGCGGCTGCCGTCACCGGCGACAATATCGGCTACTGGCTGGGGCGCCGCTTCGGCAAGGGCGCGCTCGAGCGCCACGCGCACTGGATCCTCGGACACCCGGAGCGGCTCGAGTCCATGCAGCGCTTTGTGGCTCGGCGCGGCGCCCTGGCCGTCTTCGTCGCCCGCTTCGTCCCCGGGCTCAGGTTCACGGCGGGGCCGCTGGCCGGCGCCCTCGGCCTCGATGCCTGGTCCTTTTCGGTCGCCAACGTGCTCGGGGCCGCCCTCTACGTCCCCCTCTCGGTGGGGGGCGGGTGGGCCATCGGCTATGGACTGGGCGGCTACGTCGAGCGGCTGCGGCGGGTGGTGGGCAACGTGGAGCATGTCGTGCTGCTGGCTGCCGTGGCCAGCGCGGGCGCGCTCATTGCGTGGCGCGCCGCGCGCTGGCTGAGTCGACGGCCCAAGCCCAAGGCCTCCTGAGCCGCCTCGGCGGGCTCAGTGCGCCTTGACGTCGCCGAAGCCGTCCGACCCGCGCAGGCGATCGTCCGTCCCCGGGATATAGCGTCGCTCGAGCTCCTGGAAGTGGGCGACTCTCGCCATCACGTGATGGCTCTCCGTGGGGTGGCCCACCTTGGTGCGCTCGAGCGCCCATTGTCCCTGCTCCTCGTTCTTGGCGAGCTCGTGCATGGCGTTCCACACCGCGTACATGGCGGCGTGCGCGCCGTAGAGGGTGATGAAGATGAACTTGTAGCCGAGCTCGCCCAGCTCGCGGAACGTGAGGGGATGGGGATCCTTGTGCCACCGGAACGACGATGAGTAGTTGAAGGCGAGGGGGAGCTTCGGGTGGGTCTGGCGCATGGCCCGGGCGAACTCGATGGCCGGGCCGCGCTCGGAGTTGGACAGCTCGCACCAGACCAGATCGACCCCGGCGTCGGCATAGGCCCGCCCGCGCCAGATCGCCTCCTCCATGCTTCCGCCCACGGCTCCGTAGGCGTCCGTGCGCGCGATGACCACGAAGTCACGATCGAGCCTGTCTCGCTCGGCGAGGGCGGCGCGATATTTCCCGATCGCCTCCTCGCGGGAGACGACCGTCTTTCCCGCGATGTGGCCACAGCGCTTGGGGAAACGTTGATCCTCGAGGTGGATGCCTGCCACTCCCGTCTTCACGAACTCCTGCACGGTGCGCATGGTCGAGAGGGCATTGCCGTAGCCGTCGTCAGCGTCGGCGATGATCGGAACCTCGACGGCGCTGGCGACCATGGAGGCCGTCTTGGCGACCTCGGTCATGGTCAGGAGGCCCATGTCCGGCCAACCGTTGAGCATGGCCACCGAGTATCCGGACAGGTAGATGGACTTCATGCCCGCGCTCTCCGCGATCTGGGCGTCGAGAGGCGAGTAGATTCCGCCCGTGTAGAGGTACGGCTCGTCCCGGAGCAGCTGACGGAAAATCGTGCCCTTGCTCTCCATGTCTTCCTCCCCTTTCAGATCCGCGCGGGCGCCGATGGCGCCCAGGGCAGCTCGAGCAGGTTCTCGGCGCAGCGGCCGCAGTAGTGGGTGGACTCGAGCTGGTACGCGCACGCCGAGCAGCAGGGCGCCCCGCACGCGATGCATCCAAGCTGCTCGAAGGCGAAACGGACTTCGCTTCCGCACCGACATTGACCGGCCATGACAGACCTCCTTGTCGTCTTGGCCATGGCACAGGCGCAAGAAGCGTTCCGAGACGCTAAGTGGCTGGAAGAATGCGAGTCTCGCGCGTTCGATTCCAGGGAAGCGATCAAAAAGTGAGACGCGCCGGTCTCACAAACTCACACTAGACAAGCCGTTCGAATCTCAAACTATTATGGAATCTCACCTGATTACCTCGTCACAGCATGGGACACACATGTCTCATCATTGAGACTCATATGTCCCACTCCTGAAAGGCTTTGTTTTGATTCGGTATTTCAGTATGAGGCGATGGAGATTGCGGCGAGTGATCCCGGCTCGCTTGGCCGCCACGGAGACATTGCCGCGTGCCTCGGCCAACAAACGGCTGATGGCCTCACGCTCGAAGTGAGCCAGGGTCCGGGCGCGGGCCTTCAGGAACCCCTCGCCCGCCTGGAGCGTCACCGGCGCGGGTTCCTGGAGGTGCAGCGGGAGATGAGCGACATCGACCTGGCGACTCGTGGCCAGCACCACCGCGCGCTCGATGATGTTCTCGAGCTCGCGCAGATTGCCCGGCCACGGATAGCGCTTGAGGAGGTCGAGCGCTTCCGGGGCGAAGCGGTCCACGCGCTTGTTGACCTTGGCCTCGGCCTTGCGAAGGAAATGATGAGCGAGCACGGGAATGTCCTCGGTCCGGTCGCGCAGCGGCGGAAGCGTGATGGTGAACGTGTTGAAGCGGTAGAAGAGATCCTCCCTGAACTCGCTGACGGCGAGCGCCTTCTCGAGGTCACGGTTGGTAGCGGCGATGACGCGCACCCGGACCTTGCGCGTGACCACGTCCCCCACGGGCTTGATCTCGCCCGTCTGCAGCACGCGGAGGAGCTTGGCCTGCATCTCGAGCGGCATGTCGCCGACCTCATCGAGGAAGATGGTGCCGCCGTCCGCCCGCTCGAAGAGGCCGGGCTTGTCCGCCACCGCGCCCGTAAAGGCCCCGCGCTTGTGGCCGAAGAGCTCGGATTCGAGCAGGGTGGGAGCGAGCGCCGTGCAGTTGACGGTGACGAGGGGCCGCTCCCGCACGTTCGAGTACCGGTGAATGGCCCGGGCCACCAGCTCCTTGCCCGTGCCCGACTCGCCGCGGATGAGCACGGTGGTGGGGGTGGCGGCCACGCGCACGATCAGCTCGGCCAGCTCCTTCATTTTGGGATTCTGGCCGATGATGAAGTCGCCCTCGGCCTGCGCCTGGATCTCGCGCAGCATCATTCCGTACCGGTCTTCCAGTTCCTCCGACCGCTTGCGCTCCGCGAGCAGGTCCCACATGAACTTGGCGCTCGCCCCGCCCATCACCTCGGCGGTGGGAGGCTTGAGCGTCTGGATGGCGCGCTCGACGGCGGGACTCCCCGTGACGTCGATGATGAGGTCCACCGTGGGGTCGGCCACGAGGGCTCCGAGCTCGGTGGCCACGGGGACATTGAGTCGCCGTGCCAGCTCGAGACCGGGGGCCCACGGATTGAGATCGGCGATCCCCAGGATGGTGACGGTAGGATCGCCCACGAACATCTCGAGGAGGGCGCGCCCTCCCTTGCCGGCCCCGATGATGACGACCTTGGTCATGGGCGGCGGCGAGGACCGATCAGAACGGCTGCGGCACCTGGTCGCGTTCCGCGCGGTTCTCGAAGGACGCGTACTCGGGAATGAAGGTCAGGTTGATCGTCCCCGTGGGGCCATTCCGCTGCTTGCCGATGATGACCTGGGCGAGGTGCTCGTTCTCCGCCGGCTGCACGCCGTACCGATCGGGCCGGTAGAGAAAGAGGATGAGGTCGGCGTCCTGCTCGAGGGCGCCGGACTCGCGCAGGTCGGACAGCTGGGGCTCCTTGCTCTGGCGGCTCTCCACCGCGCGCGAGAGCTGGGAGAGCGCCACCACGGGCACGTTGAGCTCCTTGGCCAGGGCCTTGAGCGAGCGCGAGATCTCGGAGATCTCCTGCTGCCGGTTCTCGGGATTCCGGCCCCGCATGAGCTGGAGATAGTCGATGACGATGAGGTCGAGGCCGTGCTCGGCCTTCATGCGCCTCGCCTTGGCCCGCGCCTCGAGCACGGACAGGGCGGGCGAGTCGTCGATGTAGATGGGCGCCTCCGCGAGCCGGCCCGCGGCGTTGGTGAGGCTCGTCCAGTCGCGCGTGTCGAGGTAGCCCGTGCGCACCTTGTGAGAGTCCACGCGCCCTTCCGCGCAGAGGAGACGCTGGACGAGCTGCTCCTTGGACATCTCGAGGCTCAGGACGAGGACGCGCCGCTGGCTCCGCACCCCCGCGTACTTCGCAATGTTCATGGCGAAGGCGGTCTTGCCCATGGAGGGCCGTCCCGCGATGATGATGAAATCGCTCGACTGGAAGCCCGAGGTCTTCTCGTCCAGCCCGGAGAAGCCCGTGGCCAGCCCGGTGATGTGCTCCTTCTGGTCGTAGAGCTTCTCGATCTGCTCGAAGGTGCCCTTGAGGATAGAGCGCACGGGGAAGGCGGTGCCCTGCATGCGCCGCTCGGAGATCTGGAAGATGAGCCGCTCGGCGTCGTCCAGCACCTTCTCGACGTCGTCGCGGCCGTCGTAGCTCCTGCCGATGATCTCGGTAGCGATCCGGATGAGGTCGCGCAGGACGGCCTTCTCCCGCACGATGGCGCCGTAGGAAAGGAGATGGGCGGCCGTGGCCGCTTCCTCGGCGAGGGCGCCGAGGGCGGCCGGCCCCCCGACCTCGTCGAGCTCGCTGCGCCGGCGGAGCTCCTCGGAGATGGTGAGCAGGTCCACCGGCTCGTTGCGCTCGAAGAGCGCGAGCATGGAGTCGAAGATCTTGCGGTGGCCTTCCTTGTAAAAGTCGGCGGGCTTGAGGAGCTCGACGGCCTTGGGGAGGCTCTCCCGATCCAGGAGCATTCCCCCCAGCACCGCCCGCTCCGCCTCCAGGCTGTGCGGCGGGATCTTGGAGGTGAGGAGATCGGCGAGCGTCGCCACGTCTACTCGCGGGTGACGGAGACCTTGAGCTGCGCGGTCACCTCGGCGTGCAGGCGGACGGGGACGGAGAACTCACCCACCGACTTGATCGGCTCGTCCAGGGCGATGCGCCGCCGCTCGATGTCGATGCCGTGCTCCGTGAGATAGGCGGCGAGATCGGCCTTTCCCACGGAGCCGAAAAGGCGCCCTTCGTCGGAGGCGGGGCGAACCTGGGTGAAGTGCAGCGACTCGATCGCCGCCGCCTGGCTCTGGGCCTGGGCCTTGAGCTTGGCCGCCGTCGCGTCCTGGCGGCTCTTGATCTGCTCGAGGTTCTTGAGATTGGCCGGGGTGGCGTTGAGGGCCAGCTTCTGGGGCAGGAGGAAGTTGCGCGCGTAGCCGTCGGACACGTCACGGACCTCGCCCCGGCGGCCGAGCGACGGCACGTCGTCCATGAGAATGATCTTCATGCGCGTCCCCTTACTCGGACGTCTGGGCCAGGAGCGCGACGGTACGCGCCCGTCGGATGGCGCGGGTCAGCTGGCGCTGGTGCCGGGCGCAGCTGCCCGAGATCCGGCGCGGGGTGATCTTGCCGCGCTCTGACACGAAGTTCTTCAGCCGGCGCACGTCCTTGTAGTCGACGAGCTGCACCTTGTCCATGCAGAACTTGCAGACCTTGCGCCGGCCGAACCGGCGTCGCTTGACGGGCTTGCTAGTAGGCGGAATAGCTTTTTCTCCTCTCATGCGGGCCGACTGACTTCGTCATACTTCGTTCTCGGTCGTCGCCGGTCCTCGGCGTACAACCGCGTACGCCTCCGGCCGGCTCCTCACTCGGGCCTCGTCTGACTCGTCATTCGGCCCGCACGAGTCGCTGGACGACACGGCAGCCTAGAAGGGGACTTCGTCTTCCCCTGCTTCGGCGGCGGCCTCGACAGCCTCGGGCGGGCCGCCCGGCGCGGTTACCGGCGCCTTGCTCCGTCCCATGAACTGTACGCGCTCCGCGACCACCTCGACCACGTTGCGCTTCTGGCCGTCCTTGGTCTCCCAGTCGCGCGTCTGCAGCCGCCCCTCCACCAGGATGGGGCTGCCCTTGTCGAGGTACTCGCCGCAGCTCTCGGCCTGCTTGCCCCACACCACCACCGTGAGGAAACAGGTCTCCTCGCGCTTCTCGCCGCCCTGGGTCGTGTAGTTGCGGTTCACCGCGAGGCGCAGGTCCGCCACCGCGGTGCCGCTGGGCGTGTAGCGAAGCTCCGGAGGACGCGTCAGGTTGCCCATGAGGAACACTTTGTTGAGGTTCGCCATCAGGCGTTCTCCTCGACGGCCGCCGGCTGCGGCTTGGGCGTCCCACGCACGCGCTTCTTGACGGGCACCCGCGTGGTCATGAAGCGCAGCACGTGCTCGTTGAGCTTGAGCTGCCGCTCGAACTCCTTGACGGTGGCCGGCTCGGCAGAGCACTCGATCACCGCGTACGTACCCTCCCGCTGCTTGCGCAGATCATACGCGAGCCGACGCTTCCCCCAGCTCTCGGACTTGCCCGGCTCGGCGCCGAGTCCCTTCAGGGTCTCGGTGAGGCGACCGAGCAGCACCGGGACCTCCTCGTCGGTCAGTCGCGGATCGATGATGAGCAATGTCTCGTACGGATACAGACGATTCACCTCCTCCAACTCCCCACGGTCGATTGGAAAAGCACTTGACCATACCACAGATGCCATTCCGGAACACCACCCATGCCCGCCATGTCCGGATGATGGATGGGTCCATGGCCCGCGTCAAGACGTGAACAAAAAGACACGGCCCCCGCCGGATATCCGGCGGGGGCCGCGAGCGCTTCAGACTCCCCTAGAAGTCGCCGTGCGGCATGGGCGGCGCGGAGGGCGCCTTCTCCTCCGGCAGATCCGTGACGAGCGCCTCTGTGGTCAGCAGCAGCGAGGCGACCGAGGCGGCGTTTTGCAGAGCCACGCGCTCGACCTTGGTGGGGTCGATGATACCCGCGTCGATCATGTCGACAAACTCCAGGCTCTCGGCGTCGAAGCCGCGGGTGGCGACCTTCTCCGCCTTCACCTTCTCCACGATGACGCTCCCCTCGAGCCCGGCATTCTCCACGATCTGGCGGATCGGCTCTTCGAGCGCCCGGCGCACGATCATGGCGCCGACCTTCTCATCGCCCTCGAGCTTCAGCCCGTCGATCTTGGTGGACGCCCGCAGGAGCGCGACGCCGCCGCCCGGCACGATCCCCTCTTCCACCGCCGCGCGTGTCGCGTTGAGCGCGTCCTCCACGCGGGCCTTCTTCTCCTTCATGGCCGTCTCGGTGGCGGCCCCGACCTTCACGACGGCCACGCCGCCGGCCAGCTTGGCGAGTCGCTCCTGGAGCTTCTCGCGATCGTAGTCCGAGGTGGTTTCGTCGATCTGCGCCCGGATCTGCTTGATGCGCCCCTCGATGGCGGCCGTCTTGCCCGCGCCCTCGACGATGGTGGTGTTGTCCTTGTCCACCACCACCTTCTTGGCCTTGCCCAGGTCTTCCAGCTTGATGTTCTCGAGCTTGATGCCGAGGTCTTCCGTGATCGCCTTGCCGCCGGTGAGGGTAGCGACGTCCTCGAGCATGGCCTTGCGGCGGTCGCCGAAGCCCGGGGCCTTCACGGCCGCGCAGTGCAGGGTGCCGCGGAGCTTGTTGACCACGAGGGTGGCCAGGGCCTCGCCCTCGATGTCCTCGGCGATGATGAGGAAGGGCTTGCCCGCTCGCGCCACCTGCTCGAGCAGCGGCAGCATGTCCTTCATCACGCTGATCTTCTTCTCGTGGATCAGGACGAGGGCGTCCTCGAGGACGCACTCCATGCGCTCGGCGTCGGTGACGAAGTACGGCGAGAGGTATCCGCGGTCGAACTGCATACCCTCGACCACGTCGAGCACGGTCTCGGCGGACTTGGACTCCTCGACGGTGATCACGCCATCCTTGCCCACCTTCTCCATGGCCTCGGCGATCAGGTTGCCGATGGTCTTGTCATTGTTAGAGGCAATGGTGGCGACCTGCGCGATCTCTTTCTTGTCCTTGGTCGACTTGCTGAGCTTCTTGAGCTCCGCCACCACCGCTTCCACGGCTGCGTCGATCCCGCGCTTGAGCCCCATGGGGTTGGCGCCGGCGGTGACGTTCTTCAGGCCCTCCTTGAAGATGGCCTGGGCGAGCACGGTCGCGGTGGTCGTTCCATCACCGGCGATGTCCGAAGTCTTGGACGCCACTTCCTTCAGCATCTGCGCGCCCATGTCCTCGTAGTTGTCCTTGAGCTCGATCTCCTTGGCCACCGTCACGCCGTCCTTGGTGATGGTGGGGCTGCCGAACTTCTTGTCGATGACCACGTTGCGCCCCTTGGGGCCCATGGTGGCCTTGACGGCCGCGGACATGACATTGATCCCGCGCAACAGGGCGGCTCGGCCCTCGTCGCTGAACAGAACCTGCTTGGGCATCTGACTCTCCTCCTCGTTCGTTCGTATGGAATTGACCGGCCTGGATGGCCGGCCGGGTGTTTGCCGGGCGCGCGCGCCCGGTCGTGTGCCGACCTACCGGCTACTCAAGAATGCAGAGCACGTCCTCTTCGCGCAGGATCAGGTACTCCTCGTCGTCCAGCGTCACCTCGGAGCCCGAGTACTTGCCGAAGAGGATCTTGTCGCCGGCCTTCACGTCGAGCGCGACCTTCTTGCCCTCGTCCGTGACCTTGCCATTTCCCACGGCGATCACCTTGCCCTCCTGCGGCTTCTCCTTTGCGGAGTCGGGGATGATGATCCCGCCCTTCTTGGTCTCCTTCTCTTCCTGGCGCTTGACGAGAATGCGGTCATGCAACGGACGAATCTTCATAGCCAAATCGCCTCCCGATAGATAAGATGTTGTGGCTCCTGGCCCCTTCGTGACCGTTTCGGAGGTTAGCACTCATCGACTGCGAGTGCTAATATAGCCAACGAGGTAGGTCAAGTCAAGCAGCAATAATCCTAGTTATCCCAGCAGTTTACACGGAGACTTCCCCATGCCCGCCACCCCGTCGAAACCACGCGTCATGATCTCGAGAACCCTGCCCGAGGAGGTCATCGCGCGCGCCAGGAGCCGGGCCGACGTGGATCTGCACGCGGGCGACAAGCCCTTGTCGAAGACCGAGCTGATCGCGCGGGTCAAGGATCGCGAGGGCCTCGTGTGCCTCATCACCGATACCATCGACGCGACAGTCTTCGAGTCCTGTCCCGGTCTCAAGGTGGTCTCCAACGTCGCCGTCGGCTTCAACAACATCGACGTGGCGGCGGCGACCAAGCGGGGCGTCGTGGTCACCAATACGCCGGACGTCCTCACGGAGACCACGGCGGACTTCGCGTGGACGCTCTTGATGGCCACGGCCCGGCGGGTGGTCGAGGCGGATCGCTATGTCCGCGACGGCAAGTTCACGCAGTGGGAGTACATGGTCCTGCTCGGCGGCGACGTCCATGACAAGACGCTCGGCATCATCGGCTTCGGGCGTATCGGCCGGGCCATGGCCCGGCGCGCCCTCGGCTTCAACATGCGCGTCCTCTATCAGGATGCCGTCGCGGCGGATCCCGCCACCGAGCGGGAGCTTCGCGCCACGCGCACGGACACGGCCACGCTCTTGCGCGACTCCGATTTCGTCAGCATCCACACGCCGCTCCTCGCGGACACGCGCCACCTCATCAATGCCCAGTCGCTCCGCACCATGAAGAAGACAGCCTACCTCGTGAATGCCTCCCGTGGTCCCGTGGTCGACGAGGCGGCACTGGTGCAGGCCCTCACGGAAGGCTGGATAGCGGGCGCCGGTCTCGACGTCTTCGAGGAAGAGCCGAAGGTTCATCCCGGCCTCATGGGTCTTTCCAACGTCGTGCTCGCCCCGCATATCGCCAGCGCCTCCTCGGATACGCGGATCAAGATGGCGGCCCTCGCCGTGGACAACTGTCTCGCGGTCCTCGAAGGACAGACTCCCCCCACGCCCGTCAATCCGGAGGTGCTCGGAAAGCGCTAGGAGCCGGCGACGAGCCCGCCGAGACGGCGGGTCAAGCGCTCCAGCCGGTAGACAAGAGCGGAGAGCACGATCTCGGACGCGCGATGCAGACGCGCGCGCTCCAGAGCTTCCGTCACCACCGAGTGCGCCCGGGCGAAGTCGCGCAGACGGTGCTCGTGGATCTTGGCCATCTCCTCCCAGGGGCGCGGGTCGAATCCTCGCCCGCCCCGCGCCGCCGCCTCCCATAGCGCGCGGGAGGCTTCCCAGCGCGCCCGTCGCTTTTCTCCCCAGGCCAGCCGCGCGAGCAGCCGCTCGCGCGCGGGGCTGTCGAGCCCGCGCTCGAGGGCCATCCGGTAGCACGCCTCGCCCCGATCCGGATCGACCAGCTCCCAGAGCCTCCCGAGCCCGCTGAGCTCGTCGGGGCCGAGCTCGGCGACCGGGGCGCGATCGAGGGCATCGGCGACCCAGCCCGTGAGGGCCGCCAGCGAGAGAATGTCGTGGCGATTGTGCTCGAAGACGCGCGGAAGCTCCCCGGGCGCTTTGCGCCGCAGGTACTCGAAGTACACGGAGGGGATCAGCGCGCCCGGCAGGTCGCCCGCCCGCTCGAAGCCCAGCGCGTGCAGCTCGACGGTGACGAGCCGGCAATCGGAGAGGCGGGCGCTCCAGAGCCGGCGCGCCGCGGGCAGGAGGTCGAGGTGGGGAATCGTCCCCGGCCACCGACGGCGCGCGAGCACGAAGCGTGTCTCGAGGAGGGGCAGATCGAAGCCGGCGCCATTGTAGGTGACGAGGCCGTCCACCTCGCGCAGCAGCGGCTCCAGCGCGGCCAGGAGCGCCGGCTCGTCGTCGAGATCCCGCATGAAGTACTGCCGCACCTCGAACTCGTCGCCGTCGAAGAGGCCCACGCCGACGAGAAAGGCATAGGTCCCGGTTCCCCCCGCGAGGCCGGTGGTCTCCGTGTCCAGATAGAGGAGCCGCGGGCCCTTGGGTGCCTCCCCGCGGCGGGCGAGAAGGGCGAGGGGCTGGTGGGCCATGGCTCGCGCGGCGTCGAGGGGCTGGCGGCCGTGGCAGTGGCCGGCCACGAAGCGGCGGCGGACGCAGAGGACCTGTCCCTTGTCGGTTTCCTCGACACTTCCCCCCAGGAGGTCCTCGAGCGAGCCCGTGCGGCGAAAGGGCGCGGGCGCGCGGCTCTTGGCCTCGAGGCGCCGGATGACCTGGCTCAGATCGGAGAGGGAGGAATTCTGGGTCACGAGGACGGCGGAGCTAGCGGCGGGCGACGAGCCGCTGGAGAAGCGCCAGGGCAATGGGCTTGGCGCGCCGGCCGACCTCGTTCACGGGGCCGACGCAGGACGGGCAGCCCGCGGGGCACGCGCAGGTCTGGAGGACCTCGAGCCCGCGCGCGAGCAGGTCGGGCAGCACCTCGAAGATGCGCTCGGCCAGCCCGATGCCGCCGGGCTGATTGTCGTAGAGATAGATGGTGGGAGTGAACTCGTCGCCCTGGACGAGCTGGGCGCGCATGATTTCGCGCGTGACCACTTTGCCCTCGGCATAGGGCGAGCCGTCGCCGAGCCAGGCGCCGATATCGCGGATGTCGCACAGGAGGAAGATCGGAGCGAGGGAGTGGAGCAGCCGCGTGAGGGCGCGCAGCCCATCCACCAGCTCGTCGCGGTGGGAGGAGATCTCCGCGAGGAGCGCGGGCGCCACGGTCAGCCACGCCGCCGTCGTCTGCATCTCCTGCTGGGGCAGCTCGACTTCGCCCGCGCCCACGTTCTCCAGCGTGCCCATCTTGATCTTCTTGAAGCCCACCACCTTCTCGGCGACCAGGACCTCGCCCTGCTCGGCCACGAGGCCCGGGGTCTCCTGGCGGCTGAAGCGATGGAGGATCCACACGCCCTTGGCGCTGATGGCGTCGGTGAAATAGTCGACCACGACCTTCTTCACGTAGGCGACCTTCTCCTCGTCCTCGCGATAGGAGAGCTCCTGGACCTCGAAGGGCTCGCCCTCGACCATGTAGATGGCCTTCGGATAGATCATGGCGAAGGCGCTCTTCCAGTCCACCTCGGCGATGATCTGCCGCCGCTTGGTCTGCTTCTCGTCGCGCGCCGTCGTGTCGATCACGAGGAAGTTGTCCGAGGTGACGGTGCGCAGGGAGACGTGGTCCGCCGGGTAGGTCTCCGAGGTCCAGTGGAACTTTTCGCCCGCCCGGTGGAGCAGCTCTTCTCCCTCGAGGGCCTGGAGATGGGCCTGGACGTCGCCCCCGAATGTCTCGGCGGTGGCGAAGGGCAGCTCGAAGGCCGCGCACTTGAGGTGGTTCACGAGGATGAACGGGTTCTCCGGGTTGACGCGCGCGTGCTCGGGCGGCGCCCCGAAGAGATAGTCCGGATGCGTGGCCAGGTACTGGTCCATGGGCGCGCTGGTAGCGACCAGGACGGCGACCGATCCGCCGCTCCGCCGGCCCGCCCGTCCCGCCTGCTGCCACATCGAGGCGATCGTGCCGGGATACCCGGCGAGGACGGCCGCGTCGAGGTGACCGATGTCGATGCCGAGCTCGAGCGCGCTCGTGGCCACCACTCCCAGCACCTCGCCCGAGCGCAGCCCCTGCTCGACCTCCCGCCGGCGCAGGGGCAGGTAGCCGCCGCGGTAGCCGCGCACGATGCCCGCGTCGCCTGTCCGGTCCTCGACGCCCTGCTTCACGTTGGCGAGCACCACCTCGGTGGAGAGGCGGCTCTGGCAGAAGACGATGGTGGCCACCCGCTCCTTGAGAAAGCGGATGGCGAGCCCCGCCGCCTCCCCGAGATACGGCGCGCGAATCCCCAGCTCGGGATTGATCACGGGCGGGTTGTAGCAGAGAAAGAGCTTCTCCCCCGTGGGCGCTCCGCTCTCGCCGACCTCGCGGACGGGCTCGCCCGTCAGGCGCTCCGCGAGCTCGCGAGGGTTGGCGATGGTGGCCGAGGCCATGATGAACTGCGGGGCCGAGCCGTAGTGGCGGCAGATGCGCGTGAGCCGTCTCAGCACGTTGGCGAGGTGGCTGCCGAAGACACCGCGATACGCGTGCAGCTCGTCGATCACGACGTAGCGGAGATTCTGGAAGAGGTTCACCCACTTGGTGTGGTGCGGCAGGATGCCGGAGTGGAGCATGTCGGGATTGGTGAGCACGAGGTTGGCCCGCGCGCGCACGGAGCGGCGGGCGTCCTGCGGAGTATCGCCGTCGTACGTGTACATGCGCATGTCGGGCAGGGACTTCGCAAGCTCCGTCAGCTCGGCGAGCTGGTCCTGGGCGAGGGCCTTCGTGGGGAACAGATACAGCACACGGGACTCAGGCTGCTGGACGAGTGCCTGGAGCACGGGCAGGTTGTAGCAGAGCGTCTTGCCGGACGCCGTCGGTGTCACCACGACCACGTGCTCGCCCTTGGCAACGGTCTCGAAGGCCCGCGCCTGGTGCGAGTAGAGCTGCTGGATGCCGCGGCCGCGCAGGGCCTCGACGAGGCGAGGATCGAGCGAGGACGGAAACGGCCCGTAGACGGGGGGCCGGGCCTCGAAGTGCCGCACGGCGGTGATGAGAGGGCCGGTCCTGGACGATGTCAGCAGCTCGTCGAGAACATCCTGGAGCGGCATGGCTCATCCTATGTTTAGTGGCGGAGCCTTGTCAACTTTGCGCGGTCGTGCCACCCTCAGAAGATGGTCCGGCTCCTGCCCCCGCTCTGCTGGACCGGGCTCATCGCATGGCTGGGAAGCGGCTACTGGAGCGGCGTGCACACGTCGAGCTGGCTCTATCCCACGCTGCGCGCGATCTTTCCTCGCGCCTCCCCCGTCCAGATCGAGACCATCCACTTCTTCATTCGAAAGACCGCCCATGTCCTCGAGTACGCGGTCCTGAGCGGACTATGGCGGCGCGCCCTCGGTGGCTGGCGCGTCCCCTTCTTCCTCTGCCTCCTCACCGCCACCCTCGACGAGGTCAGGCAGACGGCAACCCCTGGGCGCTCCGGCGCCCTCGCCGACGTCCTCCTCGACGGCGCGGCGGCGGCCGTCGTGCTCATGACCTACTGGCCACCCCGATTCGGTCGAGGGGTGCCCTCGTGAGCACCACCACGGCCCGGCCAGGCGTGAGCTGGCGGCACTCCAACCTGCCCCAGCCGCCTCCCTACACGCTCCGGAACGTCATCCGCGTCATCGGGCCGGGCGCCATCCTGCTCGGCCTCTCTCTCGGCTCGGGCGACTGGGTGCTGGGCCCCGTGGTGACGGCGCGGTGGGGGACGACGTTTCTCTGGATCTGCGCCGTGTCCGTTCTCCTGCAGGCCCTTCTCAATACCGAGATGGCGCGCTATACCCTCGCCACCGGCGAATCCATCTTCGCCGGCTTCATGCGGGGCAGGTCCGGCCCTCGGTTCTGGGCCTCCGTCTACACGCTCCTTCATCTCGCGCAGGTCGGCTGGCCCGGCTGGGCCCTGGCTGCGGCAGCCGCTCTCGTGGCGGCCTTCCTCGGCCGGCCGCTCCGTCCCGAAGATGGCCCGGTCATCGTGGCGCTGGGGTATCTCATCTTCCTCGGCGCCGTCTTCGTCACCTTCCTCGGCCCCCAGGTGCGACGCACGGTCGAGCTCTGCGAGTGGCTCGTCATGGGACTGGCCCTGCTCTTCCTGGCCGCCCTCGCCATGTCGATCGTGCGCTGGACCACCTGGGTCTCCGTTCTCGTCGGCTTCCTGCCTCCCGTGCTCGGCGAGCCCGCCCCATCCTCGGACATGGATTGGTGGCTCCTCGTCGCCTTCGCCGCGTACTCGGGCGGCGGGGGGACGATCAATGCCTCTCTCACGCACTGGCTACGCGACAAGGGCTTCGGGATGGCCGGCACCGTCGATGGACGCGCGGTCGTCGTAGGCGGAGAGACCGTGCGCTTCGCCCGGGACGGCATGACCTTCGCGCCCACAGAGCTGAATCTCGTGAAGTGGCGCCACTGGTGGCGTTATCTCCGCACGGACTTCTGGTACCTCTGGGCGGCCGGCTGCGTCGCGGGCATGACCCTGCCCGTCCTCGTGACGGCGCAGCTCGTGGCGCCCGGTGAGACATGGACCGGCTTCACGGCCGCCGTCGGCCTCGCCCAGGTCCTGGGGCGCAGCTATGGCCTCGTCCTCTGGACGGGAGCGCTCCTGACCGGCTTCGGTGTCCTCGCCGCCACGCAGGTGGGCATCGTGGCCGGCTATGCGCGGAGCGTGACGGACATCCTCTGGACGGCCAGCGCCAGGTCGCGGCCCGCGGGCGCCGAGGGCGGAGCGGGGGGCGTCTACTGGTTGTCCCTGGCCGCCTTCACGCTGGCGGGCTGCCTCGCCATGACCCTCGCCGACCCATTGCTGCTCATCGTGATCAGCGCCAGCGTGGCCGCGTTCAACTTCGTCGTCCTGTCGCTCCACACGCTGTGGGTCAACCGCACTCTCCTGCCCCGCGCGCTCCGACCCACCCTGTGGCGGGAGCTCGCCGTGCTCGCCTGCGCGCTCTTCTTCGCGGCGCTCCTCGCGCGGGCGATCCTGAGCTCGTCGATCCTGGCGGGATTTCTCGGCTGATCCGGGTCGACCGGGCGAAATCGACCCAATCAGCTCAGATCGAACGATCAGCCCAGATCGAAGAGGAGCACTTCGGCGGGCGCGGAGGCGCGGATGTCGAGCCCGGCTTCCTCGCTCAGCGCCGCCCCGTCACCGGCGCCGAGGGCGACGCCGTTGAGGCTCACCGCTCCCCGGGCCACGTGCACCCAGGCGTGGCGGTCCTTGCCGAGCGCGTGCCGCACCGCCTGGCCCGGCTCGAGGAGGGCCGTCCACACGAGGGCGTCCTGGTGAATCGTCACGGCGCCGTCCCGGCCGTCGCTCGCGGCGAGGAGGCGCAGCCGCCCGCGTCGCTCGGAATCCTCGAAGCGCTTCTGCTCATAGCTCGGGGGGAGCCCGCGCGCGCTCGGGAGGAGCCAGATCTGCAGGAGATGCACGGGCGTTTCGCGTGACGGGTTGAACTCGCTATGCGTCACTCCCGTGCCCGCGCTCATCCGCTGCACGTCTCCCGGCACGATGACCGAGCCATTGCCCATGCTGTCCTTGTGCTCGAGCGCGCCCTCGAGGACCCAGGTGATGATCTCCATGTCGCGGTGGCCATGGGTGCCGAAGCCCTCGCCCGGCTGGACGCGGTCGTCGTTGATGACACGGAGCGAGCGAAATCCCATGTGCTTCGGGTCGTGATAGGAGGCGAACGAGAAGGTGTGATACGTGTCGAGCCATCCGTGATCGAAATGCCCGCGCTCGGCCCCGGGCCGCAGCGTCATCATGGTGACTTGATCATCGCACCTCGCGCAAGCACGAGCCGGATGTCCGCGAGCGCCTGGATGCGCTCGGCGGCCTCGCCCGCCACCGCCACGAGGTCGGCGGCGAGGCCGGGCGCGATGCGGCCGGTCTCGTTCTCGATGCCGAGCGCCTGAGCGGCCACGGCGGTTGCCGAGCGAATGGCCTCGAGGGGGGACATGCCGTGCTTGACCATGAGCTCGAGCTCGGGGAGCAGGCTGCCGTTCGGATTGAAGGGCGTCCCCGAATCGGCGCCGGCCGCGATGGACACGCCCGCCTGCGTCGCGCGCTGGAAGCTCGCGAGGTGGTGGGCGGCGACCGTCTCCGACTTGCGCACCATGAACTCCGGAATGCCCGCGGCCAGCCCGCCCGCGCAGATGGCGGCGGGGGCGGCCAGCGTGGGCACCAGGAAGACGCCCTTGCCCTTCATCGACGCGATGATCTCGTCGGTGAGATAGATCCCGTGCTCGATGGTGGTGATGCCGGCCTCGATGGCATCGGCGATGCCCGTGGAGCCCTGGGCATGCGCGGCCGTGCGTCGTCCGGCCTTGCGCGCCTCCTCGATGGCCGCGCGCATCTCCTCGAGCGTCAGCTGAGGCGAGCCCGGCTCCACGCCCGGTGTCATGACACCGCCCGTGGCGATGAGCTTGATGACGTCGGCGCCCGCCTTGAGCTGCTCGCGCACGGCCTTGCGCGCATCGTCGGGACCATCCGCCTCCCGCCCGAGAAAGTTGCCGTGGCCGCCCGTCATGCAGATCGGCCGTCCCGCGGCCAGGATGCGCGGGCCCGGGAAATGGCCCTCGGCGATGGCGCGGCGCACGGCGAGCTCGACGTATTCGCGCCCGCCGAGGTCCCGCACGGTGGTGACGCCGGCCTCCACGGTCTCCTGCGCGCGCCGCAGCGCCTTGAGCGCGGTGAGGGCGGCCGGCTCCTCCTTGAGCGCGCGCACGGGGTCCGCCTCGGCGCCCAGACAGAGATGGACGTGGCAATTGATGAGGCCGGGGAGCAGGGTGTGACCCTCGAGGTCGATCCGTCGGCCGCGCGGCGCCCGCGAGGTGTCCACGACCTGAGCGATGCGGCCCTGTTCCACCACGACGGCGCGACCCCGCACCGGCTCCGCGCCCGTGCCGTCGATCAGCGTAGCGCCCACCAGGATGAGTGATTCCATGCGACCCCTAGATTTTCAGGCGCGGGTCGAGCGTGTCGCGGAGCCCGTCGCCGAGGAGATTGATGCCGAGAACGGTGACGAGAATGGCCAGGCCCGGGAAGGTGGCGAGCCACCACGCCGTCGAGAGGTACACGCGGCCGTCGGCGAGCATGCCGCCCCAGGTCGGGGTGGGCGGCTGGACGCCCAGGCCCAGGAAGGACAGGGCGGACTCGATGACGATGACGCGGGCCATGTCGAGGGTGGCCACCACGAGCCACGGCGTGAAGGCATTCGGCAGCACGTGGCGGAGGACGACTCGGCCGTCGCGGCTCCCCAGGGCGATGGCCGCCTGCACGAACTCGCGCTCGCGGATGGACAGGACCTCGCCGCGCACGACGCGCGCGTAGACGACCCAGGACGACACGCCGATGACCACGATGATGTTGCGCAAGCTCGGCCCCAGCACGCCGATGACGGCGATGGCGAGCAGGATAAAGGGAAAGGCGAGCTGGATGTCGGCCAGGCGCATGAAGAAGTCGTCGACCTTCCCGCCGAAATAGCCAGACACGAGGCCGATGGCCATGCCGAGCACGCCCGAGATCAGCACGGCGGAGAGCCCGACCACCAAGGCGACCCGCGAGCCGTAGATGATGCGCGCCAGGATGTCGCGCCCCAGGTGATCCGTGCCCAGGACGTGCGCCTGTCCCGCCGCGTTCCGCCACCCCGGCTCTTTCAGGCGCTGGTTGATGTCCTGCTCGATGGGGTCGAAGACGGTGACGAGCGGAGCGCCCACGGCGGACAGGATCACCACCGCCACCACGGCCAGCCCGAAAAGGGCGGTCCGCCGGCGGGCGAGACGCTTGAGGGTCATCACCCACTGCCGCTCCTCGGGAGCGACGGGGAGGGGCAGGACGACGGTGGAGACGCCGTTGGGAGGCGCCATCAGCGGAACCGGATGCGTGGATCGAGCCAGGTGTAGGCCACGTCCACGATGAAGTTCAGGAACACGAAGGTGCTGGCGAGGAGAAAGACGGCGGCCTGCACCACGGGATAGTCGCGGTTGAAGATCGCCTGCACGGACAGCCGCCCCACCCCCGGCCACGCGAAGATCGTCTCCGTGATCACGGAGCCGCCCAGGAGCGTGCCCAGCTCGATGCCGACGATGGTGATGATGGGGATGGAGGCGTTCTTGAGGGCGTGCTTCCAGACCACCGGCTGCTCGGAGACCCCTTTGGCCCGCGCCGTGCGGATGTAGTCCTGCCCCATCACCTCGAGCATGCCCGAGCGCGTGAGCCGCGTGATGCGCGCCGTAGTGAAGAGGCCCAGGGTGACGGCGGGCAAGATGAGATGCTCGAGACCGCCGCGCCCGGAGGATGGCAGCCAGTTGAGCCGGACCGAGAAGACGAGGATCAGCATGATACCGAGCCAGAAGGTCGGCATGGCCTGGCCCGTCAGGGCAACGACCGTCGAGACGTAGTCGACGGGGCTATTGCGCTTGACGGCGGACAAGATGCCAGCGGGGATGGCCAGGCACAGCGCCAGGAGCAGGCCTGCCCCCGCGAGCTGGAAGGTCGCGGGCAGCCGCTCGAGCACGAGGGTCATGGCGGGCTCCCCGTGGCGCAAGGACTCGCCGAAGTCTCCGCGCAGCGCTCCCTTCAGGAAGCGCAGGTACTGCACGGCCACGGGATCGTCGAAGCCCATGGCCTTGCGGAACCGGGCGATGTCATCGGCGGTCGCATCGGGCGGGAGGAGGAGCGCGGCGGGATCTCCCGTGAGATGCAGGATGAGAAAGACCACGACGGAGACACCGAAGAGAACGAGGACGGCCTGCCACAAGCGCCGCAGCAGGTAGGATTTCACGTCCGGATTCGTTCCAGTCTGGCCACGGCCTCGATGTGGGGCGTATGCGGGAACATGTCCACCGGCTGCACCCACTCCACGCGATAGCCCGCCCGCGCGAGGTCCCCGAGATCGCGGGCGAGCGTGGCGGGGTTGCACGAGACGTAGATGATCCGCGCCGGAGCGAGGTGGGCGAGGGCCGCGAGGGCCTTGGGATGGAAGCCCGCCCGGGGCGGGTCGGCCACCACCACCTCCGCCCGCACGCCCTGGGCAATGAGCTGGGGCAGGACGAAGCGGACCTCGCCGGCGAGGAAGGTGCAGTTGGCGATTCCGTTGGCGGCGGCATTGCGGGCGGCGTCGTCCACCGCCGCCTGCGCCACCTCGACACCGTAGACCCAGCGGGAGCGCGCGGCGAGGAGCAGGCTGATGGCGCCCGTGCCCGCGTAGAGGTCGAACACCGTCTCGTCGCCCGTCAGGGCCGCCGCCTCGAGAACGATGGCGAACAGGCGCTCGGCCTGGGCGGTGTTGGTCTGGAAGAACGAATTTGCCGAGACCTGGAAGCTCAGGCCGCCCACGGATTCGCGGATATGATCGCGGCCGCCGAGCAGGTGCTCCTCGACGCCCACGGCCACGCTCGCCTTCTTGGGATTCACGTTCATCACCACGCTCGCCGTCTCCTTCACCCGCGCGGCCAGCCGCCCCGCGAGCGGCTCGAGCTCGGAGACCGCGGGCGAGGAGGTGACGACGTTGACCATGGCTTCGTCCGTCCGCCGCCCCTCGCGCAGCATGAGGAAGCGCAGGAGCCCCTCGCCCGAGTCCTGCTCGTAGGCGGTGAGCCCGCGCTCGACGAAGAAGCGGCGCGCCTCGTCCAGCAGTGCGTTCATCCGCTCGGACTGCAGCAGGCAGCGGTCGACGGCGAGGACACGGTCGTAGCGCTCGGCCTCGTGCAGCCCCACGGTGAGGTTTTTACTCAGCCCTCGCCGCGCCGCTGATCCACTCAGCCCTCGCCTCACGTCTTCGTCCTTCGGCTCGAACTGCGGATCGTCGGCAGCGTCTTGGCTCGAAATGCGGCCCTGCCGTTCCCGCGCCACCGTGAACTCCATCTTGTTGCGGTAGCCGTACGTCTCGGGGGCCGCGAGTATGGGCCGCACCTCGATCGGGGGCAGCCCTCCCAGCCGCTCGAGGGCGTCGACGACCTGCTTGCTCTTGAAGCTCAGCTGGGCGGCATAGTCGATGTGCTGCAGTCGGCAGCCGCCACATCGCCCAAAATACTGGCAGGGCGCCTCCACCCGGTGCGGAGACGGGGTCAGGATGGCCTCGATGCTGGCCCGGCCGAAGCGCGCGCGCGCCTGATCGAGTTTCACCTGGAGACGATCGCCGGGGATGCCGCCGCGCACGAAGATCACATAACCGTCAATCCGACCGACACCTTCGCCGCCGAACGCGAGGTCGTCGATGGTCACGGAGAGACTCTGGCCGCGCTGCGGTCGGCCCATGGCAGCGCCATGATAAGGGCCGGGGTTGGGGGAGTCAATTTGACCGGCCGCCTCGCGGCTAAGCGTATGGCGAGAGAGGGACTGGTCAAGTATGATGGGGGCGCGATGGGAACGGGACGCCGGAATCCTATGCGGGTCGGCAGTCTGCTGACCTCGGCCGTCCCGGCCCTGGCCGAACGGATGCTCGAACAGACCATTCGACGGCAATGGGCGGACATCGTGGGTCCCGACGTTGCCCGGCGCTCACGCCCGGCCACACTGCGCCAGGGCACCCTCGAGATCACCGTCGACAATTCTCCATGGCTGCAGGAGCTGACGCTGCGCGCGGGGACCATTGCGGCCGCGCTGGCGGCCCGTCACGGCTCCGCGGTCACCGCGGTCCGCGTGACCATGGGCGCCGCCGTCGCCCCCGCAAGCGATGAAGTCTCCCGCGAAGGTAGAGCCATCTCACGATCCCTGACCGATGCCGAGCGGGGGCTCGTGGAGGCGACCGCGCGTCCCATCGGCGATCCCGTCGTCGCCTCGTCGCTGAGACGCCTCTTGACCAAGGACTTGCTGGCGCGGGGACGGTCTCGAGTCCCCGCCGCTTCGGAGCAGCCATGACCCGCATCGTCACCATCGTCTCGGCGGCCCTCCTCCTCGCGGGCTGCGCGTCCACGCTGCCGTCGGACCGCGGGGGCGATCAGAACGCCGAGACGACGCAGCCGCTTCGCTTCCGCGATCCGCGGGCCGCCGCCTACTACTACTACTCGGTCGCGCAGATGAACGCGCGCGCGGGCCGCCTCCAGGAGGCGATCGCGGCGCTGCGGGGCGCCCTCGAGCGCGATCCGGATACCTCCGAGCTCTGGGCCCAGCTCGCCCAGTGGCTGGCGCGCACCAACGAGCCGGTCCGCGCCATCGAGGCGGCCCAGAAGGCCGCCGCCCTCGAGCCGCTGAGCTCCGCCCCGCATCTCACGCTCTCGGATATCTTCCGGCGGCAGCGCCGCTTCGCCGAATCCGAGGCCGAGCTCGAGAAGGCCATCGAGCTCGCCCCCAAGTCGAGCGATCCGTACCTGGCCCTGGCCCAGCAGCACATCGAGCAGCGCCAGCTCGACAAGGCGCGCGCCGTCCTCCTCCGGCTCGTGGCCGCCCAGCCGAACTCCGCCCAGGCCTATCACCTGCTCGGCCGCGTGGCCATCGACTCCGAGCAGTGGGACGAGGCGATCGCTCGGCTCAAGCGCGCCGTGGAGATCGACCCGGATCTGGACCCCGCCTGGATGGCCCTGGGCTTCGTGTACGAGACGCGGCAGAAGCCCGAGGAAGCGCTCAAGGTCTACCGGCAGGCCCTCCAGGCCAACCCGGACAACATGGCCTTCGTGGAGCGGCTGGGCGACGTGCTCGTGCGCTTGGGCCGCTTCAAGGAAGCGCAGGGCGAGGTCGAATCGCTCGCCGATTCCGCGCCGCGCGACCCGCGCGTGTGGATCAAGCTCGGGGCCATCTACTACGAGCAGAAGCAGTACGAGCGCGCCGCCTCCGCCTTCCGCAAGGCCGTCGAGCTCGAGCCCGGCAATCTCCGGGCGCGCTATTTCCTCGCCACCACGCTCATGGACGCGGGCAAGGACGCCGAGGCCCAGGGCGAGCTCGAGAAGATCCTCACCGCGGACCCGCGCTCCGTCGACGCCCGCGTGCAGCTCGCTTTCCTCTACGGCCGCGCCAAGAAGCACGAGGACGCCATCAAGGCCCTCCAGGAAGCCGTCAACCTCGAGCCCAAGCGCGCCGAGCTCTTTTTGTATCTGGGCACGGCGTACTTCCGCGCCCAGCAGTACGACCGCGCGCTCGCCTCGCTGCAGGAGGGGCTCGGCATCGACGGCAAGAACCGCGATCTGACCTTCCAGACGGGCGTGGTCTACGAGAAGCAGGGTCGCTTCGACGAGGCCATCGCCGCCTTCCGCAAGGTCCTCGTCATCGATCCCAAGCACGCCGAGTCCTACAACTACATCGGCTACATGTACGCCGAGCGCGGCCAGAACCTGACGGAGGCCGTGCAGCTCATCAAGCAGGCGCTGGATCTCGACCCCGAGAACGGGTTCTTCATCGACAGCCTCGGGTGGGCCTACTATCAGCAGGGCCGCTATCCCGATGCCCTGCGCGAGCTCCAGCGCGCCGTCACCCTCGCCAAGGAAGACCCAACTATCCTCGATCACCTTGGCGATGCTCTCCTGAAGACCGGCCGCACGGAAGACGCCATCGCCGCCTGGGAGCGCGCGCTCAAGGCCGATGCCGAGAACACGATCTCGGAGAGCGTCAAGAAGAAGATCGCCGACGCGCGCGAGAAGGCACGCCGGGCCAAAGGTGCCGACCGCCCGAAAGCCGAGCAGAAGTAAGCTCGGTCTCCTCGTCCTGCTGGGCGCCCTCCTCCTCGGGAGCGGGTGCGCCTCGCTGCCTCCGCGAAAGCCCCTCCCGCCCGAGGTCGAAGCCGCCCGCGCCGCGCTCGAGGCGCGCGCGAAGGCCTTCCACGACCTCCGCACGCAGGCCGACCTGCGCATACGCCGAGGCGACCGTGTCGATCGCCTCACGGGCGTGCTTCTCCTTCGAGCGGCCGCCGAGCTTCGCTTCGAAGCCCTCGCTCCCTTCGGGCCACCCATCCTCGTGGTCGCCTCCAATGCCGACACGGTCACGCTGTGGGAAGTCGCCCAGCAGCGCGCTGTCCTCGCCCGCTCCTCGCCGGACGCGACGAAGCGCTGGCTCGGCCTCGCCCTGGGTCCGGAGGAGCTGGTGGCGCTCCTCGCCGGCCATGCGCTGCCTCCGCGCGACCCTCGGTCGGGGGAAATGCTGCCCCCTGATGCCATCGGTCCATCCGTCGTGTTCGAGACGAAAGATGGACGCCAGCGCATCTGGTTCGATCCGACTTCGGGCGCCGCGCGGCAGGTCGAATGGACGGGCGGCTCTCAACCGGCGCGTGTCGTCTTCCGGCCCGAGGGCCCGCATCTCTCCACGCTCGACGGCAAGCTCGAAGTCGACGTTCGCTACAAGGACCCGCAGCGCGATACCGGATTCGACCCCGAGCTGATGACGCTGACTGTGCCGCAAGGTGTGAATATCCAAGACTTCCGTTGACCGTTCCGCGAAGTGCGTGGTACTCTTTTTTGCCTTGTTGAAGCGGCCGCGGAGTCCGTCACGTTTGGTGCTCCGGACCCCGGCCAAGGTCAACCTGGCCCTCGAGGTTCTGAGAAGGCGCCCGGACGGCTACCATGAGCTGTCCACCGTGCTGCAGGCGGTGGATCTCTGTGACCGCTTGACGGTGGAGACGGCCGACACCATCACGCTCGAGACGAGTGAACCCGGCCTGCCCACCGATGAGCGCAACCTGGTGGTGCGGGCCGCGCGCATGCTGAGAGATGCCGCGGGCGTCGACAGGGGGGCGCGGATACGGCTCGAGAAGCGGATCCCGCTCGCGGCGGGGCTGGGCGGCGGCTCGAGCGATGCCGCGGCGACGCTGTGGGGGCTCAATCGCCTCTGGGGGCTGCGGTGGAAGCGCGAGCGATTGGTCGAGCTGGCCGTGGGGCTGGGGATGGACGTGCCGTTCTTTCTCGGCAGGGGGCGCGCGCTCGGCACGGGACGCGGGGAAGTGCTCAGGACGCTGCCCAGCGTGGGAGGATACGCGCTGGTGCTGGTGAACCCGGGCGTACCGCTCTCCACGAAAGAGGTATATGGCCGGGTGCCGCCGGGATGGCGGGCGGAGCCCGAGGGCACCAAGCGGGTGATTGAGGCGCTTCGGACGCGGAATGCGGCGAAGCTGGCCGCGGCGCTCACGAATCATCTCGAGCAATGGGCGGAGCCGGCGATGCCGGTGATCGGGCGCATGAAGGCAGCGCTGCTGGCCGCGGGAACGCTCGGAGCGGTGATGTCGGGGAGCGGGCCCACGGTATTCGGCATGGCTCGATCGCTGGACCAGGCGCGACAGATCCAGCGCCGCGTCAGCCGCGCGGGCTGGGCGGCCTGGGCGGTGCGGACGAATTCGGGCGCCGCCATCCGCGCGATCTGATTTACTGGGGCGTCGTCCAGAGGCAGGACTCGGGGCTTTGGACCCCGCAACGGAGGTTCGATCCCTCCCGCCCCAGCCACTTCCAGGGTGTGGAGAAGTTGAAGCGTGTGGAGAATCTGATCTTCGAGCCGAAGCGTGGCCCGCTGTTCGAGCTGAGCGGCGTAGCCGCGAGGCGAGGGCTGAAATGATCCCGCGGGCGTGGCATTTCGAGCCGAAGGGCGAAGCCGTGAGGCGAGGGCTGAAAGGATCCACGATGAGGCGAGTCCTGAGTTAAATGCGAGGGCTGAAATGAGTTACGAGCTGAAGCTGTTCTCGGGGAACGCGAACCGTCCCCTGGCCGAGGAGATCGCGCAGCACCTCCGCATGCGCCTCGGCGACGCCGACGTCTCCCGCTTCTCGGACGGCGAGGTCTACGTGCAGATCAACGAGAACGTCCGGGGCCAGGACGTCTTCGTGATCCAGCCGACCTGCCCGCCGGTGAACGACACCCTCATGGAGCTCCTCGTCATGATGGACGCGTTCAAGCGCGCCTCGGCCCGGCGCATCACCGCCGTCCTGCCCTACTACGGCTACGGCCGGCAGGACCGCAAGGTCATGCCGCGGGTGCCCATCACGGCCAAGCTCGTGGCCGACCTCATCACGGCGGCGGGTTGCCACCGTCTCCTCGCCGTAGATCTCCACGCCGGCCAGATCCAGGGCTTCTTCAACATCCCGGTGGATCACCTCTTCGCCGCTCCGCCCGTCATCGTGGACTATCTGGCCAAGAAGGATCTCCAGGATCTCGTCCTCGTCTCTCCCGACGCGGGCGGCGTGGAGCGGGCGCGCGCCATCGCCAAGCGCCTGAATGCCGGCCTCGCCATCATCGACAAGCGCCGGGACGGGCCCAACGTCGCCCTGTTCATGTACCTGATCGGCGACGTCAAGAACAAGGACGTGGTGGTCATCGACGACATGATCGACACAGCGGGGACGCTCATCCAGGCGGTGGAGGCCGTGAAGCGCGAGGGGGCGCGTCGCGTGCTCGCCTGCGCCGTGCACGGCGTCCTCTCCGGCCCGGCCCTCAAGCGCATCGAGGAATCCCCGCTGGAGGAAGTCATCATCACCAACTCCGTGCCGCTGACTCCAGGCAAGGCGTCACCCAAGGTCCACGTGCTGTCGGTGGCCCCGCTCTTGGCGGAGGCCATCCGTCGCATCCACGACGAGGAGTCGGTCTCGACCCTCTTCGTCTAACTCATTCAGTGAAGGAGCGTTCGTACCATGGATATGCGTGAACTGACCATCATGCCCCGCGAGGGGCTGGGCAAGGGCGAGGCGAAGCGACTCCGCCGCGCCGGCAGGACCCCGGGCATCCTCTACGGCGGCGCCGCCCCCGTGACCATCGCCGTCGACCCGCGGGACGTCTTCCGGATCATCCACGGCCGCGAGGGCAGCACCCAGCTGCTCAAGCTGACGTTTGCCGGCTCCGCGGACTCCAAGATGGCCATCCTGCGCGACATGCAGTTCGATCCGGTTTCCGAGGACCTGATTCACGTCGACCTCCAAGAGGTCGCCATGGACAAGCCCATCCAGGTCACGATCGCCGTGCATCACGTCGGCGATGCCGTCGGCGTCAGGGAGACCCAGGGCATTCTCGAGATGGTGCTACGCGAGATCCAGGTCTCGTGTCTCCCCGGAAACATCCCCGAGGCGATCCAGGCCGACGTCTCGAACCTGGCCATCGGCAATGTGCTCACCGTGGGCGACCTGCAGATCCCCGAAGGGGTCCGGGTGCTGACGGACAGGGCCCAGGCCGTGGCCACCGTGGCCCCGCCCGCCGCCGAGGAAGTGGCGCCCGTGGCCGCCGTGGAGGCGGTGGCGGCCGCCCCCGCGGAACCGGAGGTGCTCACCGAGCGCAAGCCCAAGGAGGAGCCCGAGGCGACGGACGACAAGGCGAAGAAGAAGTAAGTGGCCCAGGCCATCGTCGGGCTCGGCAATCCCGGGCCCGAATATCGCGACACGCGGCACAACGTGGGCGCGCGCGTGCTCGACAGCGTGGCCAGGAGGCTCCGCGTGCGCTTCCACCGCCAGAGCGGGCACCTGCTCGCCCAGGGCAAGTGGCGCGGGGAGATCATCCACCTCGTCAAGCCGCAATGCTTCATGAACGTCACGGGGCCGTCCATGGCCCGTGTCGCGAAGAAGCTCCGCGTGGGGGCTGCCGATCTCGTCATCGTCTATGACGACCTCGACCTGCCCCTGGGCAAGGTGCGCACGCGGCTCAAGGGCAGCGCGGGCGGGCACAACGGCGTGCGGTCGCTCATCGCCTCGCTCGGCTCCGATCAGATCCGCCGCGTCAAGGTCGGCATCGGCCGCCCCGCCGCGGCGACCAAAGATCGCGAGGAAGTCGTCGACCACGTGCTCTCGCCCTTCCTGCCCGAGGAGCTGCCGACCGTCGAGGCCGTCTGCAGCCTGGCCGTCAAGCAGGCGCTCAAGCTGGTGGAAGACCAGCACTCGCGCCGCTTCTAGGCGCGCGCGCGTGCCGGCAATGCGACGGGAGGGGCGGGCGTCGCCTGCGTGCCGACAATGCGACGGGAGGAGCAGGGGGCATCCCCCGCGGACCACACTGACTCGCGTTCCTTTGCGGCGTCTCGGAGGGGCCACGAGAGCATGGTCTTCGGCTTCGTTAGTGTGCAGAAGATATGGGTCCACGGGGGATGCCCCCTGCCCCTCCCGCCGCCGCTCGGTTGACAGGCGCGAGTTCTTCAAGCAGCGCGAGGGTGGGGCTGGGGGGCTTCCCTCCCCGGACCCATATCTTCTGCGCGTTGCCGAAGCGCAAAACCTCAGTCTCGTGGCTCGTTACGAGTGGCTGCAGCGGGTCGCGAGTCAGTGTGGTCCGGGGAGGGAAGCCCCCCAGCCCCGCCCGGCAGGAAGCCCTCGTGTCCGACTCCTGGCACGCGATTGCGGGGGTCTAGGGGCGCGTGGTATAAGTCAGAATCCATTGTTTGGACCGGGAAGGGGTGAGTATCAGTGACGAAGGTTATTGTCGAGCCCGACGAGAGCTTCGAGAACGCGCTCAAGCGCTTCAAGAAGCAGTGCGAGAAGGCCGGGCTCATGTCGGAGCTCCGGAAGCGCCAGCACTACGAGAAGCCCAGCGTCAAGCGCAAGCGCAAGACCCTGGCCGCTCGCAAGAAGGCCAAGAAACGGGAGCGGTTTTTCGACTAGTCGCGGCCGGTTGGGGAGCGGAGTGGCGCAGGGTCAGGGACCTCCTGGCCGGGCACACCCGCTCCTCGATGGGGCACGAGCGGGCCCAGGCCCTCGAGCCCCAGGCAGACCTCGAGGCCGTCCGCCACGCTCTCATCGAGACCCGCCAGGCCCGCCAGGCCCTCGCCGTGGCCGGGCCTCCTCCCTGGAATCTCATCCCAGATATTCGCAGCCTCCTCGAGCATGCCCGCGTCCCGGGATCGGTCGCCGAGGCCGCTGAGCTCGCCGGCCTGCCGCCTCTCCTGGAGGCGGCGGCTCGGCTCGGCGCCTATGGTCGCTCCGTGTCGGCCGAGGTTCCCGATCTCGCTCGGGCCCTGACCGGGCTGCCCACCCTCGGCCCTCTCGCCGATCTTCTCCGCCGATCGCTCGATCCCGATGGCGGCGTGCGTGACGAGGCGAGCGCCGCGCTCAAGCGGCTCAGGCAAAAGGGCCGCGAGCTCCGCGCCCAGGTGATCAAGCGACTCGAGTCTTATTTCCAGGGCGCGGCGGCCGAGCACATCTTCCAGGAGCGCTACGTCACCCTCCGTCACGGCCGTTATGTCCTGCCCATCCGGTCGGAGGCCAAGGCCCGCTTCAAGGGGATCGTCCACGACCGGTCGCAGAGCGGGGCCACCCTCTTCGTCGAGCCCGAAGGCGTCGTGGAGGCCAACAACGACCTGGTACAGGCGGCGCGCGAGGAGGAGGCGGAGATCCTCCGCGTGCTCGCCGCCCTCACCGACGCCGTGAGAGAGGAGCTCCCCGAGCTCGAGCGGCTCGTGGAAGACCTGGGGCGACTCGACTGCATCTTCGCGCGGGCGGAGCTGGCCGATCGGATGGAGGCGACGGAGCCCGTCGTGAACGAAGAGCACGAGGCACGGGCCCTCGGCGCCCGCAATCCCCTGCTCCTCGCCCAGCACTGGGAAGCGCCCGAGCGGCCGGTCGTGCCGATGGACATCGAGGTCGGCGATCCCACGCCGCTCCTCGTGATCACGGGGCCCAATGCCGGCGGCAAGACGGTCGCCCTCAAGACCCTCGGGCTTCTCTGTCTCATGGCGCAGTCGGGCCTGCACGTGCCCGCCCGCGAGGGCGCGCGGCTGCCCCTGCTGCGCGCCATCTTCGCCATCATCGGCGATGATCAGAGCGTGGCCGAGAACCTCTCGACCTTCTCCGCCTTCGTCAAGCAGCTCAAGGAAGTCCTCGAGCAGGTGGACGATCGCTCTCTGGTCCTGCTCGACGAGCTCGGCGCCGGCACCGATCCCGACGAGGGCGCGGCCCTCGCCCAGGCGGTGCTGGAGGCCCTCGCCGAGCGCGGGGCGCTCTGCGTCGCCTCCACGCACCTCGATCCGTTGAAGGGTTTTGCCTCGAGCCATCCCAAGGCGCGCAACGCCTCCGTGGAGTTCGACGCCGAGCGGCTCGCGCCAACGTTCCGACTCGTTTACGATAGGCCCGGCCAGAGCTATGCGCTCCAGATCGGGGCGCGGCTCGGGTTGCCATCCGAGCTGATCGCGCGGGCCGAGGGTCACCGTTCGACCCAGCGCCGCCAGCTCGAGGCGCTCCTGCAGCGCCTGGAGGAGCGGGATCGCGAGGAGGCGGCGCGCGAGGCCCAGCTCGAGCGGCGCGAGGTCGAGAGCGCGACCCTTCTCGCGCGGGCGGAGAGCCAGCTCGAGGCGGTTCGCAAGCAGGCGGCGGAGCTGGCCGCGCGGAGCAAGAGCGAAGCGCAGCGTATGCTGAGCGAGGTCCGGCGCGCCGTCAATGCCGAGTGGGACAAGCTCAAGAAAGAGAGCCGGACGCGCGAGGGGCTCGAGCAGAGCCGCAAGCGGCTGGTCGAGACGGCGCGGGGGCTGGAGAGGGCGGCGGAGCCGGAGCCTCCGGGGACGCGGCCCGCGACGGCCGGGGATCGAGTGGAAGTGCCGCATCTGGGGCTCAAGGGAGACGTGCTGGATGTCGATGGAGGCACGGCGACGGTGCAGGCGGGCGCGGTGACGATCAAGGTGCCGGCCCAGGCCCTCCGGGTCGTGGGACGTAGCGAGCTTGGAGGCACCACCCCTCACCCTGCCCTCTCCCCTGAGGGGAGAGGGATTCAAAGGAAGGGAGCCTCCGCTTCTTTCCCCGAGGGGAGAGGGATGCAACGGAAGGGAACCCCAGCTTCTTTCCCCGAGGGGAGAGGAATGAAGAGGGAGGGAGCCTCGGCTTCTAACCCTCTCCCCCGACGGGGGAGAGGGCAGGGTGAGGGGGCCAAAGCCGAGGGGGCGGGGGCGAGAACCATCCCGCCGGAGATCCACCTCATCGGGCGCACCACCGACGAGGCCCGCGACCTGCTCGAGAAATATCTCGACGATGCCTTCCTGGCCGGCCTCGCCCAGGTGCGCATCATCCACGGCAAGGGCACGGGCGCCCTCCGCCGCGCCGTGGAAGAGCTGCTCGTCTCCCACCCGCTCGTGACGAGCCATCGCGCGGGCGAGGGCCACGAAGGCGGCGCCGGCGCCACCGTGGCCATGCTGGGACAGAGCTGATGGCGGGCGGCTTCTCCACGCCCATCCTCGACGAGATCCGCTCGCGGGTGGACATCGTCGAGCTCGTCGGCCGCTTCGTGAACCTGAAGAAGGCCGGCGAGCACTGGAAGGGCCTCTGCCCCTTCCACACCGAGAAGACTCCGTCCTTCACCGTCAATCCCAAGCGTGGCATCTTCCACTGCTTCGGCTGCGGCGTCGGGGGCGACGCCTTCAGCTTCCTCATGCGCCAGGACCGCCTGGCTTTCCCCGAAGCCGTGCGCATCCTGGCCGAGCGCTCCGGTGTCGAGCTGCCCAAGGAGCGCAGTCCCGAGGTCGAGGGCAAGCTCGAGTCGCTCCGTCGCGCCATGTCGCTGGCCGCCCAGTTCTACATCGACGCGCTCTGGGCCGCGGACGGCGCCAAGGCGCGCGGCTACCTCGAGCGCCGCGGCGTCGATCTCGAGGTCGCGCGCCGCTTCGGCCTCGGCTGGGCGCCCGAAGGCTGGAACGCGCTCCTTGGCCACATGGGAAGGCAGGGCGTGGGTGAGGAGCTGCTCGTGTCGGCGGGCCTCGCCGTCCGCCGCGAGAACGCCCCCGGCTTCTATGACCGCTTCCGCGGCCGTGTGCTCTTTCCCATCAGGGACCAGCAGGGGCGGGTCGTGGCCTTCGGTGGGCGGGGTCTGGGATCAGAGGAGCCGAAGTATCTGAACTCTCCGGAGACGCCGCTGTACGTCAAGGGCCAGATGCTCTACGCCCTCGACATGGCGCGCGAGGGGATGAAGCAGAAGAACCGCGCGGTGGTCGTCGAGGGCTATCTCGACTGTCTCATGGCGCATCAGCACGGCTTCACGGAGACGGTGGCCGCCCTCGGCACCGCCTTCACGGCCGCCCAGCTCTCTCTCCTCCGCCGCTACGCCGAGGAGGTCGTCAGCGTCTTCGACGCCGATGCCGCGGGCATCAAGGCCACGAGCCGCCTCGAGGAGATGCTCTCGGACGTCATGGACATCCGCAACCTCGGCTGGTCGGTCTCCCGCACGGGCTCCTTCGAGAAGGCGGAGTATTTCCCGATCAAGGTCGCCGTGCTGCCCGAGGGCCATGACCCCGATAGCCTGCTGCGCGCCGAGGGGGCGCTCGGATTCCAGGCACGGCTGGAGGCGGCGCGGAGCATCCTTGACTTCGTCCTCGAGCGGACGTTGGGCGAGGAAGACCTGGGCACGGCGCGCGGGCGCTCCGCCGCCCACGCCCGCGTGGCCCTCCTCCTCTCCAAGGTCCCCAACGCGGAGGAGGCAACCGCCCTCGCCCGGGAGGCGGCTCGGCGGCTCGGCGTGGACGCCACCCAGCTCTGGATCGAGGCCCAGCAGCTCCAGGGAGCACGTGGGAGAGGGCGGCTCGATCGCCCCGCCGACACCCAGGCGACCTCGTCGGGAGGGGCCAAGGCCTGGCCGCCGCCGACCCTGCCCGAGCGCGACCTCATGCTCCTCCTCCTGCATATGGAGGAGGCGCGTGCGACACTTCTGCCGTATCTTGATGAGGAGGATCTGGCCCATCCGGGGCTTCGGGCGCTCTTGGGCGCCCTTCGCCAGGCCCCGGCCGGGGTCGCCCCCGAGGCCCTGATGGCCGAGCTTCCGGGGGAGGCCGAGCGCGGTTTGTTGGCCGCCCTCCTCATGGAGCAGGCGTCAGAGGCCGATCTACATAATCAGGTGACTGAGTGGCAGAAGCGGTACGATATCCGGCGTCGGAAAAAGCAGATCCGGGAGCTGAGCCTGGCCATCACCCAGGCCCAGGCCGCGGGCGATCCGGTGATCGCCAGCCTCGAGAGCGAGCTGCGGAAGCTGCAAGACCAGGCCCGCGCCGTTCGGGGCATGGTCACCGAGCGATGAACTAGCACCCCATCAGGAGAGCCGACGAGCATGGCGGACGAGCCAAAACTGCAAGAGCTGGACAAGCTGATCGCCAAGGGCAAGGAGAAGGGCTACCTGACCTACGACGAGGTCAACGACGCCCTGCCGTCGGACATCGTCTCCCTCGATCAGCTCGACGACATCATGATGCTCTTCGGCTCCATGGACATCGAGGTGGTGGACTCGGCCAAGGCGCACCGGCTCCCCAGCGAGCCCGCGGGCCAGGCCGCCGATCCCGAGCCCGACGACGACGAGCCCGTCGAGCCCCGCCGCATCGACCTGACGCCGGGCCCGGTGGGGCGCACGGAAGATCCCGTCCGGCTCTACCTGCGCGAGATGGGGCGCGTCTCCCTCCTCACGCGCGAGGGCGAGATCACGCTGGCCAAGCGCATCGAGGAGGGCAAGGACGAGGCGACCCGCGCCATCCTCTCGACCACCCTGGCCGTCGAGAAGATCCGCATCGTCCGCGACGACCTCCGCAAGGACCTCGTCCCCATCAAGGACCTGGTGGACTATCCCGAAGAGGAGTTCACCGAGGAGAAGGAGGCCGACCTCCGGCGCTCGGTGATGCGCGAGCTTGGAACGGTCGACCGGCTCCTGCGCGAGCGCGAGAAATGCCTCGACCAGGCGCGCAAGATGCGAGCCCGCGCGGGGGGACGGCACAAGCGCAAGGGCGACCCGCCGTGGAAGAAGCACGAGGCGGCCGCCCACCTGCGACAAGCCAAGGCGCTGCACACCCTCCGCACCCTCAGCCTCCAGCCTTCCCTCCTCGATCAGTGGGGCCAAGACCTCAAGAAGCTCGTGAGCAAGATCCAGATCGCCGAGCGCGAGATCACCCTGTGGTCCGACGGCAAGCGCCCGGCCCCCGCCGAGGTCGATGCCTTCCTCGACTCGCTGAGCGAGGACCGCGAGGACGGCGATCGGGACCTGTACCAGAAGGCCGCGGGCAAGTACCCCTCGATCAAGGACCGGCTGGTCTGGGTCGCCCAGCAGAAGATCCGTCGCGCGGAGGAGCTGGCCCAGACGCGGGCCGACGACCTCAAGCGCATCGTGAAGGACATCCGCTCGGGCGAGGCCAAGGCCGCCCGCGCCAAGAAGGAGATGGTCGAAGCCAACCTGCGGCTCGTCATCTCCATCGCCAAGAAGTACACGAACCGCGGGCTCCAGTTCCTGGACCTGATCCAGGAAGGCAACATCGGCCTCATGAAGGCCGTGGACAAGTTCGAGTACCGTCGCGGCTACAAGTTCTCCACGTACGCGACGTGGTGGATCCGTCAGGCTATCACCCGCGCCATCGCCGACCAGGCCCGCACCATCCGCATCCCCGTCCACATGATCGAGACCATCAACAAGCTCATCCGGACCTCTCGCCAGCTGGTCCAAGAATTGGGGCGCGAGCCCACGCCGGAGGAGATCGCGATCAAGATGGACGTGCCCGTGGACAAGGTGCGCAAGGTCCTCAAGATCGCCCAGGAACCCATCTCCCTCGAGACGCCCATCGGCGAGGAGGAGGACAGCCACCTGGGCGACTTCATCGAGGACAAGCAGGTGGGCTCGCCCGTGGAGAGCATGATCGGGCTGTCCCTGCGCGAGCAGACCAACCGGGTTTTGAACTCGCTCACGCCACGTGAAGAGAAGGTGCTCCGACTCCGCTTCGGGCTCTCCGACGGGTGCGAGCACACGCTGGAGGAAGTGGGCCAGGACTTCGCCGTCACCCGCGAGCGCATCCGGCAGATCGAGGCCAAGGCGCTCCGCAAGCTCCGCCATCCCTCACGCTCCAAGAAGCTGCGGAGCTTTCTGGAGTCGTGAACGGCCTGATATGATCGTGCGCCTCGGGCCCATAGCTCAATTGGCAGAGCCCCCGGCTCATAACCGGTTCGGTCTTGGTTCGAGTCCAAGTGGGCCCACCAATTCAGCCGCAAGTTCGTTGGTCGCTCGGCGGGTCTCCCCCTTTTATCCCTCTCCCCTCCGGGGAGAGGGCAGGGTGAGGGGCGGTCTCAGATGAGGCGTGGATAGTGGACGCTCAGCTCAAGACCCTCATCGACCTCCAAGGCGTCGACACGCGCATCGCCACCCTCGAAGCCGAGGCCGCCCGGCTCCCCAAAGAGATCGCGGCCATCCACGCCGCCATCAATGCCGTGAAGCAGGAAGTCGACGCCGCCAAGGCCCGCATCGACATCACCCGGAAAGACCAGCGCGCCAAGGAGAAGGACCTCGAAGTCGCCCAGGGCAAGCGCTCCAAGACCGAGGCCCGCCTCTACGAGGTCAAGACCAACAAGGAGTACTCCGCGGTCCTCGTCGAGATCGAGGAGATCAAGCAGGAGAAAGGCAAGATCGAGGAGGACATCCTGGTTCTCATGGAGAGCCAGGAGCGCCTGGCCGGCGAGATCAAGGACGCCGAGACGCGGCTGAAGGGCCGCGAGACCCAGGGCAAGCAGGAAGAGGGCGCGCTCCAGGAAAAGCTGCGCGGCGTCGAGGCCGAGCTGGCCGGCGTCCGCTCCGAGCGCCAGGAGCTGACCCGCCAGCTCCCCGCCCCCGTGCTTGCCGACTACGACAAGCTGCTCCGGGCGCGCGGCGGGCTCGCCATCGTGCAGGTCGTCAAGCCCAACCTCTGCGGCGGCTGCCGCATGACCGTAACGCCCCAGCGCCTCCAGGAGCTGCGCGCGCAGACCGCGCTGCTCCCCTGCGAATCCTGCGGCCGCTACCTCTACTGGCTGCCCTGAGCCCTCAAATCCCTCTCCCCTCCGGGGAGAGGGTCGCAGTTCGAGCCGAGGCGCTCGCCTAGAGCGGCGAGGCGAGTGCTGAGTGAATGAGGGGCCGTGAGTAACTCCGCCGTCCAGATCTACACCGACGGCGCCTGCAGCGGTAATCCCGGCCCCGGCGGCTGGGCCGCCATCCTCATCGACGACGGCAACGAGATCGAGCTGTCCGGCGGCGAATCCCACACCACGAACCAGCGCATGGAGCTGACCGGGCCCATCGAGGGCCTGCGTGCCCTCAGCGGGCGCCGCATCGTGGCCATCCACAGCGACAGCGCGTATGTCGTGAACTGCTTCCGCGACAAGTGGTATCTCCGCTGGCGCGCCAATGGCTGGCGCAACGCCCAGAAGAAGCCCGTCGAGAACCGCGATCTCTGGGAGGCGTTGCTGGAGCTGGTCGAGCAGCACGACGTCACGTGGCACAAGGTGGCCGGCCACAGCGGCCATCCTTTAAATGACCGCGCGGATGCCCTCGCCCGCGCCGCCATTCCCTCGCGCTAACTCCTGTATCTCCTCGCGGACGTTGACGCCCCCCGAGGCCGGGACTAGCCTAGGCCCATGAGCGACACGCCCGTCCAGATCCGTCGCTGGACCCGGGTCGAGTACGGTCGACTGATCGAGAAACACGTGTTCCGCCCCGATGAGCGACTCGAATTGCTCGGAGGTGAGCTCGTCGTCCGCGAGCCCCACGGGGATCCGCACACGTTGGCCGTCGAGCTCGTGAATGAGGCGCTCCTTGCCGCATTCGGCCCGGCATGGCGCGTCCGCGTCCAGCTCCCCGTCGCGCTGGACGAGGAATCGGAACCCGAGCCCGATGTGTCCGTGGCGGCCGGGCGCGCACGTGACCGGAGGGAGCCGAAACCGTCGCGGCTCGCCCTCGTGGTCGAGGTCGCCGACTCGAGCCTTGCCCTCGACCGCGAGCACAAAGGCAGCCTCTACGCGAGGGCGGGCGTTCCTGACTACTGGATCGTCAACCTCGTGGATCGAGTCCTCGAGGTCTACCGCGAGCCCGCCGCGGACGCCACCGCACCATTCGGCTGGGCGTATCGCGTAGTGCGGAGGCGTGACGCTGAAGCAGGCGTCGCGCCCCTCGCCGCGCCCACCGCCAGCATCGCCGTCGCCGACCTCTTGCCGTAGCCGCAGCCTGGGGCCGCGCCCCACCCGTGACGCTCTCGAGCCTTCACCGCGAGTTCTTGCGCCACTGTGAAGTTGAGAAGCGTCTGGCCACCCAGACCATCGTCGCCTACCGCAGCGACTTCGCACAGTTTCTCGTCTATCTGCTCGATGGCCGTCCCGGTCGGGCCCGGCAGGATCGGCTGACCGCCTTCACGACGGCGGGCCTCCGCGACTACCAGGGACATATGGCGCTCCAGCGCTGGCGCACGAACACCGTGCGCCGACGACTGGTCGAGCTCGGGCGCTTCGGGAGCTGGCTCGTCGAGCGCGGGCATCTCCGGCGCAATCCCGTGCGCGCCCTCGCGATGCCCAAGCGTGAACGCCATCTGCCGCGGGTGCTCGAGTGGCGGCACGTCCAGGCCGCCGTGGCCGGGGAGTCCCACCCGCGTGACCGCGCCATCCTGGCCCTGCTGGCGTTTGCCGGCCTCCGCCGAGGCGAGGTGATGGCCGCCAGCGCGGGCGACTACGCTCGCGAGTCAGGGAGCCTGCGCGTGCGCGGAAAGGGCAACAAGGATCGCGTCGTGCCGCTTCACGCCGTGGCGATCGCGGCGCTGGAGAGCTATTTGGCCACGCGCGGCCGATTGGCGCCTCGCGATCCCCTCTTCATCTCCAGACGCGGACGCATCGGCAAGCGCCCCATCATCATGGCGGTGTCGCGCGCGGGTCGGCGCCTCGGCCTCCCGCTGCACCCACACCTCTTCCGCCACACCTTCGCGACCGAGCTCCTCAACCGTCGGGCCGATCTGCGCGTCATTCAGACGCTCCTCGGCCACGAATCGCTCGCGACGACCGAGATCTACACTCACGTGAGCCCGACCCGTCAGCGGGCGGCGGTGGAGCTGCTGGGATGAGTGGCTGGCCCGAGTGCTATACTTCCTTTCACTTCCCCACGCTCTTTGATTCGCGCCAGAGAAGGCTGGATGGTCGCCGGCGTGAGGCAACTCACG